>Ga0209541_10003348_pt1 | contig 29486 bp, 35 predicted proteins | sample RifCSPlowO2_01_FD_184027 | JGI IMG/M metagenome (GOLD analysis project Ga0209541, IMG submission 184027) | Groundwater microbial communities from Rifle, Colorado - Rifle CSP2_plank lowO2_0.1 (SPAdes) (version 2) | ecosystem: Environmental > Aquatic > Deep subsurface > Groundwater | place... | reverse complement strand
GGTTGCGTTTTCAATCACTGCGCTTAGTCCATACTTCTTCCGATACTGATTCACTTGAAACAGAATACTGTTTTCATTCTGTACCGGACTGGGTTTTGGTGTTTCAGCCAAAGGCTGATCGTCTTTTGGACGAGGTGTTGGTGTGGCAGATGGCAGTGGAGAAGCGCGTTGTTTACGTATTTTCGTAATTTTTGTTATCGGTTGTTTATCAGCAAGTGGAGAAATAACTGTCCACGGCGTATTTATCTTGTTACTATTTCTCGCTTCAGTATATGCAGGGAAAATAAAAAGACGTAGTACTAAAACTATGAGTACTACACACAACATCCTATAAAAACCCATACCCTGAAGTTAGCGAAGAAGCAATAATTTGTCAAGGGAACGGGGAATAATTATCAGTGAATTTCATGAAACGTATTGTTGCTTTGTATGATAAGACAGCAATGTCATGGTAAAGTTAAAGCTAACTGAAAAGCAAGGAGACTTTTTGGCTGAAATAATCATGGACTGAAGAAAGGTGGTGAAAAACGATAATGCAATTTTTTGGCGGTGTTCTCACTGATGCATCATTAATTGTACTTTTTATCTTGGCTGTATTTATCACGATTGTGTATTTTCTGGCGCGCAAATAACCCCGCATCAAAAACTTATTTAATCCCGACCACTTTTAACTCCTCAATACTCCGTACGTCACAAAACAGCATGGCCAGGCGGTCAACACCAATTGCAATTCCGGCAGTTTTAGGAAGTTGTTCTAATACGTCAAGAAATTCCCAGTCTACTTCGTAGTTTGATTTTCCCAGCCGTTTTCGTTCGTGAATCTCTTCTTTAAACCGCTGTTCAAACTGCTTACGTACACCCTTGCTGCTTGTTTCATTGCCGCAGTTACCCAGTTCAACTCCAGCAATATACAACTCCAGGCGTTCGGCAACCTGCTTTTGAGAATTGTAATTTACCATAGCAGCCAATTCTTTGGGATAATCGTAAATCAAAGTCGCACGGCCATTCATGCCCAAATGCGGCTCAACAGCCAGGCTGTAAATCTCCGACCACAGATCAACATAAGAAAAATTCTCTTCAATCCGATAGCCGCGGGCTTTAGCAGCACTGAAAAACTGCTGGTGGTTAAAAATATCCGGAATTTGTGCATAGTTTTCAAAAACTTCGGCAACCGTAACTGTTTCAAAACTATCGAGCTTCATAACCTTTCCTTGATAGATCAGTTCCGGTTTACCAAACAACTTCTGCGCAATAAAACGAAGTAATGCGAGCGTATCAGCGGCAATCTGAAAATAATTAGCACTTACTTTATACAGTTCCAACATCGTAAACTCGAAATTGTGCTTACTGACTGTAGGCTCGGAGTTGCGAAACACCTGGTCCAGCGTGTAACAACTGCCTATACCACTCGCTAGCAGGCGTTTCAGAAATAATTCTGAGGACGGCGTTAGATAGAGCTCCTGCGGTTTTTGAAAGTAGCGGTATGCAGTAGCAAATATGTCTAAATATGATTCCGGAAGCAGAACCGGAGATAAAAGCGGCGCCTCAACCTTCGTGTATCCTTGCTTGGGTAAAAACTCATCAATCAGTTGCTTAATTTTCAAAAACCGCTGGTGATTTTTTAAATGAGTGGGGTAGGTGGTGATTTTCATCGTAGAATTATAGCAAAATTACCGAAGCTAAACTACCGAAGCTAAGCTTTGGTTTTATTATTGTTGCTGTGATAAGCTAAAAAGTATGAGGAAAATTAGTTTTGTTAATGGTGAATATTATCATGTATTTAACCGCGGTGTAGACAAAAGAAAAATATTTTTGGCAAACTATGACTATGAACGCTTTCTGTATACAGTTAAGTATTTACTAACCGTTGGTACCGCACAAACTGACCTGAAGCTATTCGATCAAAGCTTAGCCTTCCGCGGAAGGCTAAGCTTTATTTGTTACTGCCTCATGCCAAACCATTACCATTTGGTAATCCAGCAAACCCGGGAAAATGCCATTTCCGATTTTATGCACCGTTTAAGTACAAGTTACACCAAGTATTTTAATCTGAATCGGAAGCGTACCGGCCGGCTATTTGAAAATTCGTTCAAAGCAGTTCATATCTCCAGTGAAGAACTACTATTACATACAACTCGTTACATCCACCTTAATCCATTACTGGCAAATCTTACGACCAAGCTGGAAACGTACCCATGGTCATCATATCCGGATTATATCGGAATGCGTCATGATACAATCTGTGCTAAAGAGCAAATTCTAAGGCTTTTGTCTGAGCAAAAGCAGACCGAAGTTTATAAAAACTTTGCCGCCGATCAAATTGACTATTCTAAAAAACTTAAATATATAGAGAGTGTCCTGATCGAATAATTAGAACCAAAGCTTAGCTTTGGGAACTTATAGCTTTGGGAACTTATGCACCTCAACCTTTCGACCCACAAAAAAGCCATGCTGGTTGCCTCACTACTCAGCTTTGTCGCCACCAGCTTTGCTTTGGTAATTCCTATTGGCAAACACGCTGATACGAACGCAACTGTGCCAACCGAGGTACTGGCAGATACTGACCAGCCCGATCCGAACATCGATCTCACTAACGTTGATAACCTGGGCATTCTGCTGGTAGGTTTTGGCGGAGCCGGGCACGACGGCGGGTATTTGACTGATGCTAACCAACTCCTCTATGTAGATTTTCAGCAGAAAAAAATTGCACTTATTGCGCTCCCGCGGGATTTACTGGTCAAAACCGAAAAAGGCGAAATGAAGCTCAATGCCGTCGCTTTTTCCGATTCTGGCAAAAACGAATTCCTACAAAATGGGGCGCCTCAGCTCAAGAAAGCCATCTCACAAATCACCGGTCTTAATGTGGCCTACGTGATTGGCATCGATTTTGTCGGCTTCCAGCGCTTGATCGGCCAGGATCTGGGTGGCATTGAGGTTGATGTATATGAAACGCTTGACGATCCCTGGTATCCGATTAAAGGTGAGGAACTCAACTTGTGTAAGATGACTCCTGAAGAAATTACTGAAGTTCATCAAAAATATTCCGGGTTTGAACTCGAACGCCAGTTTACGTGCCGGTATAAACGCCTGCATTTTGATCCGGGACTTAATAAAATGGAGGGCGGCGACGCGCTTGAGTACGTCCGCTCCCGCCATGGTTCTGGCGAGGGCGATATTTCCCGCGGCAAACGGCAGCAAGAGGTGCTTCAGGCAGTTGCCAATAAAATCATTTCGCTTGAGCTGATTGATCAGTTACCTGATTTATTTACCAAAGCCAAAAATAATATTTATACGGATATTGACCTGGACATCGTCAAGTATCTGGCGCCTCTAGCTAAAGCCAGTTTTGACTTTAAAAAAATCACGATCAATCTCTCCACCACCAATGTTTTAGCTATCTCAAGCTCTTCCAGTTTAGGCTCCATAATTATCCCCAAAGCTGGTATGCACGACTGGACAGGAGTACAGCAGTTTATTCAACAGGAAATGAGCAAATGAGCTTTAAAACTGCTATAATACGCTCATGTCCAACCAGTCAGTCAAAGCTATTTTGTGCTTAATTAACCACGCCGACCAGTCGGTGTTTCAGGCTGCAACTTATCAGTTTAATCCTTCTTTCAGACGCTTCCGCAAAAAGTAATTTCTCCTGAATTTATGAACATACGTAACATTGCCATTATCGCTCATGTCGACCACGGAAAAACTACGCTGGTTGACGCGCTTTTAAAGCAATCGCACACCAAGCTCCACAAGGATACGGCGAATTCACTCATTATGGACAGTAACGAACTTGAGCGGGAACGCGGGATTACGATTTTTTCCAAAAATGCGTCGGTCGTTTGGAACGAGACCAAGATAAATATAATTGACACTCCCGGACACGCTGACTTTGGCGGGGAAGTGGAACGGGTCCTGAAAATGGCTGACGGGTGCTTACTCCTGATTGACGCTTCTGAAGGCCCGATGCCGCAAACCCGGTTTGTGTTGAAAAAAGCTTTGGAAATGAAGCTGAAAATTATTGTCGTGGTTAATAAAATCGACCGGCCTGATGCACGGATTGATTATGTCCTGGATAAAACTTTAGACCTGTTCATTGACTTGGGTGCTGACAATTCGCAGGCAGATTTTCCGATTATCTACAGTTCAGGTAAAGAAGGTAAGGCCGGACTAAAACCGAATTTATCGGAAATGTCCGATATCTCACCGCTTTTTGAAACGATTCTTAAAATCGTGCCACCGCCTTCAGGTGATTCTAATCATCCCTTACAAATTCTCATTACGACGCTTGCCAAAGATACCTATAAAGGCCGGATCGCAATTGGCAGGATTTATAATGGTAAAGTTACAAAAACCCAAGACATTGCGCAGATCAAACGGGACGGAACTATGCACGTGTGCAAAATAACTGCGCTCATGACGTTTGTAGGTTTGGATAAGATTGAAACCAGTGAGTCGCACGTCGGTGATATTGTGGCAATTGCCGGCATCCCTGAACCCATGATTGGCGAAACGATTTCTGACGCAATAAACCCAGTAGCTCTGCCTGTCTTGGCAATTGAGGAACCGACGATTCGGGTCAAATTTAGTGTGAACGATTCACCCTTTGCCGGACGTGAGGGTGAATTTAAGACCTCGCGCCAGATCCAGGCGCGTTTATTTAAAGAATTGGAAACTGATATGGCATTACGCGTGGAAACGGAAACCACTGGTTGGGTCGTGTCCGGACGAGGGGAACTACATATTGCAATCCTGATTGAACGCATGCGCCGCGAAGGCTACGAGTTTCAGGTATCACGGCCGCAGGTGATTGATAAAGTAATTGACGGAGTCACGGTAACTCCATATGAACGGCTGTATATCGAAATTCCGGAAAGTTTTGTGGGCGCAGTCATGCAAAAGGTGGGGGAGCGCAAAGGCGAACTCACTGACATGCGCACTGAAAACGGAATTGCTTATCTCGAGTTTATTATTACCACCCGTGGTTTATTCGGTTACCGCAGCGAATTTATAACCGATACCAAAGGCTTAGGTGTTTTGAATACTATTTTTGAAAAATATGCCCAGGATAATAACTTTACCTCAAACAAAAAGCAAGGTTCGCTCATTGCCTTTGAAGGCGGAACTTCAAATGGCTATGGCCTCACCAATGTGCAGGAACGGGGCCAACTGTTTATCGGACCCGGTCTGGAAGTGTATAAAGGCCAGGTCGTCGGCATCCACGCCCGCGAAAATGATTTACGCGTCAACGTCTGCAAAACTAAGCATTTAACCAATATGCGTTCCAAAGGCGACGGCGTCTCAGTCCATGTGGACGTACCCAAGGCGATGGGACTTGAGGACGCGCTTGAATACATTGGCGATGATGAACTCGTCGAAGTCACTCCACAAAACATCCGCATCCGCAAGATGATTTTGGATGAAAAGGATGCTGCGCGCCGGCGATCACAGGGAATAATATAACCAGGTGCCTTTTCGTCAAGACCAAGTTATATATCCGCAAAGTGTACATAATTATCAGTTGACAGATATGATATAGTTGTATCACTATGCAGACAACGGATATTCAAGCCCTTGAAGCCCGCCGGAAGTTTGGTGAACTTTTGGAACGAGTTTACTACCAGAATGTAAAATTTCGGATTACTCGCAAAGACAAACCGATGGCTTATCTGGTGGGAAACGAGTATGTGCAAACAGTGAATACAATCATTGACTACATTATTGAAAACGAACCGGCCTTATCCGACACTTTGGCACTGACACTGAACAAAGAGTTTCAAGAAATTGTCAAACAAGGTACCAAAGAGATCAAGGCAGGCAAACTGATTCCAATCGAAACCATTCTCGAAGATGAGTGAACCGGAAAACGCAAGTTATCAAATCGTTACCATTCCAGTATCCCGTCAGGCACTCAAAAAATTACCTCTTCGGATACGCAAGCATTTAATTTCAGCCATGGAAATTCTCAAAACAGATCCGTATCAAACCGAAGAATTGCAACCGCCCTGGAGTGGATTCCGTTCCCTGCACAGTAAGTACCAGAACACACAGTACCGCATCGTCTATGAAGTGGACAAAACAAATTCGCGGGTCATTATTCGCTATGCGGCAACGCGCGAAAATTTTTATCGGGATCTTCGGCACCTGCATTTGAAGCCTCTGGTGAAAAATGAAACTTCAGGCTAACTTCATGATAGCTTGCATTTCTCTTTTGAAAGGAAAATGATATACATATGGAAGAACAAACTGGTACACCGCAACCAAATGTCCTGCCCCCAACTCCACCAATTATCCCACCAACTTTATCTGCACCTAAACGTTCTCCGCTGATATTAGTTTTGCTGGTTGTAATAGTGATCGCCCTCTTCGCCGCCGGAGGCTACTACTTAGGAACCACTAACTTGCTTATGCCACAACCGGTAGCTTCTCCAGTTGTTTATGCCTCACCCCAACCCGTTGCCTCCACTGACCCGACTGCGGAGTGGAAGACTTACGACGCGAATGGAATTACGTTTAAATACCCAGTAAGTTTTGTTGTCTGTGAGACGGAAGCTGTGATAGGCTTGATCTCAAGTGGTACATATGACGCAAGTGAGACAGATCCCTGTGGCTCCGCCGCTGAAAGAGGATATTTAATTGCGATTTATCAAACGGAAAATGATGATTTATTCCAAAACTGGCACAGAGATAATTATCCAAACTCATTTTCCAATTTTGCCGAGAAAACAATTTCAGTAGGAAACTATGAAGCAATACAAATATCGGGACTAGAAAATGAAACCAATATTGAATACTCTGTAATTAAAATAGAGAAACAGGAAGATAGTTTTGTGATTATTGTTTCCTACGGTTTGGAACAAGCTATTCTTGACCAAGTCCTCTCCACGTTTAAATTTTTGTAAATACATTACATTTCCTTTTTTAGTCATTTCGAGCTGCAGGCGAGAAATCCAGTGAGTGAAACGAACGACGCTTTGCTAGATTTCTCATTTCGCAAATGCTTCATTCGAAATGACAAAGTGCATCTCCTCAGCCTTTTTTCAGGTTACTGCAATAAAGTACCCAGTACTTAACAAGTGAACTGACAAGAGTTACCCGTCATTATCAAACGATTGGAGGTGAGAAAATTATGAACCTAGGTAAAAAAGTTTTGTTAACCACTGCAGCAGTCGTTGGAGGAGCAGTCATGGTTTCCCAAACCGCAGCTGCCCAGGAACCGTCCGAACAGCTGGCCCAGATCGTGGAACGCATTGCCGCCAAACTTAATATGCAGCCGAGTCAGGTGCAGTCAGTACTTGATGAAATGCACAGTGAAAAACAGACGGAAATGCAAACCCGCCTGGAAGAACGACTAACGCAGGCAGTGACTGACGGTAAAATTACTGAAGTGCAAAAACAAGCAATTCTGAGTAAACATGCAGAAATGCAAACTAAAATGGAGGCGCTCAGAGGTCTGACTCCTGAGGAACGCAAAACTGAAATGGAAAAAATCCATGAAGAAATGAAAATCTGGGCAGAGGAAAATGACATTGATTTTCCGTTTATCGGTTTTGGCCGCGGCTTCCACATGGGTATGAAGATGGGACATTGGCCAGGAAAAGACATTATTAACTAGTTAACTAATTCCCATTTGGCTAATAAGCTGAAGCAGGGTGGAAAAATCCACTCTGCTTTGGCATGTCACCGTAGGTATCTACCTAGTACACGCGTGGGGTGTGTAGGCCTTTCGACTCTTTTCAGCTTCTGGGGTATACTATCAGTATGAGAATCCTGGTGATTGAAGACGACCACCGGATCGCAACCGCGGTTAAAAAAGGCCTGGAACAGGAAGCATTTGCGGTTGATGTAGCTTTTGATGGTGAGGTAGGATTTGACCTCGCATCTACGGAAACTTTTGATGTAATTATCCTTGACCTTATGTTACCCAAGCTTGATGGCATTTCGCTCACTAAAAAATTGCGTGCTGAAAATATCCACACTCCGATTCTTATGCTCACCGCCAAAGGCCAGGTAGATGATAAAGTCGCCGGTTTAAATAGTGGGGCTGATGATTATTTAGCCAAACCCTTTGCCTTTACCGAACTGCTTGCCCGCATTAGAGCTATGAGCCGCCGGCCGACTTCCAGAATTGCCGAAATTTTAACCGTGGCTGACCTGGAATTAAATACAATCAACTATGAAGTGAAACGAAATGGCAAACTGATTACTTTATCCCGTAAAGAATTTGCATTGCTCGAATTTTTACTCCGGCATGTCAATACTATTGTCACTAAAGACCAGATTATGAACCATGTCTGGGAATATGATGCGGATATTTTACCCAACACCGTCGAAGTCTATATCGGTTACTTACGCAACCGAATTGATAAGCCGTTTGCAACCCAACTCATCCGCACAGTCCGGGGGTTTGGGTATAAGATAGGAGTGTAATGTTTACCAATGCCCGACTCAAATTAACTGCCTGGTATCTACTGATTCTCATGGCCGTGAGTTTCCTCTTCAGTGCCATTATTTACCGAATGGTAAGTAGTGAGCTCGAGCGGGGATTCCATCAGGCCGTAATGCGCATGCAGGCCAGGCGTTTGGGACTACTCGTCCCCACCAGTGACGTCAACGTTTTTTTCCTCGAAGATATTACCGAGGCAAAACTGCGGGTCTTGCGCGGTTTATTAATTACCAATGGCGGTATTCTGGCATTTGGAGCGCTCGCGGGATATATTCTGGCCGGAAAAACGCTCGCTCCAATCCAAAATACACTTGAAGAACAAAAACGGTTTACCGCTGATGCTTCCCATGAGCTGTGTACGCCCTTAACTGCTATCAAAACGACGCTTGAAGTGGCTTTGCGGGATAAAAAATTAACTGCTAAAAACACACGTGAGGTGTTGCGCTACAGTTTAATTCAGGTAGATGAACTCACCAACCTAAGTCAAAGCCTCTTGACACTTGCTAGAACTGCTACCAACGGAAGTAATTTTAATTTTACCCGCGTCGACATCAGTCCGCTCTTGACTGAGGTAACACGCCGCTTCCAACCGTTGGCAAAAAAGAAACAGATTACCTTAACAACCCATAAAACTGACTGTGTCGCAACAGCCGATGAAACGAGCATCACCAAACTGTTGACAATCTTGCTTGACAATGCAATTAAATATACACCGGAAAAGGGGAGAGTCACACTTACTTCAGAGCATTCAGATAAGGCATTGCAACTTACAGTAAGCGACACCGGAGTTGGAATTGCACGGCAAGAGCAACCGCATATTTTCGACCGGTTTTACCGAGCTGACTTGGCGCGTACCAAAGATAAATCGAGTGGTTTTGGCCTGGGGCTCGCAATTGCCAAACGAATTGTCCAGCTCCACAAGGGTAAAATTTCAGTGGAGAGTAAACTAGGCCACGGTTCAACGTTTACAGTAACCCTACCACTCAATGCCTAAGTGCTAAGCTATCCCACCTGTCAGGTGGAATAGGACTGCACACGGTAATCAGAACCGGAGTTGCATCACCGGAAGAAAATAATTAAAATACACGCGATGTTGATTCATTTTGAAAATTGGACTTCGACGCTGACGCAATCAATGGTGGTCAATTTTGGCTTTCCACGACCTGAATACGTGATAAAGGCGTTTGCACACGCGCACAAGAGGAATGATCTTCCCATAGAAACCCATCCGGATTTAATTACCATACCGATAGATGACGCGCCACTGAGGCCTTCCGAATGGTTTTACTACGGAACGCGTGAATTTTACCAGGGATCAGAACTGGAAGAGTCAATCCGGGCATATGGATTGCCTGACCACGCCAATGAGATCATCCGCGCGCTGTTTCGCTTTGCAAATGATTGGAGCATTGGTCGCCAGGCTATGGAAGCTGTCCATGACAACAGCTGGTTAATTACACATCCGTTGCAAATCATTGGTGGTATAGCGCGAGCGCAACAAGACTCACGCTTCATTCCAGACATTCAACTCAATATTTTTAGCAGCGAATCTCTCAGAAAACTGCGCCATGCAATAGATTATACAGATGCTCGCTATTTACTCCCTGCCCGTGAGGGTGGAACAATCCGCAGTCAAATTGAAACTTCAACAAACCATCCGGAACGAATGTGATGCTTGTCAATTTGAAAAAGACATTATTCTCTTAAGGGTGCAAAGCTATTCCACCTGACTGATGGAATACGACTACATCAGGATTATATCAGACAAATCAATTTACTCAATATTCAATCATTCAGGTGTTCTTTTTTAAAGGTTTTTTGCATCTCTTTGTAAGTGGCATGCTCCAGTTGGGTACGGGTCAGGTGTAATTTGCGTTTGTAATTAACATACTCAAGTAACATTGGTAGAACTGAAACAAAAATAATTCCTACCACCGCATAGTGGAAATTTTCCTGCACAAACTCAAGTCCGCCGAAAAAGTAACCGGCAAAGGTAAACAGGGTTACCCAGGTAAAACCGCCAATTACGTTGTAAAACAAAAACGTTTCATAGTGCATTTTACCCACTCCAGCCACAAATGGCGCAAACGTGCGGATGATCGGCAGGAAACGCGCGAGGATGATGGCTTTACCTCCGTGACGCGCAAAAAACTCGCGGGTTTTTTCCAGATACTCCTTTTTAAAAATCCGCGAATTCTCTTTTGCAAACACCTTTGGGCCGATGTGATGTCCCACCCAATAGTTGACCGTATCACCAATTATTGCAGCCGAAAGCAAAGTTAAGTAGGTGATAATGATATGTAAATGTTTCGCTCCGGCCAAAGTGCCAGCAACGAATAGTAACGAATCTCCGGGCAAAAAGGGAACCACCACGAGCCCGGTTTCCGCAAAAATTATTGCGAATAAAATGATGTAGGTGAAGGCACCAAAGGTCTGGATAATCACGCCCAGTTGATCATCAAGGTGCAGAAACAAATCAAGAATCTGAGTCAAAATCTCCATAAAAGAAAAGTATACCAGAAATGAGAGAGTGATTTACATCTGAACCGAAAACTTTGCAAGAGGACCTCTTGTGAGTTTAATTCTCTAGGTCTATCGTAAGTTCGTTTACTAAATTGTTGTCTGTCGTCCCAGTTACAAAACTTTCGTATGATAATTGTGGATTTGTCTTCGAAAAATAATCAAGAACATATTTTGAGGTTACCCAAATTGTTCTTCGTTCACCCAAATAATCTGGTAATGAACTTGGGTATGGTAAGTTACGCCAGTGGTTTGGTGGAAGATTTAACCATTCAGTAGGATTTTGATGAATATAACGTGAGATATGTAACAGTTGTTCATCGCTGTACACTAGCACTGCCTTATACACATCTTGAAATAGCACTCCTTTTCTCCGATACTTCCGATTAAAATACATTGCATATCGAGTTCCTAAGGAATTCATAAACTCATTAAGTCCCATTTTTATTTGCAGCAAAAGCAAGTGGAAATGATTTGGTAAAAGAGCGTAACAACAAAGTTGCAGCGCGCCGTGATAGTTCCTGAGTTTCAATAGCTTTAGCGCCCGATCTTTTTCTTTGGAGCTTACGTCGAGAGATGAAATAATCGAATAAAGTGAGGTAGTGTCTTTTGGACTCACATAGGTTTGTAAATAAGAAAGAAATACAGAATAGTCCTGTTGATCTAGAAAAATATTTCTTTGTTCTACACCTTGATTGTAGACATGATAAAAAGCATTCTCAACGTAAGTCTTGACAGAGTTTTTTGCAGCCATAGACAACAATAGTAGTACTATCTTTAACAATAGAGCCTTCTGGAAACATTTACAAGAGGTCCTCTTGCAAAGTTAACCTTGTGATATAATATTTACATGGTGACGAGCGATAGTGAAATCAGAATTTGACTGATCAAATTTCTGGAGGGGAATCAGGCGTACATGACGTTTGCCGAAGCTGTAGCCGACTTTCCACCGCAACATTTCAATACGAAAGCGCCGAATGTCATATACTCATTCTGGCATATTCTTGAGCATATCCGAATAACGCAATGGGATATTTTAGACTTTTCCCGAAACCCAAAGTACAAATATTTCAACTGGCCGGCTGATTACTGGCCGGCTCAAACTGCCAAGGCTACAAAAGCTGACTGGGATCAGACGATTAAACAAATAAAAACTGATTTGCAGGAAATGATTGCGCTCGTTCAAAATCCCAAAAATGATTTGTATACGCCCTTTCCCTGGGGTGAAGGCCAACATTTACTACGCGAAGCAATTTTAGTGGCTGAGCACAATGCCTATCATATCGGCGAGTTCGCGGTCTTGCGTCAGGTTGTCAGCGCCTGGCCAAAAGCAAGAAAATATTAAAATAAACTTCTCAATCACCGTCACCACTCCATCTTCTGTAACCGCAGGCGCGACAAAATCTGCAATTGCTTTTAAATCAGAAACAGCGTTACCCATGGCAATTTTAAGTCCACTGGCCATAAGGAGTGGAAAATCATTGTAACTGTCACCGACACCGATTACTTGTTCCTTCTGAACACCCAGCTTTTCCATAATTATCTGCGCGCCGTGCAGCTTGGTTGCCTTAACATGGGAAATGATAAAACCAAATTTATCTGGATGTTTGTGATGGGATTTTACCATCGTTACTTCGTGCAAATGTGATAGTTTCCGGGCAACTGCTTCCACTTGCGTTTGACTGTACTTTTCATCAACGAAAAGCATATATGCTTTATTGAGCTTTTCGTCCTTTTGAAACGGCTCTCGATAACTAAAACCGGTGAATTCCTGTTTTACATAACAGGAGATTTGCGCATCTTGCAAGGTTTTTAAAACAAATAGTGCATCGCTACGTTCAAGTGGTTGATCGTAGATGATTTTTTTCTCAGTAATATCATAGACGTGTGAGCCGTTATTGACGACAATGTAGCCGGTGTGTAAATTGACCTTTTTGAGTACTGGTTCGGAAAACGTAAACGAACGGCCGGTTACCAGACACACCGTCACCTTTTTACTGGCTTTTTGGATCGCTGCGGCAACCCTGTCAGAAGGTAAAGCATCGTAATTATAGGGAATCAGGGTTCCGTCAACGTCAAGCATCAGGAGTTTATATTTCATAGGCAGTAGTGTAACATTATTACTTCTAACCAACAATTTACGATGCACATCCAAAAAATCACCGCAACCCAGTCGCTTATCAAACCACCCCTGTCTGAAAAACTTAAATCCGGTTGTGTGGTGTTGCAACCCGGACAGGAAGTGGAGAAACATGTAACGGAAAATCGGGAAGAAGTGCTGATTATTTTAGAGGGAACTGCAACCGTTCATTGTGAAACAGAAGTAGAAACTGTCTACGCTCCATCACTGGTGTATATACCGAAAAACAAAAAACATAACGTCATAAATGAATCAGATTCACCGCTCAAGTATTTGTATATCGTCACCCGGATTAATTAAAACTATCTTAGTAATTACTTAATTTTCGTCATTCTGGTAAGCCGCAGGCGCATCCAGAATCTAAGTCAATGTAAAGAGACTCTGGACAAGCCAGAGTGACGATTTATACAATAAATTTCACTTTTTATTTAACCAGCAGCGCCTCTTTTTCTTTATGAGTCAATTGCTTCAACTCATACTCCCGCTTCAGTGCCAAACTTCGCGTCGGAAATTGTTCCGTATACACGAGCTCGAAAGAAGTAAAAGAGCTGAGGTATTTGGCTCCCCGGCTTTTTTTTCGGGCATGCTCTGCCAGACGTTTATGTAAATTATTGGTTTGACCAACATATAAAGTATTGCCCGAAGTCCGTACGATATACACCATAAATTGGTTTTTAAGTTTGTTCATAATTTACGTTTGTAGCTAATCAAGCGTTCTCCTCTTATAATACAAATTACCATGGAACAAAAAGAGGCGCTTGAACTCATGCAGCTGGGCCGCAACATCTACCTCACCGGCCAGGCCGGAGCCGGGAAAACCTTTGTGTTGAATTCGTATATTAAATGGTTGCGGTCAAAACACATCCCCCACGCCATCACCGCGTCCACCGGTATTGCTGCAACGCATCTGGATGGCGTCACTCTGGATTCCTGGTCTGGCCTGGGGCTTAGGGACACGCTGACTGATGGCGAAATTCGCGAGCTTGGGCACAAATTTCATTTGAAGCAGCGGATATCTCAGGCGCGCGTTTTAATTATTGATGAAGTGTCGATGATTAAAAGCACCCGCTTTGACGCAGTGAACCGGATTATCCGGTTTTTAAAATCCAGCGATCTTCCATTTGGCGGCATGCAGGTCATTCTGTCCGGAGATTTTTTCCAGTTGCCGCCAGTCAGCCAGGATCACGGCCAGGCAGACTTTATTTTTAAATCCCAATCCTGGTCTACGCTTAACCTGGCGATTTGTTATTTAAGTGGCTCGCGCCGCCACCACGATCCGGAATTAATTAACATTTTAAATGCCATCCGGCATAATCAGGTTAACGAAACGGTGCGGCAGCAACTCTCAAGCCGCATGCACGTTGCATCTCTCCGAATTACCCCTACCCGGCTCTATACGCACAATGTCGACGTTGATGCGATAAATGCTAATGAACTCGCAAAAATCAATGCTGAATCCCGGATGTACGCAATGACCACAATTGGTCCGGAAACAGTTACTGCTGCCATGAAACGCTCGTGTCTCGCACCCGAACAGTTGCAGCTGAAAAAAGGCGCGCTCGTCATGTTTGTCAGAAATAATTATGAAAAAGGCTATGTTAACGGCACGCTCGGTACCATAATAGGTTTTAGTGGTGAGTATCCGCTCGTTAAAACTGCAACCGGTGCGCGCATCACTGCCGAACCAGCGAGCTGGACGATTCTGGATGGAGAAAAAATTGTGGCGCAAATTACCCAGATACCACTCAGGCTGGCCTGGGCAATCACGGTCCATAAAAGTCAGGGCATGACGCTGGACGCGGCCGAAATTGACCTGTCCAAATCATTTGTCGAAGGTATGGGCTACGTCGCGCTATCACGGGTCAAATCAATTTCCGGTCTGAAACTTTTGGGGTTTAATGAAATGGCGCTGCGCGTCAGTCCCGAAATCCAAACTGTTGACACGCAACTATTTAACCAGTCGCAACAGGAAGCTGTCAATCTGGAACGCCTGAGTTTCTGGAAACGCTGGTCTGGTAAACGCGCCTTTATGTATAAACTGACTTCGTAATATTTAATCATGCAACCACGTACCATCCAATTTACGCCTGAAGGCTACCAAAAACTAAAAAACGATTTGGAAATCTTTACCAAACGCAGGGTAACTGCGGTCAATAGTTTGCGCACGGCCCGGGAAATGGGGGATTTGTCAGAAAATGGCGCGTATAAAGCTGCCCGGTTTGAACTAAGTTTCGTTGACCAGGAACTAAGGCGGCTGAAATTTTTGTTGCGGTTTGGCAAAATCGGGACAGTGGTTAATTCCGGACGCGTGGGCTTTGGCAACCGGGTTACCCTGGTGAATGGAAAAGATGAGTTGACGTTTACGCTGGTAGATGGTTTCGAATCAAATCCACAGCAGGAAAAATTGTCAATCTTAAGCCCGATTGGCAAAGCGGTGTTGGGAAAAACAGTCGGGGAAACGGTTACGGTTACTTCTCCTTCAGGCATGGTACACTATACCATCCGCGAGATTACGTAAAGATTTACCGGTTGGCCTCGCGCCGGCGCTTCAGTTTGCGGACACTGCCATGCAGTGTTTTACGGATTTTAAAACTCGGTTTCTTTTTGGGGTTGGTCGTGTATTTGTTCATGCTTTTTAATAGTTTAAACTGCTAATTTTCGTCCTGCAACTGAATTTTCTCTTGCTTTGGCAAGAATGGTGGCTCGACGGGCCAGTAAACTTTTACCTCGGTTTTCTTTTCTCCGCCGGATCGATTCATGGATCCGGTTGACTGCCACATCATGGCGATTTTTAAGCAGCAGTTCCACTTCTTTTTGGCACACTGGATCAGGACAGACACTTTGCGTATACGTCACCTGCGAAGTGCCGACATTTTCGCTCCAGGTTTTTGAAAAAACTCGCGCTTTTCCGCACCGGATACATTGCGTTGCCTTTATCATGGTAGTAACTACCGCTCGAACTGTTAAAATCTGCGAAACCGGCGATTATTAAACCGATTATCATTCATGCCACGGTATTGGGTTTTAGCCAGTGCCTCTTTGACCACGAGCAATCGGTCGTTGATTTTAAATCCATTTAACTTCTCCGCAGCCTGACGCGCTCCTTCTTCAGTGGCCATTTCTACAAATCCAAAGCCGCGGCTCATCCGGGTGCGCTCATCTTTAATAATGGTCAGGGAAACAATTTGCCCGAATGGAACGAATAATTCGTTCAGTGTTTGTTCTGTCGTATTGGTTGGCAGGCAGCCAATAAATAGTTTTTTAGCCATAATTACTCCTCGAAGGTATGAATGCGAACTTAATCCAAACAGTGTGTGTAAACAAGAAGTTGTTTTTTAAGAAAGCAAAATCTGATTTAACGGATTCAGGATCAAATCAATGAACTTATCTAACAGTAACACACACGCTTACCAAAGTCAATTAAACTATAGGTCTATTTACAGCCTGTTTTCTACAAATGGTACAATCTAGCAAAATATGAAATTGGATATTTTTATCAAAGGCGAACTCATTGACCTGTGTGTACCTACTCCCGAGTTTGCCCAAAATTCAAATTGGTACAGTTGGTTTAATGATCTTCAAATTACCCGATTTCTGGAGCAAGGACTGTTTCCCAATACGCCGCAACAACAAATAGAATTTCTTACTAATAATCCTCATCGGCTGATCTTAATCGTGGCACATCAGCAAACATACTTTGGCGTGGTTTCCCTATCCTCAATTAACTTTATGAAGCGCACTGCGGAAATTGCCATGGCTCTGGACAAAAAACTGGTTAAGAAATACGATCGCCTGTTTGCAATCGAAGCCATTGCCCGTATTACCGAGCACGGATTTGCGACTCTTGGTTTGCAGCGAATTTCTGCCGGCCAGCATATTTTACTCTCCGGCTGGCAACAACGGATGGAACTGGTGGGCTATCGGCTGGAAGGCATTAAACGCTTTGGGTTTACAAAAGGCGCAGAGCGGGTCGACTCGATGTGGATTGCAGCAACAGTCGAGGATTATCAAAAGTTAGTAAAACTTCGCGGCGGCTCGCTCTGGGACAGTGCCCGGAAAATGGCGAAACGCTTCCAAAAACTTCCGAAACAATCTCTCTTGCCCGAACTGCAGGAGTTCCAGAAAACAAAAGGGGAGAAGTATTACCAAAAGATTTTTGAACTGCAGTAATTTTCTAATCAGCGGCAATAATTCAAAAAGTTCCTATTATGATTGGTCGGGTTTGAAAAACTTGTTGATTCGTAGTATCTTGAACAAATAGACTAATTTTTCCTTTTACTTTTTCCTGTATCTTTTTGGGTGATTTTTTGTATTGAAAGCTAATTTGAGGCTAAATTCGAGCTGGCGGACATAGGCTCCGATTTAATTGGAGTTGATGATCCTTCAATAACACTCGAAAATATTTTCCGAACTTTTGATTGGGTTCAAATGGTTAAGTATCCTGAGTTGGTTTGGGAGAAATCCCAAAGTTTTTTAAAAAAATAATTATTTCTCTTTAGTAAACCCTAATCTTTTTACTTCTCCCCATTTATCATCCGTTATATCTTTTAACTGACTTTTTAAAACATAAAGACGGGAAGGTTTGCCACGAAGCATAACATTTGAGTAATACTCTGCTTGACGGTTATATATAGCGTCTTTCTCGAAATCTGCATTTATGTAGAAAAACTTTGGTAAACTCTTAGAAAAATCGTTACTTATTTCCTGCTTCAACGCATCGTTTTTATACATAAACCCGTAAGTGTAGAAAAATGGGGAACTAGGAAGTAGTTTGCTTTGCCAGTAGATTAATGACTCACTTGGAACAACTATTAATTTATCTTGGGGTTTAGAAAGAAGCCTGACAGCTTCTCCATAATCAAACTTCGGTGAGTAATTACTATAAAAACTACTATCTCTGTTAAATGGAGTAGTAACCTCTTTTTTGTAAGAAAGCAGTGCAAACAAAATTAAAGGCCCAAGGAAAATACTTAAAATTAATATTTTATAAATTTTTGTTTTTGATTTTAAAATTATAAAATTAATGTTTAAAACGGTAAGCCAGAGAAGAGCACCATACATTGGCAATAAATGAAATCCGCTGTAGAAAAGACCAAAAGGAGCTGGCCGCAAATTTGTAAGCCAAAAAAGTAAAACAGAAAGAAGAGCAATAAGATAACATTTTCTTTTTACAAGAAATAGAAGCGAAATTACAAAGAGGATAGATAAAACTTTAAATGTAAGGAAAAATCCGCTGTTTTGAAAATTAAGGGCCAGTAAGGGGTAAAAGAAAAATCTTGCAATAAAGGTACCCAGGTTGTCGACTTCTGCTGGAATATTTTGAGTTGAAGTTATCAATACAGTGTCCTTGAGGTAAGCAGAAAATGGGAATAACTTAAAAAAAATGAAAGATAAAAGTAGGAAATAAATACCTATGAATTTTAGTAAGAAACTCCTCAAAGGTTTTGAAGATAAATACCAAATTATAGCAATAGATATTATTGCAAATGGAGCTAAAGGCAATAAGGTAAACCAAATAAAGATTATCGAAATTAATGCTATTGCCAAATTAAGTTTACTTGATAATTTTTCTTTTCTGAAAACTGTTTCGTAAATAAGCCCAATTATGAATAAAATGGGCGGTATTGCTAGAGCCTCTGCCAGAAATAAATTACCCAGCAAGTAGAATTTAGTTGTTTCGTATAGTATTGCTGTTACAAAACCCACAAAACCAAACCTAAAAGTTAACAAGAAAAAAGCAGCGGCAGAATAAAAATAAATTAATTCCCGATGTCGTTTAACCAAAAGAAAGATACTATTTGGCTTGGTTATTTCTTGTACTGCGGCACTAATATATGTTGCAGCTGGCTGATGCTGAAAAAATATGTCTTTATATAATTTTTGGCCTTCTAGTATCCAAGCACCTGTTACAAAATTATCGTCTTCATCTACAAATTGAATGTTAAAAATGCTTCTCTCCAAGTATTTTAACTGAAAGACATAAAACACCAACAAAATCAACAAAAGCGTCAAAACTTTTTTAGAAATAAAATAACGTTTATAAAGATATGACGCGTCTATCATTAAGTTAACTAGATTTTCATGATTTTATTATACATATCGTGGAATAAATATTTGCAAAGAAACTTTTTCTGTCAGCTGTATATTAGCTGATAGTTGAGGCTGGGAGACTAGGATTCGGACCTAGATAAACAGATCCAAAGTCTGTTGTCCTGCCATTAGACGATCTCCCAATGGTGGTATTGTACCGTAAACCAGGGCTGATTTTCCAGCTTCAGTGCTGTAGAATATCACTATGCCCACATATTTTTCTACCCGTACGTACGAAGTAAACGGAATTAAACTGAACGTTGCTGAGGCAGGGACGGGGGAGACGCTTGTATTTATCCACGGCTGGAGCAATAACTGGCAAGGCTGGACGCTGTTGGCTGAACAACTGGCTCCGCACTATAAACTCTATTTACTTGACCTGCCGGGATTTGGCGATTCAGACCGGCTGGAAGCATACTCGATAGATTTGGAGGCAGACATAATTGCGAATTTTGTAACCAAATTTGCGCCTCACCCCAGGGCGCTTATTGGCGCGTCTTTAGGTACTATTATTACTGCCCAGACACTGGAGCGGTACCCACACCTGACTAACCGTATAATTCTCTTGGGTACGATTTTTAAACAATTAAGTCTTAAAGAGGCGGCAACCGCATACGAAAAAATTCTCAAGTTTGCTGACAAAACTGAGATAGCGACGAAAATTTTAAGCGGTACAGTCAAATCTCCTCTCACCGCATACCTAGTTGAAAAATTCCTCAATGCTTATAAATTTAATAAGGAACTGGTTGATAAATATAGTCTGCCCGGCCGCAGTAAAATATCAGGTAAATCCTATGTGCAGTTGGGGCTTTCTGCTGCAGATTTTGTGATGGAAAAGTTTTTAAAACAGGCAACGCAAAAAATTCTGCTCATTTATGGTGAAGCGGATAAATACGTCCGGCCTGAAGATGCGCAGGCAATTCTCGAAACCATTAAATCCTCAAATATTACCTTGACAATAATTCCCAAAGCTGGTCACAATCCAGCCTATGAACAGCCGGAAAAAACTGCGGCAATAATTAGAACTTTTCTAAACTAACGCCCTTCTTTTTCTTCTTTCTCTTCATTCTCAGTATCTTTCACTAGAGTTTCTTCCTCGCCTTCAAAAACAGGAGCATTGATTTCAGATTGCATTTCCACAAACCGGTCTACGTAACTTTTATTTTTTGGCTCTGACGGATCCCGTTTTTCCTCGATCTTTTTTTTCGGCGGCGGCCAGACGTCGAGTGGATGGATACCACTATGTTTCTTTTTATGCATATTAGTTAAACTCCGGTTTCATCTTAGCGAGTAATTCAGGACCTGTAAAGCCACCCACCCGAATCCGTTTCAGCGTAAACCTACCGGTAAATGATTGGTTAACGCCGAATTCCACCGTGGCCGCAGTCTGAAAACCAGCGCGAGCTACTTCATACGCGAGAATCTGTGAATACGCGCCAAACGGATAGGCAAAATGGTTGACCGGCCGGCTCAGAAAATTTTCCAGCGCGCGTTTGCTTTCAGTAATTTCCCAGACCGCATTTGGCAATGATAAAAGGGTTAAATTCGGGTGGTTGACCGAATGCGCGTTGATTTCAATAAGCGGGGATGTGGCAATTTCTTTCAGTTGTGCGCGGGTTAAATAATTTTTAGTGTAATCAAGAAATCCGCTCACCACAAAAATTGCCGCCTTGACTTGATGTTTTTTCAAAATGGGAAAGGCATCGGTATAAAAATCCCGGTACCCATCGTCAAAAGTAACAATTACCGGCTTTGGTGGCAATTCGGCCCGACCCGCATAATACGCGCTCAAGTCATCAAAAGTGATCGGCGTAAACCCGTTGGCAAGCAGTGTCGTCAACTGCGATTCAAAAATCTGCGGCGTAATACTTAGACCTTGTCGGATCGTATCCCGTTCGTCAGTCACCACTTCCACATAGTGATAGAGGAGAATGGGCAGGTAAATTTCCGACTGTGAACGTACCCGCGTCAATACATTTCTTTGTTGTTGGGCAAGCTGTAGTGACCTGGCTTCTTCGCGAGCAATTTGCTGTTCATTCTGTTTCCGCAATTGCATGGGATACACGACCGAAGCGTAAATAATTCCCAAGATAAATACTGCAGTAGTTGCACAAACCCAATAGAACTGTTTTCCCAACACCCATTTTTTCATAGGTAAACTGAAGATTGAAAAGCGTAAATTCCCCTCTATTATACTGCAAATCACTTCCTTCGCCTATGGTTTTTTGGTACAATTCAAGGGTGCGGACTCGTAGCTCAGTTGGTTAGAGTGTTGCACTTGTCCGCCTTTGGCGGATTGACACCTGCCCGCCATAACTTGAGCTCGTAGCTCAGCTGGTAGAGCGTTTCGTTGACATCGAAAAGGTCGAAGGTTCAAGTCCTTCCGAGCTCACATATGGCAAGTGCAGGCGGGTTGCAAAGGTCAGAGGTTCGAATCCTCTCGGGTCCACCGCTGAGGTAGCTAAGGTGGTGGTGCCGATTCGGCACCTCTGAAAAACATGCATTATGTCTATATGCTTTACTCCCTTAAAGATCATATGCTTTACATCGGCTTCTCTGATAATCTCAGAATAAGAGTGGTACAACATATTGAAGGAAAAGTAAGAGCAACAAAACACAGATTACCTCTCGAGTTAATTTATTATGAAGCTTATAAAGATAAACGTGATGCGACAAAAAGAGAATACTTTTTAAAAAGTGGGCGAGGTAGGGAATTAATCAAGTCATTATTAAAACATAGTCTGCCAAGGTAGCCAAGTTGGTCACGGCGCGTGTCTGAAAAACACGTTATACAGGTTCGATTCCTGTCCTTGGCACAAAATTATAGTAAAGAATAATTACTTGCATAATGAAAACGGTTGGAGTGGTATATGCAATCCTATCCGCAGTTTTTTGGGGACTGGTCTACACGATTGACCAGAAAGTGCTGGAGAAAACGTCTCCGTTTGCGCTTCTCTTTATTAACTCGGTTTTCGTGCTCATCATCAGCCTCCCGCTACTGATCGTTGATCCGCAGTCAATCAAAACCATATTCAGTTCAGGCAGACAGAATCTGGGGCTCATTTTTTTGGCAGTGGTTTTAAGTGCTCTGGCTAACTATCTGATTTTTGCAAGTATCAAAGTGTTAGGCGCGTCTATAGCCTCCAGTTTTGAAATTGCCTATCCGTTTTTCGTCATCCTCTTTAGCGCGCTCATATTTAAGTCAGGGATTAACGTCCAGTTTCTCATCGGGTCAGTCTTAATTTTCCTGGGCTCACTCATCATTATTAAGTTCAGCTAGAATCAACAGATCCGTTGCCTAATTCCAGTTCACGTTCGGTAAGCAATTCCTTATGTAGTTGCTTTGTAGTTTCATTGGAAAACGGCTTTTTGCCGTAAATGGGAGAAGGTTCACTTTTCAAAAACTTCAGCATTTCCCGGTCTGATTTTCGCATGTTTTCCTGAATTGCCTTACTACCTTTTCCGGTGTAAATCCATAAATAATCAAGATCTTTAAATGTACCGAGAATCGGATTATTTGTAAACCGATCCACCTCACCAAACGCCCAGTTGTCATGCACGCCAACATAATCGGCAATGATTTTAATTTTTTCCTCCGGATATGCAACTGCCCGTAATATCTCTTCAGTAATTTTTTTGCCTTCATCCATGTGGAATCGTCGGATATCGAGCTGATAGTAGTTTTTCTCTGCCACGTCTTTCACTCTTGAGTAACCAACATCATGTAGTATGACAAGTGGTAATAGTATTGTGTCATCTAATTTTTCTTTGTCACAAACCATAGTTGCAATTTCCATAAACCACTCAATATGTACAATGTCCATCGGCCGGCCCTTTTCATAGTATGGTTTGGCTAATTCCCAAATTTTTTGGTAGATTTGCTGCATGGTGTTAGTATAACATCAGGCTGGAAAATTTATGAAACCCCTACAAATTGGATTACTGACTTTTTTTATTTCCCTGTTTTCGTGTTTTACCGCGATCCAGATCTTTGCTGCACCACAGTTAATTAGTCCGCTCGCTGACAATTTCACATATATTGAGCCAACGCCGTTACCCACGCCTCCTGCACCGACTCCGTCTCCAACGCCAACCCCTTCCCCGACACCAACCCCAAAGCCCACCCCGACTCCTTCTCTTACACCAACACCTAAACCAAAACCCACGACCGACCAACTTGAAGAATGGTTTACCAAATACGCCAATGAGCAAAGCATTAATAAGGATTTGCTGAAAAAAATCGCCTGGTGTGAGTCAAAATACAATCCGAATGCGACCAATGGCATTTATGGTGGCATGTACCAGTTTTCGCCCAGCACCTGGAAAAATACCCGTCAGCAAATGAATAAGGAAAGTAATCCTGACTTGCGGTTTGACCCAGAAGCTGCAATTCACGCCGCCGCGTTCCGGATCGCCACAGTCGGCGACAAAGCCTGGCCAAACTGCCGCTAGGGTTTAAAAAAGTAGAATTTTACGGTACAATACCATTAGATTCTTAACTTTTAACTCTAAATTCTCAACTCATTTCGCGGTGGTAGTTCAGTGGTAGAACGTCTCCTTGCCAAGGAGAAGGTCGAGGGTTCAACTCCCTTCCACCGCTCATATGTCTTCGGCTTATGTTTATGTCCTCCAAAGTTTGAAGAATAAAAGACTCTATTACGGCAGCACGAATAATTTACAGAGAAGGATGGGGGAACATTTGAGAGGGCAATCGAAATACACGAAATTTTTACGGCCGCTTGAACTTGTATACTACGAAGAGTTCAACTCTTTGGCTGAAGCAAGAAAAAGAGAATTGTTTTTCAAAACTGGCAAAGGCAGAGAATTTATTAAACAAAAATTAAATGGCAGAATGGTCGCCTGAGGCGACAGGTCGAGGGTTCAACTCCCTTCCACCGCTCAAAACGGGATAACTCATTATCAAACCGCTGAATAGCTTGATATATAGCTAATCAAAAAACCATAAAGTAGAAATCCCCTCCTAAGAAAAAGTAGAATATCCAGCCTCGAAATGGTCCCGCTATTGACATAATTTAACATTTCAGATATTCTGAAAATATGAAAACAGTTATTGTTAGAAACCGTGGACAACTTACGATTCCCGGCTCTATTCGTAAAACTATTGATTGGATATCTCCCATGTCAGCCGTAACAATTTCTGTTATTAAACCTGACGAAATTGTTATTAGGCCTCATAAAAAGGTGTATGACTGGAATAAAATTTGGGCCGGTGTTAAGCAAGCTCGTGCTATAAAAGGAAAGGGAAACGCTACTTCAACAATAGAATTTCTGCAAAAAGATAGAAGATCCCACTAAATGACTACGCAAAAAGTTGTTATTGATTCTTCGGTAATTCTTAAATGGCTCAGTAACGATAATGAAAAGTATATAGATGTAGCAGACAAAATATTGCAAGATGCTCAAAAAGGCAAAATTGAATTGTTTGCTCCAGAACTTGCAAAATATGAAGTTGGAAATGTACTTTTATATAGTAAAAAATTATCTCCTAAACAGGCACATATTATTTTTAATAAGTTTTACAACCTGCCTCTTTCATTCATAATAGAATCAGAAAAGTTGGCAAATGAAACTTATAATATAGCTTCTAAGTTAGAGATTACCTATTATGATGCTTCGTTTCTTTCTTTGGCAAAACAACACGAGGCTATTTTAGTGACTGAAAACATTAAGCATCAAGGTAAAACTACGGGAATCAAGGTTATTTCTCTAGCAGATTATTGATTTCAGAATTTTTGTAACGTTAATCAATTTTTTGTTAAAATGCGTAAGGAGCGGTTTCCGCCAAAGGCGGATTAACTGATGGTAATACTCTCCGCAGACGGATCGTAAACTATCGGTTGAACAAATCCCCTCCACCGCTCCAAGAGTGAAATGAGTTTGGAGCTTTATGAAATTTCGCCTAGAAAAGAGTTCAACTTCCATTCCTTCATTTTAGAATGGTCATAATAGTCTAAATAGGATAGATATTTTTGTTAAGCAGATGTCTGGTTAATGTCGTTCTAGTAATGGGAGAAGGCAACTTGTTGATCCCTGCATATTGAGAAATAAGACTCCTTAAAGAGGCTCGGATTTGCGTTGAACTTAGGTAAATTAGCCTGGAAATGCGTTATTTATGATATAATTCCGACATTATGGCAAATGCTATTAATGCTATTTACGTAGGTAAACTTGAACAGCAAAACTCTGTTATAAGCAGTTTAGTGACAGAAGCTCGGGGTACGTCACATGGACTTTTTATTGTCGGAGGTCCAGCCAGAACTGGGAAAAATACAACCATAGAAAGGATACTTGACGAGTTGAAAGTTGAACAAATCGGTAGAGCAACGCCAGAGATAAATGTATATAGTGATACACCAGAGATGTGGATAGATAGTTGGCAAGAAGCGTATAGAAAAGGACAGCGGGTATTTGCCCGTGGCGAAATTCCTACTCAATTTGGAGAAACACTAAACTGTATACGAAACTTTTACCAAAGTGGAATCGCAAATGAACCTGATTTGAGGATATTTTTTAATGTAATTAATAAAGAACATCCTGCATGGGAAAGTGTGAAAATAGACCAGTCGATAAGAACCAGGTTAAATCAAGTGTTCGGTGAAAAAGATTTACACGTTCATATTCTTGAAGCAGATAAAAAGCGCATAGTTGATGAACTTTGGAAGCAGTGTAATTTAGGATGGCTAGACTTTAAGGAGTCAGCAAAACAACTAGGATTTAAAACCCGGGATTTTTTTCAACTTGAAGAAGATGATGTAGATTTACAGGATTATAATGAATTTCGCCATGGTTTGATGCAAATAATGGGTGAAGGTTCTCAAAGTGATCCTGAAAGACGGTAAATTTTAAAAAACTTAATTGTAATCCCGTTCTTTTCGACAAATAATGAGGAATTAAACATAGTCTTCTTCCTTGTACTCCAAAGATTAATAGACTATCAATTTATTAAAATAATCCAAGAGAGATTCAAATTGGGGTTAAAAATAATTTGCGTCTCTTACTCATATTTCTTTTCCCAATTGACAGGGCTAGTAGAACAAAACTACAATTTCATAAGCTTAGAGATTAAATTTTAGATTCTTCCCGACAAATGCCGCGGAGGAGTATTTTTTTCAGGTGATCATCACAACTTTCAAAAAGGGGGAGTACCCATGGAAGTGTATTTGTCTGAACTCCTCGGACGAAAAATAACTAATAAAAGCAAGGAAGCAATCGGGACACTCGAAGACCTGGTGGTGCGAGAACTCGATAAACGCCATCCGCCGGTAAGCGGATTACTCATCAAACGCGGCCGCAAAAAAGACCTCGTCTATATTCCTGCTCATGATGTTGACGAGATGAACACCAAACAAATCCGACTCACTACCGACATCGTTGACCTCGCCCCGTTTCAGCGCCGCGAAAATGAAATCCTGCTCGTTAACGATATGTACGACAAGCAGATTGTCGATATTGACGACCGCCGCTTGACCCGCGTCAATGATTTGCTACTGGAAGTAGAGAAACCAGTCATCCGTCTCAAGGGGGTCGATGTCAGTGTTTTGGGACTTTTGCACCGGCTGCACATTCCCAGTATTCTCGGCATTCTCAAGCATAATATTGTGGATTGGGAAGATGCACAATTTTTGGGCGGCCAAGGCCAGGTGAAGTTTAATGTCCAGTATAAAAACCTAGAAAGTTTACATGCGGTGGATATTGCCCGGATTATTTTTGAAGGCCCGGGTTATAAACAGGGGAGCAAGGTGCTCGCCGCCCTCAAAGACCCGATTGCTGCAGACATTATCGAGGAACTGTCTCCCAAACTGCAAAAAAATCTGATCGAATCGATGAAACTGGAGGATGTGGCAGACGTCATTAAGCACATGCCGCCAGACAAAGCTGCTGATCTTTTTATTTCTCTGGGACCCGCATACGCCCAAAAAGTGTTTCCGCTATTAAATAAGGAGGATGGACAAAAAATCCTGGCCTTACTTTCCTATCCAGAACATACGACCGGCGCCTACATGACCACTGACTATCTGGCTGTGTCAGCTGACCTGAACTTTGAAGAAGCAATTAAGCTGATTCAGGATACTGAAGAAATGCCTGACTTTGCGTACTATATTTATGTTCTGGAAAATAAATTGAGTAATAAACTGGTAGGAGTTCTGGCTGCGCATGAATTTTTACTGGCCCAGCGCCGCAGCCGGATTGAGTCAATTATGAAAAAACGGCCGTTTGTAGCCTTCCCGCATGACCATATTAAAAAAACTATCCGCCGCATGTACCGCTATAATATTTCCGCGCTTCCGGTCGTGAGTAAATCTGAAAATAAACTGCTGGGGATTGTCACCTTCCGTGATGCAATCTCAGTCTATCTGCCGCGCCGGTGGAAGGCGCGCATCCGCCAGGTATTTACCAATGGCTTTTCCAGCGAACAAAACTATGGTTGAAACTACGCTTGCCAAAATTAAATTTCCCCGGATCCGACGGTTTTTTCCGTTTACGATTCTTGCCATCCTCGGACCGGGACTGATCGCCACAGCTGCCGGCAATGACGCCGGAGGCATCGCCACCTACGCTTCTGCCGGAGCCCACTTTGGCCTTTCAGTTCTCTGGATCATGACGTTTCTTACGGTTGGTTTTGTGCTGATTCAGGAAATGGCAGCGCGCCTCGGCGCGGCGACCGGTAAAGGCTTTTCTGACCTCATACGTGAAAATTTTAGTTTGCGGATGACCGTATTTATGATGTCATTGCTTTTGCTGGGAAATATTGGCCTGGTGGTTTCAGAATTTGCCGGAATTGCCGCGAGCCTTGAACTTCTAGGCATCACGAAATATATAAGTGTTCCAGTGGGGGCAGTTGTTATCTGGTTTTTAATTGTCAAAGGTAACTATCCGAAAGTCGAGAAGATATTTTTACTGATGAGCGGCTTTTTACTCAGCTATATTTTTGCTGCTATCCTCGCTAAACCCGACTGGAATAGTGTAGCAATTAATTTAATTCGACCTTCAGTTTCCCCTGATCCGGAATTTTTTCTGTTCACTGTTGCCCTCATTGGGACAACGATAGCGCCGTTTATGCAGGTCTTTGCCCAATCTGCGGTAGTTGAGAAGGGGATTACCATGTCTGATTTTAAATATACTCGGATTGATACGCTCATTGGAACCCTGTTTGCTAATCTCGTCGCAATTTTTATTATCATAGCAACAGCCTCAACCCTTTTTCCAGCTGGTATACGTATTGACACTGCCGCTGATGCCGCAACCGCACTCGTTCCCTTTGCCGGCGAGTTTGCGCGGATTTTATTTGCGTTGGGACTTTTGGGGGCTTCGCTTCTGGCAGCCGGTGTCGTCCCACTCACTACTTCGTTTGCGCTTGCTAATGCGTTTGGTTGGGAAGCGGGCATTAATCGTAGTTTTGAAGAAGCGCCGATTTTTTACGCCATGTTTACGTTTATTATTGTGCTATCGGCAACGATTGTTCTCAGTCCGGCTTTATCATTGATTAAACTGCTTGTCGGACTACAGGTTGTTAACGGATTATTATTACCAATTCAATTGTATTTTATGTTGAAGCTGGCTAATAATAAAAATTTGATGGGTAAACATGTTAACCCTGTCTGGTTTAACAGTATAGTAATTATCACAATGATAGTTGTGACTGTCGCTGTATTTTTATTTCTTGGCTCTTCAATTGTCACCTTGTTCCAAAGTTATTCTGGTATTAACTAAAAATATACTATTGACATTCTGATTACTATCGGCTTATGATACTATAAATGTTTGGTAATAAATCAAAATTCCTTCAAATACTTACTCACTTTTTTCTTTTAGTTTTTCTATTTTCGTCTTTTTCAGTAGCCCACGCGCAAACTCCAAATACAATCACACTTCAAGTTTCAAATAATGTCGATGACGGAAATGAGGACGGATCGTCTTTTTCTACCAACGGTTCAAATGTGTGGATTGGCACCGGGCAGAATCCTACCCAAAGTTATACAGGTTTCAGATTTCGGACTGTCCAAATTCCCCAAGGCGTTATGATTCAAAGCGCGCGGTTGCAGGTGCGGTCAGCCCAAAATCAATGGATCGGCATGCAGTTTCTGATGTTTGGCGAAGCTGTTAATGATAGTGCAGTTTTTTCATCAGGAAATCGGATGTCAGCAAGAAATTTGACCGGATCATTTGTTGCACACGGATCTGATAACAACTGGACAACCAATACCTGGTATACCCTTGAGGATATTAAATCATTGGTTCAGGAAGTAGTTAATCAACCAGGTTGGTCTCAAG
>Ga0209541_10003346_pt1 | contig 29492 bp, 32 predicted proteins | sample RifCSPlowO2_01_FD_184027 | JGI IMG/M metagenome (GOLD analysis project Ga0209541, IMG submission 184027) | Groundwater microbial communities from Rifle, Colorado - Rifle CSP2_plank lowO2_0.1 (SPAdes) (version 2) | ecosystem: Environmental > Aquatic > Deep subsurface > Groundwater | place... | reverse complement strand
AATAACAGAAAAAACGAGTATCGTTTTTCGTTTGTGTACGGGAGCGCGCTGGAGCCGCTCAATTGAGTCAAGAAGCGACATATAATCCGATTATGGTGAGGAGAGGATCGCAAGCATCCGCCCTTCCGTCGGGAGACCTTTTTTCTTTATTGTAAGCCTATCCATTTTTTCGGGCTTTCCGCCAAATGCGTCGAGCGAAATTTTTTTCCCTGCCGCTCCTTGGGTGGGGATGACAATGCGTGGGTCGATATCTTCCAGTATTTTTTTTATCTCGGCATTTGACCCAGCGCTTGAAATAATAAGGATATCAATGGTATCAAGTTCTTCAAGTATGGCTTCCAGAGACGCTACTTTCGTTACGTCTCCGAGATGGAGGAGTTTGAGTCCTTCCCAGTCAATAAAAAAAACAGTTCCTTCGGGTGTTTCGAATCCGACGATCGAAATATTGCGCGCCTCGTATTCGCCGGGCGTCGAAAATACAAGCGGGGAGCCCGCGATCGAATGGTTGCGCGCGTAATCGGAGTTTGAGAAGAGCACAACGTGCGCCTCAAACCGCGGCGGTGTCATATCCGACTTTTTGCCATACGGGTCAATAGCGAGCACATCCTCGCCTGATTGAACCTTGAAACAGGTGAGTCCGTAGTACGTTAGAACCATAGAAGTGTGTTTAGAGTATGTTTGAAAACCCGCTTTTGATAACGAGGCAGTGGATTTTTAAGACGAGACGACGGAGTGGACGGCGAAACGTATCGGAAATACGTTGAGCAGGAACCCTCCGAGTCGCAGTCAAAAATCCACTGCCGCAGCGAGAATAGGGTTTTCAGACATACTCTAGTATAGCGTATTTCGGGAGCTCTTGCAAAGCCAAAAATCTTCCATTATACTACCCCGCATGAACCAAGAGGCCGACCTTACTCAAGGACGCAAAGACCGCATCATGGATGTGCTCTTTCGCGAGCAGCAAGTGTGGCGAATCCCGCGCGTCGGCGATATTGTCGAAGGGGTGCTCATGAAAAAGCAGGGCTCAACCGCATTTGTTGATCTTGGCTTCGGCACGGGCATTATTTATGGCAAAGAATTTCAGGACGGCAAAGAAGTTTTGAAACAAAAAGCGGAGGGGGAAAGCGTTGTCGCAAAAATTATCGAGCTGGAAAACGAAAACGGATATATCGAGCTTTCGCTCAAAGAAGCAGGACGCGAAAAATTCTGGAAAGAGGCGGCACAGGTCATGCATGAGAAAACGTCGTTGACGCTCCGCGCGCTCGAGGCAAACCGCGGCGGGCTTGTTTTTGACTGGAAGAGCACAAAAGGATTTTTGCCGGTTTCCCAGCTTGCGCAGAAACACTATCCGCGCGTCGAGGGGGGAGACAAGATGCGGATACTCGAAGAGCTCCAGAAATTTGTAGGGCAGGAGTTCGAGCTTCAGATTATTACTGTCGACCCAAAAGAAGAAAAACTCATTTTTTCGGAAAAGAGCCTTGAGCCGGATGGAATGAAAGAAAAACTCGCAAACTATAAAGTTGGCGAGGAATATGAAGGCGAGGTATCGGGTGTTGTCGAGTTTGGTATTTTTGTGAAGCTGGAGGATGGGCTCGAGGGGCTCGTTCATATATCAGAGATTGATTGGTCGCTCGTCGATAATCCCGGGGACCACTATAAAGTTGCGGACAAAGTGCGCGTCAAGGTTATTGAGATTGAAGGAGATAAAATATCACTTTCAATCAAGGCGCTGAAACCCGATCCATGGAAGCAGGTGAAGCTCGAGAAAGGCGATATTGTGGAAGGCGTTGTCACAAAACTCAACAAATACGGCGTATTTGTGAAGCTCGCACAGCACGAAGGCGTCTCGGGGCTCTCGCATATTTCGGAGTTCGGGTCGGCCCAGAAGATGCGCGATACGGTAGAAATCGGAAAGACATATCCATTCCAGATTGTTGTTTTTCAGCCCGATCATCACAAACTCTCGCTCGCATTTTTGGGGAAAGAAGAGAAGGAAGAGAAGCAGATAACTGCGCCTCCCGAAAATCAATAGTGGCTATATTATAATAACGAAAAGTCGCCGCGTTGGCGGCTTTTTTATTTACCCCGTTACAAGAAAGCCACGGGGATGAATTGTGGTATATATGCAAACCACAAGATAAATCCCGTTAGAAATTCCCACGTGGCATTTTAGATCTCCATGAGAATTGTTCTAAGCGGTAACCCGCGCCGCAGAACGGCGGGGTATCATTTCTAACGGGATAAAATGCCACAAGCGTAAGCTTGTGGTCACCTTGTAACGGGGTTTACGCAGTATGTTATAGTAAAAATATGAAAGCACTTCTCGGTCTTGCGGTTGGTGTTATCCCTCTGCTAGTTGTTGTATATGCGACAGGCGGCATTTTGGATGGGCACTCAATCCCGGAGTTGTTAGTCTATCTCTTGTTTGCGTTGACAGTGCCGATTGGGTTGTATTTTTATGCGAAGAAAAAAGAGACTCCTTATTTTGCTGGCGGCGCTATTAGTGCCATTTTACCCAACCTGATTATATTTTGTCTTGCGCTCGCAGTGAGCATGTTCACTAATTATTAGTATTGTAGAGGCGTTCTATCGCCTCCGCCAAAAATTGCGAATAGAGATTGAGTCCGACGAGGCGTGCGGAACCGGATTGCTCGCGACCGAGAATATTTCCTGCTCCGCGCATTTCGAGGTCTTGTTCGGCAATAATCTGACCAGCGCCGAGAAATTGCGTACTCGAAAGTATGTCGAGGCGCCGGCGCGCTTCATCCTTGAGACGCCCCGAATGGTAGAGAAAATAGGCGTATGATTCGAGGGCTCCGCGGCCGACGCGGCCTCTTAGCTGGTGGAGTTCCGAAAGACCGAAGAGCGTTGCGTCAGAAACGATGAGCGTATTGACGCTCGAGAGATCAATCCCATTCTCGATAATCGTTGTTGAAATCAGAATCTCGATTTCTCGGGAGCGGAAGCGCTCCATCGTCTCGATGAGAGTTTTTTCCGAAAGCCGCCCGTGAATATAGCCGATGCGTCGCTCGGGTAGCATACTCGTAAGCATTTCAAGCGCGCGCGGGATATGCCAGATGCGCCCTTCGAGAAAATAAATCTGGCCTTCGCGTTCAAGCTCCTGTTCAATTGCTCGCTTTATAATATCTTCCGCGTGCGGGAGACAAATGTGTACGGCGCTCTGCGGCCGAGAGGTGCGTCTTCCAACATACTCATATGCTTAAGGCGCGAAAATCCGAGCGAAAGTGTGCGCGGGAGCGGCGTTGCAGAAAGCGTCAGCACGTCGAGTTCTTTTTTAAGCGCTTTCAAGTGTTCTTTCGCCGCAACCCCGAATCTTTGCTCTTCATCTATAATGAGAAGCCCGAGGTTTTTCCAGAGAACGTCTTGCGAAAGAAGCCGATGCGTTCCTATTATTATGTCTATTTTTCCTTCACGGATGCCATGAAGAGCTTTTTGCTTTTCTCGCGCATCTTCAAGCCGCGTGAGCCGCGTAACTCGAAGCGGAGAATGCTCAAGACGGCGCGACCACGTGCGATAATGCTGGTCTGCCAGAAGCGTTGTCGGAGCAAGAAGCGCCACCTGGTATCCATTTGCCGCAACGCGGATAGATGCGCGGAGCGCGATTTCTGTTTTTCCAAAGCCGACGTCGCCAAGGAGTATCCTGTCCATGGGGTGCGGGCGCTCGAGGTCGTCCATAACTTCTGATAAAGCGTGCGTCTGCGATAGCGTTTCTATATGCAGAAAGTCCGATGCGATTTTTTCTTCTAGTTCCGGGTACGGCGTATACAGCGCGCGGCGCGCAAGCTCGCGCGACGCATGAATTGTGAGAAGCTTTTTTGCAAACTCGAGCGCGTCTTCTTTTGTTTTTTTCACAATCCGTTTCCACATCGGCGTTCCAAGGCGCGTGACTGGCGGTTTTCGAAACCCGATGTAGGGCGCGATCCTTTTTTCTTCGCCTACGGGGACGAGGAGCGTATCGGGCGCGCCCCCACGCGGACCGCGATATTCGATGCAAAAATATTTTTTGTAGTTTTCTCTCGTGATGCCCCGCCAAATGCCGACGCCATGATCCTGGTGGACCACATAATCTCCGCTTTCCAAATATTCAAATAGTTTCCGCTCGCGCGCCGTTTCTTGCTCGATGGCGTTTCGCGCGCCGCTCGCAACGCCTATTTCATCGATTGCGTTTCCAGAAAAATCAACGCGGTAGAGATGATTCTCGTTGATTGGAGCGATGATAACGGTGCCGCCACGGATAGTAAATTCTCCTTTTTTTTCGGGCCACGGTGCGACGGCGTAGCCAAGTGTTACGAGCTTTTCGGTAAGCGCGCGCATTCCGCCGCCCCATTCTTTCGAAAGCAGGAGCGTATTTCGTTCCCAGAACGATTGCTCGCGCCCCATGCGCCTGATGCGCTTTTTGTTTTTCCGAAACCAGCGCGGAGGTTTTGAGCGAAAGGCGGGGACCGCGGCCGCGATTAACAGTTCTCCCATCGCGCGTTAGAGATTTATCGTTGTTTGCTGAAGAGGCTTCGCGAGGAGCTCGAGCACCTTTTTTGTGATTTTTTTGGCGACAAGGCGCTCGTCTGGGGTAAAGCGCTGAAGTACAAGCTTCATTGCATCCACGCGCCTTTTTTTCTGTATGCCGATGCGGATCCGCCAAAAATCTTTTGTCTTTAGGGCGCGCATAATTGATTCGACGCCTTTGTGGCCTCCCGAATTGCGTCCGAACGATATCTTGCAAGATCCAAGGATAATATCGCTGTCGTCATGTATCACGACAAGATCCTTCGCGCGTAGCTTCAGCGCAAGCGCCGCCTTGCCCGATTTATTCATAAAGGTGTCGGGGAGCAGTATTCGCATCTCTTCTTTCCCGATTGTTCCTTTCGCAAAATGCCCTAAATATTTTTTTGTTTCCTTAAAATCATCGAAATCAAAGTGTTTCGCGATCTCTTCTGCAGTATCGCGTCCGATGTTATGCCGTGTTCCTTGATATTCACCCCCCGGGTTCCCGAGCCCCAGAATCGTTTTCATGCGGACAGTGTACTTGATTCGCTGGGGTATTTCAATTTTCCACCTGTTTTCTTCCTTGCATTGAAAAAGCTTTCCGCATATAATATACTTGCTTTAATCCCGTTAGAAATAATACTCCGCCGCTCTGCGGCATGGGTTACCGTTGAGGTCAATTTACACGTGGATCTAGAGCATGTCCGAAAACCCTATTCTCGCTGCGGCAGTGGATTTTTGACTGCGACCTGCTCAACGTATTCCCGATACGTTTCGTCGTCCACTCCTTCGTCTCGTCTTAAAAATCCACCGCCTCGTTATCAAAAGCGGGTTTCCAGACATGCTCTGAAGACATCGCGGGAATTTCTAACGGGATTTATTTTTATGCCGCCAGACGAAAACAACATACACGAACCCGTACAAGACGTACAGGAGGAACCCAAAGGAAGATCTTTGATGGGGGAATTGCGCGAGATGCTCCGGATTCTTATCATCTCGCTTGTCATTGTCCTCCCGATACGCTTTTTTGTCGCGCAGCCGTTTATTGTGCGCGGCGCTTCGATGGAGCCGACCTATCACGATGGCGAGTATCTGATTGTGGATGAGCTTTCGTACCGTTTTTCAGAACCCGATCGCGGGGATGTAATTATTTTTCGTTACCCGCATGATCCACGCCAGTTTTATATCAAGCGCGTGATCGGTCTCCCGGGGGAGACGATTACTATCCGTAACGGCACGGTGAGCGTCAAAGAAAACGGCTCAAGCGAGTCGATACAGCTTACGGAAGGGTATCTCCGCTCTGGCGTGAATACGTTCCCAGATAAAGTCATAACACTCAAGGGAAATGAATTTTTTGTTCTTGGCGACAATCGTCCCAATAGCTCCGATTCGCGCTTGTGGGGTACGCTCCCTGAGGAGTATCTCGTCGGGCGCGCGTTTCTAAGATTGTGGCCGCCATCCCAGCTCTCAATTTTATAATCATTATCTATGCCGAAACAGATAAAAAAAGAAATGGCAACGAGCGTAAAGGGGATGCACGATCTTCTCCCCGACGATTTTTATTTTTATGACCGCGTTATTAAAGAGACAAAACGTGCCGCAGAGTTTTATGGATTTTTTCCGATTGCGACGCCTCATCTTGAAAAAACAGAACTTTTCGAGCGGCCGCTCGGAGAAGAGTCAGATGTCGTTGAAAAACAGATGTATAATCTTCGGACGCGCGGTGGCGATCGCCTGACGCTCCGCCCGGAAGGGACGGCGCCTATCATGCGCGCGTATATTGAACACGGTATGCAGTCGCTTCCCCAACCGGTCAAATTATTTTACGGCGGGTCGTTTTTCCGCCACGAGTCGCCGCAAGCAGGACGCTATCGCGAGTTTCGGCAGGCAGGAGTTGAGATTATAGGGGATGATGATGCGATCAACGACGCGGTTGTGATTCGCGTTCTTGTGAGTGCGCTTCAAGCGCTCGGTATCAAAGATATTATTGTTCATATAAACAGCATCGGTGATAAGATTTGCAGGCCGAGCTACCGCAAAGAGCTTCTTGCCCATTACCGTAAGCATTTCAATGTTCTTTGCAAAGATTGCAAGCGGCGGTACAAAGAAAATCCGCTTCGGATTCTCGATTGCAAGGAAACATCATGCGTTGAGCTCAAAAAAAATGCGCCACAGATGGTCGATTACCTCTGCGAATTTTGTAAAAAACATTTTTCAGAAGTGCTTGAATATCTTGATGAGATCGGAGTGCCATATTTTCTCGATAGCCATCTCGTGCGCGGTTTTGACTATTATGGGAGGACCGTCTTTGAAATCTTTACGGAAAAGAAAGACGGAGAGGAATTAGGGGTTGCAATCGGCGCAGGCGGACGCTATGACGAGCTCGGCGAATACATGGGCGTGCGAAAAATTCCGGCAGTAGGCGGAGCGCTTGGCGTTGACCGTATTGCCGATCTAATGAAAAAGAGAGGGATTAAACCAAGAGCGGAAATAAAACCAAGACTCTTTCTTATTCAGCTTGGTCCCGCGGCGCGCAAAAAAAGCCTTGTGCTCATGGAGGAGCTCCGCAAAATCGGCGTACCGATAGGGCAGTCGCTCTCAAAAGACTCTCTCCGTTCCCAATTGAATATTGTTCTCAAACTCGAGATCCCACTTGCGGTTATCATTGGTCAGAAGGAGGCGCTCGACGGGACTATTGCCCTCCGCAACATGGATACGGGGATTCAGGAGACCCTTCCTTTTGATAAATTTATTGGTACAATAAAGTCACGACTGAAGGAATTTTCCTAAACTAGGTACTAGGGGGACTACATATATATGGTAGAAGTACGAAGACGAGAAAAAGAATCAACGGGATCGCTCCTGCGCCGTTTTTCGCGGAAGGTCCAGCAGAGCCGCATATTGCTTGAAGCGCGGAGTCTTGCGCACAGCAAGCGCCCTAAGTCAAAAACAAAAAAGCGCAAGGATGCACTTTTACGCGAACAGCGACGCAAGCATTTTGATCGATTACGAAAATTGGGAAAAATTTCGTAATTGTGCCATGAGTCTTGCCGATTCACTGCGCAACAATCTCAAAGACGCTCTTCACAAAAAAGACGAGACCAGGGTTTCTACGCTCCGGCTTCTTGTTGCCGCAATCAAAAATAAAGAAATAGAGGAGCGCAAAAAGGAAATCGGCCTTAGTGACGAGGAAATACTCGGCGTGATTCAGAAAGAAGCAAAAAAACGCAAAGACGCGATTTTTGAATACGAAAAGGCAGGGCGGACAGATCTCGCAAAAACCGAACAAGCGGAGCTTGCCATTCTCGATGGGTATCTTCCCAAGGAACTCTCGGATGAAGAAATACAACGTGTGGTTAAAGATGGAATGCGGGAACTCGAAGCGGCTGGAGACAAGTCGTTTGGCGCGCTTATGAAAGTCGTGATGCCGTCGCTCAAGGGGCGCGCATCGGGCGACCGAATTTCAAAAATTGCGCGTGAGGCGCTCGAGTTTCATTAACACGCATATATGGCACGGAGAGAACACATTGTAGGACTCGATATCGGTTCCGGAACGGTGCGCATTGTTGTAGCAGAGCGCAAAAACGGCGAAGGGCTTGCAATTCTTGGGGCCGCGGAAGCTCCCGTTGACGGAGTGCGGAAAGGTGCTGTTATAGCGCCTGACCAAACTGCGCGGAGTATCCAGAAAGCGCTCCACGAGCTTAAAAAAAATCATGCCCTTGAAATAGATCACGCATATGTATCGCTCATCGACCCGCGAATGGCGATGATGCTTTCGCACGGTACGGTATCCGTTTCCCGCGCTGACGGTGAGATAACGCGCGAAGATGTTTCGCGCGCGCTTGAAGCTTCAGAGGCAGCTCTCCCGAAATTGGGGAACCGTGAGATTGTCCATTCTTTCCCGCTGTACTTTAATGTCGACGGCGATACTCGCATTCGCGATGTCGTCGGGCTCGTTGGGGTGAAACTCGAGGTCGAGACTCTCTTTATTGCAGGGTTTACTGCGCATCTAAAAAATCTCTTGAAAGCAATCGATAGCGCGGGGGTTTCTCCGGACGATATTATTGCTGCTCCCTATGCCGCCTCGTTTCACTCTCTCACGCGCCGCCACAAAGAAGTTGGTTCGCTTCTCCTCGACATCGGCGCACAAGTTTCAACTCTTGCGGTATTCGAAGAGGGCGCGCTTATTTCTCTTGAAATAATTCCTGTCGGGTCCGGGCACGTGACGCAGGATATCGGACTTGGGTTTCAGATCGATCTCGTGACTGCGGAAAAAGTAAAACGGAATCTCGGGATTTACCTCGAACAAGGGAAAAAAGAAATCCGCCTTGCGGATTTCCCAAAAAATTTCGAAGAGTCGTTTTCACCGAAAAAACTTCGCGAGATTGTATCGGCGCGCCTCGGAGATATTTTTGAACTTGTCGATAAACATTTAAAACGAATTCAGCGCTCGGAACTTCTTCCAGCCGGAGTTGTCTTGGTCGGCGGCGGCGCGCGCATGTTTGATATCCAATCAAGTGCGAGAGAAGAGCTTCATTTGCCGGTTGAGATCGGATCAAATACGGTCGGGCTAAACGGTAAGAAAGAACTGGTCACGGGTCCCGAATGGGCAACTGCAGTCGGACTTTGTAAATATGCAATTGATCAATCAAATGCGGGGGGGAGGGGCGGATCGTTTTTTTCTTCACCATTTTCGCGGAGAATCGCAAAACTATTTAAGGCATTGATTCCGTGAATAAAATTATTTTTCAAAATCGAATTTTTGTGTGGGCAGTTTTTATTGCAATCTTTGTTGCAATTTTTTCTTGGTGGGCGGCTACACTCTTTTCAACCGGGGAAGAGAATCGAGCGCTCTACGTACGTAGAACGCTATGTATGTAGGCGATAAACAGAGTCCCAACAACTACGATATATCGTAGTGATTTGTACTCTACGTTATTTAACTATCGTTTGTTAGCTATGAACAAAATATAGGTATGGAGATCATTGGGTAGGTGGTATACTGGAGCCATGTTTCGCATTATCTATCCCAATCGCTGGTTTATCTGGGCAATCGTAATATGTGTTGTCGCGGGGGTTCTTCTGTGGTGGCAGGTAATGCTCTATTCGCTTGACCAAGAGCTTGCAAACGCATGGAAACCCGAGCCGCATAGAAAAACAGCTCTCACGGGGGTTTATGCTTCGACTACGCTCAGCACAAGTACTGCAGGCTGGAAAACGTATCGGAATGAGAAGCTTGGGTTTGAGTTACAATATCCGACCGATTGGCATGTCGAAGAAAGAAGTAGTGGCGTAATAGTAACCAACAAAATTGACGGGTGTGCTCGTAACGCAAATATTCTCGCTGATTGCGGTGAGATATATATCATGCGGGAAGAGGGCAATGGTAATGAATGGGTTGCTCAGTACCGAACTAAGCAGGGGAGTCGTTTTGAAAATATTCTGATTGATGGGTCATCGACACAAATTCTCCGCCCGTTCTATGATGGGGAAGCTCAAGTGATTATAGAAAAAAAAGGATATATCTACCGAGTCGAATATTTATATGGTGTTGGTAATGAATTTAAACAGAGTAATACCCAAAAATTATTTCAAGAATTTAAAAATTTTCTTTCCACTCTTAAATTTTTTGAGCCAATTGATACCTCTACCTGGAAAACGTATCGCAGTGCGACTTATGGTGTAACATTTAAATATCCCCCGCAAGATATTCAAGGAGGAGGCGGAGATTATCAAGAATATTTTTCCGTTCATTTTCAGAATCCGACAATGCAGGGCACTACTTGTAAGGATATTGCTCTCAACCAGATCGACAATATAAATAATTACGGTCTCATGCAAAGTAAAGAAAAGGCTCTTTTACAAGACCCAAAATTAACTGGCGATGCGAGTTACTACACAGTTGATGGTATTAGATTCTACATAGACGGTTCGTATATAAAACAAAAACCAGAGCCGATCAAAGAGCAAATAGTTAATGGGGTTCACGTTTTGCGTATACCGTTTTCATTTCGTTGTCATAAAAATAACAATGCCGCAACGTTTATCGACGGTAAGAGTATGGTACAAGGAGTGTTGTGGCACGGCAGCTCTATTTATAACTTCGAGGGGGACCAAGAATCTTTTGATAAAATTCTTTCCACATTAAACTTCTTCGAGTCTTCCAAAACCATTGATATTTCAAACTGGAAAACTTATCACAACAACAAGTATGGCTTTGAGTTTCGATATCCAAAAGACTATGAAATGGCCGAAAATACTACTGATCAAGATTCTCATATCACGGTCGGAGCTGTTAGGGTGGGGGTGTCTTCGCGCCAAGATGCAATGCTCGCCGATCAACATAGTCGAGAATTTATAACCAAGTGTTTACAAGACCCATCTCAATACGAGGGGGAAGAAGGTTTTAGTGGGTGTGGCGATGTCGATTCTACCGCAACGGTTAAAAGGTGGGATAGTGAAAAGGCTTTTCTCGAAAATGCAAAAGTCGGAGACGTATGTCAAGATTCGAGCATCTTTGCATGTACGGTTGGTATATTTCAAGGTAAGGCTTTAGAGAAATACAATAGTCTGTGTTATGAGGGTTGTGGCGCCTGGAAGATATATGTTTTTTACCATGGACCATTTCGATATGAAATTTCTTTAGATTTCAAAGAGGATAGGTTGTCGCTAGAACAAATGAAAAAACTCGAAGAAGATGATCCGTATGTTCGAATGCTTAACACTGTAGCGGGGACATTAACATTCTTTAATCTGGGGCAGTAACTGAACCAATTCCTATAGACTATGGTGGGGGTCCGTTTTATTTTGCTTACATGATGTGCATTAAGGATAAAATTTTTACTGTAAATTTTAATGTACAAGATCCTGCAAATTTCCAACATATTTATCCTAATGATGAGGCACAAAATAGTTTACAGCTCAAAATTATTAGTAGTATCCAGTTATTACAGTAGACGTTTGAGACGTGTCTAATTTTTCGCTTGACTCCTATAACCCCTCGGCGCTAGAGTGTGCTCATGCCCCGTAGTAGAATTTCGATTTGCGCCAAAGGCGCGGGTTGGCGGGGCAGTCATAGTTGCAGGAGAAACAATCATCTACTTTTTATATTTATGAGTCGAAAAGGTTTTTATAATCGAAATTTCACTACGGGGTATGCCGAGGATTAATCCTGATATCGAAACATTTGCGCGGATCAAAGTATTTGGCGTTGGCGGCTCGGGCACAAACGCGATTGATCACATGATCCGCACGAAAGTGCACGGCGTTGACTTTGTCGGCATCAACACTGATGCGCAGGATTTGCATCACTCACTCGCTCCAAAAAAAATTCATATCGGAAAAAATTTAACGCGCGGACTTGGCGCGGGCATGGATCCGTCCGTCGGGCGACAAGCGGCAGATGAAAACAAAGACGAGATTGCGGAAACAGTCCGTGGCGTCGATATGGTTTTTCTCACGTGCGGATTCGGCGGCGGAACGGGAACTGGTGCGGCGCCGATCATCGCAAATATCGCGCGCGCCGAAGGCGCACTCACCGTTGCAGTCGTCACGCGGCCGTTTGCGTTCGAAGGATCCGAACGCGGACGAATTGCAGAAGAAGGTTTACAGCGCCTCAAAGAAGCGGTTGACGCAATGATTGTAATTCCAAACGACCGGCTTCTCGGAATCATTGATCGCAAAACAACATTCCTTAATGCATTTGCGATGTGCGATGAAGTGTTGCGGCAAGCTGTGCAAGGAATCTCGGATCTCATCACGCTCCCAGGAATTATCAATGTAGACTTCGCAGATATCCGTGCGATTTTACAAAATGCAGGTTCCGCACTTATGGGGATCGGCTCGGGGTCGGGCGAGGAACGCGCCGCACAAGCGGCAAAACTTGCGATTAATTCGCCGCTACTCGATCTTTCTATTGACGGAGCGCGGGGCGTATTGTTTTCTATTGCCGGTGGAGATGATCTTACCATGTGGGAAGTCAATGAAGCTGCGCGAGTCATTACCGAACCTGTCTCAAAAGATGCAAAAGTTATCTTTGGAGCCGTCAAAGACGAGCGGCTTCGCAAGGGTGAGGTCAAAATCACGGTTATCGCCTCTGGTTTTGGTGATCCTCCTCCGAAAACCGCGCCGCTTTTTTCTCAAGCTTTCAAAAAAGAAGAGTTTTTGGCTTCGAAAATCAACAAACCCATTGAAGCCGAGGAGCCCACAGATGAATGGGACGCAATTCCGGCATTTCTCCGCCGGCAGAAGAAATAGCGGGAGCCAGCGACCCGTGAGGGTCGATTTTTTTTGAGATTTTTCTCGGAAAATAACGATTTTTCTTCACGTGCCCGCGGGTACATAGAGGGGAGTGAAAAAACGGGGTTATCCACAATGGCAGAGTTGCCATGCGAGGGGTACACTGTGTTTACGTTATATTTTTTCACACGTAATTACATGCCCACCCCAACAACACTTACCAAAAAAGAATCAACAAAGAAGGTCAAGCGCGCATTCGGTCTTGCGCGGTTTTTTTCGCGCGATACTGTCCATCCGTATGATGAAATTTCGTGGGATAAACGCCGAGCTGTTATTTTTAACTCGCGAGGGGACGTTGTCTTCGAACAAAATGATGTTGAGGTGCCGTTAAACTGGTCGCAGACCGCTACAGACATCGTCTGCGAGAAATATTTTACTGGGCATGTCGGGAAAGAGGGCCGAGAGACGAGTGCGCGGCAACTTATCGATCGCGTTGCAGACACGATTACCGGTTGGGGTTACTCGTACGACTATTTTAAAGAGAAAGAGGAAGGGAAAATTTTTAATGAGGAACTGAAAGCGATTCTTGTAAATCAATATGCCGCGTTTAATTCGCCGGTGTGGTTTAATGTCGGCGTTTCCGAGCATCCGCAATGTTCCGCATGTTTTATTCTTGCAGTCGAAGACAATAAAGAATCAATCTCGCAGTGGTATCACGATGAAATGTTTATCTTTGCGGGCGGTTCGGGTGCGGGGATCAATGTGTCAACACTACGTTCATCAAGAGAATCGATTAGCGGTCGCGGCAAATCATCTGGTCCCGTTTCATTTATGAAAGGCGCGGATGCGATCGCGGGTACGATCAAGTCCGGAGGAAAAACGCGCAGAGCGGCAAAGATGGTCGTCATGAACGCAGACCATCCGGATATTAGGGACTTCATCGTTTGCAAATGGAAAGAAGAAGAAAAAGCAAAAGCGCTCATCGCAGCCGGATACTCTGATGCAATTGACGGAGAAGTGTATGCAAATACTTTTTTCCAGAACGCAAACAATTCCGTCCGCGTAACGGATGATTTTATGCATCGCGTTCTCGAAGGTGGCGAGTGGGAGCTGAAAGCGGTGCGGACGGGCGAGACACTTGAGACCACAAAAGCGTACGACCTCCTCCGTCTTTTAAGCGAGGCTACATGGCACTGCGCAGATCCTGGTATGCAGTATGATACGACGATTAATAAGTGGCATACCGCATCGGTGACCGGACGGATCAACGCATCAAATCCATGTTCGGAATATATGCATCTCGATAATTCTGCGTGCAATCTCTCGTCTCTCAATCTCATGAAATTTATCCGCGATGACGGATCGTTTGACGTGAATGCATTCCAGCACGCGGTTCGCATCATGATTATTGCGCAGGATATTTTGGTTGCAGGGTCCGCATACCCAACGGCGAAAATTACGGAAAACGCAAAAGCATTTCGCGAGCTCGGGCTTGGATATGCGAATCTCGGCGCGCTTCTCATGTACAAAGGGTTTCCCTATGACTCGAACGAAGGGCGTGCGTTCGCGGGAGCGGTTACTGCGCTTATGACCGGCGAGGCATATCTCACGTCAACTTATCTTGTTGATCGTGTAGGACCGTTTGCGGGGTTTGAGGCGAATAGAAAACCCATGCTCAAAGTTCTCCGTATGCACCGAGATGAAGTTGAAAATATTAATGATGCTCATGTTGAGAAACCGCTCCTGAAGGTTGTACGCGAGGTATGGGATAAAACCGTTGAAAGGGCCGAAAAACACGGCATTCGGAACTCTCAAACCTCTGTACTTGCGCCGACCGGTACAATTGCATTTATGATGGATTGTGATACGACGGGTATTGAACCGGGTTTCTCACTCGTGGCGTATAAAAAGCTTGTTGGCGGCGGGTTTTTAAAACTCGTTAATCAAACCGTTCCTCACGCGCTTGGGAAACTCGGGTACAATCAAGAAGAGGTTGATTCCATCGTAAAATACATTGAAGACAATGATCGCATCGAAGGCGCTCCATGTCTCAAAGACGAGCATCTTCCGGTGTTTGATTGCGCAACGAACGCGCCGGGCGGCGTGCGCTCGATTCATTATATGGGGCATATTCGCATGATGGCTGCAGCTCAACCATTTATTTCTGGCGCGATTTCAAAAACAGTTAATCTCCCCGCAGATGCTACGGTTGAAGATATCATGAATGTATATATCGACTCGTGGAAGCTCGGGCTCAAAGCGGTCGCCGTGTATCGTGACGGATCAAAAGGAGCACAGCCGCTCAATACGGGGCGCACAAAGGGATCGAGTGAAGATGCAAAAGTTGTATTGAACGAGCCTGTACGCCGCACGCTTCCCGCGGATGTCGTATCCTATCGCCACAAGTTTTCCGTGATGGGGCACGAGGGGTATCTTCACTACGGTATTTATCCCGACGGGAAACTCGCGGAAGTATTTATCCGGATGGCGAAGGAAGGAAGTACGATCTCGGGGCTTCTCGATTCAATCGGCGTTCTTATGTCCGTCGCGCTCCAGTATGGAGTTCCAGTTCAGACAATTGTCAGAAAATTTGTTCACACGCGGTTTGAGCCTGCCGGGTTTACGGAAAATCCCGATATCCCAGTTGTGAAATCCATTCTTGATTATCTCGCGAAGTTTCTTGCGCTAAAGTTTTTGACTCAAGAAGAACAAAGAAGTTTTGGGATCTATGCGGAAAGTCAACAGGCGCAGAGTGAAGTAGTTGTCAAAAGCGAGGTAACAATCGAGACTACGAATAAAGATCAGACAGAGATTATTAAAATTGAAAAAATAGCTGCGGCTTCCTATCAAGACGCTCCTGCATGCCGATGCGGTTCAATCATGGTACGAACCGGATCGTGCTATACGTGTCGAAGTTGCGGAGAAAATTTAGGGGCATGCGGATAAGCCTCGACGCATTACATTTTGGGAGCTCCGATGTTTTGTCGGAGAGCCGACCAGAGCGTCGGCTTTGGGGTCCCGACCGAAGTGTCTGGAGAACAAATTTATAGATAAGGGCACAGAACCCCGCATCATGCGGGGTTCTGTGTTTTTGCGCTCATGGGAGTTTTTCACTACGATACTATATATGAATACGTTTGAAGAACAAGGCGCCGATGAGATTATTTTTCCAGCGGAAAAACAAACGGCGTGGGATGAGATGAGCGAAAAAATAGAGCAAACAACAGATGCGCTTGGCAAAGAAATCGAGCCGGGTATAAAAGATGCCGTTATTGCTTCTAATCTATTGGGGCTTCATACGTCAAGCTCATGCGAGGGTCACGCGGATCGGGGGATGGGAGCCCCGTGGATTCAATATAGAGCTGAGCGTAAGCCGCGTGAGCGATTTATAGGCCAAAAAGAAGTGCTCGAAGCGATCTTTCAAAAACATGGCTTAGCGTTACCCGAAGCTATTAAATGGGCAGAACATCCTGGTTTATATGACGAATGGACGAGTTTAGCGTCCGAAAATGGAGAGACTGAAGAATATAAAGCATGGTGTGCTCAACGTGATGCGCTTGCAGAGAAAATAAATAACCTCCTCGCGGAGTTCTACAAAGAAAGACAAGTCACAAGCTCAGCGCAGTTAGTAGTAGAGGCAAAAAGAGGTGTCGGATCATTCCGTCTGCATAATGGTGGAGACGATTTTTCAGGGGTTAAAAAATTGAGTAAAGAGCAACAGCAAGAGTTTGCCAAGCGTCTACCCACCTGTCAAGATGAATTTAGCGCTTTCACAAAATTTCTTAAGAAGAAAATTGTAGAATTATGATTTACATATATACCGGCGACGGGAAAGGAAAAACAACCGCGGCTTTGGGGCAGGCGCTCCGTTCAGTCGGGGACGGTAAAAAAGTACTCATGATTCAGTTTATAAAGGGTCCGTGGCTTTCCGGAGAAGACGAGTCCCACAAGCGCTTACTACCTGATTTTGAGCTTCGAAAGCGTGGCAGGGGGTTTGTTGGTATATTGGGGGACAAACTACCGCGCGGGGAGCACGAAAAAGCGGCCGAAGACGCGCTAAAAGAGGCAAGAACCGAAATAGAGTCAGGTAGGTGGGATATTGTGATACTTGATGAAATCAATGTCGCGATTGGCCTCGGGCTTGTATCGGAGGATGATGTATGCGTGCTCGCCCGCCTTGGGCGGGAGAAAAAGGTTGATTTAATTCTTACGGGGCGCGGCAAGCACGAGAAACTTATCGAAGAGGCTGATCTTGTAACTGAAATGATCGAAGTAAAACATCCTTTTGAAAAAGGGGTTAAGGCGAGACGGGGGGTAGAGTATTGATGAACGAAGACGCATTGATTCGAAATGGATATATACCGCTCGACAAGTCATGGATCATTCGCATGGGCGTGCTTGATATGATTAACGGGCGCCACGACATTATTGATTTTCTTACGAGCCAAAAAAGCCTTTCCGGTGATTTACAAGCGTTGTTGTGTGCCGCTCGGGTATGGGATACCAACGAACCAATTGATGTAGGGGAATCAGGAACGCTGTATCGTTTTTTGCGGTTTGCGTCATGGGCGCGCAATCTTGATAAAAAGTTTATTTTGCGAGGTACGCTTAAGGAACGCGCTATATGTGACAATCCGGTGGTTGTCCATTATTCTCTTAAAGAATTATTGCTGCTCGATCACGGGACATAGCAATGGGCGAGTGCCGCGATTTTGTGCGGGAGGGAGGAAATCATCGAAAATCAGCCGTATAAGTTGCAGCTAACGTATGAAGCAAAAAAGTATTGGCAGGAGAGACGAGCAGGAAGGATGATGTGGGAGCCACGATACGACGAGACGATATATGCTCAAGCAGAAGCATTTCTAACACTTATACAAGGCAAGCGGCCGGAATTTCTGCCAAAGCCAAGCTGAAGATTACTGTTTTGCGCGAGCATTTGGATATATGACAAAAGAAGAGGGCAAAAAGCGTTGGCCAAACCTTCAGGGGCACGAGAGCAATCGTATAGAGGCGATGGAAAAAGAGTTAAAAAATATTGAGCACAAAAAACCAGTTACATCGCGCGATCATCGGGTAGTAGAGGCGCTTGCGATGAAAGCTGCCGTCGAGGGGAAGGAAATCCAATTTGAGCATTCGGAAGTTGTCGCTAAAAGCTGGCCTCAGTTTTGGGATTTTTTGCATGGGGTATAGAAATTGATTAGATAACGAAGGGAAGGCTTGATTTTTTCCAGGGAGGGCGTATAATGGCATGTAGATATACCGAGTAATCGCTACGTGAGATATTTATGCATTATGTGTATGTGCTCAGAAATACCGCCGGGAAACTCTATACTGGCTGTACAGAAGATTTACGACGTCGATTCGCTGAGCATAATAACCGCAAGGTGATAAGCACAAAAGCGTTTGCACCATGGAAGCTCGTTTACTATGAGGCGTGCGAATCTAAAAAAGATGCGCTACTGCGCGAACGCTATCTAAAAAGCGCATGGGGCAAACGCTATTTAAAAGGTAGATTGAGGCATAGTGTGTAGTTATCTCACGTAGAGGAAAGTCCGGACACCCTGCCAGTGCTTCGCACTGGAATTCTCAAGTACCAATGTCCAATTCCCAAATTTTTGAAAATTGGGGTTTGAAAATTGGGATTTCCAACGCGGAGCGTTGGTAGAATGAGGCAGTGGTTAACGGCCACCTTAACCCGCAAAAATTTTACGCAAGTAAAATTTAGGCGGGCGAGCGAGATACCCCGACGATAAATCGGGGCTCCGAAGCCGACGCTTTATCGGCTCTCCGACTGTACGTCGGAGCTTCCAAGGTTGTAGGCGTCGGAGGTGCCACAGAGACAATACCACCGATCGTCATCATCTTGAGTTAAATACTTGAGATTATGAAGGAGGAAAGGGTGAAAAGAGGTGAGGTAAGAGCTCACAGTGCTGGCGAGCAATCGTCGGCAGAGGAAAACACTTGCCCGGTGCAACCGCGTTACGCGGGCTTGAGCCAAGCGGGTAACCCTTGGCCCAGATAGATGATTACATAAAACAGAATCCGGCTTACGGGTATATCCAAAACATCATAAAACCGCGCATAATGCGCGGTTTTATGATTCACGACTCTTCGATCAAGTTGATTTTAAGTTTCTTTGGTCTGGATGGGTCTTCATCTATCTTCCGAAGCAATGAGTCTATTTCTTCGCGTTTATATACACGATAGTTATTCACAGGATGTCGCCGTGCAATAAGTTTTCCTTTCTTATCCCAATTGCGAAGTGTAAGCGGTGTTACGCCTAAAATCTGTGATGTTTCCTTGATAGTTAAATATTGTTTCTCCATCTTTAGTAATGTTTATGGTATCACACTCTATACACAAAGCAATATGTATATCCTTTTAACACGTATCTGTGTTTTGTCAAAAAACTTGGTTTTTCTATCCGATCTCATATCGGATTCCTATTGCAAAAGGATAAGCACACGTTTTATACTTAAAAAGTCTTTATTATTCAACGTTTTAATCAAAACATAGTATATGGAAGAAAGTTATTATTATGATGAGTCGGTAGTCGAAGAAGTAGTTGAGGAGCCAACCCCCGTCGGTTCTTTTCTTGGGTCTTTGGGGCGGTGGCTGCTCGTTGGGTTTATTTTCCTTTTCCCATTCATTTTCTTCCCCGTAACACCTGTCCCCGTGGATATGAACAAGGGGTATCTTGCGGCGATTGTTGCATTTATGTCGCTCATCGCATGGTTTGGGAGCGCGCTTCAGGAAGGACGGCTACAGTTTGTGCGTTCGTGGGTACTTGTCGCGTACGGCGCGTTTCTTCTCGCATGGATTGTGAGCGCAGTATTTTCTCATAATCTTATTCTCTCATTTGCCGGTACTGGGTCGGAATCAACGACTGTCATGACGATGCTCGTGGGGGGGATATTTCTTTTTATTATTCCTGCACTTTTTTCTGATCGTGTGTGGGTCAAGCGGGCGCTTGTTGCGCTTATGGCGTCTTTTCTTGTGCTCGCACTCTTTTTTATTGTGCAGAGTATTTTTAACTCGCGCATTTTTTCGTATCAATTTACAAAGGAGCGATTTTTTAATCCGCTTGGCTCGTGGAATGCGCTCGGCGCATTTTTTGCGGTGATAGCGGCGATTATACTTCCCTTTTCAGGAATTGGTCGATCGTGGAGGAAACGCGCGGTATACGGGCTTTTCTTGCTCGCGCTGGTTCTTCTTACGGTTACTAACTTTGTGTACGGGATGATAGGGCTTGGTCTTGCGGCGCTTCTTTTTGTAGCGCTCCTCTTATCACGACGAATGACGAATACTGCTTTTTTCGGCATTTCGCTCACGGTTCTTATGGTTGTTACTCTCCTTATTCTTATGCGCGGGCTCTTGCAAGATGAATTGGCATCTCGGTTTGGCGCTCCTTCAGAAGTGAGTCCCGCGTGGGGCACAACGCTCAATATTATGCAGGAGTCAATCGGCGCTTCGCCAGTTCTTGGCAGTGGGCCGAATACATTTGGTCAGCTTTGGGAGCGGTATAAGGATTCCACTGTCAATAATACGCCTTTCTGGCTTGTCCGGTTCGATTACGGTGTTGCACTGGTTCCCACAATAGTTGCAGAAGGCGGCATTCTTGCGGCGTTCTTATTTATTGTGTTTATGATTTTTTTCATCGCGCTTGCGTTTCGCGGTATTGCGGGCGATCAAGACAATGATCAGATTGGAAGCACATATATTCAGTCGCTTGTTGCGGGGTCTTTCGTCCTTTTTTTCTTCTGGTGGGTTCACCCCCTCAATATCGCGCTCGTCATTTTAACATTCGTTCTTATAGGGCTCCTTCTTGCCGCAATGAGTGAGATGGGGCTTGTCAAGCGAGGTGAACTGAATTTATTTTCGAGCACCGAGCGCGGTTTTGTGGGATCGCTCGTTATTATTTTACTTCTTGTAGGGAGTGTCGCGGGTATTTACTTTGAAGTAACGCGCTACTTTGCAGAAGTCGTTTTTGCGCGCGGTATTCAGGAGTTTAACGATGGAAAGGGTATTAATGCATCACGCATCATAGTCTCACGCGCCGCACGATACGACAGCCGCCAGGATCAGTATTGGCGGATGCTTGCACAGTTTGAGCTTGCAAATATGCGAAGGGCGCTCGATGCCGCAGGTTCCTTACAGCGCGAGGAGTTTGATGCACGTTTTCGACCGGCGCTTGCGTCAGCCATCCAATATGGAAAGCGGGCAATAGATATCAATCCAAACGAGGTTGGCAACTGGAATGTTCTTGCTCAAGTATATGAGGCGGCAATCTTGCCGGTAGCTGGCTCGGAAAATCTTGCAGTCGAGAATTATGAAAAAGCGCGAGAGCTTTCTCCGCAAAACCCCGTCATTCTTCTCAGTCTCGCGCAAACATATCTTGCGGCCGCGCAGGCGACAATTCTTCGTGCAGGAGGCAAGGATTCCGGTACAGTTGCGAAAGATGCACAGGAAAAAGCGATCGAGCTCCTTACTCGCGCGACGGATCTCAAAACAGATTATGCCGAAGCGCATTTTCTTCTCGCGCAGATCTATAATCAACAAGGAAGGGCCGACGAAGCGATTGCCCGTGCGGAACAAACCTATCAGCTTGCGCCAAATGATGCGGGGGTTCTCTTTCAGCTTGGGCTTCTTTATTACCAGAAAGGGGATCTTGATCGGGCGCGGGTTGCTTTTGAAAAGGTTGTCGAAGCAAACCCGGACCATTCAAACGCGCTTTATTTCCTCGGTCTTGTGTATGACCGGCAGGGGAAAAAGGAGGATGCTTTGAAAGTCTTCCAAAAGGTTGCCAGTCTCAACCCGGATGTGAAAGAATTAGATATAATCATCGGGAATCTTACGCAGGGGGAGCCGGCGTTGGAGGGTATCGTCCCGCCGCCCGAAAAACGAAGTGAGGTTCCCGTCAAAGAAGGAGATTAGGAAAAACCCTAGAAGACCATGGCAATTGTCAGATTTTTTCGAAGAGAGTTGAAAGGAGTGCATCAGGCGGCACTCCTTTTAGCAATCGCGAGTTTCTCCAATGCTTTCTTGGGGCTGTTGCGTGATCGGTTTCTCGCGGGGCTCTTTGGCGCATCACGCACGCTTGATATCTATTACACCGCATTTCGCGTTCCTGATTTTCTCTTTTCGCTTTCGCTTTTTTTCGTTGCTTCCACTGCGTTTATCCCGCTTTTTCTTGAAAAACAAAATACTTCTGAGCGCTCTGCCCGCGATTTTCTCGAAGCGGTGCTTACGGTATTTTGTGTTGTGATGATTGCGATTATTATCGTTGCGTATATTTTTTTGCCGCGCTTGATTCATTTTTTGGCACCCGGGTTTGACGGCAAGGATCAGCTCGACGCTGTATATCTTGCGCGCATTCTTCTTCTGTCCCCGTTTTTCCTCGGGCTCTCGAATCTTGCCTCCGGCGTTCTCCAGGCATCGCGAAAGTTTCTCGCCTACGCGCTTTCGCCGATTGTCTACAACGCCGGTATCATATTTGGTGTCGCAATTCTTGCGCCGCAGATGGGGCTTACTGGTGCCGTCATCGGCGTGGTACTCGGCGCTATTCTCCACTTTGCGGTTCAGCTCCCGACACTCATCCGTATCAGGATGGTGCCGTCATTGAGATTTCGATTCACTTCGGACCCATTTCAGATTTTTCGGTATTCGTTTCCGCGCGCGATTGCATTGTCGGTAAACCAGTTTACACTTCTCCTCTTGACTGCGCTTGCTTCCACTTTTGCGGCGGGCACAATCGCAGTGTTTAATCTTTCGCTTAATCTATACGCGATGCCGCTCATTGTGGTAGGTCTTTCGTATAGTGTCGCCGCGTTTCCTCTCATGGCTGATCTCGCGCTGAAAAATGAAAAGTCTCTTTTTTTTGAACATCTCTCGGTCTCGCTCCGACATATTCTTTTTTGGACGCTCCCAATAACAGCGCTTTTCATCGTGCTCCGGGCTCATATTGTCAGGGCTGTTTTGGGTACGGGCGCTTTTGCGTGGGAGGGAACGCGGCTTACTGCGGCGAGCCTGCTTTTGCTTTCGGTCGGGCTTGTCTTCCAGAGCGCCGTAACGCTTTTTGTCCGTGCATATTATGCGCTCGGGAAAACCCGCGAGCCTATCATATATAATGTAGTGTCTGCTGGGGTTACCATTGTTGTTGCGTTTCTATCCGTGTGGATACTCAAGTCAAACGCATTTGTCGAAAGTTTTATCGGAAACCTTTTTAGGATAGGCGATCTGACAAGCATTGAGTTTTTAAGCCTTCCTTTTGCGTATAGTGTCGGATCTTTTGTAAACGCACTTTTCTTGGGTGTGCGCATCTTTCGGCTCAATGGTCCCGATGAGCTTCGAAAAATCAGGAGTTCTTTTCGCTGGATATTTTTTGTGAGCGCCATTATGGGGTTTGTTGCGTATGGGGTGCTCCGTATTGCGGACAACTTTATCAAACTTGATACATTTTTTGGAGTTGTATTCGAGGGTGGGATTGCAGGCGCCCTTGCTATAGCGGTCGGTATTGCGCTTTTTTGGATTCTTGGAGTGCCAGAATTTATTGAAATCCGCGACGCACTCAAAGCGCGTTTTTCGAGAAAAGATATATTCCAGCCCGAGACCGAGCATCTCTAAAAGGTATAGAGTGTATATATGGGTCTCTCACAGATCAGAAATTTCTCCATCATTGCGCATATTGATCACGGCAAATCAACGCTTGCCGACCGGCTGCTTGAAATAACCGGTACGATCGAGAAACGGAAAATGAAAGCGCAAGTGCTCGATAGTATGGATCTCGAGCGTGAGCGCGGGATTACGATCAAAATGCAGCCAGTCAGGATGAAGTACAAGGGATATGTGCTGAACTTGATTGACACGCCCGGGCATGTTGATTTCTCCTATGAAGTGTCGCGCGCGCTTTTTTGCTGTGAAGGCGCGATTTTGCTGGTTGATGCCACACAGGGAGTAGAAGCGCAGACACTTTCACATTTTTTTGTTGCGCGTAAACTCGGTCTTTGCTGTATTCCCGTTATCAATAAAATAGATTTACCGCACGCACGCGTTGATGATGTAAAAGCCGAGCTCATGGAGCTTGGCGGGTTTGAGACAGGTGAGATTTTTTCGGTTTCGGCAAAAGATGGGACGGGAGTTGCACAACTCCTTGATGCAATTATCGCAAAAATTCCTCCGCCGGTAAGTTCAGAAAAAAACCTCCGTGCGCTCGTCTTCGATTCTTTTTTTGAAAGTCACAAGGGGATCATCGCTTCTATTCGTGTTGTCGACGGCGAGTTTGCAAGGGGGGATGAGCTTTTTCTTAAAGTGCATGGGAGAAATTTTATAGCAAAAGAAGTGGGGTATATCACGCCAGCGCTTCTTGCCCAAGAGTCGCTCAGCGCGGGAGATGTCGGGTATGTTGTGACGGGCATCAAAGAACCGGGCGAGGTTCGCGTCGGCGATACGATCATTCACGAAAAAGATAAAGTCTCCCGAGTAGAGGCGCTCCCCGGATATAAAGAGCCGAAACCGGTTGTGTGGGCGAGTTTTTTCCCCACCGATCAGGGCGATTTTGCGCTTCTTGGGGATGCGCTTTCAAAACTCAAACTCAACGACTCCTCCCTCGTCTTTCAGGAAAAAGCGAGCGTGGTGCTCGGGCGCGGATATGAATGCGGTTTTTTGGGGACACTGCATCTCGAAATTACCGCCGAGCGGCTCAAGCGTGAATTTAATGTCGAGTTTGTCGTTACCCACCCATCAGTCAGCTACCGCATTATACGCGGCGGCGAAACATTTTTTATTTCATCTGCGTCCGCCTTTCCGCGCCGGCATGAGCGGGATCGCGTCGAGGAGCTTTGGATGCGCCTCGAGATTATATCGCCGCGCGAATACTTGCAGGATATTGTGCGAACAGCGGAAGCATTCGAAGGATTAATCGGCGATATAAAAGTGTTAGGCGAGTCGCGGCTTCTTGCAAACGCATTAATCCCACTTCGGCAAATGGTAAGCGGATTTTTTGATGCCTTGAAAAGCGCTACGCGCGGATATGCTTCATTCAGTTATGAAGAGGGAGAGTGGCGCGCATCGGATCTTGCCAGGCTCGATTTATTGGTTCAAGGAGAGCGGGTCGAAGCGCTCTCAAAAGTGATCCGGAGCGCCGATGCAGAACGCGAGGCCCGTCGTGTTGTTGAGAAAGTAAAAAGCGCGCTTCCGCGCGAGCTTTTTCAGGTAAAGATACAAGGCGAAATCGAAGGGCGTATTCTTGCATCCGAAAGCATCTCGGCGCTTCGAAAAGACGTTACCGGGTATCTCTATGGAGGAGACCGCTCGCGGAAGATGAAACTTTGGAAAAAACAAAAAGAAGGGAAAAAGCGCCTCAAGGAGCATGGGAAGGTCATGATAGATCCTTCTACCTATCTTAAGCTGCTTAAAATCTAGAGCATGTCTGAGAACCTGCTTTTCGCAACGAGATAGTGAATTGACACACCGGGAGTGTCAATTGATGTGCATTGAGGTTGCGGTCAAAAATCCACTGCCGTAGCGAGAACGGGGCTTTCAACCCCCTAGAAAAAAATGGATGGCGGGAGCAGGAACATAATCATGCTTACCACCGCGATAAGGCAAATGATGGTCCAGACTATTTCGTTCCGCCGCTTTCTTTTTTTAGACATAGGATTACTCTATACTATACTCACCTATGGGGTATTTGAAAAGACATGGCGGGGAAAAGCGTTCACGATTCGAGATGTCCTGGGCAGTTGTGGTGTCTGGGGTTCTCGCTCTTATCATGTTTACTCACGCAGTCCGTTCCTATATAATAGAACGCCGTGAGCTCCGCAATCGCGAAGCAAGTCTCGAGGAAATAAAAAAGAAAGAAGCGTTGCGCGCAGATCTCAAAGGAAAGCTCGACAAATTGCAGTCCGGAGAGGGGCTCGAGATTGAAGCTCGGAGCCGTCTTAATTTACAGCGGCCAGATGAGCATGTACTCATCGTTCTTGATGATGAAGAAAAGGCGGCGAGCACTACTCAAAAAGCAGATATGTCTTTCTGGGAACGCTTGAGGAGCCTCTTTCCTTGGTAGAACCCATCTCAAAAATCGCTTTCGCCATTGCAACAGAAATTGGATTTTTGAGATGGGTTCTAGTACAATCTGCTATTATATATACGCTTTGATGAAGAAAATCATTCTAGCGCTTGTAGTTATCATTATGGTATCGGGAGCGGCCGTGGTATGGCTTGGCTGGTTTCCGATTGCCCGCGTTTCCGGCTCGACGATTTATTACCGCGATCTCTCGGCGGCGATTAAAGCAGGCGAGCTTTTTCGTAAAGAGACAGGAGCGCCTCCGCCGAATTCAGATGAGGATAAAGAGAGGCTTATGCTCGAAGAGCTCGTGTTGCGGCAGATTATAAAAGAGAGCTCGTCTGAATTCGGCGCCAAGTCTGTTGATGAAGAAATGCAGGCGTATCTCGATAAAGTTCTCTCGGGCGTAAATAAAGACGGACTCAAAGATGCGGCGGCAAAATTGTATAACATGAGCCTGGATGATTTTGAAGAGCGCGTTATGATGCCGCAGTTTCGCGAGATTATTATCCGTAATCGTGTTGAGGCTTCAGGAAATGACTACGGCGCGTGGCTTGAAGAAAAAGCGCGCTCGGCGTCAGTCTCGATTTATTTTTTGCCGTATCGCTGGAACGGGATTGGACTTGAAAAGAAATAGCGCGGGTGTAGTACAATGGCAGTATGCTAGCTTCCCAAGCTAGAGATAGGAGTTCGATTCTCCTTACCCGCATCACGTTGGAAATTGCTATAATAAGATAAGCTCGCTATAAGAAAACAAACTTGTGGCGAGCTTGTCGAATCCATCGAACCATATTTTAATTTTGGGGGAAGAAAATTTTTAAATCATATGAATTGTTATGAATAAAAGTATAAAAATCAGTATTGGTTTACTTGTGTTTGCGGTCATTGGGTTGATAAGTTATTTACTAATCCAAGAACCTTCATCTATAGTTACACCTAGTGGCAGTTCCGGAACTGAAAACACAGCACCGTTGCCATCGTCAACTGTCTCGCCACCTTCTCCCAGCTCTCCCAAGCAAGTAGAAGGCTGGAAAACCTACCAGAATAGGGAATACAGGTTTTCGTTCCAGTTTCCACCAGAGTGGGAAATAACAGAAGCAGAAGATCCGGCAGGAACTGGCCGTGTCAGTATCGTGCTTAAATCCCCGTGCATAATTGGAGATGTTAGTGACCCTGATTACTTTGTTTGTACTTCGATTGAAGTGATAGCTGCACCCAAAGGCAACATTGGACGCAATTGTCCTTTTCTTACCGAACTGTACACAAAGCGCCTGTCTACTGAAAATATTTTTATTGGCAACATTCAAACGCAAAAAGTTATATACGAGCAACCACCTGACGACACTATGTACATATGCATAGACACTTTTACAAGAAATGGTTCTGATTTTATGTTTCTCGGCACGTTTCCGGAAGCAGAAAACAACCCAACGGAAAATATTTCTCAGTACAGACCCGTTTACGATAAAATTGTTTCGACCTTTCATTTTGTTACAAACTAATTTCGATAATTTAGCCGCCAAAGAAAAACTTGAAATTGTCAGCGGTGCGGTTCCCCGATACCATCCGCCTTTGGCGGAGCTACGGGGCAAGCCGCCGCCTTTCCGAATTTTCGCGGGGGGACTTCCGTACCACCCTCCGTCACCAAAGCTTTTGCGGGTAGGCAGGCGGCGCAATGCGCCGTGCCCCATAGTAAGCTTTGCTTTACTACTGGGGTTTGGACTAATTCAAGAATACTGCACACTATTGGACTTTTAGCGTTCTCGCGCATCAATCGCCGTTTCTATTTCAGAAATCTTGCGGGTTCTAACATCGTTCCAGCGCCCGCATAGGGAAGGAGAAGTTTTTGTGTGACGAAAGTTAAATTTTCTGAAAAACTAGCGATTTTTTCATTGTTTTGTGGAGGTTTTAAGACATATAGCACACAAATGATAAAATGGTGAACAGAAAAATTTCCAAAAAAGCAATTTATGTGTTGATCGGCATATTTGTATTCGCCGTCCTTATAACAATTGGCGGGGTGCGCACTTTTTTTGATTGGTCGGAAGTTAATTATGCCGGAGAAATAATTGAAACACGGAATGGCGGTTTTTTGATAAAAGGAGGTGGTGAGAAGCAATGGCTGATAATCATTATGGATGACACGAAGATCCGTAAAGGTAGAGAAGCCTTAACAAGAAGTCTGCAAGAAGGTGAACACGTTATCGTTGTCGGCACACAGAATGCTGGCGGCGCTGTAGAGGCTGATGTTATTCGCGTTGCCAAACCGCCACCGCTCAAAAAACCAAAGCCATGAATCTGAGATTCAACCAGACGTACGCGCTGTGCATATTACTCCTTCTTATTTTTATCGGCGGGACTGTCTTTTTTTATTATTCTTCGCCAGAAAAGTTGATTGTTTATATTGGCGCAGAAAATGTCTATGCGCTAATGTTTGTACTTGCTCTTTTGGGAGGACTAACCACCTTTAGCAGCATTCCTTATCATGTAGTTTTAGTTATGCTGGCGAGCGGGGGTTTAAACCCGCTTTTCTTAGGGGTTGCGGCGGCCGCGGGAGTCATGGCTGGTGATGCGACGTCATATTTTGTCGGTTATAGCGGGCGCAATGTTGTTCCGTTGGCAATGCAAAAAAATTTACAAAAATTTTGTTCCTTTTGTTTGGCGCATCCTAAAATTTTACCCGTCGTTTTTTTTCTTTACGGCTCGCTCGTTCCTTTCTCAAATGATTTTATTGTCATTTCAATGGGTCTGGCGCGGTACCCTTTTTGGAGGGTGATGGTACCGCTAGGTTCGGGCAATTTTGTCTTTAACATTTCGCTCGCATACCTTGCGTTTTACGCATATGATTTCCTGCAAGGCGTATTCATATTTTTGAAATAAAGCAGAGATTTATGTGAAAAATCAGATTTTATGAACCGCATCCAAAAAATAAAAATATCAGTTATCTTTGCGGCTATATTTTTCTTTGTATCTACGATAACGGGTTTGGCGTTTTGGACCGGGATTACATTGGGCTTTGACAAGGGATTTTTAAAGACGATTCATAAATATTCGGGGCTTTTTGCGATTGTGGCAGTAGTTTTTCACGCATCACTGCATCTAAGTTTTATTAAAACATTCTTTTTCAAGGGTCAAAATAAGATTCAGTAGCTGGGGCTCTATTGCAAACGGCAGTATCCCATCAAAATATCAGTTTTTTGCTTTCTAACAGCGTCTGGCAGATCTCTACGGCGTTGAGAAAAGATCACCACGATGCTACTATATTGAATACCGAATAGTCGGTTAGGGCCTTGAGAAAGGTTCTAACGTTGTCTATACAAGTGTATATGCTGCATGCCATCTTAGCTCAGCTTGCCCACTAAAGTTTTCTGGAAGAAAATTTAGGCGGGTGAAGTAGAGCAACTGTTTCGCGCCAGTCCCGTTAGATATGCCGGGGTAGCTCAGCGGTAGAGCAACTGTTTCGTAAACAGTAGGTCGCGAGTTCGAATCTCGCCCCCGGCTCCAATTAGACTTTTTGATTTCCTTCGACTTTGCTCTGACAAGTTTGACCGACGAATCGGTGGGCGGCACGAGGTGTTGCTTGTCAAATTGTCTTAAGCGGGCACATTTGGCGGGTTTGTTAGCTGATAATTTGTGAGAAATTCGTTTGGTGTTTTCCCACCCAATCCACAGTGTTCAAGATCATTGT
>Ga0209541_10003343_pt1 | contig 29542 bp, 33 predicted proteins | sample RifCSPlowO2_01_FD_184027 | JGI IMG/M metagenome (GOLD analysis project Ga0209541, IMG submission 184027) | Groundwater microbial communities from Rifle, Colorado - Rifle CSP2_plank lowO2_0.1 (SPAdes) (version 2) | ecosystem: Environmental > Aquatic > Deep subsurface > Groundwater | place... | reverse complement strand
AAAATTGACGCAAGAAAAATAACTGAAATCGGAGACAGCATCAGAGAAGTTCCGGCAATAGTAAAAACCACTGTCCTTATAATCGCAATCGCAATTCTGATTATCTATCTAGTCTCAAGAACACTTGCATCAAGAAGAATGTTAAGAGCTAAAACGCCTCCAATTCATAAAACTGAAAAAGTAAAAGTTAAGAAGAAGTAAATTTTTAAAGGCATTTCACTTATTTTTAATCAAGTTAATCTCGTTGGTATTTTAGTTTGTTAATTCCACCCATATAAATAGATAATGCTTTTGGAATTTTAACAGTTCCATCTTTTTGCTGAAAGTTATTTAATATTGCTATTAAAATTCTGTTTGCTACACCGGCAGTAGCATAAATAGTATGAACAAATTCTTCTTTTCCCCCCCCTGTATATTTTAGATTACCTCTTATTGCTTGAAAGCTTCCCGTCATTCCAATACTCCCTGCTTCGCCCCAGCGATTTTCTCCTGCTAACCAAATCTCTATATCTTTTTCTATTGTGGCTTTACTAGGCATATCATTCGCTCTATGCGTAATAATTCTATGCGGGATTTCAAGTAAAGTATATAAATCCTTTAACCCCTCAAATATTTTATAATACTCTTCCTCCTCCTGTTCTGGGGTCGTTATAAGAGTTAATTCAACTTTGTCAAACTGGTGAGTTCTATAAAGCCCCCTATCATCTGCGTGGTTTCCAGCTTCTCTTCTAAAACAAGGAGTATAACACATAAATTTCTTTGGTAAATCTTTTTTATTAAACAAATCATTTTTTAAGATTGCTAAAACCGAAATCTCTCCTGTCCCTACAAAAACTTTTCCATCTTCAGTTTTATACACTTCTCTTTCTCCACCAGGATAATGTCCAGTTATATAAAGATTTTCTTCTTTTACATAATAAGGAGGAATTAATTCAAAATATCCTTTTTTTCTCCAAAAATCAAGTACAAAATTAGTTATTGCTCTCCCCAATCTCGCAGCATCTCCCCTTAAAACCCATCCCCTTTCTCCCGAAGCTTTTATTCCACGTTTAAAATCTGCAAGATTCAAATCAGTTAAAATATCCCAATTCGTCTTTGGCTCAAAATCAAATTTAGGTTTTTTTAAGTCACTCTCCCAATCCAACCTATCTTCCTTAGCAATCGGAACGTCTTCATGCAAAATGTTTGGAACCTTGTAAAGTAGTGAAATATATTCTTTATTTAGTGCGTCATATTCTATTTCTCTAACCTTTAATTTTTCATTATTTTCCTTACTTTTTTTTATTATATCGTCTGCATTTTTTTTCTGCTTTTTTAAAGAATTGATTCTTTCAGTAAGAATATTTCTTGTTCTTCTTAAATCATCTATTTCTTTTTTTAATTTCTTTAATTTTTCATATTTCAAAATAAGTAAATCTACGTCCAAATCCTTTTCTCTGGCTTTAACAGAGCGTTTTATAGATTCTTTGTTCTCAATTATATATTTTATCTTTAACATATAGTCTGCATAATTATATGTATTAAAAAGCTTTTGGATTTATAGAAAATCTATATAAAATTAAACTCTTTAAGTAACTTACATACATCGCATTTTTTTTCTTTGTTTGTTTCTTTTGTTTGCAAGAGAAATGTTGTTTTACAATTAATACATTTTTTTTGTTCAGATCTTTCTCTTTCGGCTCTAATTTTATTAAATCCTGCAAGAATGTGATGCTCAATCCCAGGCCATAAATCCTGCAGTTTGTCTGATATATAATAATAGAACCCTCTTGAAACAGGACCTTTATCAAAGGCAGTAGTCGGGCCTTGATTAGAAAACCCTTTAGCAGTAATATTTACATATAGCCCAATTTCTTTTTTGGTCAATGGGAATAAAGGAAATCCAAATGTTAAATCTCCAATTTTTCTTTGAGGAAAATCAAGAATCTCATATCCTGTAGTAAAAAATCCCAAAAAACTTGAGAAAAGATCTTCAAGATTCAATCCCAAGAAAACTTTATTAATTCCAAGAACTTTTGCCTTTTCTTCAATTCCTCTTCTCATAAATTGATGAAGAAAATAAATTGTATGCATGCCATATTTTTTATCTAAGTCTATTTTAGAAAGAGTATTAAATAAACTTTGTTTTAATCCAAATATCTCTTCAATTTGTTTAGGGTTTACAATATGTTGTTCTATATTTAATTTTTCACAAATATCTTTTGTATAATCAAAAGAAGTTGGATCTTCCCAACCCGCAACGGTAATAGCAAATAATTCAAATTTAGGAAGTTTCTTCTTTAATCTATGAAGAAGCAATAATAGTGCTAAGCTATCTTTTCCTCCAGAAAAACCTACAGCAATCCTATCTCCTTCAACTATTAATCCATGTAATTTCATAAAATCTATAAATATATCTTCTACAAGGTCCCCAATTTCATCTTCTTTGTACTTGTATATCTTTCTTTCGATATCTCCTTTATTGAATGATATAATTTCTTTTTTATATATACAATCTTCAGAATTACGAACAACTCTTCTTTTTGCAAGAATTGTTGGGAGATCATAAAATCTTACCATCTCTATTTTAATATCATCATTTTCATTGATTATGTGATCTTCTGTAACAACTAATCCTTTATTTCTACAAATTACAGAATTAAGAGGGATATTATTAGAATCTAGTATTTGCTTAATTGTTTTTCCTATTTCTGCTTCAACAAAAAAAACCCTGCCTAACCTATCTCTAAAAAGAATACTCTTCGGCTTCATTTTTTTATTTAAAGGCTTGCGGTACTATCACTACAACACACACTAAATCTTAGATGATCTAAAGAAATTTTTTCTTCGACCATCTTTTGAACTTCTGCTAAGCTGAAGCTCTCTTGTTGCGTTGTTTCGATTTGTGGCGTCTCAATAACTTTAGCCTTTGCTATCAAGTTTATGGTTTCCATAATCTTTCATAACGTGTGGAATTATATAAACCTTTCGAAATCATATTTTATGTTGCCACAAGATACTGTCAAATTATGGTGATATGATTGTCTCCGACAAATCTGATTAAACTCAACAATTTATTTCTTTTCAATGGCAGAATTATCTCAGCTATTTCTGCAGGAGTTTTTCCTCCGAGTTCTTGATGAGGATTAACAAAGTTGTGAATTACTCTCCGCAAATCCATAAAATATTTTGCATCATCAAAATTCTTGAAACCACTTCTAATCGATTTTATTCTATCTTTCAACTTTCCATTATATCTTTCAACGGGATTATTGTTGTGCAATAATCCATATTTCTTGCAGGCAATTGGAACTCCAAAGTTCAGACTGCAAATCCTATAAAATAATTTGTTAAATGCGCTTTTGTAAGGCGCAAATTTATCACAGGTAAATTCGACTTTATTTCCTTGCCTAAATCTCTCAAGCATCTGTTCATAACAGTTGTCTTTGATTTGTTTTAGGAATCTTGTGCATTCTTCTTTCGTCCTTCTACCGACGAAAGAATGAGCTAAAACAAATTTAGTTTTACTATCAACAGCATTCAAATCGTAGCAATCTTCCTCTTTGACCTTTATGTACTTTTCATCATAGTGAATTCCTCCCTTTATAATCGGAGAAATTTTATTTATTGGATTTTAAAAAAATAGAATATTTTCTGCACCAATATCCTATTCCCTGTCTTGATATTTTTATTCCATCATGTTGCCACAAATGGTCTTGGATTTGAAACAAAGATAATCCTTCGTTATGTAAATGAATTGCTCGAACAATATCTTCTTTTTTATATCTCATCTTTTCAAAACCATCTTTTTTCATAAAAGTAAATTCACATTCTTTGCATTGATAAAGCTGTTTTGCACCAGATTTGTTGTATCTCTTTCCTCTTTTTATCGTGTTCTTGCCTTTGCATTTTTGGCATCTCATAGATTTTCACCTCCTGAAAATCAGGAGGAAGCCCTACTATTTAAGCTTAACTCACGATAATCTTACAATATCTTACCACAAATAAGTTTATAAATATTTGTTTAATCTTTTTTAATATGATAAACATTAAGGAAATAATAGAAAATAGGGAAGATATCGAAGAGAATCTTAGGAGAAGAGATCCTTCTATTTCGCTTGATGGGATAGTAACACTATCAGAAAAAAGAAGAGATCTTCAGAGACAATATGACAGAAAAAGAGAATATCTAAAGAAATTTTCCTTAGGGAACGTTAGTCAAGAAATAAGAAAGCAATTAAGGGAAGAAAGTGATTTAGCAAAAGAATTAAAGAAGCAAATTGAAGATATTAAATATAAATTAGAAGGAAAACTTTTAGAATTACCAAATCTTTTAAGCCCTAATGTCCCAATTAGCTCAAATAAGAATGACTATAGGATTGAACGTGTCTGGAGCAACCCTCCTTCTTTTGATTTTACCCCTTTAGATCATGTTGAAATAGGAAAGAGGTTAGGCGTTATAGATTTTGATCGTGGTTCCAAATTAGCAGGAGCAGGATTTCCAGTTTATATTGGAGAGGGTGCTCGTTTAGAATGGTCATTAATAAACTTTATGCTCGATCATTGCACAAATAATGGATTCAGACAAGTTATGCTCCCTCTTTTTAGTAATGCAGATACTCTTACTGCATCTGGAAACTTACCAAAATTCGCAGATGAATTATACTATATTGAGAGAGACAAATTATTTGTAATACCTACTGCAGAGGCTCCTTTAACAAGTTTTTATCGTGGAGAAGTCCTTAATGAAAAGGATCTTCCAATAAAGTTAGTTTCTTACACACCTTGTTTTAGACGTGAAGCAGGATCTCACGGAGTGTCTGTCAGAGGATTAATGAGGATGCATCAATTTAATAAAGTTGAGACATATACTCTCTGCAAACCAGAAGATTCGCAAAATGAATTAGAAAAAATGGTGAAAAATGCTGAGGAGATTATAGAAAAATTAGGATTGCATTATCGTACTATCCTTCTTCCATCATCTGATCTTGCTCATCAAGCATCAATTACTAAAGATATTGAAATTTGGTTACCTCATATAAAAAAATATTCTGAAGTTTCTTCTGCAAGTAATTGTTTAGATTATCAGTCTATGCGAGCAAATATTAGATATAAAAAGAAAAGCGAGAACAAATTTGTTCATACCCTTAATTGTTCTGCTCTTGCTACTCCCAGGTTGATGATTTCTATATTTGAGTCAAATCAAACAAAAGAAGGAAAGGTAGTTATTCCAGAAGTGTTAAGAGGTTATATGAAGAAAGAGATAATAGAATGATCAATTTTTACTTGGATAATGTTTTGTTTAAAATCAACGCACCCAACCGTAGCAGAGCTGCGAGGTATAACGATTAAATTAACTAAAATGAATTTCTCTTTTATTTTTATAGGCAGTACACACGGATTTATAGATGATTTCTTAAAGCAAAAAGAAATAATAGAGGAGGTAAAACCAGAGATTGTTCTTTGCGAAGAATTAGAAAATTTAGAATTAGATTCTAAAGAAAAATTTAATGAGTTATTCCAAAAAAAAGAAATTTCCAATATGACTTCATTCAATGAAGTTGAGAAACTAGTCAAATTATGTTTTGATAAAAATATAAAATTAATAGGAATTGACTTCCATAACTTTGAATTCAATGAAGACTCACAGAAAAAAATTAAAACCCAAACAGAACTTACAAAAGATGAAGAAAAGAATATAAAAAAAATAATTAAATTAAGAGAAAAAAAACATCTAAACAAAATTTTAGAATATCAGGGAAAAACTTCTCGACCTTTGGTAATTATAGTTGGTTGTTGGCATTTAAGAAAAAGCTCGTTATTGAGAAAAAAGTTAAAAAACTATAAAATCATAATTCCCTCCGATGAAAAAGGCAATCCTCTTTTCTCACCAAAAGAAGTCAAAGAAGTTAAATACACTGAAATAACCTCAGGCGACAACAAAAAGAGTAAACAACCTAAGGCAAGACCTTAAAGTATTGAGGAAAATAAATATTCGCTGAATTCATTCATTGGCTTGAAAGCCAAGAATTTCTTGCTTAGTGATTAAATATTTATGTCTCTTATTTTTTTTGCAATTTCTTCTAATTCAGAGTCTCCTGCTTTATCTCCGTGCAAAGTAGAAATAAACCCACTATATTCATTTAAGTCTATCGTTCCCTCTGCAACAGTTTTTATCACTTTATGAATAGGATAAAGTTTGATATGTCCATGATCAATTTCCATACCTTCCATAACCATACATGTTCTAACAGCTCTTAATCCTCTATCAATCATTTGAGCAACAGTTTTTGTTACATCCATTAAAGAACAATATTCCTTTTTAGGCATTGTGAAAACATAACTTGGGTAATGGATTTTTGGTATAACCAAAGCCTGACCACGAACAGCAGGAAAAATATCTAAGAAAGCAAGATGTTCTTCATCTTCGTATATTTTGTATGTTGGCAGTTCTCCACTTACGATTTTACAAAAAGTACACCGTGCATCCCGTTGTTTATCCATATTTTTGAATTGGCCACAATCTTTTTAAATATTGCCCTTTTAATTTAAATATGATAAAACCTCATTCATTAAAAATTGGAGATATGATAGCAATAATATCTCCTTCTTCGGGGCTTACAGCTATTTTTCCTCATAGATTAGATAATGCTATAAAGTTTCTAGAATCTAAAGGATATAAAATAAAAGAATTTCCATGTACTAGAAAAATTAATGGATGGGAATCTGCTCCTGCGAAAGAAAGAGCTAAAGATATTATGGATGCATTTACTGATCCAAACATAAAAGCCATAATCTGTTCAATTGGAGGAAATACAATAAATAAAACATTAAAATATCTAGATTTTGAAAAAATTAAAGAGAATCCAAAAATATTTATCGGCTATTCGGACATAAGCGTATTACATTATGCTTTAAATAAGAAATGTGGTTTTACGACTTTTTACGGACCTTGTGTTATGACTCAGTTTGGAGAATTTCCAAAACCATTAGAATATACTTTAAAATATTTTAATAAGGCCGTGGTGGAAGGACAAATTGGTATAGTCAAACCATCTGAAAAATGGACAGATGAGATTTTGGATTGGGGTCAAAAAAAAGATCTTGAAAGACCGAGAGAATTAAAGGAAAATAAAGGATTTGAATGGTTAAGAGAAGGAGAAGCAAGTGGACAAATTATTGGTGGGTGCTTACATTCATTAATTCATTTAATCGGTACAGAATATTGGCCGGATCATAATGGTAAAATTCTTTTCATTGAAACTCCTGAAGGGCAAGATTTTACTAAAGGTGAACCCTTGGCAGAAGTTGACGCACAGCTTTGTGATTTAAAATTATCAGGAATTTTTGATGAAATAAAGGGTTTAATTGTTGGAAGACCTTTTAATTATACTGATGAAGAAAAACAAAAGTTTAAAGAGATAATCTTAGATAATACAATGGAATATGATTTTCCAATTCTTTATGGAGCGGATATCGGTCACACAGATCCACAAATAACAATTCCCTTAGGCACAAAAATTAAATTAGACTCAAAACAAAATCTCCTTAAATTTATTTAGAATTATTAAGCTAACGTTTTTTGGGGCTATATGTTCTTTCTATATATCCTGCCAATTCTTCTGTAGAATTAAAAACTCTGCTTACTAATTCATCTCTGCTTTTTAAAGTATAACTGCCATTTCCATAAATTATTTTCCAAGGTACCCCAATATAATCTGAAAAAGCGGCTTTTTCTCCGAAAAGCACATTTTTTCTGTCGTCTAATAATGCTTTATCCCTGATTGTTTTATATAATCTTTCAACTTCTTCATGACCCTTAGAATGTGGGGAGATAATAGAAAAATAAAAGGGTGCTAATTCTAGAGGAAGATTAAATCCTCTTTCATCCCTATGAGAATCAAATAATGCGTAAAACGCTCTTTGAGTTCCTAATCCATAAGTCCCATATAAAATTTGAGAATTTTTATTTTGCTTATTTCTAAACCTCGCTTTAACCCTCTTCTTAGAATCATAATGATAAGCCATAGCTAAACTTAAAGCCTTAACTCTTTTATTGGGATCTATTTCTATCATACCTAAATTGTCTCCCTCTCTTCCAAAATAAAAATGTTCGACATTTATCCCCAAAATATTTCTTCTTTTATGAATAGCTACCCCTAAACGACCAAATATATTATCGCTAAGTTGTTCGAATAACCTTAAAGATTCTTCTAAAGATCCCCTATTCTCATCTAAAGAGCTTCCCATGAAGGTTTTAAATTGTCTTCCCCTTAATATCCCCTTTGGTCTCTGTACTCCTCTAATAACATCAACATTATATACAAATCTAATTGGTAATTGAGTGTGAGTATATAACGAGGTACTTGCTAAGTCTAATATGGCGGGTTCGGGCGTAGTTAAAAGATGATATCCTTCTAAACTACTATTCTTTAGTCTGATTATCTTTTTATTAAAAGTGTCAGATATTTCTTTACCATTTTCAAGAACTTCATCTCTCATTATTGCTGGAATTTCTATATGAGGTATACCTAGATCCTCTGCTTCTTCTAAAAAGACATCTTGTATTTTAGTCAATACTTTTCTACCTATAGGAAGATAAAATGGAACTCCCGGATTTATAAAATAAGTAAAAATTCCATTTTCAAGAAGAGAAGACGTTTTTCTACTATCATAATCTTCAGGTTTTTTCATATCTGGGGTAAATAATTGTTTCGATAACCTCATCTTCCCTTCCTAATTTCGATTCCTTTTATCTGTGGATTAACAGAGAAATCTAAATTTAATTTTTCAGATAAAGATATTTTTTGTTTACGTAAAAGTTGAACTTGATAGTTTGTAGGAGCGACTATAGTTACAGTTTCGCCAATACTAATTTCCTTTCTCCCAAACATCTTGCATAATAGGGCATTTACCTCTCCAGAAATACTTCTCTCGTAACTCTTTCCTTTAACCTGATGTTCAAACACTTCATATTCTTCAGGGAAGATAAATTCAGGATTTACAGAAGGCCATTCCAAACTCGAACTCGGAAAATATGTGGCTCTTAATTCGCTAGTTATTCTTGGCATAACAGGATAGCCCATATTTATTTGATTTATTAGAAAGTGTGATAATATTCTTGGATTTGATGAAGATAAATAGGCCGATAAATATCTCCCTCTTACGTCAACTAGTGTAATAAGAGCACCCCTTGAATCTCTCTCATTCATTTTTTCAGTTATATCTTGAACGGTTCTTTGATCAACAGTTGAAAACCATTTATCTATTGGTTCTAACGCCTTTCTTTCCACACCCTCTAATAAACCTGCCGCTTCACTAATCTTAGCAACATACCTCCTCATCCCGTTTATTCCAGACGACCTAAAATTTTCATCTTTCCAATCAAAATCTCTATCAAGACTTTGATAATATGATAAAAAAAATCTCACAGCATCAAGAGACGCCTCTTCACTTAATCCCTCTAATCTGCCCTCTCTTCTTGTTAATTCTAAAAGTTCATCGAGATAAACAACATTACCTTTTGACTTTGACATCTTCTCACCATCTTTGGTTATATGGGAAGTTATAATATATTCTGGAAAAAAGTATTTTTCAGGAAGAACCGCAGCATGAGTAAACAATGAAAATGGTATATGAACTCCTAGATGTTCAAATCCAGCAACGCTAATATCTACTGGATAGGTATTGTTCACCTGTTCTCTTGCCTCCTCAAGTGTTTCTCTGCTTATCTTTGATTCCTCGGCAACAAGATCGGGGTCGCCTTTTTCAAGATAAATATAATCAAAGAACTTATCAGTAAGATTTTCGGATTTTAGTCTTTCTTGATTTAATAGTTGTGAAATTGCATAAAATTCCATATAAATGTTACTATCCGAAAGCGCCTCCACACTTTTTGTTAGATCAAATGGAGATATTGCCCCAACATTTTCATGAATTTTCCTTTCAAATGGTTTTGCCATCCTATTTGCTATTATATTCTCTAGGTCCACCTTACATTGTCTAGGAAAAACTTCCATTCTGTTCGTAAGTTCAGTTGTTTTTTGTTGTATTTCAGGATCTCCGTAATTAATAGCTCTTTCTTTTCTTCTTTTTACAATTATCTTCTCTCCTGAATGAATCCTACATTCGAAATCTCCTCCAACAATCCTGCCATCTTCTATCCTCATCCTATCCCAATCTATTTTTCCAACTGCAGAAACCTCTGAGAGATCTTTATCTATATGTTTAATATCATCACATTGAGGGCAATAAGGTCTATCTGATTCTGTTTCAACTATTAATCCTTTTTCAGATAGTTTTCTTAGTGTCCATTGTGTATATAATTGATTTGCCTCTTGGTGCGTACTAAAGAAACTATCATAATTCATAGCAACACCAATTTTTTCAATCACTTCTTGATATTGTCTTCTATATTCTTCAACTAATTCATTTACTTGTTTTTGTAAACTATTTTGTGAGATAATTTCATCTCTCTTTTGTCTTGAAATATTATATTGTTCTAATATTTCGGATAAGTGATTCTCCTCGCCCAATTTTGAAAGAATTTTAATGAGATCTTTACCTGTTGAATGCATACCAAATCCAAAGAAAGTATCTTTTCCTTGTCTTAAAGCTCCGTATCTTAAAGCTACATCTGAGATAATATGTCCTAATCCGTGTCCAACATGCATCCTACCAGAAGGAGTTGTGTATGCGACATTTACTGTATATCTCTTCTTTGAAACCATCTTATAACTATAAAGTGGTCACTTTATAAATATTTCCAGTTAGGTGTCCGTGGCTTGTTACAGAATGAAAGAAGCGAACAGTAGATTGTTTATCTAATCTTAACAGAAGTATATAATTCAGAATCTTCCCAAATCATTTTATTTGATAACAAAACAATACTAAATCCCATTTTAGAAAGATTATCTCTAAATAAGAACATATACTCTGTATATTTATTTTTTAATATTTCAAAAGCATTTTTTTCTAGTTTCTTAAGATGTTCTCTATTTAATATATCTTCAACAAATTTTTTGACAATATCGTTATTAATATAATTAAATTTATAATCTTGAGTCAAATAAACTTCCAAATCTGGAATCTCGAAAAAATCATCCCAATTTTTCTTATAAAGAGGAGTAATATTAAAATGAATAGCCTCTGAAACACGCTTGACTAACTCCTCTGATGGTTTTTCAATATAAAACATGGGTACCGCAACGATAAATCCTGTTTTTTTACATACTCTCCTACACTCATTAAATGCTCTTTCTTTATTTAATATTAATGAAAGCACATTTCCTACAATAACAAGATCAAATTCAGACTCTCCAAATGGAAGGTTATTTACATTGGCTTTTATAAATTTTATATTGTCAAACCCTTCTTCTAATGCTCTATCTTTCGCTTCTTTTAAACTCATCTCATTTATATCAATAGACGTTATCTTACATTTTACTAACTTGCTCAATTCTATTGCTGTAAAACCAGTGCTCGTTCCAATTTCTAGAACACTACTCTCTCTATCAATGCAAGTTCTATTAATAATTTCAAATACTGTTTTTCTTCCTCCAGGAGGCCTATTAGTTTCTTTAACTAATCCAATTAGCTGGTTGTAATCCATTTCACTAATTTCTTTAGGTGTTAATTTTTCGATATTCATTTTAAGGCTTTAAAGTTTTATCTACTCTTGGAAAATGAACTGCATTCCAAATAAAAGGCATCTCCAATAAGCCATGTAAAAACCTTTCCCATCCGAGTCCGAAACCTGATGTTGGTTTGTAAGAACTCAATTTTCTAGTTTGCAAATATGGTTCATAGTCCTCTTTTGGCAGATTGAAAATTTTTGCTTTTTCATCTAATTCTTTTTCACTTCTGATCCTATATCCACTACCTAAAATTTCTCTATAACCTGGCCATATAAAATCTGCGCTATTCGCAACTTTTGGTTCTTTATTCTTGACTAGAGCATGATAAAATGGCACTTCAAGAAGTGGAAATTCTTTAATAATAACTATATTTTTGTATATTTCTGTGAGTTTTACTTCTTCCCAGAATCCAAAACTTCGTAGAGTAAATTCTTTATATTTCTTATTTCCAGTTTCATTGTACAACTCTCCTAACGCTTCTTTAAATGTAATTCTCGGTGCTTTATGGAGGCCGTCAGTAAATTCCTTCAATTGTTTTAATCGATCGTCATCTAGAAAAAAAGAAAGATTTTCTTTGTTCTTTTCTAATAAATCCGATACTATCTTTTGAATAAGCCCGAGTGCAATTTTCTCGTTTTGAGATTGGTCAACTTTCCCTTCATATTCTATATGATGAAATTCAGAGAGGTGTGTTGGGTCCGCTCTTTCTTTTCTAAAGGAGTTATATATTGAATAAACGTGATCTACGTCTTGTTGCATTAAAGATAATTCCAGATATATTTGAGAAGATTCAGAAAGAAAGGCTTGCTGAGGCATATCAAACCATTTAAGTGTAATTGGAGATGTATCTGTAGTATAATTAATTGCCTCCCTACCATAAACTGCTCCAGGGGAGGAAATCATCCTAGTCGTCAATGGCAATAGTGTAAAGAGAGCACCTATTTTAACAAAATATTCATTGGTTGATAAATTAATTTGATGATTTATCTTAGCTATATGTTGCCACATTACACTTTCATTAAACTGCCAAACTCTTTTCTCAAATTCATCTTGAGAAATCTCTATTTGCATTATATCTTTAATTTGTTTGAACACCTTATTCCCCCTATAAGAAACCATTCCATCTTTATTAGCAAAATAAGGACCTAACATAAAAAATAAGAGTTGTCTTTACTTAAAAACTTTACTATCATTATCACTTTAAAGTTACTTTGAAGGATAATTAACTTGTTAGTTTTTTTGCTACAAAATGGACAAAAATAAAAAATCAAGGCCAAATAGCATCTTTCTTCTCAATGCGCCCTCCAATCCCGTAAGGAACTGAAACAAATAGCTCATACTCTTCTGCACTTCCTTTATTTCGATTAACATCTTCACTCTCACAAGTCCAAGTATAATCTCCCCAAGGAAGCTCGACATTAAATGTCTCTTCCGCGAAGACTCCACTAACATCCTTCATCTCTCTGAAAATTTCCTCACCATTTTCACTGACAACAACTGAAAGCGTATCAAGTTGCCAGTCTTTAGCGTTGCAAGTAAATTCGACCTCGACAGGCGACTCTCCTGTACTCACAACAAATCCATCCCGAGGAGAAACCAAACTAACTTCTGGAGCACTCTTATCAAGCATCATCAAAGCATCATGAACATTAATTCTCCTCCAATTATCAGGCAAGAACTTAACAGTCACGCCAGAACCCTGTAACAAATTCTCAATATCATCTTTAGGATGCATTGACATCGGCTCGCCAATCTCTCTCAAATACTGTTGAATCAAAGCTATCGAGCCGGAAACCATCGGCGTCGCCATTGATGTTCCAGTCCCATAACCGTAGCGCCATTCTTCCTTTGAAGTGGAATTAATCATAACACCAGGAGCAAACAACTTCACCATTGAGTTATAATTAGAACCATAAGGGGGATCTATCCATAAATCATCATTTTTATCAGTAGCTCCTACAGGTATCGCATTCCTTACGCAAGACGGCCAAGCAATCCCGTTAGGATTCCCATTATTACCAGTTGAAATAACCACCGCTATATTTCTGTTAACTGAATTATTTATTGCAATCGTTAAAGGTGTATAAGCACCATCACAATAACTTTCAAATTCATTAGCACTAGCTAAACTCATAGAAATAACTGAAATCCCATACCGCTCCGCATTATTAACGCACCAACTCACTGCATTTTTCAAACTAGAAGGTTCAGCAGTAGGATTCCCCCTATCAAAAACTCTCGCACCAATTACTTTAGCGCCCTTAGCAATACCATCAATTCCTCCCTCCGCCGCCACAATCCCTGCAACGTGCGTTCCATGTCCCGTAACATCTCCTTCGTCACAATCTAAAGGGCAATTAGTCTCCGTACAATCCAAGTTACAAATTCCCTGCAAACCATTTTTATCACTCAAATCAGGATGAGTAAAATCAACACCAGTATCAATAACACAAACAGTCTCTCCCTCCCCAGTCATTTGAACTCCATCCACTTCCAATTCCCAAGCGTCCTTAGCACCAGTAATCACAACAGAATCCTGCAAAGCGGTCCTAACCAAAATATTAGGATAAATCCCCTCGACATAGCTCTTCTCAGCCAATAAAAAAACTTCATCCTCATTCAATTCAAGAACAAAACCTTCAGGATAAAAAGTCTTCTTAATCTTATCTTCGCCAATCTTATCAGCTATTCTGTCAAACTTGCCCTGCGAATATTCATTAACATAAACATCAACTCTAAGCTTGGCTCCATCTTCCAAAGAATCAAACTGCTCAAGAAGATAAGGGCTTATTTTAGAAGAAGAATCGTCGACAATACCAAAAGCGCTGGTAGCAACCAAAGAAAACGCCAATAGTGCGAACATCGCACACGCGAAAATTTTTGTATTTCGCATGTTATACACTATACTAAGAAATATTTAAACCTTTCCATAAAGTTGTTGTTTTAGAAAGACAACAAAACAGATAAATTATATCATTTCAAAAAGTCTACAAAAAGTTTAAAATGTGAAAACCAATAGCATGGTTATGCTCGGCCCGTATACAGCAAACAAAGATGGAACAATCTCCTATAAAGGAAACAAAATATTCAAGCCAATAAAAAACATAAATTCCGTAGAAATTCCAGTAAAAGAGATTGAAGAAAGAGTAATTCAATTTAAAAAAGAAGAAATGTGGAAACACCTGGCAAAAATAAATCATAGGATAAATATGTCAGCAAATCTCTTCTTCGAAGAATTAGGATCTCTCTTCACGACACTACCTCTAACGACTAGAATGATTTCCTCACCAGGAGCAGTTTATAGAAAAGAAGCGATTAATTACACAACAGACACTTGCCCAATAAAACTAAATTGGTTCAACCTACCAGAGAAAGCTTTCCTATCGGAATCTTCCCAGATATACCTAGAATTGGCGCTAATAAGAGAAGAAATAGAAAGTGTTTACTCAATATACAATTCATTCAGAAAAGAAAAAGCCGACGCGACACACCTATCTGAATTCCACCACATAGAATATGAAGGAAAAATAAATCAAGAAGAAAATGAAAAAGTTGTCCTCAAACTTATCAAGAGAATAATTAATGATCTCCTAGAAAGAAATAAAGAAGATCTTGCACATTTTTTAACAGAAGAGAAACTAAAAGAATTAGAAAATTTCTCAGAAAGAATTTTAGAGATTCCGAAAATAACTTTCAAAGAAGCATTGGAGATTTTATACGAAGAAACAGGAGACGAGAAATACAAAGAGTTCACTCTAAAAAATTTTGGTTGCTGGGAGGAAATAAAAATCACAGAAATATTAGAAAGTATGGTTTTAATTAGAGAGTTTCCTCTACTTGAAGTCCCATTTTATCATACAAGTGTAAAAGGAAAGAAACCTGTAGTTGCAAGAAACGCAGATATAATCTGGCCAGGATATAGGGAAGTAGCAGGAAGCGGTCAGAGAATTAGGTCTAAAGAAGAATTAGAAGAAAAATCCAAAATATTCAATCTACCAAAAATGGATTACGGGCCATATTTAAAATCAAGAAGATTCGACAACTATAAAGAAACTTCAGGGTTTGGGCTGGGTTGGGAAAGGATGTTACACGGGCTACTAGAAATGCCATTTATATGGAGCGCCAGCCAATTCCCAAGAGTCGACATGACTTTAAAACCTTAAAGATGGAAATAAAAAATCTATTGTACACCGATTTTATCAGTCTTATTAGAGAAGAAAATCGTCCGCCAGGGGGAAAGAAAACAATAAGGGAATTCTTAATAAATTCTTTCATAAATCAAAGAGCTAAGGTTCTCGAAGTAGGATGCACCAATGGATTTACTTCCCTTGAGGTAGCCAGACTACTAAATTGCCAAGTCTACGGAATAGATATTAATCAAAATTCGCTGGAAAACGCCAAAAGAAGAGTCAATGGAGAAAAAGTAAGATTTATTCAAGGCAACGCCTACAATATACCCTTTAAGGACAATTACTTTGATTTAGTCATTTGCAGCAACGCAACATCTTTTATGAAAGAAAAAGATAAAGCAGTTAAAGAATATTTTAGAGTAACCAAACCTTGGGGATTCGTTGCAGCTTGCCCAATGTACTATCTAGAAGAGCCACCAAAAGAAATTGCAACAAAAGTTTCTAAAATTTTAGAGTCACCTATCAATATAAGAACCAAAGAAGAATGGATCTCACTATTCAAAAAGACGGACTTTGAGATTTACTTAATAAAAGATTATATTTTTGACCACCAGCGACCTGAGATGATTGAAAATCTTGTCAAAGAAACTCTAAATAAGCCACATATAATTAACATGCCCAAACATACAAAAAAAGAAATTGCCTCCAGATGGAAGAACACACTATCAGTTTTTAACGATAATCTATCTTACGTAGGATATTCCATAATCCTTCTCAGAAAGAGAAAAGAGCCCGAAGAGACAGAGCTTTTTACTAGTAAAACTGCATAGCCCCTTGTTTTATCAACTCATCTCTATCTTCAATAAACCTTTTCTCGTGTCTATTACCGCCCGTCCACCTATAGGGATAGTAAACATAGGGTCCGTATGCCCAAAATCCAAATTATAAATTATGGGAATATTAATTCCCTTAAACACATCTGCATATATTGTTTCTTCCATGTCTTCGCTAGAAAAACCAGATTGAGAAGAAAACCTACCTATACAGATTCCTTTAAGTAAATTAAAGTCGACCACATGAGATAAGTGGGTAAAAAATCTATGAATCATTTGCGTATTTTCTTCCTCCGCCTCTTCTAAAAAAAGTACTTTTCCTCTGAGTTCGGGAAAAAACCGAGTACCTGCCAATACCAGGAGAGTCTGAAGATTGCTGGCAACAATCTCCGCATTTGCAGATCCCTCCCTAAATATTTTCCTACCAGAATTCTTATTTTTTATCCTATAACTTGGATCCTCGCGTAAAAAATATTGGTCGTCGGCAAACTCCATACCGTCTTCTATAAGAACGCCCTTACATTTGTCCACTACAATCTTCTTAAAATAATCAAAAGTATATTCAAAAGGCTGGGGCTTATCAAATGTAATTCCTGCGGGACCTAAAAAAGTAACTATCTTAGAAAATTTGTGCAACGCAAGTAAAAGCGCACTAGTATCTGAGAAACCGATAACTGGTTTATTAAACTTAGAGAAAAGATCATAATTCACATAAGGTAGTAATTGGTTTGTATTAGCTCCGCCCCAATAAGCCATCAGAACATTTACTTTCTTATTCATTAACAACGCTTGGATTGCCTCGACCCTTTCTTTTATGGACCCTGCAGTATGGCCCGTTCTCCTCCTTAAATTTTTAGCCTCAATTATATTTATGCCCTTAGATTTCAAATAAGAAAAGTCAGATCTCCGCCTTTCTGAAGAAAGTGGGCTAGAAGTAGCAAACATCCCTATCGTAAAGGTCATCCTAAAGTCTCCTTATACAATTTGAGCATTCTCTCAGCCATCTTGTCCATCGAATAAAATGATCTAGAGAACTTATAAGCTTTTCTAGAAAATTTCTTCAACAAATTCCGATTAGACAACAAAAGATCTATCTTCTGGGTAACATCCTCCTCATTAGCCTCGTATCTTCCATGTCTAAACCTTAATGGTATTTTCAAACCGTGGAAGTTCTCCCTGAAAAGCACAGGAATTGTCTTCCCCTTAGAAACTACAGGTACCGCGCCAAGCATCATGGCCTCCACAACAGAATTACCAAAAGACTCTGAAGAAGTGGGCAAACAAAATATAAAAGATTTCGCAATTATGTCTTCAAGAGAATTTCTATCAACAAATCCATGAAAGATAATTCTCTTAGAATTAAATTTGTAAGAAAGTTCAGCCAAAATAGGCCCCTTTCCAACTACATGCAACCTTATGTCTCCATATTTTCCTGATAGGTTAGAAAATGCGTTCAAGGTTTGATAGATTCCCTTGTCCTTCTCTATCCTCCCAACAAAAACTATATCAAGAAAAGGGTTCATTAGTTTCTTATTATATAGTTCGTCAAAAGTCAAAGGATTTAGCTCAATACCAGATTCGATAACTCTCACCTTCCTTAGTTTATTAGAAAGTCCGTACTCTGACTTCAGCAAATTAAGCTGAGAAAGACTTTGCAATACTATAATATCGGAATTAATCAACATCTCCTTTTCTATCTCCACTATTCTATCATGACAAGAGGGTATGGGATTCTCAGACATAAGATCATATTGCTTCTGTAACAAGTGAAAAGTAGAAACTATCTTAGTCTCGGGATATTTCTTTTTAACCTCTACCGCACTCAGCCAAGACATCCAATTATGACAATGTACAATATCAAATGCCACTCCCCTCTTAACCACCGCCTCTCCAAGTTTTCTCTGCCACGTTAAAAACTTTTTAAAATTACCAAAGATTTCATAAGGCTTATTAGAAAGTAAATATTTATCAACATCTCCTCCAGTAGTGATAATATCATTATCTATGTTTCTGCTCTTACTCGCGGTCCCTACATAAACACTAACATCTCTTTTCCTCAAAGAATCTGTCAAAAACTTTACATGCCATCCCATCCCCCACAAAGGATTAGGCAAGTAGTCAGAAGTTAACTGCAAAACTATCATATTCTCAATATATTCCTCCATTTATTACTCCTCAAATAAATTATTAAATGTTACCAATAAAATGAATACATATAATTGCTACCAGTTAGTGCGACGCCCCCTCATTGGAATACCTACTAAGAAGTTTTTTCTCCAAGGAAAATTCGGGAAAATCTCTACAAAAAAGGTGATTGTAATATTCAGAAATTTCAGAAATTACAGCATTTACATCCCTGCCCAGAAATCTTCCCATGTATTGAATGGCCCTTAAATACTTTCTATAAATTCCTCCTGCTCCTTTGTTTCTCTGATTTACTCCGGCTTCTTTTATTCTAGTAATTGCCTCAATATATCCATAATACTTAGAAGAAAGATCTGGAGAAAAAGTAAAAAGTTCAAACACTTGGGATAAAGCTAGAGGATTCCTAACACCGAGTATACGCGATATAAGGAACTCATGACCGTAAGCAAATTCAATCCCCCTCTCCTCATCATTAACACCCAATATCCTCACCACATTTCCCACATCAAGAAATTGACTATCTCGGGGGTTTCTAATGCTAATTGTAAATCCCTCGCCTCGTATTTGAGGAAGGCCATAAACCCACTCATAACACTTACTGTCCATAGTATCATATTCCACTTCGAGAGAAGTGAAGTCATGCACATTTCTTAGATATTCAAATCTTTTAGTAGATTTAATCTTTATTTCCATACGGGGGCGATCAAGAACGGTAGTTGTAAATTCCTCCGCCTCTTTGACAACATCTAGAAAACGACCAGGACTAGATAAAGTTCCAGATATATGAAAATAAGCTTGACCAAAGGGTAACCAAGAATTATCAAAAGCATGCTCCAACGCGTGATTTCTCAAGCATTCTTGTGTAACGACGAAACCAATTCCCCCAGAATAGTCGCGAGAAATAAGAAATGGCTTTAATGAATTTGTTGAAGAACTTGTAAACCTTACGCTCTTATCGTCTCTCGATATAAGTGGAACGGACTCACAAAAAAGATAACCTTTACTAAGAAAATAACTTCTAAAAGCCCTTCCAAATATCTCGTGTAGTTTTCCCAGTTCGCGCCTTTCATATCTATCTCGAAGATTAGAAAAAAGATAATCCATCAAATTTCTCTTGATTTAAAACTTATATAGTTATCTTATCTCTGCTCTTATCTTCTCGGCCACTCTTTGTAACTGCAAATCATCCATTCTTGCCCCATGTAGTGTGGTGATATAACCCTTATACTCATTAAGATCCGCCACACCATCCGCAACACTATTTAAAACTCTATGTATGGGATAAAGTTTAATGTGCGCGTGGTCAACTTCCATACCCTCCACCACCATACAAGTTCTTACTAACCTAAGGCGACTATCTAAAATTGCCACAGTATCTCGCGTAAAGCTCATCAACTCAGAATAACTCCGATCTGGCATAGCAAAAACGTAACTATTGTAGTGTTTTTTCGGTAAAACCAAAGTCTGACCAAGAACAGACGGATAAATATCCAAAATTGCCAAATGATTTTTATCCTCATTGACAAGATGAAAAGGAATCTTTCCGTCTACAATCTTACAAAATAAACAATCGGTTTCCATGCTAATTCAAAATATAGCTATTTTATAAAGTTTATTAAAGAAAAAAGCACAATACAAAACCCTTTTATACACTCCTCCCCAAAAACTCATACAAAGAGGCAACTCAATCTAAACAAAATGTCCCGCATCGAATTCAACACCCAAGGACAACTAATGTCAGTAGACAAAAAACTCGTAGAATTCTCGCCTATAAAAATAGAAAAAAAGAATCTTAAAACATCAGAAAGTCTGAAGTTTCTAAAAACCGAGCGCCCCCAACAAAGCTCCGAAGACAAAAAATACTGGAGTCTCTATCAAAACGACAAGCTCTTAGAACCTCTAAAATTCTCAAACGGAAAAACACAGGAAGATATAGTAAAAGAAATCACTGACCTTATAAAAGCAGGCAAAAAAATCATCTTCCTCCACGGAGTTTGCGGCACCGGAAAATCAGCCATAGCGCTAAACATCGCCCGCTCTTTAGGAAGCGCCTCAATAGTCGTCCCAGTAAAAGCCCTCCAAAAACAATACGAAGAAGATTACATGGGCGAAAAATACGTCCTCTCCCCAAACGGAGAAAAACTAAAAATAGCCATGATAACAGGAAGAGAAAACCACGACTCAATAATCTTCCCCGGAAAATCCTGTGCAGACCCCTTCCTCCCCGACACAATAAAACTCACAGAAAAAAATAAAGAAAAAATAAAAAGATATTATGATGAAAACCCTTTCATCTCAAGCCATTCATTGCCTTCAATAAAAAACATAAGAAGAATCTCAATCGCTCCCTCAAACCCCTACTGGAGCCCGATTCTCCCGGCAGAAATAGAACTAAACCAGCTCTCCGACGCCAAAAAGAAAAAATACACAGGAATGTTCGGCAGGGAATTCATATTCTACCACAGAAAAAAAGGCTGCTCGTACTATGACCAATTCCTCGCGTACTTTGAAGCGGACGTTATAATATTCAACTCCGCAAAATATCTTTCAGAAATCTCAATGGCAAGAAAACCGCAGACAGAAGCAGAAATAATCGACGAGGCTGACGAATTCCTTGACCAGCTGTCAAATAACATAGAAATAAATCTAACACACCTTAGAGCATCCTTAGGAAGAATTTTCCCAGAGAGCGAGCAGGCGCAGGAATCGCTAAGAAAAATATTAAATCTCATAGCATTAGAAGAGCAGAACAAAAGAGCGCTGGGAATAAACGAAAACGAAATCTACAAGCTGGAAGAAACAAGCATAAAAGAAATCCTAAAAACGATATCGAGAGATACGGAACTAATGGCCGAAATAGAACTTGACGAAGCAAATTATTCAAACACGGCCTTAGAAGCCGCAAAAACTTTCGAAGATTCCTACGACTCAACTTATTTAACATTCAGAAAAGAAGAAGACCAGCTCTTCGCCCGTTTGGTAACGACAAATCTCGCAAAAAAATTTCAGGAAATAGTAGAAGGCAGCAAAGCAATAGTCCTTATGTCAGGAACACTCCATTCAGAAGAAGTTTTGAAACATATCTTCAAGATAGAAAATTTCGCGTCGATTCACGCCGAGACTTTAAACCAGGGCTCAATAGAAATCCTAAGAACAGGAAAAGAATTCGACTGCCGCTACTCAAACTTCTCCTCAAAAAAACACTCAAGAGAAGACTACTTAAAATCACTCTCATCGGCAATAGAAAAATCCGAAAAACCAACACTAATCCATGTCAACGCTTTCTCAGACCTGCCGACAGAAGAAGAATCAATAAAATATAAAATCGCAGGCATAACAACAAAAGAAAAACTTTTAGAACAGCAAAAAAAAGACAAGGAAGGAAAAGCAATAAAAGATTTCAAGCAGGGAAAATTTAATAAGCTCTTCACGACAAAATGCTCTCGTGGAATGGACTTTCCGGGCGACACATGCAAATCAGTAATTTTCACTAAATATCCAAACCCAAACGTCCAGGACACTTTCTGGAAAATACTGCAAAAGACGCATCCCGATTATTACTGGGAATTTTATCGCGACAAGGCAAGAAGAGAATTCCTTCAAAGAATCTACCGCGCCATCCGCTCAAAAACAGACCACGTCTACGTGCTCTCCCCCGACATGCGCGTCCTCGAAGCCGTTCGTGAACTGCAGGAAAAATCCCTCCGGCTTTCTTAATAATTTTAATTTTGAAACTTGAGTTAATTGCAAAGTATAATACACAAGAAAAGTTTTATAGATTAACTGCCAATACCTCCAACAAACTGATTATTATAGGGGGTTTTGAAAAACCCCATTTCTTTGTAACTTATTGCAAGTTCAAAATAATCATATTTTTATTTTTTACATAATTGCCGACGATAAAATTAACATTTTAAAATCAGGATACAACTATTTATTTACAAATTCTTCAAAAACGAGGTTATTCAAAGCCATCTATATGTATAAAGATGTTAGTTGGTCATAATATTAGCTAATCGCCTTATTTTTTTAGTCTCATCGATAAATATCTCGATAATGCTTAACCTTGCTTTTTGATATAATTATTTCTTCGATAAACGGTGAAAAGATTATTCTTACTACAATTTAGATGAGTTTTTCTTTGGCGTTATAAAATATAAAGAAATATCAAGTTATAAACTACGCTTAACTAACCCAAAAATTTAAAACACCAAAAACGCAGAATAACTATGGCAATAATACCTAAATCACCATTACCTATAGAGAGCAATAGAAGTATAAAACCGACTACAAGAGAAGATATACTGGGGATGCACAGCCACATAATGCAGAGAATAGAAGCAGAAGGCCTCCAGACAAAAACATTGGAACATCAGGCAAAAACATTAGCCGGCGTATACTTAGTAAATGGCAGAAGAATTAACGTAACTTCTGACTATCTCGAAAACAGCTTAAGAACATTTGACTCAGCAAACTTTAGAAAAGCCAAAGAAAAGGTAAGAAAAGAACTTACCGATCTGATTATTCACAAATATGAACTAAGAAAACGGGAAAACCCTAACTTAAACTTGCATGAAACAATAAGTGACATGTCACGAACTCTAAGAATGCAGGACGAAAACGGAATTTATTCAGCTTCAGCGGATTTAATAGAATTTGTCTTAAGAGACGAATGTGAGCATCAAATAAACATAATTTACGGCGACGAAGTAGTCTACGGAGCCGACAGAAAGACATTTGTAAACAATACAATAGGCAGACTGGGAAATAGATACGGAAGGGATTATGTAAAAAGCGCAGCAAGAGAACACTGGGACAAAAGACATCCAGGAATCTTCAAAAGAATGACAAGAAAACTTTTAGGGCGCTAAAACCACTTTCTATCACCAATCCACTCCTTCAAACTATAACCTTCCTTAGGCACCAAACTCTTCTTCACTCCGCCGCCATTTTCCTTAAAACTCTCCGAACCAAAATCCTTCACCCTCATCTGCTCAAACTTACTATGCAACAAATCCACATTCCGCTCGCAAACATAATCGTGCTGTCTGAAACCTCCGCCAAAAGTTTTCGGGATATGCATCAGTTCATGTATAATAACTTTATCCTGTTCTTTCCTCGGCATTTTATCAAAAAACTCCAGGAACTCAATAGCATAAAACGCCTTCGTCTTCATCGCGTTCTGCATCAGCTTCCCGAGCGCGTGGCATCGCGCAATCGTCCGCTTCGTCGAACTCCCGTAACTCCTAAGACACTCGACTCTGTCCAATTTAACATGATTCATACCAAGTAAATTAACTATCTCTCTCATCCTCTCTTTCAAATCCGGCGCATCTTCGTATTTCATTTAAATCTCAAAAGTCAACAAACTAACAGATTTATAATTATTTCCTGACAAACTCGACATTATCCAACCCTTCAAATTCCTTGTCTCCTGTTAAAAATTTAATCCCTAACTCGCCAGCCATAACATAAGAAACACAATCTGTCATCGACATCTTCTTATTTTTATTCTCATAGCGAAAACTCATCGCTTTCTTAATTACATCAAGACTAGGATTAACAACAGCGGACTTAACCTCATCCAAATATTCATCCGCCTTCTTAACTTTTCCAACAATCAACTGATAGCAAAACTCCGAGAAAATGAACTCATTAATAACTATCTCCTGGTCAATATATTTTTCATATTTTGGATTTTTATTCAGAATTTCAATTAAAGCATAAGTATCATAAAGATACATTTCAGTCATCGTATAAATCCTCATCCATTTCCTTCATTAACTGATTAGTAGATTTTGAAAATTTATGCGCTCCAAATAACTTCCTTAAATTAGGCTTTCTCTTCTGAACAAAAATAGTTATATCATCGCCTTCTCTGGGACTCTCAATAGCTTTTTGAGGTATAACTACGCCAAAAGAATTCCCCCATCGCCTTAACCTGACTTTTATCTCTTTCATATATAAACAATATAATTATACTATATAAAACTTTCCGACACTAGCTAAACTAAAAAAGACAAATGGAAGCAGGATTGTAAAAGTTGTGCCTCCCATAATGAAGAAGCAAACTAAATCTACCCCCTCTCTTATCAGTACCCACATTCACATCAAGATGACTGCTCAAATATCTCAAGCCATTCCCTCGCAAAGCCCTCATTCCATGTTCAAGAAGTTCTGGAGATCTCAAAACAAATCCATCCCCTGGTTGATCAACTATCGCTATAACTCCTCCCTGTCCTTTAAACAAATCTACATTCACAGAGCCTTCCCTACAATAATTTGTTCCGCGTTCTAAAGCGTTCAACACAGCCTCACCCAAGCTACAAAATCCAACAGTTCTCCTAGAATCATCTACAAAATCAACAGCATAACCTTCAGAAAATGCTCGCCTAGCAAATTGGTCAAAACCCTCAACACCCCAAGCACCACGCACCGCCTGAACGCCTTGTAAAAGTTCCGAATGATTTGCATAATAGTAGCCGTACTTCTTTTCAAGTCCCCTTATCCTCTTAAGCCACAGTACAAAAAGAACATCTTCGTGAAGAACCCTCCTCATATGCTCGACAGTCTCTCCAATCCTTTCACCTACGCTTTCCAAATTTAAAGATTCATCAATCATATTCAATCTCCACAATCTTCTTCCTCCCGGAGAAAGTTTTAATCTTTATCTTACTGAAGTGAACATTAAATTTCTTCGCCAAAATCTTAATCAATTCTCTGTTAGCCTTCCCATCTTCCGCCTTTTCTTTCAAATAAATCAAATAATCTCCGTCGGGCAGTTCAACAATTTCCTCTTTCTCTGAATTCGGCTTAACCCTTAGTTTTATAATCATGAACTGACTTTCTTCTAAAAACACGTCTGAACTCTCTCAATTTTCTATCACTATAATAAAATTTATCAGACTCATAAATTTTTCTCGACCAATCATTCCCAAGTTCTCCGAAAAATCTCCTTTCAAAGTCAGGAACATTGCCTTCCTTCCTTCCTTCTCTGGACATATCCCACAAGCTAAAAACAACATCATAACAATCGCCAGCTGTACAGTCTTCCCTGCGTCCGACTAAACAACCATTAACATCGCGAAAAGGAAAACCAAAACAAGGCAACACGCCTCTAAAACTCTTGGGAGAAAAAACTCTAAAGCCAAGCCAGATATCAACAAAACCATGCTCCCTCAATTCAGGTTCGCGCCCTGTAAATTCATGAACAAAATCATACAATCTATCAAAATCACTGCCGGCTTCTTCCGAGCTTTCACAGCTCTTCCTATAAATTACCAGACTCCCCATAAAACAAAATCCAATAAAGAGTTTATAAATTATCGCAATCAACAGAATTTGTTGAAATAATTAGACACAAAGCGCACTTTCTTCGGGCGATGCAAATAAATTACAGGAAATTTTCAGGCTTTTTCAAGAAAGTCTAATCAGCACTCACTGTTTCCTTTTATGATAGACATTCAAGAAAGTCAAAATATTTTTCACTCCATCATATGAATAAGAAACTCTGAAAGGTGGCAGATAAACTTCCCTTGTATCTTTTCTCTCATATTTCATCGGTTTACCAATTTCGGGATTTTGAATAATCTTCCTTATTAACTTCTCAAGTCTTATAAGATAACTTCTATCCAATTTACATTTAACACTCTTAAAAGTATCAGTCTCCTTTACTTGCATTTTTTCCCTTAAAAGTTAAGAGAAATTCTTCCGCAGAATCGTAGGCAGTATATTTATTGTCATCAACATCCCCCCAAGCCTTTCTCGTCCCCTCAACAAACTCTCTATTTTCATCCTCACTAAAATCTCTTTCCCAATTCAATTTATCATTAATCATTTCTATTTCAATCTCTATTTTCTTCAACTTCTCATAAATCTCATTCAAACCAATTTGCTTCTGCTCCATATTTTACCATAAAATACAAAATTAATAAAGGTTTCTACATTATTTCTTCAGCGCAAACTATCACAAACCAATTGTTTAGATTAAACATCTTTTTCATAAAGAGAAATAAAACACTCAGACTTCATCCATTTATGCAAAAGTTTCAAAGATTCTTTTCTGGTTTTCATAAAATCTAAATAAGCAGGAGTTTTATAAAATTAATGGAAGAAAAGAAAAAACCATTCTACAAAGAGCCACAGAACATAATAGGAATATCCTCTATAATTGTTACCATAATGCTAGCAATCTTTATCGGTCAAGATGGTGAAAATAACATCAAAAATATAAATTCTCCAAATAGTGTAAATACTATTGGAAATGGAAACATAGTAAACGTTGGCGGAATTCCAGAACCAAAAATTGAGTTTGAACAAATAAAGTCGAACGTACAAGAAGGAGAGATATACATAAGTGAGGGAATATTAAAAATAAATTCACTAATCCCCGTAAAAGAATTAATAGTAACTGTAGAAAGTAAGAGTTTAGATAATTTTGACTTAGAATTCATAGAACAAAATGGATTCCTCTCCACAAGTAGCACAGAGATAGTAAACGGCAAAAAATCTATTCTAATTAGAAATGCAAGAGGAAAATATAAATTAATAATAAATACAAGAGAAAAGGAAAATAAAATAAATATTGGATATGATTACAAACCATTCAGTGACTACTAAATTTCTACTTTGTCATAGACATCAATAATTTTCAAAAATCATTTAATTCTCCCCGCTAAAGATTCTTTGGTAGCATCGCTAATAATCGGAGAATTCAATGCTTTTATTTTCTTGTGATTAAAAATTCTTTCTAAAACAACAACAGAATTTTCTAACACGTGTGCAATATGTTCCCAAGTAGCGCAAGATATATGTCGACCAGGAGAAAAAGAGTAATTAACACTCCTAATAATAATACAAAACTTCTGTTGATTTGAAGAATTATGAATTCCGTTATTATGGAGTGTATTTCTTATCAGAGCTGGAACATTTAACATTTTAAGACATCTTTTAGGCAAAGAAAGAAAAAGTATCAGAGCTTCCGCCTCATTATAAAAACCTCCACGACTCTTAAGACTAAGAGACTTATTCAAAGTAGAAACACAATTTTCAATTTGAAACTGACAAAGCAAAACAAAGGATAATTTAGAAATCTTGTCCCAACCTCTCAGAACATCTTGAGACATATTATCATCTAAAAGGCCTATGAGTCTTCTAATAAAATATTTTTGTTGCACTCCTCCAATCACCCAAGAATCCAAAAAATTAAGTTTAGAAAGGTGGATGACTGCTATCTTCTCAATATTATTCAAAGTCTGATTTCTTATATCCTCGAGAGGAAAGTTAAAATTATTCTTTAATTTAAAACAATTATCTACTAGGGATTTGACACATTCAGCTTTTTCTTTATAAGTTTTACATTTCTTATACATCTCACTCATCTCGTAATTATCTCCAGCCCATCTCTATTCTTAATCAAATATTCTTTCCCGACCGCCCTCTTCGTTCGAACATCAATCGCCTTCACGAAGCCCCGCCCAATATCCGAATGTAGCCTGAAAGCAAAATCCAAAGCGGTGGAACCGTGAGGCATAAGGTAACAATCCGGCAAAACATTCCCATTTGAATCCTCCAGCTTGTCACCCGCCGGAAAAATCGCAACCATTTTCAGCAACTCAAAAACAACTTTATTTAAAATATCCTGAACTCCTGTTCCGGTTTCATGCTCGCCTAAAAAATCCTTAACATCCTCCAGAACCTTCCTCTGATTGTCGTTAATCTCGCCAATTATCTCAAAACTCTTATCGCCGGGAACGTAACTCACTAATTTGTTTTTATCAGCCTGTCTTAAAACCAGTTCATATTCGGCAGAACAAGGCACAATAGGATAATCAAAATCATTCTTCATCCTGTCAAAATTTCCCTCGGACTTAGGCCTGTCCATTTTATTCGCCGCAATTATCATCGGCTTCGTGCTCCTCCTTAATTCTCTCGCAAATCTCGCAACCTCGTTATTATCCCACGAACTTGGCTTTTCAGAATTAAATTTTCCTGATAAAACAACACTCTTAACATCGTCCTCCGAAACTTTCAGCCCTGAAAACTGCTTGGCAACAGCCTCGGCAAAATTCCCTTTTTGCATTTCTATCGTCCTGGCAAAAGTTTTCCAGACTTTAATTAAAATTCCAAGATACCATTTATCCAATTCTCTTTCAATCATATCCAGTCCCTCACCGGGATAAAAATCCTCACACGGCTTTCCCTCCGCGTCGGTTTCCCCAGACATATCAACAACGTGAATAAAAGCATCAGCGCTTGCTAAATCATTCAGGAAAGCGTTGCCCAGCCCCTTACCTTCCGAAGCTCCTTCAACCAATCCTGCGACATCCATCAGCTCAAAAGGAACAAATCTCCATTTCCCCATCAATTTCTTCCCGTTTTTTCCCAAACCATCTTTAACAAAACCTTCACGCGGATTTGCCACCTTCCCAAACTCAGGAGCCAAATCCTCAATCTTAACATAAGCCATTCCTGAATTCGGTTTTATCGTCGCAAAAGGATAATTCGCAATCAAAACATCACTCAGCGTCGCCGCCTTGAAAAACGTGCTCTTCCCTACGTTAGGACGACCAACTAACCCTATCAGCATATTAATTAAGAAAAAGAAGAGTTAATAAAATTACCGAGTATGCTAAATCCGTCGCCGAGCGTTCCAGTAACCCCAACAATCTGTCGTATCCGATAATTATTTCCTAACGACAAATTAAATCTCTTTTCTCTTCTATAAAAAATAAAGGCGATTAGTGGTTTAACGCACCATTTTTTGGTAATTGCCGACGATAAATTATACAAAAATATGTCTTGCAAACGTAAATGCGAG
>Ga0209541_10003341_pt1 | contig 29553 bp, 20 predicted proteins | sample RifCSPlowO2_01_FD_184027 | JGI IMG/M metagenome (GOLD analysis project Ga0209541, IMG submission 184027) | Groundwater microbial communities from Rifle, Colorado - Rifle CSP2_plank lowO2_0.1 (SPAdes) (version 2) | ecosystem: Environmental > Aquatic > Deep subsurface > Groundwater | place... | reverse complement strand
GTTGCAATTTACGGTGCTTATGTTTATCTGAGGTTTTTTGTGGTGTGATGAATATAGTTGAATTCAAAATTTTCAATAAACCTTCGGTAAATGAGACTAATGTTTGTCACGAAGTGACGGATTAAATCATTTAATTTTTGATTTAAAATTAATATCACTTACTCAAATTAGCCAGAACTTTGCACTTTGTCAACAACATTTATCAAAAATATTCTTCCAAACACAAAGCTAAATGTTGCTAATATAATGGAGATTGTTAATATAAACATACTTTTTTCTGCAAAATAAAGAAGAAGCGCAATGGCAACTGCAAATATAAGAATATTGATAAAATAAGCTGCGAGTGTATAATGAATTTTTTTAATTCCAACGAGCAATGTTTTTTGTATGATGTCTTTGAATGTATTATTTATTGACAGTGCTAAAGAAATAAACATGAAATATAGAAGTATGGCAGAAAGAGCTACTATCTCGATATACATTGACAAACTCTTTATGTTTTCAATATCTGCTGCTGATGTGCTAAGCAATGAATAAGAAGCCCAAAAGATAAGCCCAAAGTAAAACACCGATATAACCATTACTCTTAAAAAAATTTTCAAAAACTGCTTGAAGCCTTTTTTATTAAACATTCTGCTTGCTGCCGACCAATTAAGCGATGCAAAAGCTGCAATCAAAATGAATGAGTAAGCCGCAAATAATTTGAAATTCTTGGCAAGCTCGTCAAAGTTCTTATTTATATCCTGCAATTCTTCACCCAAAATCTTCTCCTGCCTCATTATTTTAGAGCTTATATCCGCTTCATCAAGCTTTTCTTTGTTGAGCATCTCAGAGATTGTTTTCGCGTTTTCAAGCATTCTGCTTTGGTAAACTATGTTTACATAAGAAAAGACGACTAAAAATAGCAGCTCTAAAACGAACAGCAGCATGCTTAAATACTTGTTTTTCCAAATCAATGTGAATGATTCTTTCAAAGAATTTAAAATTATGCTTTTGTGCATTTCAGCTCTACCCCTTTACTGTAACCCTATAAGTGCGCTCAAGCACCTTGTCATTCAAGTCACAGTCTTTAGCGCTATCGAAAGAGTCTTTGTCGCCCTTCAGATTAAGTATCTCTAATGTGATTATTTTTTGCTGTGATGTTTGCGATGTCTGCTGTTTTGGATTAATGGTTATGACTCCAGCAAGCCTATATTTTTCTCCAGGGTTCGTTGGGCTGTTTAACAAAACTTCATTTATTTTTAGCTTTGCCCCGCTTTTGCTTACAACAAATTCCCCATTTGTATCTGTCTTACTCTCGAGTATCCGTCTAAATTCATCAGTGCTTACTAACGTGTCTGACAGTCCCTCAACCAAAACTTTGTCACTTGGGTCATTAAGGCTAAATGTGGGGTCATCACTTACAAACTCAACCTTGATTGTTACAGCATCATTATTGTTCTGCTCTAAAGATTCATAGTTTATCTTATCGTCTGGAGTTGTGATGCTGCCTTTTCTTCCTTCTACTTTTAAGCTGTTTGTTATTGTTATAGGCACTTCACTAACCCCCTCCACGTCTATACTTTGATAGCTCACTAATCCGTCAGGCGACATAGAAACTTTTAGGCATTTATTCTTGCCTGTTTTCGTAACCTTTGCTTTAATGTTTAGCGGCTCTCCTATCCTTAATTCTTTTACTTTTTCCGCATTTTCATCATTAATCATTACTTCAATGAGCTGCAGAGTGCCTTTTCTGCTGAAAAATGCTACTCCTCCAGCGCAGCTTATCAATCCAGATGCTGGCTGAACTGTGCAATCAGCTATATCTTTCGTGCCTTTGTCTATTATTGGGCGATAAAATACCCCTTTTTCATATCCTGTTGGGAAGCAGTTTGACTTTATGTTTTGAGGTATCTTCCTATCAGTTCTTAGTGTAAACTTGAGATGGTCATACCTTCTGTCAGATTCAACTAACTTATGGAAGTCTCTTTCTACCAACGCATTTTGCTTTAATCTTCCTTCAGAAAAGAAGGGGTATATTTGCTCTTGAGGCAAATTTAGGCAGTCACATTGGCTGTTTGCTGTAGAAGTTCCTACGTCAACAGCATAGCCTAGTGAGCCTGAGCCTACAGCGCCGCAATCTATTGCGTTTGGATACTCATCAATCTCTTTTTGGCTCACACAAGCTAATTGCACATTATAATTTTCTAAATCACAGCCTGGGTTGATGAGCCATGATGCCCTGTATTCGTATTTCGGCCTATGGCTTTGCGGATCAACTGTTATAAACTCCCTTGACCTTGTTACAGGCTGGACTAAAGTTGCAAACGGAGATGCGTAAGCTGCATCAACAAGGGTTCTTGCATTAATGTCCCAGTCATATCCGAATGCAGCAAGGCAAAGCTTTCTTGATATGCCTCCTTGGCCTATGCCAAGCAATGTATTTAGCTTTGCGTTTCCATACTCTTCTGATATTTCATTCTGTGCTTCAGTAATCCCCTTATGCACGCTGCTTAGCCCTTTTCTGATAGCATTGCCAACTCCTTCTTCTCTGGCTTCTGCATCAAGTGATAAGTCTTCAGAGTTGCAGCCATCAACTAAAAATCTTATGCCTTGCCAAATTAAGCCGCATACATGCTGTGTAAACAGCTCTTTGCAAACGCCAGCATCAGCTCTGCCATTTGTCCTGACTTCTACTAAGCATGTTGACATTGCTGCCATTATGTTTTTAAAAAGCTGTAATCTCTGGTTTATGCCTGTCAAATAAACGCACTGCAATGCTGCTGTGTCCTGCTTAAATGGATTTAGTGACAGCACCTCTTTTTCCTTGCCCAACGCTTGATAAAATAGGTTATTCTGCCCAAAGCATGCTGGCAAATCTCTGCCTTCTATATATCTATTCGGATTATATTTTTTGCCTAAATAACCACCTGGAATTTTTGAGTATCTATAACTCCACTTCATATCATCATAGTCTCTCGGAGGAGTTCCAGAAGCGGATTTTGATTCATGAACTAGAACATTGTTGCTCAGCGCTGTGTCAACATCATTCGGCTCATAATAAGGGCTTGCTGTTTTTCCGGCTGATTTTCCGATAATGCAACAGCACTCCTTTCTTGTGTTTGGGTCAGTTTCGCTTACAACACTTATGTCATCTCCGTTATAGAAGCAATCAGAGGTGTAGCCTTTTCTTTGAATTGAATAATCTTTGAGAATTCCCTTTCCAGGTATCTGTATTCCCTCTTTATTTGGCGTGGATTTAGCATACCATTCCCTGCATTCATTGACTGTTACACAAGCGCCAATTCTTAGCTGGTCAACTTCTTTTTTGGAAACAGGCTCTTTGAACTTGCCTTCCTGGACAATGTATTCTTCTCCATCAATTTTTACTATTTGTGAGCTTTGCTTTTTATCAACTCCGCAAATGTCACTGCAAGTTTGCGTTTGTGCAGTCATGAAGCTTCTTTCTGTTCGTTTTATTGCATAATTTACACTGATTTCAACAGGACCAGTAACCTTTTCTATCTCGTATAAATTGCCATCAACCTGCCTGCCTAGCTTGAACAAAGCTCTTTTATTTCCATCTTCTATTGAAAAACATTTATCACCAAGATTGTAGGCATCCTTGTTTAATTGTGGGAATGATGATGCGATAATATTTCTGCAATCTTCTGCAATAATGGCTTTTCCTATCGTATCCAAATCAGAGCCGCATGTTTTTTGGCTTGTGAGCCTTCTGTATAGCTCTTCATCTTTTTCTTTTTCAGTCCATTTTGAAGGAGAGGAATGGCCAAACACTCTGTCACAGCTCCATCTTTGCAACTCATACATTTTTGCTTCGTTTTGCCATGCAGAATAGCTTGAGGGGAAGCATTTTTTTAAGTCAGCATCGCTGAAATAGCTTAGTTTTAAGCCATTATGGCCTTTTTTGATATTGCCAATGATCTCCTTGCATTCAGGACTTGTGCTTACCAAGTTAACCAATAATAATTTATCATCCGAAAATTCCACCCAAATCCTGTAAATCTTGGTTACAAGATGCCCTACAAAAGATAATAAACATCCAATTGCCACATAATTAAGCACTCTTTCAATCTGCCCCTGCACTTTTGAAAGCGCGCTTATCGAGTTCTGCAAATAATCAACAAAATCGTTAAGCATCCAGCCTGGCAGAACATTTCGCGGGTCTATTAAAGTATTGTCAACAACATAGCTTACTTCGTTGCATGTAGTTTGCGTCTCTTTAACCCTCTTGTTCTGCCCATTCCCATCAATCACGTCATGCTCATAAGTTATCCTTACCTTGAATGGAAAGCTTAATTCATTGTTGATGGCCTTCAAAAAACTTTTCCAATCCTTGTCTGAGAACTTGTCCATATTCTGCGTCCTGCCTAGCGGTATTGAGGAGTATGATACGGTATTATCCGGGCTGTTTAGTTTTATTATATTTCCTCCCGACGGCATTATCTGGCAGCTTATGCTAAATCTTGGGTCAAGCAATTCTCCTGAGCCGCATGCTTTTGACAATGAAACGCCTGTTATTTTTGCGTTTGTGCCTCTTCCAATGTATGAATAATCAAAATAAAAATAGAGCGTCTCTGTGCCTTCGGCCATCCTTTCAGTGCTTAGCAAAGCCGGGCTTTGGGACTGCGTTAGCGGCACAATATCCCAGCTTTGGCTGCCGCTCCAGCAAGTCCCTATAGTTGCTGATTGAGATGTAAATCCCTTAAGCCCTGCTTGATCAGTGGCAACTACAAAAAGCTTTACCGATTTTGATTCTTTGGCCTCTTGGTTAAGCACAGCGTCCTTAAAGTCTGTTGGCGACACTTGGCTTATACGCGCTGCTGCACTAAATGCAGATGTCAAGTCAACTTTCTCAAATTTAAAATTTCCTTCTGCATCTGCTGTTGCAGAAAAGTCAGCTGCGTTCTTGCACAAAGATGTTAGCACAGTGCGGCATTTTGCATCAAGCTCTGCCTCGGGAATTTTTTGTATCTCGTTTGGCAGCCCGCTTATGTCCACAGACCCATCAAATCTGCCAAGCGGAGTCCTGTCAATGAAAAGGTGGACTCTTGCATTAGGCTCTGTCTTCCCTTCAACACTTATGCTGTTAGCAAGATTCTCAAATATAAAAGCTCCGGAAGGCGGGTTTGTGAGCTTTACAATTGGTGCTCTTGTGTCCAACTTAACGCTTTTTTCTATTGAAACCTTGTTTCCTGCCCTGTCTTCAAACACAAGCCTAAGGCTATAATCTCCATCTCCTTTATCTAATTTTATCGGAAGATTAAAATTTTGAGTTTCGCTTGATGCGGCTTGGGGCTTATTAACCTCTTCAAAAATATCAACTGGCGAAGGATTGTGGTTTAGTATCTGGCCTCCATCTAAAGTCTTGACATCAAGAGGCTCGGATTTTGGGCCTTCTTTGCCGAAGATGTTTACAGCAGAAACTTGGTAAGTGTAGCTTTTGCCGCTGTCAACCAATGCATCTGTGAAAATATTATAGTCAGCTGGCTTCGGGGCTGCAATTGCGCCCACATCAGAGCGATAAACAACATAATTGCTAAATCCATCGTCTTTTGTTTGATCCCAGCTAAGCTTAATAGAATTTTGCCCTACTTCAGAGGCAGTTAGCCCTGTAATCTTTGATGGAATCTTTAAATTGTTTATTATGCTTATGAATGCCTTTATCGTTACAGGCTCATTTGCAGTTCCGCTGATTTTTACGTCTTGGGCAGATATTAATTGAGGAACGTCATTTAGCTGAATTGCTGGCTCTTGGGTATCAAGGCTCAACTCAAATGTCTTATCAACTTTTGCTCCAGATTTGTCTATTGCTGAAATTTTGATTGTGTTCTCTTGCGCTAATTGGACTTGCGTAAACGTGAATTTTCCAGAGCTTCCAACCTCAGTGTCGCTTAGTATCTTTTTAGGCGCGTTCATGTCATTAACAAATAGATAAACTGATGAGGCGGGCGTGACAATTCCTGTTATGTCAATACTCCTCATGTTGAAAAACCTAGGTATGCTGACTTCTAGTGATGGAGTAGTTGTACCTGTGCCTGCTGCTGTTTCCCCATACACATTTGCTGTATAGAATGGCAAAGTTAAAACTAGCTGAATAAGCAGCAGCGCTAAAAAATCATTTATTTTTATTCTTTTACTTTTCATATTGTTATCCTCTTAGTTATCTTTAAAAAATTTCAAAATAAATTTTTGAAATTTTTTATTCAACTTCTGGAGCAGGAACAAGCTTTGAATGCTCGCTTAGTTTCGAGGCAAAAGCGGACATATCGTCTTCTGATGGATGCTCCTGCTCCAAAGCTATTATATGGAATGTGGCTTCATCTGCGCTGTTTAAATCATTTTTGCTGACTTTCCATTCTCCAACATAACCTCCAAGTATATTATCATTTTCATTGTCTGTCAAATAAATGCTGACTTCATATGCGGCATCTTTGCCATCTAAAATAGTTAGCGGTGAGCTGTCTTCTTTGGGATACAATGCAAAGCTCTCAAATTCTATTCCTTTTCCTTTAATTATGATTGAAACACTTTTATCAGGCTCAAGCTCTTCGGCTATAGCTGGATTTGAGAGTGAGTGTTTGATAATCTTAAAATTTTTGAACGTTTTGATTGGATTTAGGAAAAGCTCTTTCGTATTGCCATACCTATCCGTTTGCAGGAATTCCTGCGTGTCCACAAATCCTTCTTTCATTCCTTTTATTATTCCATTAAAACAGAATGGAAACTTTTTCCTTATGCCTGCTGAGCCTCCTCCATCCAGCCATTCACTTTTTTCCATGTCGCAATAAAATCTGCCACAAACAAAAGTCATATCAACATCGGGCATATCATCTCCATTTGCATTATTAACAGTGAACACGGTTATCTCATTTTGCACATCATTGCAGTATTCTTCAGATGATACCCCACCTAAAGGCTCAAATAAGCTCGTGCCTGTGCTTATCCTATTAGGCTGGTTGTGCTCAATTGAAACTTTAAATGCAAAATTGAATTGATATTGCTTATTGCTTTCTCCTTCTTGGTCCAAGATAGAAACAACAACGGGATAATTAATATCATAGGTAAAATGCCATATATGGAGGCAGAAAAATGAAAGCGCCTTTGCGCCTTTTTGCGAGTTGGATTTTAAAACTCCATTCTCGCTTGGCCTTGCATAAACATCTATTGGCCAATCATCATAAACAAATGATACTTTCATATTGCTGTATTTCGCGCCAGGAGCTTTGTCTATTTCCCATATATAATGCTGTTGATAATACGAGTTAGAATATGTATTGCTATTTGGCTCCGGCACATACAAATTTTTATTCCACTCAGTTCCTTGTATTCGGATATAGGGCAAATTTACTCTTAGCAGATCCTGCAATTTATCCTTGATGTTCTTAATTTGCCATACTTTTGCGCCGCATCCTGCTTCAATGTCTGTTGTTGGTATCTCCTTATCCATTGAATAAAGGTCTATGGTCTTTTGCTCAAGAAAGTAATCCTTGTTTTCCCTCTCCATTATTAATTTTGCTAGCTCATACACTTTTTTAAACCTGATTGGAACAGTGTAAGCGAATGTTTCTCTTGATGCCTTGAAATTGCCGTATTTTGCAGCTATTTCAACAGGATATTTCAAGCTGACATAAACATCGTTGTCATTAAATTTTACTTCAGCAATTGGCTCTTTCAGCTCTTTTATTGCAAACCTGTCTGCAAAAGGCTCAAAATTATTTATGCAGCCTTTTAATCCATTTTGTATGTAATCCCTTAAATCCTTGTTTATGAAATCCAATGGAGGCGCTGCATCAATGCCGTCATGCCACCAATAAGGCATTTTAAACCCTTTAGCAGGCAGATTGCTCAGGTAGCTTCTCGGATTGCCGCTTATTTTTTGAGGTATGCTTATGTACCCTCCGCTTAGCCCAATTCTTTCCAAGCCATCTTCCGCTATGAGTTTCATGCAGTTTTCAACATACTCTTTTATAGGCATAACTTCCGGCTGGACAACCTCTGGCTCTTTTTCTGCTGACTTTAGATAGGAAAAGTATATAACGCCTATCAGCAGTATGAGAACTGACAATATCATAAATGTAGTCACTTGCGACTTTTTCTTTAGCTCTTTCACGTTAATTATGTTTAAATCTATCTCTACGTAATCTTTATCTGTGAGGCCAAGCACCTTCACTATGTCAGATGGGACTCTGACTACAAGGCCTCCGCTTGTCTTAATCACCTTTTTAACGTATTTCATATATGAATTATATCTATTTTATATTTATTTAATATCTAAAAAAATCTGAAAAATAGATTTTTTGTATATAAATTATATATGTAGTTTATAAAGCTTTTGGTGGGTGTGGCGCAAAAATTCTTTCGGAACATGATTTTAGTTTTATTGTTTTTTTATTATAAATAAATATTTGAATCCTCTCAGATAAAAGTTATTTTTTATTGCTTTTTGTCTCCACAATGGAGTATTAGAAGTTTGATGTCTTCGGGTTAAGCAAATAATGTCTATAGGTTTAAAGTGCTTTTCCAACATTTGATAAGTTTTAATTCCGACTGGAATGAATCCAGAATTTCCTCTCCAATGATCCCCTATAATCCACGCAGCGACTTTGTCTTTTTTGAGTATTCTTTTTATCTCTATTGCCACTTTTTCTAGCTCTTGGTAAAATTCTTCTTTTTCACAAGAGATTTTGCCGATACAGTTTGGAGCATCAGAATATTTTATATTATCTCCATATGGAGAATCAATAAAAACCATGTCAACAGAATTATCATTCAAAGGAATTTTTCTTGAATCATTTTGAATTATATCTTGCCTTGTCGGAAAAATGTCATAACCAATTACTTTACGATTTTCTTCTTTACAAACATCTATAGTTGTTCCGCTTCCGCACATTGGATCAACTACAAAATCTCCTTCTTTGGTATATCTCTTTAATAAATTGTAAATAACTCCTGCAGGCGTAACTCCATTAAATTTCCAATTGCCTTTAGGATTTTTGCCATAGCTCTGTTTTGGAAAGTCCCATAAGGTAGTTGGCTTAAGAGTTAAATCTTCAGGCATTTTTTCTGTTGAAAATAATGTTTCATTATAGTTTCGTATACTTTTGTATGAAATTTTACATTCTTTCCAGCTTCAATTTTTCCCAATTCCACTTGCCCAAATAACAGAAGTTCTCTATTCCTTACAATACTGGAAGGATAAACTCCTTTGATATCAGGTTTGTTTTGAGTGCTCTCAGAAATGAGTATTCTCCATTCATTTTGTATTTCCTGTTTTTTCATAATAGAATTCACCTCAACAATTTTCTTAAATCTTCTATGAACTTATCAAACATTTTTATTTTATCACTTTCCTCAATTTTTGCCTCCGTCATAACATAACCTCCATCGGTGTCTGCTTCAACTATCGCTCTGGCTTTTTTAGTAGGAAACTGCTTTGTTAATGTTCCGTCTTCATCAGGTGTAAAGAAAAATACTTTTATGTGTTTTGTTAGCGCATCATTTTTTATCTTTAGATTCCAATATCCAGTCTCTGCAATTCTTTCTCTTAATGTTGATTTGCTGGACAAGACAGCTAAAATCCTACAATCTTTTGGATCATAAACTACTAAATCCGCATCTGGAAGATGAAATCCGAATTTACCATAATCAATGGCTAAATTTTTCTTTACTTGTTTAAGTTCTAAGGATAAATTATTTGGTTTTGTTTTTTCAAATTTCTTTCCCCTAACAATTTTAAGCTCTAATGAATTAACCTCTTCTTCTATGATATATAGTATCACCTTTTCCAAGGCGCTCCCCTTAAATCCCCTCCATGATTGCTCATGGTCATTTTTCTTTGTAGGATTTTTCTCCCAATCTTGCTTATGCAAAATCTTTGCTTCCTCAAGAAGTTCTGAAATATGTTTGTAAGTATCAATACCATACTTCTTTTTCTTTTCTTCGTAAAGCTTAACCAAATCTTCAAACTTCATATTAATTACCTTACAATTTCTTCATTATTAAAATATATTCATAAGCATAAGCCAGCCTGTCCGCTTCTCCTGTTGAAGTAAATCTTCCCGTTTTAGAATCTCTTGTTTGTGGCAATACTTTTGAGGGGATTCTTCTTTTTATGATTTTATGTATTTTGAATCCTGAACTTATCATCATTTCGGTAAATACTTCTGCGTTGAGTATGGGGACTTTCTTTAATTCGGTATTGCCTATAACAATACAAGCTCGTCCTTTTGGTTTTAAAACTCTATACATCTCTTCAAAACATTGTTGCATCTCAAAAAAATAATTTCTTACTGACTCTGCTTCCTTCTTTGATTTTTTGCTTAATTCTTCTATCTCTCGTTCTGCTAATTTGCTTTTAATCCTATTATGGTCAAATTCTTTCTTATGAATTGAACCTATAAATCCTTCTCTAAAGTCATTTACACTTTTAGTGTATTCTAACCACAAAGCAGTAAGCTGATGCAAATCTGCATATTCATAAGAAGTAACATAAGGCGGAGAAGTTACAATTAAACTTACGGAATTATTTTCTGTAGGGAGATTTCTTGCATCTGCTTTTTTTAAATTTAAGTAAGATTTCAAATTACCTTTTACATTAGTTGATAAAATATTCCAATAAACATCATTACCCCTACTCATTTTTTTAATCTGTCTTGAAAATAAATTCATCGGAATATCTATTTTTTTGTTAAGGTCTCTTGTTGGTTTAATACTTTTCATTAACCAAATAGAAGTATTTTTTAGGATATTTGAAAAGGCACACAAACAAAAATCACGAATATATTTATCTTTTATAGTATCTATTCTCCCAAAAATTGTGCCTAATTCCTCTCTTAATTTTTTATCGGGAAACCAATATTCTATTCTCTCGTTATTTGGGATCATAGGTACAATTTCTATTTTTGATAACATTTTTTGATTTTTATTTCTAGATTCAAAATATAACTTCAAGTCATATAATACTTTATCAGTTTCATTTTTTAATTTATCTGGGTTAATAGGATTTGTTTTGACTTTAGAGATTAAATAAGCAACAGGGTTTATATCTACTCCTACCGTTTTTCTTCCAGAAACTAAAGATTCAATAAGTGTTGTTCCACACCCCATAAAAGGATCACAAACTACCTCATTTATCTTCGTGTTTTCTTCAATACATCTTTTCGCTAATTGTGGAATAAACTTAGCAGGGTATTTATGAAAACCATGTGTTGCATATGAAGTATCCTTTTGAGTCAAATCTTCAAAAGTCCAACTATGGTCAGTTCCCAATTGTCTAAAAATTTTGGTTATTTCTGACTCTACGTTGGGAATTGACCCCAAAACTATATTTCTTTTTATGTTGAATAATTTTGAGCCATTCTTTTTTTTCAATTCTTCAAAAAGCAATTCCATCTTATCCCCGTTTTAATATATGTGAGTAATCCACTAACTTTATTAATCTTATCACAGCTTACATTTGCTGGACTTTTAATGCCAGCTCATTTGCGTAATACCTTACAACTGCCATATAAATTAATAGGATTAGGTTGAATACAATTGATGAGTATGGAAAGGCTGTCAGGGTATTTAACTTTAGTATAATAAAAAAAATGCCAATGACTGCTGTATAGGGAAGCGCAAGCAGATGAATTTTTGTTATGCTGGGCTTGAGGGCCATTATTATCATGCTAATCTTTTGCTCTTTCATAAATAATGAATAAAGGGTGTTTGTGAGATAGGCAGACAGAATAATTGTTATTGTAAGAAATGCAGGAACAGCTTGAGTTTCTACAAAAAATAGTACAGCTAAGAGCAAGCCAAACCAAATGCTCATCCATATCAGGTTCAGGCCTAAAAACTTTGAAATCAGCTTAAAAGATATTTTCGTTTTTGTAGTTATAGCCCATATTGCGCCTTTCAGTATGCTGGCTAGAAATATTATGGCAGCCAGCAGCAGCACAAATGACCAAATAATAAAATAGTAGAAGGATACTGATTCGCTGAGCATCTGCTGCAATGCCCCATATTCTGATGGAGTGATTCCTCCATTTAAATTGACAGCATCCATTTTTACCGCTATCCTTTGATACCAAACCCAGCCAAGATAAAGTGATGCAATGTAGAACAGCGCATCCAAAATTACTATAACAATTATTTTTAAGCCAACGCCTTTAATTGAATTAAGCAAAACTTCCTTGTTCCATTCTAGAAAGCTAGGATTTTTAGCCTCTTTTTTTGTTTTTTTCATGTTTTAAATTTGGTTTGGCTCTCGATTAAATCCCTTAGCCTCTCCTGCCGGCCTATTCTCCAGATTTGTTGGTGTTCCATCAGCCTCTTGTATTTTATTGCAGAATATATAATATCCATCATTATCTTTGTTTAGCCTCCATGTCAATGGTATCCTATCAAATGCCAGGCAAATTTCATCATATAGCGCAGTCGTAGGTGGCTGAGATGCTTGAGGCATCACAAGCGGATCTTTTCCATTTCTTCCGGATGATTCTCCTCTTTTTATTTCGACAAGTTTTGGATAATATAGTTTTACGCTCTTTTCTTTGTTTCTTATAATAACATCAACATTCATCTTCTCTGGCGCATTTCCATCCTTGTCATTCTGGCCGTTCCTTATATTAAAGGTTATTTTGTATATATACTCATTTTGTCCCTTGTCATTTTTAATCGGCTCTGTTCTTACGGCTTCTATATGCGAGACTATGCAATTAATGCCCTGACGGCATTCACCATAAGTAGTACCTCTTTGCTCAGTCTTGTAATATTTGCTGCAAATTTGGCTTTTCCTATGCTCTGCTGAAAGGTAATTATTTGCAAAAATCTTATTAACCCCATCCCTCCACTTTTCCAGCTTGCCTCCAGCTACCCAATCCACGAATAATGATGGGAAATACTCTATGCCTTTAAACTCTGTCAATGCCCTTTCTACATTAGCAAAGAACATTCTGGACTTATATTGAGTAAAGGCAGTTCTTGCTTTATCCGCTAACTCAAAATTTCCATTATGGTCAGCAATTGTTCCATCATTAGTCAAGGTCAATTTCTTTTCCGTTTGATCTTTATACCTTTCTCCATATACAAATCCATCTCGCTCTCCTGTCTGTGCATTGAATTTCACTCCCTCGTAAGTTTCTGTGCCATCCTTAAAGCTTAAAGAATAAGAAGTGATGTATGTAGTTACTCCATTTTCTTTCTCTATATCCTGAATGAATGAATGGAATTTTGCTTCTGTAATGTCTTTGCCCCTTCCCTCTTTTTTGAGCTTTTCAACTTCATTTGCGCTGAACTCATTGTTATCCTTATCCAAGAAGACTGGCCTGAACTGCTCTGTGGTTATAGTGCCAGTTGTTGCAGTATATCCTGCAGCACCACTGCCAGCTAAAGTATACCTAAGACCTAACTTTTCTAAATCAATTTGTTTTCCAACTTTGTTTCCATCACGCATAACGTCTGAAACAATAACACCTTCACCTTTTGACGAGCTTATTTGCTTTGCAATTTCGTCATTTATTTCAAAAGTTTGAATGCCTCTGCTTGCTTCAACCCTTGTTTGAGAGCCCGTGTTGTCAAAAGTTCTTAGAATATCAACAGCATTATCACCAGTGCCTGCTGTTTCTTTTGTTCTGTAAGTGCCTGTTACTTTATCAAATTTTAAATTTATAATGTCAAATTTATAGACCTCATTTCCTTTTTTTGCTATCGGAATTCCGTGCTCGTCTACTCCAAGCTGAGTGCCACCAAGATCACTTAGTGCTTTTTGTACAACCTGTTGCTGAAGCTTATTAGCAGCTGCTACATCAGCTTCTTTTTTTTCTTTATATTGCTTACCATCAAACCACCAGCCTAAAGATTCGCCTTTATTGCCCTTTATTTCAACAGGCTTTGTTATCTGTATTGTATCTCCTTGCAAAACTCCACTACCATATTGCGCATTATAAATTCCTGTTAATATATTTTCTGGAATGGTAGGATTATTTCTTTTGAAATCATCGAATGTGAATGCCCTTTCTGCTTTGGTATATGTTTCTGCTCTTGCTTTGGCTAAATTCTTTCCTTTTGTTTCAGCATCTTTATCTCCTGATGCTTGTATGACATAAGATTCCTTATTTGTTATAACGACATACTCATTAGTGGAAGGTGTAGGTACTACCTCGCTTGCTTTATCTGAGGTTATTCCCATCCTACTTCGTGCTGTTTCAAGCGCCTCCTTTTCGTTGTTAGCTTGAACAATTACAGAGATATCATTCCCTTGGGCATCTTTAAATTTAACTTCAAATTTTTTAGCAGGTTTGGCAGTTGTGGTTACTATGTCTCCTCCAGAACCTGCTCTTGTTTGGGTCGTCCCACTTGGTTCTGATTCTACCCTCGTTTTTACATCAAAATATTTATGAGCATCATAAACCTCGTATAGTCCAGTTCCGCTGATATAGAATAATCTATTGGGTATATCCTCATAATTAGCAGTTATAGTTCCTTTATCATCACTATACATGTATGTACATGAATCACCCTCTCTTAACCACTTATCGCTTTCTTTGTCTATAAGTGTAGCTGGACAATCTGATGTGGCAAACCCGCTAATACTTTCCAACCCAGTCACTTCGCCGCTTATCTGGTTTTTGCTTAGCTCTTGCTCTTTGTTATTATCTGTATTACTATTTGCATTACTATATGTACTATACTCAGGCGGGCCATCAAAACTCTCGTCAAACTCTGTTGTGCCGTCTGCGTTCACAACAAGAAGGCCATTATCGTATCTAGGATTTCTCACTTTCAAGTTCAAGAACACATAAGAGTCAAAATGCTCAACGTAATAAACATAGCCATTCTTTATATAATACCATCCCTCATTCAATTGGCTTAATTCATCTATGTCCTCAACTATATTTGATGCTGGAAAATTCGCTTCAAAAGCGAATTTTTCAAGATTCTCATTTTTTATTTTTGATTCTTTGATTGCATTGGCGGTTATTTTATTTTGATAGTTTCTGTAGATTAGATTGCCAGCTATTATTGAGCATAGCAGCAATATAATAGTAATCAAGCTTCCAATTTCTTTTCCGAGTTTATTGTTAAATAGTCTTTTATTTAGTTTAATCATTTTTTGTAAACATCAAACATTTTATAGCTTACCTTGTTTTTATCAAGGAAATCTATTATTCTTTGTCTATTAGATACGTGCTTGTCTCTAAGCAAGAATGCCGCAAAAGACAATCCGTACGATATTAAAATAGTCTCCTTATGCTCTTGGAATGATTCTTGATGTTCTTCTATTTTCATTTTATGTTAGTTTATATATTAATTTATACCCCTATTTTTTCGCAATAGTCATTTTTTGTTTTGGATTTTTCATTTTTTAATGATATGATATTTTCAGCAACACTGCCTGCTTCGGCTAGGGATGTAAATATTTTGCGTAGCCTCTCAAATCTGCATTCTGCATAAACCGATCCTCCATCTCCAGGAATTGCGCATTGCCCTTCATCGCTGCAGCTCAATGAAACTGCAACGCCCAGCGCTGTAAATGGATTGGATAAGGCTTCTCTTACCAGCCCCATGTAATGGTCAAAAAACGCGGTCCACGGGAATAGCGCAAACAGCTCTCCTGTGACATATTCACATATCTGCTCATGCTTTTGTGCCTCGCATACTGATATTGAATAGCCTTCTTGCCCAACACCATTTTGCATGCAATCAGCATAAACACAATAAATCTGCCTTAGATTGTCAAGCCCGTTCACAATTCCCGGCACGCAGGCAAATAATGTTGCAACTAACAGGTTATTTTGAGGATCCATATATCTTCCAGTTTGGACATTCTTCAGCAAATCGACATTAGCCTTGGAGCCTGCATATCTTCCTGGCCCTATAAATATAGGCGCATTGTTAATCCAGTTTTCAGCATCATCTCCCCATTTTAGCCATGGCAATGACCGCTCGCAGGTAACATAATCACAGTATTTGTGAAATCTTTGGTATTGCTTATCGACCTTGTTAGAGGTAGTTTCTGTTCCTTGGCAGGCTGCAACGCCAGAAGCATAGGCAGGCTCACAAGCGCCAACAGCGTTCGCCACAAAAGTTCCCCTGCATGTCTGCTCTACATTCTTAGATATTGTAGTGATGGTATAATATAGAACTACTACTGTATACATAACCTCCATTATTCGGCAAATTTTCTTTGCTACATCAATAAGATTGTCTAGTTTAGTAATCACCTTGCCAATCTTTTTAGCATTTTCTTTAGCATCATCTATCTTCTTCTGCGCTTCTTGCGGCAGCTGGGGGAAGTTGTAGAACAAGATCGGTATTTCTATATTCTCAGTTTCTTTTTTTGCTGTTATCTTGCCTTCTGTGGTTTTTGAATAAATATCTAGCGTGCAGCTTACTTTAGCGTCATCAATATTAAACTTATTCGCGTCTGTCTTTAGTGTCAGCTTTATAACTGGAGAGGTGCTTCCCTCTGCTCTATTGAAAGTAGCATAACTGTCAATAATTGGCTTGTCTGGTGCGCATATAGCTTCGCTAATAAACGCTGTTGAGACGCCAGCTTGCTTTGGAGTTAGCTTAACTTCACAAAACATCCTTTGTTTTATGAAAGGAGCCATCTCTCTGTCAATTGTTTTAGGCGAGCAGGTTGTGCTGCTGTCCCAGAAATCAGGCACTGCCCTGCCATCTACCCCAAGCACTATAACTCGTCTTGTCTTGATAAAGCTGTTTCCCGCAGTGTCCGTAAATGTAAATATAATAACATCCTCAGTTGCACGGTTTATAGCGCTCATTTTGTCAAGAGGCCAACTGCAAGTATGGACATTCCCATCACCTTTTGTGCAAACGCCAGCAATTGATGATGCGCCGCTTGCGCTTATGAACTTTGAGAAGTCAGCAGTAGCTGTAACATCATTCTCTTCTGTTAGTTTAGCGGTAACATCAAACTTGTCTCCTATCTTTAATACATCGCGAGTATCAGCCGAGTCTGATTTTATTTCCAAGTCCTCTTCCTTTAATAAGCGAGGAGGCGTGCTGTCTATAATTACTTCTGTCACTTTGTTTTGGCCTACGCTATTCCCTAGAATATCCTTTGTATCGCTTTCAATTGACATGCTTGATGCGCCAATAGAGCCAAAGTCTATATTGCCCCATGCGCAAACCCAATTTGATTCTTTCGTGCAATTCTTGGCAGATAATACTGAGCTGCCAACATGCAAAAATACTTCGTCATTGCTTAGTCCTGTGGTTTCATCAAACACAGCAGTTACTATGTTAGCTCCTGATTTAGCTAATGCTTTTCCATCTTTTTGGATAGGCGTTAAAAGAGTTGAAACAACAGGACCCTGATTATCAAGAGTTAATGCCTTGTTTACAGGCATGCTTGCTATATTTCCAGATGTGTCTTTTGCGTTTATTGTAACAGTCTTTGTTCCTGCTTCATTAGGCTTTAACTCAATAGTCCATACGCATCTTTTTATATCTTCAGTTAATGAAGTGCATGCTGCTTTTGCATCTCTCAGCGAAGCTGTTGACGGATTTAAAGCTGATAAGTCAGCTGTTACAGAATTCAAATCCAAGTCATTTGCTGAGATGTTAATTGAGACTTCAACTGGCACAATATTTGGCGAGAATGTGCTTAGGCTTATGTCTTTCCTTTCAATTGTAAATGTGCCTGTTTGAATATCGGGCTTAGTAGTGTCAACATCAAATGTGACAGTTGCCTGCTCAGATGCTTGATCAAATTTGTCATAGGCCTTCGCAAAGATAGTATTCTTGCCATCCTTAAATACATTTGAGTCGATTGTCTCAATAGGATAGCTTTGCTTGACATTGCAATTGTCTGTTGTTAGATCAATAGACTGCTTAAATTTGCTCTCATCAAGAGTGTAAAGCTCAATCTTTTTTATTCCAACACATTTGTTTTTGCACAGTTCATCAAATTTATTATTGTTATCACATGCTGTGTCAGTTACTTCATAGTCTATTATTATTTTATCTTGAGATGAAAATCTGTCTTTTGCCAAGCTCAACGAGACACTAGGCGCTTTATTGTCTATAATAACTTCCACTGTTTTTGTGCTGTCAAGAGTGCCTTTATCATTAAACATGGAAACTGATAACCGAGATGAGCCGTAAAAATTTCCTGTGTCAGTTGAAGGATACCTCAAAGTGCAGTCAAAGCCTCCAGAAGGTGAAGCAGCACAGCTATCAAATATTATATCCCCTAATTTGACCTGCTCTTTTGTTATCTCACTACCACCGCTTATCACAACATTGGCAAGGAATGTTATAAAGTCCTTTGCCATTATAAATCCGTCTATATTGTTGCTTCCTCTTGTGCTTACCTTGTTTATTGTAGCATACACGCTAGTTGTATAGAGCGGAATAGTTAAAACTAAATGAATGAGGAATGCGCTTATTATTCTTTGACTTCTTGTGTTCATTTTTGATTATTGTAAAAAAATTCAACTGCTTTTCAGTTGAATTTTTTCTTGTGCTTTTACTTCTTAAAAATTTTCAATCATAGATTGAAAATTTTTACCTAAATTTGGGATATAATACTGTTTGATAGTCATTTGAGTACTTTTCTATCTTGTCCATCTGCCCTACATCATCCATAACTAAATTGTTAGCGGCTTGTGCGCTGGCAAAATCTAAATTAACAACGTAAAACACAATAGTATCATAAGCTAGTAAATCGTCTTTGCTTATTGTGATTTCTAAGTTAAGCCCCCCAGCAGGGAAATTCTCATCTCCTGGAGTAGTGCCTTGGCTGAAATCTATTGCAGGTATTGGGTATTTTTCCTTGTGGAATGGATTTGTTTTTGTAGGTTTCCAAACTTCTTTTACCTGCTCAGGAATCATAATTTTCTGGTCAAGCCGAAGCGTAATGTCAGCAGTATATCTGCCAGGCGCAAGCTCTATTTCGCTTTTTTCTCCTTGCCCTTCGTAGTTTGCAACAGTAGAAAACTCAAGCTCGCCATTGTCACTAATTCTTGTTAATGATATGATAGCATTCTCCTTGTTATTTAAGTCTTCTGCCTTGTCTACAAATTTCCAGCCCTGCGGAGTCTTTACAACATTTTTCTTTTTTACGACAACCTTTTTTGTCTGTGTCGGCTGCAATTCAATTGTTTTAGAGGAATCTGCACCTATTTGTGCGTCAAATTCAACACTTTTTCCTATGTAGCCCTCTTTAGCAACATCCACAACTCCTCCTAAAGCTACTGGGAATTTCTGCTTCAATGCCCCGTTTGCATCAGTTGCGCCTATAAAGCAGCTTTCCTCAGCAACTGTATATGTGACTTGCGCATCACCAATTGGCTTTTTTGTGGCAGCGTCAAGAATTTTCAGCTCAACATCTCCACTTGTTCTTAAGTCGCAAAGCTGTGATCTGTCTGATTCTGTTCCTATTTGGATAGATGGCGTGCTTTCTTGCATGATTTCGTTGTTCCGAACATTCCCTTCCAATAAAAACCTGAAAGTATAGCCTTGATTGTTTAATGCAGAAGGATCAGTTATTTCAACCATTACAGGGAAGGATACATCATAAACAAAATTGTAGTTTTGTATTCCGATTGGGATAGGTATTGGGGCGCTTGCAGAGCTTGGAACGCATCGCTGGCCATTGCAATTTAAATCAAAGTAGATTGGCCAGAAGTTTAGATATTGGAAGCCAACCTCCAGATTTCTGAATGACGTGTCTGTCACAGGAATTATTTCTGAGTCCTTTATCTTTTGAGTTAATTGATCACCAGATACATCCCTATGATAGTTAGAGGTTCCATCAACCTGGAATTTTTGCATGTTATGCTCAAGTATTTCTATTATTCTATTTTTTACATCATTCTTTAGCCACATAACGGCGCTTCCAAAGCTTATGTCCATGTCTGCCATTGGGGGCAATTTTTCTTTTGCTATTCCAGAAAAGCCGCTAATCAAATTCAAGGTCTGCCCTTCAAGGAAACGGTATCTTTTATCCAATTCTTTTATCCTTGATGCTAAATCATAGATTTTATCCAAACCAACAGGAACTCTCACAAGAAATTTGCTAATGTCAACTTTGGTATCTTGCCTTTCTGCTTTTATTGGATAATTGAGCACTACTAAAACATCATCAGATGCAATAGTTACATCACTTTTTAGCTCACCTAGTTCTTTTGCTTCAGTTATTTTATATCCTTGCTGTATAAAAGGCTCAAAATTATTTATACATTCTCTAATTTTTGAATCAATAAACCTTTCAAGCTGTTTTTCTATTGAGTTTTCAGTTTGCCTTAGCTCTGGCCTTTTTGATGTAAACAAGCAATTGCTGGTGCACGTATTTGGTGATTTTAAATACCACCAGTACGCTATTTGCAAGTTAGAATTAATTGTAAACGGTGCAGCATCACTTTGTGTTGGGATTGGAGTTATCTTGAAACTATCTGCTTCTTTGTTGATGCTTCTATCTGTAAAGGTTGTATATCCCCCATGTTCTCCTATATTTGTCAGCCCTTTGAGTGCAGTAGAATAAGCGCAGTCATTGACATAGCTCCTTATCGATTCAAATTCAGCAGGAACTTGCTCTTCAACAAGTTTTTCCTCAGGCTTAAGAGGCTCTTGAATCTTTTTTGTTGAATAGAAGAATACAGCTCCACCTATTAGAATAATAAGCCCCACTATAATAAAAATTGTTACTTGGGATTTCTTTTGTTTCATCATAGCATTCTCTCCCCACTTATTTTATAAAAATTTTCAACTCGAGGTTGAAAATTTTTATTTGTCAAGTTCTTTTTGTATTACTTCTAAATCATACATCTTCTGCTCCATTAGCTCGCGAGCTAGCATTGATTTTTTCTTTCCGAGCTTTTTGGCAATTTTATCCAGCAGCTCATTGATTTCTTTTGATACAGTAATTCTTATTTGAATACTCATTTTAACCTTAATATATACCTTATTTAGACTATTTTTAGTATTAATATTTAAATGTTGCTATTATAAAGTTTAGCCTTTAAGACTAAATTTTGTATAAATAAAGCATAAATGAAGTATATAATAATATAGTTATATACTTAATTTAGTATATATCAAGTATATATAAGGTATATTATTTGGAAAAAAATAACTTTTTTTAAAAAAGTTATTTTTTCCCCATAATCTTTAAATAGAATAGAAAACTAAATATTATTTAATGGTAAAAAAGAGCATTGTAGATTATATAAGAAACCAGATTCAAAAAGGCCATAATCTTTCTGCAATAAGAAATATTCTGCTGAAATATGGATATACAAGCAAGAATATTGATGAAGCTTTAAATGAAGTTTACCATCCCACAATAAGGCACGAGATACATTTGTCTCGCACAACAATATTTGTTATAATCTTTGTTTTTGTTTCACTTGTCGGAGCTGCACTTTTTGTTTACTATCCGCCAAAAGGCCATGCGAAATTGCTTGACTTAAACCTTGAGCCTATAAAAACAACAGCAATGGCTGGGGAGAGTATAATCTTCATAAAGGAAATATCTAATTTAGGCTCTCTAAAGAGATATGATGTTGTAATAAAGCAGGAGATTCTAGATCCTCGAACATTCAAGCCAATAACTGAGAAAACAGAAACAAGGGCAATAGAAACATTGGGCTCAACACAAACAAGGATAGAAGTGCCGCCTGAAACAATGCACGGCGACTATGTGCTGCGCGTTATAATTGATTATGACGGAAAAAAAGCAGTGGCCACCTTGCCTGTTAAAATTCTGACTTCTTCAAGAAATGAGACAGTTAAAGCAGTTGAAATGACAAAATGCGAGGACACAAATTCATGCACTGAAGACATGCTCCAAGATGACGTATGCGTTCACAAGCCGATTGTGCCATGCTGCGGCAACAGCATATGTGAAGAAAGTGAGAAACAAATGTGCAAAAAAGACTGTCCTGAGGCAAAAGCTCCAGAAACAAAAACTCCCGAGACTCCTATTGAGCCATCACCCCATAGGACTATAGAGGAGATAAAAGAGCTTGCAAAGACAAACCCAAAAAATGCTTTGGAGGAATGCGGCAAAATTGAGGTAGGTGGGCTGAGGGATGAATGTATAAGCAAGATTGGAGAAGCACAGCGCGACAAAACATATTGCTCTAAGATTGGCTCTGTTAGGACGAAGGATATCTGCTACTCAAACATTGCTAGATATGCAAGTGACAGCTCAATTTGCGAAGAAATATCAACTGATGGCATCAAAGATTCATGCTACATGACTTTTGCTATTAATAATAAGGATTATTCTGTTTGCAGCAAAATAATTAACAAGCAGCAAAGGCAGTCCTGCGATTATCTAAGGCAATTAAGCGAATTAAATCAAAAAACAAAAACGTAATATTTATATATAAGCTAAACATAAACATTAAATAGAATATTAATTTGAAAAATGTCAAGCAACTGTGGGATGGCAAGGACTATCAGCAAAGAAGTGGTTATTCTGTGTATTAGCAGGCCAGCCCTGACAGCAACAATGTTGATTTGTTAGTTGCTGATTTTAACATTAATCTTTCTAAACAAACCGGAGGTGTTAAAATTGGTGCAAAAGATAAAGCTAGAAACTGCAGAAGAGGACGAATTCATAAAGAATTTGTTAGCAGTAGATTTCAATAACCGATGCGATGAGTCTAAATACAAGTAAGATGGATAAAACTAAAGATTTAAATATAGATTGGATTAACGCAAGCATTATGATTAGGCAAGATTATTATAGATGTTGTTGTTGATAATTCTCATTGGTTTAGGATATACATTATTTTAAAAAAATTGATGTATTATATTTCAAAAACTTTTATAAAGAGGTGGGATTGGATAGCAAAGAAAAAATGAGCAGATTAGTTAATGAGAACTTTGAAAAATTCGTTCAAAAACGAATTTTTCAAAGTTCTCTTAATGCAATGCGAGGGCAAAACTAGGCGAGCAATAAGCTTGCCGCTTTGCGAGGGTTTTTCAAAAAACCTTAAAGCCAAGCGGCTAAGGCGAGCGTTTCATCCTTTCAAAGATGAACTCGATGCTGCAAAGCAGCAATTCAAGCTTTCAAAAGCAATGAAATGCTGCACAAAGCCCGCTTATTCAAGGGTTCGAGGCAACTGATTCAAAAGTTGGCGAAAATCCCTTCCCTCGCTTATTTTTATTTTCTAAATAAAACTCATTAAAAAATATTAAAATGCTCAAAACGCTTAAGACAGCTTATAAAAAGGATCCTGCATTAAAGGAAGGGGTAAACTTTTTAGAAGTCTTCCTCTATCAAGGAGTTCATGCTATTTGGCTGCACAGGATAGCCCATTTTTTATATGAATTAAAAATACCCTTTATACCGAGACTCATTTCCCAAATAAACAGATTGTTTACTAATATAGAAATACATCCTGGCGCCAATATTGGAAAGAATTTTTTTATAGACCACGGCGCAGGAATAGTAATAGGCGAAACTTCTGAAATAGGCGATAATGTGATGATGTATCATGGTGTCACTTTAGGCGGCCATGGGTGGTGGACGGACAAAAAAGGGCAGAAAAGGCATCCGACAATCGGCAATAATGTTACTCTTGGCGTCGGATGCAAGATACTTGGGCATGTAACGATTGGGGATAATAGCAAGATAGGCGCAGGGGCAATTGTCATTGATGATGTTCCAGCAGATTCAACAGTTGTAGCAGAGCTTGGAAAATATATAATTAAAGAAGGCAAAAAGGTAAGAAAGAAAGAAATAGAAAAGGTTGAAGTTCCAAAAGAGGAGTGGTTTGAGATAAAGAGAAAAATATCACGAATGGAAAAAAAGCAATAAACTGTCTTTGATACATTCAAGATAAAACCAAAACAAATTAAAAGAAGCGATTATTAGCAGGAAGAGATGTAATATGGCGCTTAGGTTATATAACACATTAACCCGAAAAAAAGAGGTTTTCAAGCCGATAAAAGATAAAATAGTAAATATATACTCATGCGGCCCAACAGTTTATGATTATGCCCACATAGGCAACTTCAGAGCATATATCTGCATTGATATTCTAAAGCGCTATATAAAATATAAGAATTTTAAAGTCAAGCATGTGATGAACATTACAGATGTTGATGACAAAACAATAAAAGGGGCCAATAAAGAAGGAATTTCTTTAAGTGAATACACAAGAAGGTATGAAAAAGCCTTTTTTGAGGATTTGGAAGCTTTGAATATTGACAAAGCAGACATTTATCCGCGAGCGACCGAGCATATAAACGAAATGATTGATATAATTAAAAAATTATCAAAAAATAAAATTGCTTACAAAAGCGAAGAGGGCAGTGTCTATTATGATATATCAAAATTTAATGGCTATGGAAAATTATCACATGCTAAAATAACTTCATTAAAAGAAGGCGCAAGAGTAAAGCAAGACAGCTATGAGAAAGACGAAGCAAAAGATTTTGCTTTGTGGAAGGCCTATGACAAAGAGGACAGGGATGTTTTCTGGGAAACTGAAATAGGCAAAGGGCGCCCAGGATGGCATATCGAGTGCAGCGCAATGTCCATGAAATATTTAGGAGAGCATTTTGACATACATGCTGGAGGCATAGATCTAGTTTTTCCGCATCACGAGAACGAGATAGCCCAAAGTGAAGGCTCTACAAAAAAGAAGTTTGTCAATTATTGGGTGCATAACGAGCATTTGCTAGTCAATGGGCAGAAAATGTCAAAGTCATTGGGTAATTTTTTTACTTTACGGGATTTACTGCAGAAAGGCCGCAATCCAAAGGCAATAAGGTATCTTTTGCTCTCTGCAAATTACCGGCAGCAGTTTAATTTTACCGAAGAGGCTGTAAAGGCGTCAGAAAATGCTGTGCAGAGATTAAAGGATTTTATGATTAAGTTGCATGAAAAAAATTCAATTGCAAAGCAATTGAATTTTTTTCCTAATATAGCTAGATTAATTGAGAATACAAAAAATAAATTTGAAGCCGCAATGGACGATGACATTAATATAAGCGCAGCATTATCCTATATTTTTGATTTTGTTAAGGAAGTCAATACGTTGATAATGGAAAATAAGATCAGAAAAAGTGATGCAAAAAAAATAATCGGATTGATGATGGACTTTGATAAAATTCTTGGCATTCTTGAAGAAAAAGAAGAAAAGTTAAGCCCTGAAATAAAAAATTTGATTGATGAAAGGGAAAAAGCAAGGATGAAAAAGGATTTTGCAAAGGCCGACAAGATAAGGAAAGAGTTAAGGCAAAAAGGAATAGCTCTTGAGGACACTAAAGAGAGTGTCAGATGGAAGAAAATTTTGAACAAGAATGAATGCTGTTTATTTAAAATATAAAAAATGAAGGCTAATATAAAAGTAATACCTAACTCAAAAAAGGACGAGATAATAAAAGTTGATAATTTTCTAAAAGTAAGAGTGAAAGCCCCAGCTGTTGATGGGAAGGCCAACAAAGCAATGATTGGGCTGTTGGCGGATTTTTTTGGCGTCAGCAAAAGCAAAATATCAATATTAAATGGGGAAAAATCAAGAGAAAAAGTTGTTGAGGTTAGTGTATAGCTATATCATCTATAATATACTTCGCCATCCGCTGTTGTTTGGTACTGACTCATTGCATACCCTCCAAGTTTTTTATTTTGCTGATAATATACTGGGCACAATAAAGTATTTTTAAACTTTTTCAAAACTCCGCTTCAATTTCCAGCTCTTTCTCTGTATGCCTGCCTCTTGTCGGCTCAAAAGCTATATGCTCTGCATTAGTTGCTGCCCTCAAATCAGCCTCAATGTCGTCAAAATCCTTTTCCTCTATTTTTGACCTTATGACTAGCTTTTTGATAGGAGTATTTAATGATAGTTTTTTTTCTGATTTTTGCTTTCTGGCAAACTCAACCACATTAACTGCGAAATCGCCAATATGCTCGCAATGCTCATCGCTCATGCTCATATCCGGCCATCTCGTCAAATGAATGCTCTTTGCCTTTTCATGCTGCCTGTAATAAGTTTGATAAAGCTCTTCTGTTATAAACGGCATTATAGGGGCCATCAGCTTTATGACTGCCAATAAAGCATGGTATAATGTATATCGCGCTGACATTCTTGCTTCTTTTCCTCTTTTATCTACATTATACAGCCTGTCTTTTATGATTTCTAAATAATTATCGCAGAAAACATGCCAAAAAAATGCCTCAGTCTCGAGTTTTGTATGTGAATACTCATAATTCATAAGGCTGTCTGTGGAAGCTTTTAGGACTCTTGTAAGTTTTGAAAAGAGCCATTTATCAATAATCTCAAGCTTTTTTGGCTTCTCTCCTTTATAATCGGCAAGATGCATAAAAGCAAACTTTGCAGCATTCCATATCTTAATTGTGAATTTATGGCCAGTCACCAAATCTTTTTCCTGAAAAGGCATGTCATCCCCGAGCCTTGAGCCTGCTGCCCAAAACCTTAGGGAGTCAGCAGAGTATTTAGCTATCATCTCTCTTGGGTCTATGGTATTTCCTTTGCTTTTACTCATCTTTCTGCCTCGCGGATCAAGAGCCCATCCAGAAATCATTACACATTTCCATGGAATTTCTTTGTGGTGGAAATAGCTTTTGACAACTGTATTGAAAAGCCAAAATGTTATGATGTCATGCGCTTGCGGCCTTAGGCTCATTGGGTGCAGCTTATTATACACCTTTTTGCCCTTAAACAGCTCAATTGCTATATCTGGCGTTAGGGATGAGGTCGCCCATGTGTCCAAAACATCTTTCTCGCCTATGAATTCGTCTGAGCCGCATTTGCACTTTTTTAACGGCTTATCCACTAAAGGGTCAACTGGCAGCTGCCTTTCCTGCGCTAAAATGACTTCGCTGCATTTCTTGCAATACCAAAGAGGGATTGGAATGCCAAAATGCCTCTGCCTTGAGATGTTCCAGTCCCATCTTAGCCCGTATATCCAGTTTTCGTATCTTGAGCGCATATGCTCAGGATACCATCTCATGTCTTTGCCATATTTTATGAAATCCTCTTTCAAGTCAAGATATTTTATATACCATTGCTCTGTTGCAATGTACTCTATGTCAGTATCGCATCTCTCGTGAGTATTGACAACATGCTTTATCTTGTCTATCTTTACAATTGCGCCTGCCTTTTGCAATTCCTCAATAATCTTTTTTCTAGCCTCATCACTTTTCATGCCTTGGAGTATGCTGGCTTGCTCATTATATCTGCCGTCAGCTCCCATGACGTCAATTGGCTTTATCTCAGGATGCCTCATCATCCATTCTATGCACTCAACTCCCCCATAAGTGCAATAATATACAACTCCTGAGCCATACTCCATGTCAGTATATTCGTCAGGCACTAAATCAACGCTTCTGCTTATGAGCGGCATTATAACCTTTTTGCCTATAAGATGATTGTATCTCTTGTCTTGTGGATGCACTGAAACTCCGACACAGCCATAAATAAGCTCTGGCCTTGTCGTTGCAAATACAAGCTCTTCATTAGAGCCTTCAACTCGGGCTTTAATATACACAAGCTGGGATTCCCTCTCAGCATCCTTCAATTCAACCTGCGCAATTGCAGTCTGGCAGTTTGGACAGAACATTATTGGCGCCTTTTTTCTGTAAATCCTTCCCATTTTGTATAGCTCCAAGAAAGAGCGCTGGGATACTCTTTGGCAATGCTCATTAATTGTAGTATAGAATACGCCAAAATCAGCGCTTATTCCAATCCTTTTCCAGTCATAAACAAAGTCAGGCCTTATCTCATCCAAAGTTTTTAAGCACAGCTCCACAAACTCTTTTCTCTTCATGAACTGGCCTTTGACATTCTTCATTTTTTCTATCATTCTTTCAGTAGCAAGGCCGTTGTCGTCTGTTCCAAAAGGATAAAACACATTCTTGCCAAGCATTCTATGGAATCTGGCGATAAAATCCTGCTGCGAGTAAGAGAATGAGTGGCCAAGATGCATCTTTCCGCTTACTGTTGGAGGAGGCGTGTCTATTGAATAAACCTCAGCATTGCTTTCTGGCTCAAATGCGTAAATCTTTTCTTTTTCCCAGAACTCGAGCCATTTTAGCTCTGACTCTTTTGCATTGTAGTTTTTTGGCATCTGCATTTTATTTTTTGTTATTTCATTTGTATCTGTATTTAAGGGTTTTGCCCGATATTTAAAAGTTTATTCTGGCTTTTTAACCACTCTATTTCTTCTTCTTCCAGCTCCAGCTCTTTTATTATGCTACTCTTCATCCCCTTACTTTTAAACATCAATGGCAAATAGGGCATTGTGCTTTTCAGCACTTCTTTTTTTGAGCTGTGAGTTTTAGCTGCTATCTTTTCTGCAATCGCCTTTTTTTTCATTGCCTTTTGGTTGGCCCACCAAATTTTAAGAATCCTTCCAGTGGGTTTGTACTCAACAAAATGCTTGTATCTTGCATTTTTTGCTGATGCTATTCCTGCTGTTATCAGCGCATTTATGTAGACTAAAAACCTGTAGTGCTGCCACCTTCTTATTCTTCTGTTGAACACATCTGCTTTGCTGAGCATATCATACGCTTTTGCAAGCTCTTCTGGCTTTGCATACTCTTTTGGAAGGTTTTCATCAATCCATAATAATTGCTCATTCAGATCCTCTTCGATATTGTTAAATGCAGATATAGCAATGTTAATATCTGTTGTTTTGAATATCTTGTTTAACGCGGCCATTATATTATCTTTCCTGTCCCTGCCAGATAATTCGTCAACGCCCTCTTTAGATATGGCTTTTTTATCTTGCGCTAATGTCTGCAAATCATTGACAGCTGCCCTTGCATCGCCGCCTGCATTTCTTGCAACCATTTTAATAGACTCCTCTTCATATTTTATTTTTTCAAGCTCGCATATTATTTTTAATATCCTGAATATTGACAAGTAGTCTAATTGCTTGAATTCAATCAAATTTGACTTGCTTCTTAAAGTGCTGAATTTATTGTCAAAAGGGTTTGTTGCAGTCAGTATAATAGGATAAGCCGAGTCTTGTATAAGCTTGGCTATTGCTTGTATTCCTCCCCTATCCTCATTGCCGCTTAAGCCATCTATCTCATCAACAAGAATTATTTTTCCAGCTGCAAAAAGGCTTTTTTGCTTTATGGCATTGCCGACTTTTTGGTTGATTTGCCCTGCATTTCTGAAATCAGAGGCGTTTACCTCGATAACCTCATAGCCCAATTCATTTGATATTGCATAAACTGAAGAGGTTTTTCCAACGCCGCTTGGCCCATAAACCAATGCAGAATTCTTTTTCTCTTTTAAAAAATTTGCTATAAACTCCTTTAGCCGTCTTACAACATCATCTTGGCCTACTATATCTTTTGTTGTTTTTGGATTGTATTTATTTACGAATGGGATCATTTTTTCAAAGTTTTATCTGCCTTTTAAATAATTTCTCAATAGAACTTTAAAAAAACACTATTCCTTCCCCCTCAGCATTCTATTAATCTCCTCTTCCTCGCTTTTGGTTGGCCCTATCTTTCTCTTTTTGCCATAAAAATCACCTTTACTGAAAATATTTTCAGTAAAGTTTATATACTTGCTGTTTTTTCTATGCCAAACTAATGGAAAAAAC
>Ga0209541_10003340_pt1 | contig 29563 bp, 44 predicted proteins | sample RifCSPlowO2_01_FD_184027 | JGI IMG/M metagenome (GOLD analysis project Ga0209541, IMG submission 184027) | Groundwater microbial communities from Rifle, Colorado - Rifle CSP2_plank lowO2_0.1 (SPAdes) (version 2) | ecosystem: Environmental > Aquatic > Deep subsurface > Groundwater | place... | reverse complement strand
CCTTTATGGTTAAATATTTTGGGAAGTTTCAACAAAATTATTTATACTCTCGAAAAAATCTAAAATCTTTTTCTAATGACTCTTTAATGTCATATCCTGACGCGGTTGTTTCAATAAGAAAATATTCATAACTATCATATTTTATAACTATTGGTTTTATACTTTTTACGACAACACCTTGATGCTCAAATGGTTTCTCGTACATTTCAATAAATGGCGCATTTTCAGGAATTTCTCCATTTGAAATTAATTTTTTAGCAACATCCATATATTTATTATCGTCGTAAAAAATATTATAAGGTAGTTCTTCATTTGGATGTCTTGCTATTGCAAGAGTAACATGCCCAATTGTTTGATCCTGTACTCTTGAAAATTCATACACAATTCCCATCTTTCTTTTATTTCTTAATAATGTTGCAACAAGATAAGCCATATCTTCACAATCTCCTGATTTCTCGACTAATGTTTCTAATGGAAATTTTGCATATCCTCCTCCTTTATCTCTCTCATAGGTAACATTAGCTCGTACAAAATCCAAGATCTTTACATAATCAGTTTTTCTAAAATTTACTGGAAGATACCTTCTTATTTTAGTATTTTCAAACCCATCCAGATTACATGGTTCAGATAAAGTCATATTAAAGTTGGACTGTGGTGCATTTAGAATTATTTCAGTAAGCTCATTAAAAGTTTCGTTTGATGTTATAAAATAATCAAATGCATATTGAGACAATGCACCACGAGGGTTATTTACTAATTGTTTGTATTTCTCACGATCAATTTTAATTGATATTGCATCATTTTTATTGACCCCGACCCAAAGGTTTAATGTTGAAGGGATTTCTTCAAGAGTTATTTTTTCAGTAACTGGTTTTATTGCATTTAATTCTTTTAAACGAGAAGGGATTTTACAAATAAGATATGTTGATATTCCCAGAGCTACAGCTATATTTGCTATTTTCAACCATTTTAAAATTTCATTTTTCATCATTATTCAGTAATAATAGAAAACCTTTATAATCTTTGTGGTTTATATTTTTAATGAGATTCGCACTAATCTATTATCAGAATAATACAGCTGGAAAAAATATTGTAGATAGATTTAAAGAAACTGCGTTTTTACCGCATATCCCCATAATAGAAACAAAAAAAGAAGTGTTGTATATTGATATTATAAAAGAAAAATTTCCTGAATTAAAAAATATAGATTTCCTTGTTTTTCCATCTATCCATAAATCAAAAGATAATAAACCAGCATTATGTCTTCATGCTCCTGGAAATTGGAGAAATGCAGATTATGGTGGGAAAGAAGGGAAAGTATGCATGACATCTTCTTTTGTAATGAAATATCTTTTTCAGAAATTAAATAAAATATCAAAAGAAAATAATAAAGTTAAAGAAAAATATACTATAAGCTTAGAAGCAACGCATCATGGCCCATTAACGAATATCCCTTGTTGTTTTATAGAAATTGGCAGTAGTAACTTAGAGTATAATGACCAAGAAGCAATTGATGTTGTTACTAAAACGATTTTTTCTTTAGTAGATTACAAATCAGAAACCTGGATTCCTTCAATTGCAATTGGTGGCCCTCATTATGCTCCTAATTTTAATAAAATACAATTAAATTCTTCGTATGCAATTTCTCATATAATTCCAAGTTATTCCCTCCCATTAACTGAATCAATGCTAAAAGAAGCAGAAGAAAAAACAGAAGAACAAATAAAATACATCCTTCTGGATTGGAAAGGATGTGGAGTTTCAGAAGAAAGAAATAAAATGTTAGAAATAATAAAAAAGAATGCTTATAAATATAAAAGAACAGATAAGTTAAAAGGTTAGATAACAATATAACCTCCCAGTAAATTAAGTAATCCAGTTATAATAAGCCATAAAGCTACAAAATAGTTCAAAAATCTAGGCCATACTAAAATTAAAATTCCGAATATTATTGACAAAATTGCGCTAATAGCTAAAGTTGTAGTAACCATGAGATTTCACCTCCTTACATTGTTTTATAATTATCTTTAATTTATTAGTTTTTCTATAACAGAGACATAATTTATTGTACAACTCATGGAATTGCCAATAAAAAGGTTAGTTGTAATAAGGATTAAAAATAAAATCATAAGATTAATTAAATCCTAGTTCTTTATTGTATTATGAAAAAATGAAAAACAAAAAATTTGAATTTTTAGAGCATACTGGAGAGATTAAATTTCAGGCATTTGGAAAAACACTTAATGAAGCTTTTGAAAATTCTATCCTTGCTATTTCTTCTTTTTTATCGAAAGAACAAAAAATAAAAAATAAAATTATTAAAAAAATATCTGTTAATGGAACAGATATAAAATCATTATTATATAATTTTTTGGATGAAATGATTTATTTATTTGATGCAGAATTATTTATACCGAAAAATGCAGAAGTAACTATTAATGGCAATAAACTTACTGCAATTATCTTTGGAGATAAAACTTTAAACTATGAAGGATTAGATTACATAAAGTCAGTTACGTATTCAGATATGATAATAGAAAAAAATGAAAAAGGTTATATTATCCAGGTTGTTTTAGATGTGTGAAAAATGAAACTAAAAAAATCAAAGATTTTTAACTTTCATTTTTTCAATTAGGAGAATAAAAATGAAAACAAAGAAATTAAAAATTTCTAGCTTTCATTTTTAATAAGGGAAGATAAAAAATGAAAATAAAAAAAATATCTGAAAATGTTTATGAAATAGAAAAGGAAGAAGATATGCAGGTTTCTGCTTTAATTTTTGCGTCAGATGAATTATTTGAAAAAATAAAACAAGATAAAACTTTAGAACAGGCAAAAAATGTAGCAAAGCTTCCAGGAATAGTTAAATACTCTCTTACGATGCCTGATGGACATCAAGGTTATGGTTTTCCAATAGGAGGAGTTGCTGCGTTTGATGTTGAAAAAGGAATAATTTCTCCAGGAGGAGTAGGATACGATATAAATTGCGGCGTTAGATTATTACGGACAGGAATTTCAAAAGAAGAGCTTATGAAAAAAAGAGAAGAAATTTTAAAAGATATGTTTCAAAAAATTCCTAGCGGAGTTGGCCATAGAGGAGCATTAAAACTATCAGAGGCAGAGTTAGATGAAGTATTAAGAAAAGGGTCACAATGGGCGTTAGAAAAAGGTTATGCATTAAAAGAAGATATAGAAATGACTGAAGATTATGGTTGTTTAAAGCCTGCTGATGCTTCAAAAATAACTGAAAAAGCAAAAAAAAGAGGGATAAATCAATTAGGAAGTATTGGGTCAGGAAATCATTTTGTTGAAATAGAAGTTATTGAAAAAATATTCAATAAAAAAGTAGCAGATGTTTTTGGATTAAAAGAAAATGAAATTGTTATATTAATTCACACAGGTTCACGGGGATTAGGACATCAAACAGCATCAGATTACATACAGAAAATCGAGAAAGAATATGATTATATTTTTCCTGATAGAGAACTTATTTATGCTCCTTTAAATTCGCAGTTAGGAAAAGATTATATTGAGGCAATGAATGCAGCAGCTAATTTTGCATTTGCAAACAGACAAATAATAACGCATAATCTTAGAAAAACTTTTGAGAGATTCTTTCCGCAAGCGAGAATAGGTGTTGTCTATGATATTGCTCATAATATTGCAAAATTTGAATCGTTTGTTATAGATAATAAAAAAATAAAAGTATGTATCCATAGAAAAGGTGCCACAAGAAGTTTTGGACCAGGAAGAAAAGAAATCCCTGAAAAGTATAAAGAAATAGGGTGTCCTATTTTTATTCCAGGGAGCATGGGAACTTCTTCTTATGTATTAGTTGGAACGAATGAATCTGAAAAAATTTCTTTTTCTTCAACAGCACACGGAGCAGGAAGAGCATTTTCAAGAACTTATGCAAAAAAACATATCACAAAAAATGAATTAATGTCAGAATTAGAATCTAAAAATGTGAAAATCAAAGCAGGTTCTATTAAAGGAATGATTGAAGAAGCACCAGAGGCCTATAAAAATGTTGATGAAGTTGTGAGAGTTTCTGACGAATTAAACATAGGAAAAAAAGTTGCACAACTTAAGCCCTTGGCTGTGATGAAAGGATGACATTTTGTTAATCAAATAGAAAGATTTATAAATATAGGTTACTTTAAAATTACATAAAATATAATATAGGTAACTTTAAGATGCCAGAGAAAGAAAAAATAAAAAAAGCACTTTTTGAATCAAATCCCTGGTGGAGAAAAAAATTTGAAATAAATTACAAAGATAGAGAGATATATTCTAAATTGCAAAAATACTTTAATGCTAAACAGATAATCGCTCTCACTGGGCTTAGAAGAGTTGGCAAAACAACAATAATGCTAAAAATAATCAAAGAAAAGATTGAATCTGGTTTTTCTGCAAGCAATATTATTTATTTTAGTTTTGATACTTTTAGAGATATAGATATTTCTGAATTAATTGATATATATTCAAAAGAATATGAAAAAGACATTGAAAGCTCTAAATATATTCTCTTACTTGATGAAATTCAAAAAGTTGATAATTGGGAAGAACAAATAAAACGACTATACGATTTATATGCTAATTTTAAAATAATAATCTCTGGATCAGAATCTCTTTTTATAAGAAAAAAATCTAAAGAAAGTTTAGCAGGAAGAATGTTTGAGTTTAAAATAGAATCCCTCTCTTTTAAGGAGTTCTTATCATTTAAAGAAATGAATTTAAAACCATTTTCATTACATGAAAAAGAGTTATCAAAAGTTTTTGAAGAATTTATGTTTTCAGGGGGATTTCCAGAATTAGCAGATGTGAATGATAAAGATTTCATTAAAAATTATATAAGAGAGACCGTAGTAGAAAAAATTTTATTCAGGGATATACCTCTTATTTTTTCTATAAAAGACATTGCTATTTTAGAATCTATATTTAAAATTATATCAGCTAATCCAGGCCAGATAATAGAATTAAATAAACTTGCTTCTGAAGTTGGGTTATCTAGGAGAGTAGTTTCTTTATATATGGGTTACCTTGAGAGTTCTTTTTTAATAAAAAAAATATTTAATTTTTCAAAAAATCAAAGAAAAACTGCGAGGAAATTAAAAAAATATTATCCTTCTATTCCTGCTTTAGGATTTATTTATGGAACTGATGAAGTCAAACCAAAAATATTTGAGAATACTATAGTAATGCAAACAAAAGCTGATTTTTTCTGGAGAGATGCCTATAAAAATGAAGTAGATATTGTTTTACATGAAGGAAAGATAATTCCAATAGAAATTAAATATGGTGAAATAAATAATCTTGAAGGTATGCTTAAGTTTATGGATACTTTCAACGTTAAGGAAGGTTTTGTTATTTCAAGAGATGAAGAAAAGGAAAAAAATATTAATGGCAAGAAGATTTCAGTCATTCCTGTGTGGAAGTGGCTTTTGCGATAGAACCTTCAATTAATTTCATTTACCAATAAATTATTAAGATACATAAATTAAATTAATCGCTGCCACAACTTACAAAAGTATTTTCCTTATTTATAGTAAGATACTAAAAATCCTTTTGTTCGGGGAATCCAACAAAAATTATTTGAGTTTACTCCAATGTCCCATTGGATGTATATCTTGCGAAGCAATAAATCAAACGCCGCCACTGGGAATCGAACCCAGGAGACCAAAGGTCACGGATTAGCAATCCGTTGCTCTACCACTGAGCGATGGCGGCTTTCTCATTATTAAGAAAGTTAATGAACTTATTTTAGCTTTGTCGATTTAGTGTTTTAAGTTAATATTAAAATCGCTAAAGCGAGTTAGAAATATTAGTTTGTCAAGGTTTTTAAAAACTACTAAGTCATATTAGTATAATCTAAAGTGGATAAAAGTATAGAGGATTTTGAGAAACCTAAGAAATTAGAATCAAAGAAAGACTCTAGTGAATTTTCTTTAGGAATAAAAAATACCGACAATGAAAAACCGGAGGATTTTTTAAGCATCCAATTGGGAACGAAAAATTAAACCTAATTGGAGCAATTCAAATTAAAGCTTAAGATAGCTTTTTTAACTAGCAGATATTGCATTTTTTATGGAAATCTTAGTATCAATACGAAATAAAACGAATTCAGTTCTTTATAATAAAATTGTTAAACCTGTTTGTTTTATGTATGATGCTGAGCAAGTTCATAATTTTTTTACAAAAACTGGCAAATTCTTAGGAGACCATGCACTAACAAAGAAAACTATTTCAACCTTATTCAACTACCAAAATAAAAAACTAGAACTAAATATATTGGGTATAAAATTTAGGAATCCTGTCGGTTTGTCAGCAGGATTTGATAAAAATGCCGAACTCATCAGTATTATGGAAGATGTAGGTTTCGGATTTGTTGAAGTAGGAAGCATAACTGCTTTGCCATGCGAAGGAAATTCCGGAAAAAGAGTTGATAGAATAATAGACAAAAAAAGTTTGTGGGTTAATTTTGGTTTGAATAATAATGGTGTGAAGGAAATAACTAATCGATTAGAGAAAGAGAGATTTAACATTCCTTATGGTATAAGTGTTGCAAAGACAAATAGCAAGGAAACTGTTGATCCAGAAATAGGAATCAACGATTATGTTTCATCTTTGAAAGAATCCAAAAATGTTGGAGATTATTACACATTAAATATAAGTTGTCCTAATTCATATGGGGGACAGCCATTTGTTGATCCGCAATTGTATGAATCACTTTTAAGAGAAGTACATGAACTTAAAATAAAGAAACCGGTTTTTGTTAAGCTATCACCTGACTTAACAAAAAAACATATAGATAAATTGTTACAAATTTCTATGAAACATAAAATAAATGGGTTTATATGCACTAATCTTACTAAGAAACATAATCTAGGAAAAGGGGGATTATCAGGTAAGATTGTTCAAAAGAAGTCGAATGAATTAATTAAATATATTTACAAGAAAACAAAAGGAAAGTATATTATTATTGGAGTTGGGGGTATATTCTCGGCAGAGGATGCTTATAAAAAGATTAAAGCAGGAGCTAGCTTAGTTCAATTAATAACTGGCATGATTTATGAAGGTCCAGGACTGATAAGCAATATTAATTATAATCTAGTCAAGTTGCTTGAAAGAGACAGATATAACAACATTTCAGAAGCTATTGGAGTTAGTAATTATTAGTTCAATTTTTTACTCTTCTTTCAAAACCACAACATTTGTCATTCCTCTTCGTTTTCTTTCAACTAATCCTCTGCCTTCTAATCTGTCAATAATCCTAGTCATCTTTGCTTTTCCAAATCCTGTTTTTTCAATGAGATCTGCCTGAAAAATAGCCTTATTATCTTGAATTAGTTCAAAAACTTGTTTTTCATCTTTTTTTAAACCTGATAAGTCAATTTTTTTCTTAGGTTTTCTTTTTTCAATTGTTTTAGTTTGTATAACAATTTCTTTTTGAGGTTTAGAAAATACCAAGATAAAACCAACAATTATCAATAAACCAACTATGCTTAAAGCAAGATAGGTTTGTTGCTGAACATTTTTACTCATGGGGCAAATGCTTCCATCATGAGCTAATCCACAAGAAGATTTTATTATTTCCTTCATTGCCGAATTAAACATAAATATAATTAAGATAATTAAAATTGAAATTCCAAGTAATAAATATCCTACATATTTGTTTTCCATTTTTTGATTACATTATAAAAATGGAAAGCTAGAAATTAAGATCATATCTGTTTAATTTCTTTGTTTTCCATTTTTGGTTAAATATTAATTTCAAATTAATTTCAGTTTAAAAACATTGCGTAATACTAATAGTGAAACTAGTTTCACAAAAGCGCTTATATAAAACTATTTCTTATGAAAATAATGGAAAATGAAAACCCAAACAAAGTGAAAGGAGGAAAGACCAACACTGAGCTGTATGTGCAGTTAGGAATAATTGCTGTTTTAGTAATAGTAATTGCATTTAATGCTGGAAAAGTTTATAACTCTGGAACAGGGTTAGTTACTATTGGATCAGTATCTGCATCTGAAATAATCCCTAAAGGAGTTCCTGCAGTTTACGGAAAAGAATTAGGAGTTAGCTATGATGATGTTTCTCCAAACAATCTGCAATTAGCTGATATAACAATAAATAAACTAACTCAATATGAAAATAAAGAGCTTACGAAAGAACAGATGGAGAGATATATAAAAATTGGCAGCTCAATTAGTTGCGAGTATTGTTGTGGTGCAAAAGCCATTATATTTTCTAATGGAGAAAGAGCATGTGGTTGCGCCCATAGTTATGCTATGCGTGGATTAGCAAAGTATCTTTTAATAGAGCATCCGGACATGACTGATGAAGAAATTTTATCAGAACTTGGAAAATGGAAAGTTCTTTTCTTCCCAGAAATACATGAACAAAAAGCTCAAGTGCTAAAATCTCAAGGTATTGATCCAGGTAATTACATTAATCTTGCGTCTAATCTATATAGAGGAATTGAAAAAGGACAAACCAGCAGCGGTGGAATGGTCGGAGGATGCTAAGATGAATAATTTATTTTCTGTTTTTTTTACATTTAGCTTCTTAGCATTTTTTTCCTCTATTAATTCAGGAGGTTTAAAATGAGAATAATATTGGTTATTTTAGTAATCTTATTGTTTGGTATTAATTTTATTCAGGCACATGGAGAAGGCAATTTTGAATTTGCTAATTATTTTAATATGAAACAAATGCATTCTGGAAAAATTTATGAAAGAATGAATAACTTGATGATTTCTGATAATTCTGATTCATTAAAGAGAATGTATAATCATATGGGAAATATATTTCATAATCATGAATCTGGGATGAATAGTATGATGAACACAAGAAACATGATGAATATGGGGATGATGGGAGGAATGCATTAAAATGGATTGTTGTAGTACTAAAAATAATAATAGTAAATTAGAAAATAGAAAACTGAAAGGAGGTCAAAGAAATATGAACTCAAGGATTACTTTGTGGGTGGTTATTGGCATTCTTTTTGTTATTGCTTTGTTTTTTATATTTAGAGCAGGAGCTGGAAGTGCTGAAATATTGCAAACAACAGGAAGTGCTGTAAAAACCTCTGCATCATCTGGAATGGTTGGCGGTTGTTAATTGTAATGAAAAATGGGAAAGAAAATAGTTGTGTTGGTAATAGGTATCACAATTTTTATTGGAATATTATATCTAACTTTTGGTAGTAGAGTAAACGGTTTTGTAACCATTAGCGATTACGAAGGCAATATGAAAATATATAAATCAGGTAATTGTGGATGTTGTTCAGTATATTCAAATTACTTCAGAGGCAAAGGGAATTCAGATGTTGAGATTATTAATTTAGAAAATCTTAATTCAGTGAAAGAACAATATGAAATCCCTTCTTCATTAGAAAGTTGTCACACTACTGTTATTGGAAACTATTTTGTCGAGGGTCATGTTCCCCTTGAAGCTGTTGAAAAATTAATGAAGGAAAAACCGGATATTAAAGGAATTGCAATGCCAGGAATGCCTTCAGGATCTCCTGGAATGACTGGAGCAAAAAAAGGAGATTTTGTTATTTACGCAGTAAATAATGATGGCAGTTATGGTGAATGGATGAGAATATGAAAATTATTTTATTTTTTTCTGTTTTTATTATATTCTTTATACCACTTATTTCTGCTCATTGCCCTCTATGCACAATTGGAGCTGGAGCTGCAGCAGCAGGAGCTGTTTGGCTTGGAGTTAGCAAAATAGTAGTAGGTTTATTCATTGGAGCTTTCGCTATGTCTATGGGAATGTGGTTTTCCAAAATACCCAAAAAACAATATTTTCTTTTTCAAAAAACACTTATAATAGGGATTATTTTTTTAACTACAGTTCTTCCTTTATCCTTTATTTTTAGTTCAATAAAACCTTTGTATATTCCTATAGGGAATTATGGAATAACCTATGCGGTTAATTATTCTTTAGTAAGCAGTTTTTTTGGAGGTTTCATAACTTTTATCTCTCCAGAATTAAACAGAAAAATTAAAGAAAAAACCGAAAAGAATTTCCCATATCAAGGAATAATATTAACTTTTATTTTATTATTACTATTCGCACTTATAATACAATTTACGCTATGAAAGCAACAAAATTAAAATTTTGAGCTTCCATTTTTTATATAAAAGAAAGACAAAAAAATGAAAGTAAAAAACTTTATTAAAAAAATAAATGAAATAAAAGAAAGCTCAAATTTAGATATTTCTGCCTGGGAGGATTTATCAATAGGCTTAATGAATCTGGTTAGCTTGGAAGAACATAGCTTTTTTAGTTTTGTTAAAACTAAAGATGAAAAATATCTAAAAATTCTTAAAACAGTGAGGGAATTAAGAAAAAAGCTCTTAGCTTTAATAGTTAAAAAAGATGATGAGAGTGAGACATGGTGCATGAGCAAGCATTTCCTTGCCAGCTCAATGAGACTATTTGAAGTTGGGAATAGATTATTGAACGAAGGGAAGGATAAAGAAGCGAGAGAAATGTATGAAGATGCAGCAGAATTATATGGCTTATTTTGGAGTTTAAATATTGATTCTAAAAAGAACATAAAATTAGAAAAAGAAAGTGAGAAAACCGGAATATTTCAGTCTATTAAAAAATTATTAGAATGTTGTAAGGAATAAAATGGAGAAAAAAAGCAATGCAGTAGTATATGGTATACTTGCAGGAACAGGACTGTTGGTTTTTTATTTAACTTTTATTTCAATTTTTCAAGGAATTGAGTTTGCTTTTCTAAGTTTGAGAAATTTGTGGTATTTTATTTTTCCATTGGTTATTGGTTTTGGAGTTCAGGTCGGATTATTTACATCTATAAAACACACCGCACAATTAAATGGAACTGTTGCTGGAACAGGGACTATTTCAGGAGGAAGCATGGTTGTATGTTGTAGCCATTTTTTATTAAATATGATTCCTATTGTAGGGGCATCTGCTTTAGCTTTATTTTTGGTTAAATATCAAACATGGTTTTTAGTAATCGGAATTATATCTAATATTCTTGGTATAACTATCATGTTAAAACACAAAAAAAGAATGGAGGTAATGTGAATGGATAAAAAAATAATTTTGTATATTTTAGTTGGTTTGTTGCTTTTATTGATTTTAGTTATGACTTTTTTCCCAAATGCTATTTACGCGTTTAAAGATTCAGTTAATTCAAGAGAAGATAAGTGTCAAGCTCCGCCTGGACAAACAGAAGAAGAATGGAGAGAGCACATGTCCCATCATCCTGATTTATATAAACAGTGTTTGTGAGATATTGGAATAGCCCTTGATTTTTTTTGACATAAGAAAGATTAAAATTTTGACATAAGAAAGATTAAAAAAGAGGAATAATAATTAGTTATATGAATAAAACTATAATATTCTTAATTATATTCATGATTTTAATTTCTGCTATAATTGGGCTAGTTAAATTATTTTCTGAAGATGATAAAGAAAATTTGATTGTTATAACTAATATTTCTCATTTATCTGTAAAAGGAAATCAAATTGTAACTGATAACAATACCCCTATAATATTAAAAGGGGCGGCTATAGAAGATCCTTCAATCTCGTCGAGAGAGGTATTTTTTGGTTCAAATGTAAAGGACATAAAAGATTTTGCAGACTGGGGTTTTAACTTAATCAGAATACCTATTCATCCTGAAGAATTTAAGAAAGATAAGAATTATCTAATAAAATATGTAGATCCAATTGTCAAAAATTCTGAAGGAAAAGGGATTTACATTCTTTTAGGATGGCATGCACATGGAAATCCATTTACTGGTGAAGTAGAATTAAAAGAAGATGGATTTCCAGATACACAAGTTAAAACTGACTTAAATTTGACTAAAGATTTTTGGATGTCAGCAAGTAAAAGATATTCAGGCAATCCTGCAGTTCTCTACAGTATATTTAATGAGCCAGCTTTTATGAATTGGAGTGAATGGAAGAATGGAGCAGAAGAAATTATTAAGGTTATTAGAATAAATGACCCAAATAAAATCATATTTGTTTCAGGAACTGAATGGGCTGCGGATTTAAGAGATGTTGGTAAAAATCCAATTAACTTGGATAATATAGTATATGAAGTCCATCCTTACCCATCAGTTTACTGGTATTCTAAAGAGAATTATTCTTCAACTTGGGATGAGCATTTTGGATATCTAACAGATAAATATCCTGTTTTTATTGGTGAATTTGGATATCAATCGAATAGTAGAATTGAAAATATTAATTCTAGTACTGAAAATTATGGCATTTCACTTATTGAATACATAAACAAAAAAGAGATATCATGGTCTGCATGGATTTGGAGTGATACATGGTATCCGCCAATGTTAAAGAACTGGGATTATGAACCCACTGAATTTGGCGCACTTGTTAAAAAATCATTGAATCAGGAATAATTTCATAAGATTATAAAGATTTAACTCAAAAATGTGAATATTTAGAATTTAGCGTGTTTATCAAATTGATTTATTTTCTTCTTAGCAGATTGCAGAAATCTTTTTGTGCCTTGAACTTTTATAGCAAATAAATCAGCATCTCTTTCTTCATTATTAATTGATTTTCTTATAGAAGAAAAATAAGAAAGTGGAGAAAACCTTTTTATTTGATTAAGTGAAAACTTCCAAATTGAAGATTTATTTTTTATATGATATAATTCATGTAACAGAACTGCTTGCATTTCTTTTTTGTTTAAAATTTCTAAAAGCCCAACTGAGAAAAATATTGCTGGCTTTATATTTGTTATAGAGTAAGCGAGAGGGGTAGCTTCATTGAGAGAATAAACAGAGGGTTGGGTAATACTAAAATGATTTGTCCATTTTTTTAAAAATCTATTTTGTTCACTATTTTTTATCTCGTTGGATTTTGTTGCCCAAGGGTAAATATAAGGGATTACTAAAAAACCAGTAAATATCGATAGTGTATACCCGCCACTTAAACTGTATATTATCAATTTTGGTGTGCACATAAAAACAGGCATTACGCAGTTCCATAGAAATGCAGCAAATATAAAAGGAGAATAAAAGAAGAATATATGTGAATAGAGATAAGTTGTCTTTATCCTTATTTTATTAGTTTTTATAAAAAGAATAAAAAAAGAAATTGAAGCAATAAAAGAGAAAATTAGAATACCGATTAGCAAAGGATGCATGAATAGATGATTAAAATATACATTCCACATTGATAATTGTTCTACAATTTTCATTTTCTCTTTTGTTTGGTAACACTCTCATTAAAATAAACAATTGCTTTCTCACCAAATCTTTTAATAAGAGAATTAACAGTGTTCTCCACGACGCTCCTTTCAAATTTTTCTATATTTAACTGCAACCTATAAATGAATCTTATACCTCCCCTAGCTGTTTCAGTTTCTCTAGTTAAAATTCCTTTCTTATATAACCTATCAAGGATCACAGGAATACTGCTTCTTGATACTTTTTTATTTTTATTAACTAAATTATAGACAGTTTGAGAAGAATATTTTTTATTTGGCTTTAGTGATTTAATGATAAATGATTCTAAGGGACTTAGTGATTTTATAATATCATCTGTGAATAGGTAATGTTTTACCATGGATATTATTAGATATAGCTTATTTAAATATTTTACTACAAAAACTTGTAATAGTTAATAGAAATATTTATAAAGTTACTATTACAAGTTTTTGTAATGGTTGAAAAAAACGAACTCGAAAAGAAAGAAAGCTTGTTTGAATACAATTATAATATTATAAAGAAAGATAAAAAATTCTTGTTTATTCTTTTTATAGGTCTCTTCGTAGTTTATTCTTTTTTGTTCGGTCTATGGAAAATTCCGATTGTGAATTTTGGGATTAATAGGTTATCTGCTGTTGGGATGTGGGATTATCTTTTTCTTTCTGGAACTTCTGCTTTAATTTCTGTATTTGTTGTGTTATGGAGGCATGAAAGAAAGAGCCAAGTTCAATCTCTAGCTACTGTCGGTGTAGCAGGCGGTGGATTAGCCGCTTTCTTGGCTGGAATTTGTCCTGTATGTCAGAGCATAGGATTGGTTGCATTTGGAACAACTTTCTTGAATATTCCAACTACTTTTTTAACGCCTTACTTAGGAATTTTCAAAACTATTTCTATAGGTTTACTGGTATTAGCTGTTTATCTTAAAGCAGATAGCGTTTATACAAAAACTTGCAAAGATTGTTTAATCTCTCCTCAAGAGAAAAAAGACGATAAAAAAGATCCTCTGTTATTTAAAAATAATTATGTTCTAGGAGGAGTAGTTGTTATAACTTTGCTTCTTTTCTTTAATCAATTAATGATTCCCAACGCTTTTGCAACTGTTTCTGGCGGAGGCGGGACCGTTAATCTAGGAAATTTTGAGTATGGTTCAAAGATAACACTAAAACCAATGCCCTTGGCTGTAGGAGAGCAACCAAAGATAACAGGTTATAAATCAATAGTAAAACCACTTCCAACAATAAGTGAATTGTCTATTGTTCCTTCTACAGGAGATGCTGTACAGGATTTATTAAATAATATTGTTCCGACTGGAACTCCTTGGTATGGAGAACAGGCAGGAGCAAGTTTTGATGATCCGATTGCTGCTCAGAATAAATGGGCAACCTATAAATCATTGCAATTAACCTCTACTGAACAAGAAAGATGGAACAGAATTGCAAACTCTTTTACTTGTGATTACTGTTGCGGAAGCCCGCAAAATCCAACAATAATAACAAGATGTGGTTGTGCACATGCAGCAGCTGCTCAAGGAATGGCTAAATGGTTTGTAAAGTATTACGGAGATAGTTATTCAGATGAAGAAATTTACGGTGAAATGGCAAGGTGGTATGCTTTATGGTATCCAAAAGGAACAATAGAAAGAATTATTTTGGAGGCTCAGTAAAATGAAAATGAAAGGAGGAAAAGAAAAATGGAGAGAAAAGAAATTTTGGTTATTGCATTGATAGGGGTAATGTTGCTCGCTGTTGGACTTCAAACGATCCAGTTAGCTGGTTTAACCACAGCACAGGTTAGTGTTCCATCTTCAGGAGGAGCGCCTGTAAAAGCTGCATCTACAAGTGGCGGCTCATCACCATCAGTGCCGTCTAACTTAGATAACCTTCCTTCAATGGTTGGAGGTTGCTAACTTATCTGAATTTATTTATTTTTAATTGAAATTTTGTCAAAGGAAAATGGAAAAGGAAAAAACAGAAAGGAATTCGTTAAATAAAATTTTTATCATAGCAATGGTCTTAGTTATTGTTTTATTAATTTTAAATAATTTTATGCTCAATGAAAGAAGAATAAAAGTAGCTGAAGCTAAGGAAATTTTTAAAGAACAGTCAAGGCCTGCTGAGCTTCAACTTATAAAAATAACTCCGAGTAATTGCGAAGATTGTTTTGATATTGAAAAGGCAATTATTGAATTAAAAAATCAAAATATAAATATTACATCTGAAGAAACATTTTCAATAAATTCTCAACAAGGTAAAGAAATTATTTCCAAATACGATATTAAAAAATTACCTACAATGATTATTAGCGGAGAGGTTAATAAATCAGAACAACTTGTTAATTACTTTAACCAAAAAGGAGAAATTTCAGAAAATAATTTTGTGTTTACTGCTTTAAATCCCCCTTATTTAGATTTATCATCAAACCAAATAAAAGGACAGGTACAGATAAAAAATATAATTGATTCTTCTTGCAATAAATGTGTATCTTTATCTTCAGTTTCATCTCTTCTTAAAGAACAAGGAGTATTTATAAAAAATGAAAAATCTGTAGAATACAATTCAGATGAAGGAAGAGATTTAATAAATAAATTTGAAATAAAGGAAGTTCCAGCAGTTCTAATTTCAGATGACATTGATTATTATTCACAAGTTAAAACCGCTTTAACTCAATCTGGCGCTGTAAAAAAAAGTGGATTTTATGCAATCCATTCGACTGTTCCTCCTTATAGAGATCTTTCACAAAATAGAATAATAGGTATGATTGAAGTTATTTATTTAACTAAAAATGATTGTACTGAATGTTACAGCGTATCTGTTAATAAAAATATTTTGCTTAGATTCGGAATTGTTATAAACAATGAAAAAACTTATGATATAAATTCTCCAGAAGGTAAACAATTTATACAAAAGTACAATATAAAGAAAGTTCCGATAATTATCCTTTCTCCTGATGCTAACTATTATTTATCTCTTAAACAAGCATGGAGAAGTGTTGGCTCAACAGAAAGTGACGGATGGTTCGTTATGAGAAATCCAGAGGCAATAGGAACTTACTGGGATATTGAATTAAATAAAATAGTAGAAGCAAATAATTAAAATGAAAAATGATTCAACAAATAAGGAGGTTTTGTATCTTGGTTTGGCTGTCTTATTTGTAATTTTTGTAATAGGAATTATATGGACAAACAGCAAACCAAAAGCAGAAGAATACAACTTTCCTTCTCCAAAAGAAGTAGTTGAGCAGTATTTTACATCATGGAATAATAAGGATTATGTAAACATGTATGCCCATTTCTCAGACGGATTTAAAAATATTGAACCAACAGCTGCAACATTACAGGATTTTAAAAATTATGTAAGTTCTCAAAATATAGAAGAAGTTGAAATAGTAAATATAGAAGAAGTAAGCAATGATGGACAAATAGCGAGTGTAAATTATGAAGTTATATTTACTTTAACTAATGATCAAAAAATTTCTCACAAAGATAAATTCACTTTAAAATCTAGGCAAGGAGATGTTATTCAGGGATGGAAATTAATTCACCCTTATGGAGAAAATATAGACAATAGTTAAAAATGGATAAAAACATTAAAAAAATCTTTGAAGAATATAGGAAAGAGAAGAGAAAGAAAATATTCTTTATATTTGGAATATTGGCTTTTTTACTATTCATCTCATTTATAATAATAAATAATTCAAATAGTTTTTCCTCTGTTTATACGCAATCCACTTCCCCAGAGACTTTAACACTAGAAGGAAAATTTGCTCAATTAAGTGTTGCTAAAACAAATTTTTGTGCTAAATCAGACTTTATAGATTCGTTATCTGAAAATGATAGATTGCAAGGCTCATGCTGTTCTAAAATGGACTTTCATAGATATGAAGAACAAGTAGAGGGTCTTAAAAAATTCTCAAGCATAAAACAGATTCCGTCTGACCCTTATGACATTCCTGTTTCTTTAGCTAAAGAATTATTAGACTATCAAAAAAATATTCAATTAACTTCTGAACAACAGGAAATTTATGACGAAGCAATGAAGATGTCTATAGAAGGTGGACCATGCTGTTGTAAATGTTGGCGTTATGAAGCTTTTTGGGGACAGGCTAAATATCTTATTGTTGAAGAAGGATTTACAGCAGAACAGATTGCAGAAGTGTGGGGATTGGAAGATGGATGCGGCGGGGCAGGACATGTTGAAGGTGGAGGACATTAAATAACGGAAAAAAATAATTGAGAGTTTGTAAAAATTAAAATGACAGGAGAAGCAAGATGCGAAGATTGTGATAGAACCTTTAAGGATTCAGAAGGCTTAGCCGCACATAATAAAGCAAAGCATCCAGAAAAAATTCCTAAAGAAAAGAAGCATCTGCCAATTAAAAAGATTAGAAATTGGACAATTTTTATTGTTATTATTGGCTTAATTGTTTGGGTAGTTGTAGCCTTAATCCCAGATAATAATGTAAAGGAACTAAATGTTGACATTAGTGGAGATCCCATTGATATTCCCGTTGGAGCAGTACATTGGCATCCACGATTAACTATAAAAATTGATGGCGAAAGAGTAACGATACCGACAAATATAGGAATTAGTATCGGGAAAATTATAGATACTCATTTAAGCGGTATGCGTATGTCTCCAACTCATACACATGAAACAGACGGAACTATACATTTAGAAAACAATAACCCAAGCAAAAAACCAGAATCATTAACTTTAGGCTATTTCTTTTATGTATGGGATAAACAATTTAATTCTTCATGCATATTTGAATATTGTACTGACAAAGAGGAGTTAAAAATGTATGTTAACGGAGAAGAAAATCTTGAATTTGAAAATTACATAATGAAAGATAAAGATGAAATACTAATAGAGTATACCCCAAGAGTATAAGAATGAGCCAACCAAAAACAAAAATAGACAAAAAGAAAAAAGAGAAGCAAAGAGAAAGAGTGGTAATAGGTTTTATGTTCATTATTCTTGCTTTCTGGGTGATTGTTTTATTTTTTACAGTGAAATCTATGTTTTTCCCTTCAAAAGCAGTTGTTGAAGAAGTAGCTACTGATCATTTTGGAGTAGGAGGATTTACAGAATATGATCTTGCTTTAGCAAAAGAATTAATGGATAAAGATGGAGATGGCATATGTGATGTTTGTGGGATGGATATTGATTTTTGCATAGAAAGCGGGCAGTTACAATGCAATATGGGTGGAAAAACAGATAAGCTTAACATTGGAGTTTTAGATAAAACAAAACAAAAACACCATTACCATGCTGATTTTAAAGTTTATATTGAAGGAAAAGAGTTAAACTTTAACCAAGAGCAATTTTTTGTAAAAAGCAGATTCATACATGTTGAAAATGACGTACAGGGAGATAGCAGAGAAGTTATTCATATGCATGCAACTGGTGTGCCTCTTTGGGTTTTCTTTGAAAGCATCGGAATGAAATTTGAAACAGATTGCTTCACAGTAGACACCGGAATAGAGTATTGCAATAATGCAGAAAAATCACTTAAGTTTTATGTAAATGGTCAGCCAAATAGCGAGTTTGGTGATTATGTTTTCAACGAAGGAGATAAAATATCGATAAGTTACGGTGACAGAGATGAAGATGTTTCTAGCCAGTTGGACTCAATAACTGATAATGCAAAAAATCATTAAGATGATAAAACAAAAAAACAATAAGGATGATAAAAAAGGAAAAGCTCTTACAGTTACTAGTAGCGTTTCAGGAGTTATGGGATTTCTTGGAGGTTATCAAGTCTGCCATAATGTTTGTTTAGGAATTATTGCATTACTCTCCATAATCGGAATAAGTTTGGTTGGAATGCCTTTACTATTTTTAACAAAAGTTGCTATTCCTTTTTGGATCACTGCCTTTTTTCTATTTGTTATTAGTTTATTTTTTTACATAAAAAACAAATGCATATCAAAAAATTTGCTTCTATTTAATGTGGGGATAATTATTGCAGGCGTTCCATTTAATTCGCTGAAGAACTTTCTTGTATTTTTTTGGATTGTAGGCGGAACTATTGTTCTTATAAGCATAGTTTTGTTTATTAGAGATAAACAAGAAAAAAGGATAGAAAGAATTAAGAATAGATAAGCAGAATTTTACGGTTTACTCAATTTAATTATATCTAATCATCTATTTTTTCCTAACTCTAAATTAGAAATAGCAACTTCCGATGGTGTTTCATTTCCTATGGCCGCGTGCTTTCTATTTAAATTAGAGAGAGTTGATTATGCTAATTTTTTTAGATTCATAGCAACTAATTTCACACATAAACTTTTAAATAAGCTATTATTCAGAAAAATATGACCTTTAAAAGTTTTATGAAAGAATTGAATGGAAATAGGGTAGAGGGAGAATTAATTAGGACTATGTTTTATTCTCTTTTAACATCTTTTCTACTTTTGGGTATACTTTACTACATAAAATTAAGGTTTATCGAGGATTTTATTCCTAAGTATGGATTTTTTTTATTTTTCGCTGCTTTAAGCTATGCTTTAATTATACCTTCTGTTAGGCAAATTAGAGCTTATTCAGAACTGCCTTGTATGGGTGGGATGATGGTTGGCATGACTACTGGAATGATCACTGGATTTCTTCCTGGTTTTTATTTAGCATCAACAAATGGCATGTTTGTAGGAAGTGTTTTTGGAATGATACTAGGAATAATTTTAGGTATTTACAATGGGAAATGTTGTGGTATTATGGGGGTTATGGAAGGAATTATGGCTGGATTTATGGGAGGATTAATGGGGGCTATGACTGCTTTTATGTTGTTTAATGATAATCTTAAACCAGCTACTTTAATAGTATTTTTAATATCTGGGGTTATCATGTTATTATTAAATTACATGGTTTACAAAGAAATGAAAAATGAAGAAAGAAGGAAATATGAAGACCATCTTTTTACTATTCTTTTAACATTTATACTTATGACAATTACGACTTGGCTCATGGTTTTTGGACCACGAAGCGGTGTATTTGGATAAATATTTAAATAGAAATAAATATAAAAATAAATAAAAACACTAAAAAATGAAAAATAATGAAATTAAAAAGATATGATCTTAATTTCAAACTTTTCATTTTTATACATCAAAAATGTCTTCCATATTAAAAATTTTTGGGGCGCTTAAAAAACTGAAAGTTTTTTAACATAATAAATCAAAAAATGAAAAACATAACAATGGCTTTTATTATGATTGTATTAATCTTAGTTGTTGGAAGATTTATATTTGCGAAAGGAAATAATGGAAATGGTAATGTTGTTGTAAACAATGAACAGACAGGAGAAGGACAAAAAATTATTCTATCCCAAAAAGATTTAAATTATAAAGATGCTGTTGCTGAAACAGGAAAACCAATTGTTATTAGCGCGGATAGTTCTGTAAGAGGATGTTTGCGTTCAGTCGTGTTTAATGTTAATGGAAAAAAATATTCAAAGTATCTAAGAAGCCCAGAAGATACCTTAGAACTTCCTGGATTATCTAAAGGAACCTATACATTTTCATGCAGCATGGGCATGGGTTTTGGTAAGCTCATTGTAAAATAAAATGAAAGTATTTAAGAAACCTTATGTTTTCTGGTTTTTTGGAATTTTAATTTTTTATTTAATCTTAAATGTGATAATAAGCGGATTTTATGATACTATCCCTTTAATCGTAAAGTATGCTCGTACAGTTAATTGGCTGAAACTCGGATTTTCTTTACTATTAACATTAGTCATTGGCTTGTTAGTGGCTAGTAATAGTATTCTTGCTTATATAAAATATAAAGAAAGGAAGAAATGTAATAATGAAATTACATTAAGTGGTATTGGTACTCTCGGAGGATTAGCTACTGGAATTTGTCCTTTATGTGTAACAGGAATTTTTCCTTTGTTGTTAAGTTTAATTGGTATAAGTTTTAGCTTTGCCTCTTTACCTTTCCAAGGTATTGAGATTCAGATACTAATAACTTTAATCCTGTTAGTGAGTTTGATTAATCTTTCTAAATAGAAACATTTAAATATTCATATGTATCTAACTATCATATGATAAATAGAAACATATTAAAACATCTTCATAATCATGAGATTACCGAGGAAGAATTATATGATGCGTATAAATTATTTTTTGGAACATTAGTAAGCGAGCCAAGATTAAAAATTCTTAATCTATTAAAAAAAGGAAAGAAAAATGTTTCTGAAATAATGCAAAAGTTGAATATGGATCAAACTTCTGTATCCCATAACTTAATAAGATTAAAACGATGCGGGTTTGTTAATACAAAAATAGAAGGCAGGTTTAGATATTATTCTATTAATAACGAGACTATCAAACCTTTAATGGACATAATTGATAAACATATGTCTCGTCATTGCATTCATATATTAAGAGCAATGAAAGGAGGTAACGAGTAATCTCATATTGCAAATATGGATAACTGCGTGATTTATAGACCTATAGTCGCAGTTTTCCAGATAGAGAACAGCAAAATAAGGGAGTCATAAGCCATGCAGTTCTCTATAATAATAAAAAAATATGGGATTAGGAATTGAAAAATGAATAGCAAACAAAAAAATATTCATGCAACTGGATTAGCGCTTGCCTTAACGTTTTTTGTTATTAGCTTAATTTGTTTATTACTATTTTTTGTATCCCCAGTGTTTACATTAAATATATTTGGTTCATTTATGCATGGGATTGATTTAAACAAAATTGCAGTTGCTCCTGACTTTAATGGAAAAACAGTCCTAGGATTCATAGTTATTTTAGTAGGCGGATATCTAATAGGAGTTTTTTATCAGCTAATATACAATAAGTTTGCTAAATGAAAGTTTAAAATGGAAAAAAGAAAACAAGATAATAATTTAATAACAATAATCGTAGTAATAGTTGGACTATTTCTCATCTTAAGTGCTGGAACAACGATGATGGGATTTGGAGGAATGGGCATGATGGGTTATGGTTTTGGAAGTATGTGGCTTTTTGGATGGTTGTTCATGATATTGATAGTAATAGCTTTAGTACTTTTCATAGTCTGGTTAATTAAAGAAATTCAGAAAAAATAACATGAAAAAAATAATTTTTATTTTTTTGTTAGTATTTTTATTTATCTTTAGTTTTATTTATGCGCATGGAGAAGAAGATTTTGCACAAGCAGAAGAAATTATCAAACAAAAAATTTCTTGCAGCAGCCTAAGTGATAAACAATTAGAGATTCTTGGAGATTACTACATGGAGCAAATGCATCCAGGAAAATTGCATGAAATAATGGATGAAAGAATGGGGGGAGAAGGTTCAGAAAGTTTAAAACAAGTTCATATCACCATGGGAAAGGCATTTTATTGTGGAGAACACAATATGATGTCTGGAGGAATGATGAATATGATGATGAATAGAGGAATGATGTATGGAACTTACAATAATTATGGAAATAGTTATGGTTTTAGAATAGTTGGATGGGTTTTCAGTATTTTAGTATTAGCAGTATTGATATTGCTGATTGCATGGTTAATTAAAAAATTGCCTAGGAGAAAAAGATAAAATGGCGGGAATAATTTTTTTATGTTCAAAAATTGGAGGAATTTGGTGTTATTGGCCAGAGTTCAATACAAAATTCCTTTTACTATTTGGAATTGGAATAATAATCATTATTTTGTTATTGATAATAATCATCAAAAAAATAAATCCCAATAAAAAAAATGGTAGAAGAAACAAATTTTGAAAACAGAATCGAATACAAATGCGAGAAATGTGGCTATTATATACAGAAATAAAAAGAAAGCTAAAGAATGCGAGGAATGGTGTAATAACCATATGTCATGCAATCTTAACATATAGTAAACCAATTTATATTTGATGGTAAATTGGTTTCCTAATAAGTCAAACAACAATCAAAAAACCGAAGAAATTAGTTGTTTGACTATAACTAAACATGCAATGAGAATAAAATGAAAAATAACTTACAAATTTTATTAAAAGAAGACCAAAATAAAAAATTTTTCGACTTACTAGCAAGGTATTATGATAAAGGAATTGTTGGGAATTGGCTTTTTTCTGTAATAGAAAAAACAATAAATTCAGTTAACATAAAAAAAAGCTCAAAAATTTTGGATGTTGGAACAGGAACTGGGAATTTGTTTTATTTGTTAGAAAAACAGAATAAAAATTTAAATTTATACGGAATAGATATTTCAAAGAGAATGTTAACAATAGCAGGGAAAAAAGTTAAAACAGCTGAATTCATCAAAATTTCTGTTCTTTTGTTAGAAAAAAAATTTCCTAGAAAATTTTTTGATTATATTTTTGTTATCGATGCTTTTCATCATTTCCCTTATCAGAAAAATGTAATGAGCAATTTCTATAATATTTTAAAGATAAATGGAAGATTAGTAATAACTGAATTGGATTTCGGTTTTATTTTTAATTATTTTTTTCACATGATAGAGCCTGGGAATGAATGGCTTTACACAAAAAAAGAATTAAAAAATTTGTTTTTAGAAACAGGATTCTTAATAGAAAAACAGAAAAAAATAGGAACATTTGCAGTAATGACAGTAGGGGTTAAATATAAAAACTCTAAGTTAATTAAAAATAAACATTTCAGGAGGTAAAATGAGAAAAAAATTAACTATTGAAGGAATGCATTGCGCTTCATGTGCAATTAACATTGAGAAAAGTCTGAGAAAAGTAAATGGAGTTAAGGAAGTGAACATAAGTCTTATGACGAAAAAAGGATTTGTCGAGGCTGATGAGAAAGTATCAGATGTTGAAATAAAAAAAGCAGTAGCCAGAGCAGGATATAAGGTTGTTAATATTGAGTAAATTCATGATGAACAGAATAATTATAGTTCATAGATGGGACGGAAACCCTAATGATGATTGGTATCCTTGGCTAAAAAAAGAATTGGAGAGAAAAAATTTTGAGGTTAGTGCTCCTGTTATGCCAAATACCTCTGAACCAAAAATAGAAAAATGGACCTCACATTTAAAGAAAATTGTTGGTAAACTTGATGAAAAAACTTATTTTGTAGGTCATTCAATTGGATGTCAATCAATTATGAGATACTTAGAGAAAGAAGATTATGAAGGTAAAGTAGGAAAAATTATTTTTGTTGCTGGCTGGTTTAATTTAGATAATTTAGAAAATGAAGAAGTTAAAAAAATTTCAAAACCTTGGGTAGAAACGCCAATTAATTTTGATAAAGTAAAACAAAAAATTAGCTCGTTAACTGTATTTTTATCTGATAATGAACCTCATGGTTTTATTGAATATAATTCTCGAATTTTCAAAAATAAATTAGGGGCAAAAGTTATTATAGAAAAAGATAAAGGTCATTTTACCAAAGATGATGGCATAACAGAAATTGAAGAGGTATTAAAGGAATTAGTTTAAAAAAAAGTTTAGATTAAATAATATGATAAAGATAAAAAAAGCTACAAGAAAAAATCTAAATGAAATTGGGAAACCAATGAAAGAAGAATTTTCCAAACCTCCATTTAACAAAAAAGCTTCTAAAATAAATAAAGATAGAATATCTATGAGCAAGAGAATAAGATGAAACAAAAACACAGACATCATTCAATGCATGAACATAATCATGATGAACCAATCGAAGATAAAGAAATTCGTAGTTGGAAATGGAGATTATTATTAAGCTGGATTTTAACTATTCCAATAACCATTATTATGTTATCTGAACGGTTTTTTGGTTTTGCTATAATTGAAATGCCTTATTCAATTATTGTCATTCTTATTCTCGCGTTCCCAGTTATCTTCATTTTTGGATGGCCGACTATTAAAGGAGGCATAAGAGGAATCTTCACGTTTTATTTTAATATGGATTCTCTTATAGCATTAGGAACTGTTATTGCTTATTTAACTGGAATATTTTCTTTCACTGGAATTGTTTTAGATTATTCTGGAGTTGCTGCGATGATTATGGCTTTTTTCACAACAGGGAAATACGTTGAAGCAAAAGCTAGAGGAAGGGCAAGTCAAGAAATTAGAAAATTATTGGAACTAGGAGCAAAAAAAGCTAGAGTTATAAAAAACAACGAGGAAATAGAGATTCCTATTGAAGAAATTGAAGTAGGAAACGTAATGATTATAAAACCAGGAGAAAAAATTCCTACAGACGGAATTGTTGTAAAAGGAGAAAGTTCTGTTGATGAGTCCATGGTTACGGGAGAAAGCCTTCCTGTAGAAAAATTAAAAGGAAGTAATGTTATTGGAGCAACTATAAACCAGGATGGTATTTTATATGTAAAAGCAACAAAAATAGGGAAAGATACTTTTCTTGCTCATATCATTGAATTAGTTGAAGAAGCTCAAGGCACAAAAGTTCCTATTCAAAAACTAGCTGATAAAATAACCTCTATTTTTGTCCCAACTATCTTAGTTATTGCTTTTGTAAGTTTAGTAACTTGGTTTTTTGTAACAAATAATATAAGCCGCTCTTTAGGAGTTGCTATTTCTGTTTTAGTAATTGCATGTCCATGTGCATTAGGATTAGCAACACCGACGGCTTTAATGGTTGGTTCTGGCATGGGAGCAAAAAGAGGAATTTTAATCAGGAAAGGAGAGGCAATTCAAACAATGAAAGAAATTAAAATTATTGTATTTGATAAAACAGGGACCATAACAAAAGGAAAACCTGAAGTAACTGATATTAATGCTTTTATATCTGAAAAAGAATTATTAAATATAGCTGCAAGCGTTGAAAAACTTTCAGAACATCCAATTGCAAAAGCTATAGTCAATAAAGCAAATTTAAGCTCTTATAAAAAAGTAACAAATTTTAAAGTTTTGAGAGGAAGAGGAGTTGAAGGAAAAATAGGAAAAGATCAGATTATAATTGGGAACCAGACTTTAATGAGAGAGAGAAATATCCCCCTAGATTCAATTAAAAAGAGTATAGAAAAATATGAGAATGAAGGCAAGACAACCATGATTGTTGTAAAAAACAAAACTATTTTGGGAATAATTGCAGTAGCTGATTCTTTAAAAGATGATTCAATACAAGCTATTAATATATTAAATAAAAAAAGATTTAGGACAGTAATGATTACTGGAGATAATGAAATAACAGCTAGGGCAATTGCAAAACAAGTTGGCATTAAAGAAGTAATAGCAAGTGTTCTTCCCGAAGATAAAGCAGAAAAAGTTAAAGAATTACAAAAGAGAGGAATGGTTGCTTTTGTAGGAGATGGTATTAATGATGCTCCTGCATTAAAACAATCAAATGTTGGGATAGCTATGGGTTCTGGAACAGACATAGCTATAGAAGCGGGAGATATAGTTTTAACAAAAAGCTCGCTGATTGGGGTTGTTCAAGCTATAAAATTAAGTAAAGCTACTTTTAGAAAAATAAAACAAAATTTATTCTGGGCATTTGCTTATAATACAGTTGCAATTCCTGTTGCTATAGCTGGATTTTTGCATCCAGTAATTGCTGAAATAGCTATGGCCCTCTCATCTGTAACTGTTGTAACTAATGCTAATTTATTAAGGAGAGCTAGAATTTAATCTTCTTTATTTCATCCAACAATTTATTTTTCTCTTTTTTTGATCTATATTTTTTTCCAAATTTAACAAGAATGGGATTAATTTTGCTCCAATAGTTTTCAGGAAACAGCTTTTTTAAATCATTTTCAACTTTTTCAGGATGATTGCTTTTAGTCCATTCTAAATATTTGGATATATAATATACGTGAGTATCAACTGCTATAGCGTTTTTTCCATATTCAGACAAAAAAACATTGGCAGTTTTATTTCCCACTCCAGGCAATTCAATTAATTTTGCATATTCTTTGGGTATATTTCCATAATATTTTTCCATTAAAACCTCTGCACAATTAACAATATTCTTGCTTTTATTTTTGTAAAAATTAATAGGCTTTATTATTTTTTTCACGTCCTCTATATCTGCATGAGATAGAGACTTTACATCAGGATATTTCTCAAATAATAATTTACAGACTTTTATGGTTGTTTCATCCAAACTTCTTGCAGAAAGAATAGTTGCAATCAGTGTTTCATATTCATCTTTCCAATCTTCCGCCGCCAATCTCATATTTCCCTTTAATTTATTAATTTTGTAAAGCTGTTTTAAAGCTATTTTTTGGTTCATTATTGTATTTTATGCATATTTTCTCTTATAAACCTTTTTAGAAATTTTTATAAACTATCTTTTATTAGTTATATTATATATTTTGCATTAATGGAGTTTCATTAATGTAGATTGAAAGGAGGTCAAAAAATGGCAAAGAAAAAAGGGAATGTGATCGGTGGATGGGCATTTCTCATAGGAGTAGTCCTTGCTTTAATAATTGGGTTAGGTTTTACAGGTACCTATCAAGCAACTGCAACATGGATCTTGGTAATAATAGGTCTTGTAGTTGGTTTGCTTAATATAGCTGATGAAGAAGCATCTCCATTTTTGATGTCAGCAACAGTGTTGGTAATTGTTTCTGCATTAGGTGGTGGAGCTTTATCAGGCGTAGCTTACCTAGGAACTATACTGCAAGCATTATTAGTCTTGTTTGTTCCAGCAACAATTGTTGTGGCTATAAGAAATGTGTTCCAATTAGCTAAACACTAAACTTTTTTTATTTTTCTTTTTATTTTATAATTATAAATAAAATTTTTTCTTTTTATTTAATAATCTATAATATTTTTATATGGATAGTTTCATATTAAGCTTACAGGTAATCAATTAACCAGAACAAATTAAAACCAATTATAATAAGTTTTGTTAGAGTTCATGCAATTACTATATCCCTTGTTTCGCAATATAGATTAGGATTAAACTGCTCAAACATGCCTGAAGGATTATTCTCCCAAATCCAGACATGAAGATCATAATGTTCTGGTTGTCCAGGAGAATGGCCTTGCATTGGACCATCAAATAACTGTCCAAATAGTTGAGGAGTTCTGCTAACTGTTGCGCTTGGAATAAAATATTCAACACCAACTAATTTCAATCCGCGCTTCGTTGGAATGTACAATAGTGATTCTGGTTTTCTTATATCTAATGTACTATCTAGATAATAAAGATTAACATAGTGAATACCCATTGCCCCTACTCTAGGAACTTCAACGCATTCTCCCATAGCTGTATATCCGTCCCTAATAGCGTTTTTATAATTATGATACTTTTGTGTAACGGATTTTACTTTATTCAGATCTATTTTCATTTGACGAGTGCTTTCATCAAACTGATGAGTAGCAGATATACTTACAACAAAAGAACTAATTATGAATATTAAACAAATAATTGCTCCTATTTTTTTCATAAGTAATATAACAATTATTTATTTATAAAATTTTCTGTAGTTAATTGATAGTGATAAATAGTTATCATCTGATTGATCCCAAGAAGTTGATTTAATCAATCGAATTTAGTTTTTATTATTCCAGACCTCTCTTTTAAAATCAGCTCTTTAAAAATCATAAACTCAATAAATTTTTTTAATATTCTATTAGATAGTTTAGTATTACAAACCTCAAAACCTTCGAGAATTTTTATTAATGTATCCTGTATTAATGGAGCTTTTTCTTTAAAGCTTTAGCAAGAAATCCTACTCTTTTAAGGGTAGGATGAATTGCGTCCTTGATTCGCTAGATATTTATTTCTTATTTAATTATAAAAAATGAGCTTGACTTTAGCTCATTGCATTTACCGATGTAGTTAGAGCTTTCTCATTAATAAAATTTTCGGAGGTAATATGGAAACACAAATAACACTTAGAGGTAGCTCTGCAAAAATTGAAATAAATACTTATAAATCGTATGGAAGTTCAGTCGGAAATAATTTGAAATCTATACAGATAACAACAAAATACAGGTATCAAATGTTACGACAAGAAAAGTTAAAAATTTTTTGCAAGGTTTCAATTGAAGAAGCCTGCAAGAGACATAATATCGAGATAATAATAGTGAAAGTATTGAACGAGCATGTGCATATGATTGTTGATTGTCCTAGGACAATTAGCGATGCAATGTTGATGCAAATAATAAAAGGACTTTCATCATACATTTTGTTTAGGCTTTGTCCTGATTTTAGAAAGAGATATCCTAAAGGAGAGTTTTGGAATGATGGATATTTTTGTGCGAGTTGTGGAAGCGATTTTGATAAAGCATATAGTTATATTGAGAATCAGGAGAAGCATCATGGTTATTCATATTAAGGACGCCTCGCTTTTTGCCAAAAGCAAAAAGTTGCGAACGAACGAAGTGAGTGAAGCAACCCTTTACAGGCTGTGTTACAATTCAATTTGATTATTCTCAATAATCAGATAAAAAATTGAAATTTTATTATTGATAGA
>Ga0209541_10003339_pt1 | contig 29568 bp, 24 predicted proteins | sample RifCSPlowO2_01_FD_184027 | JGI IMG/M metagenome (GOLD analysis project Ga0209541, IMG submission 184027) | Groundwater microbial communities from Rifle, Colorado - Rifle CSP2_plank lowO2_0.1 (SPAdes) (version 2) | ecosystem: Environmental > Aquatic > Deep subsurface > Groundwater | place... | reverse complement strand
ATCAAGAACTGCAGGAAAGAACTCCTGCAGAAGAATCAGGAATTGATTTGGAACTTGGAAGGAATAAATTGTTGAGTTTAATTATTTATTTAGCAAATAGATGATGTGATGAAAACGTGACAGTATCTTGAGAGTTTTGTTTTTACATTTTATCTGGAGTGCAACAATGCTTAAAAATTATTAAGAATAATTTTCTCTGCCAATCTATTATTTAACATTAAAATTACCCTTACCGTCATTCTCAAGCAAATGACATTTTACTTTTGCAGTCCTATAATGTCTTCCAGAAATTAATACATCCAAATCTCCATCTCCATCAAAATCTCCAGTAACCATATGGGTAGTTGTTATTCCATGTATATCTTGAACAAAAAAACCATAAGGCTTTTTCTCTGGTAATGATTCTCTTTCAGTTTCTCTGAGATTATTAAGCGGAACTTCACACCCAGATAAACATCCTAATCCAATTCCTGCCGCCAAAACATAACTTGTTAATCTTTTCATTTTATTTTTCCTCCCATAATTTAGATTAATTTTACCCCCTAAAATACAAAATTAATCTAATTATCACAATTATTATTCCAATAATAAATAAAGCATCTAAAATCCATAAAAGATATTTTATTGTCGGATTTTTCAAATACTCATTAACTTTTTTATTATAATCTTTCTTTCCGTTTTCCACTTGTGGCTGTGTATCTTCTTTGTAAATTGTTAATTTCTTTTTATTGCTAGTCAGCTTTGCAGTTCCAAGACTAATCACTTCATTATTATCTGAACTTCTGGCAACATTTTCAGCTTCTTCACTTTCAGTTATTATCCTTGTTTCAGCTTCCTCATCAACTTGAACTGCCGCAACTACAACTTCTTCAATTTCGTTCATGATTACAAGTGTTTTTGCTTCTCTGTCTACTCCGCTTCCATTATAATAAACACTTGCTGTTATTTCATAGCTTGCTTCGCTTGCATTTTGTGGAAGCGTGAAAGAAAAGCTTTTGGTTTCAGTATCATCATCGCCAAAACTTTCAATATCGAATCTCTCTGATTTTAGATTTATTCCTAATTCAGTATTTTTAATCTCAACATAAATATCATCCTGATCGTCGCCACCAACATTTTGAACCTTTACTTTGAAATTTATAATATCTTGCGATTCTGCCTGAGAAGGATCAATTGTGAACTTATCAATCACAACTTTATCATCTTCCCTTTCAATTTTTACATTTATGAAATTGGAATTGCACTCTCCGTCTTTAGATTTTGCAAAAACATAAATTGCAAAATTATCTTTTTCATCAATATCTTCAGGAATTGTAATTTTTATTTCGCTGTCTTCACTGCTTCCTTTATTAATATCCAGAGAATCATCATCACTATCTTCAGACCTGTTTGTATTTAAATTATACAAATGAGCTTCTACTTTAAAATCATTGTCTTTATTTAATCCGTTTCTTATTTTAGCTTCAATAGTTATATCATCTCCAATATTCAAGTCATCATTATCATCCGGGTTTTTTATCTCAATTCCAACTAAGCTTGTTTTATTTGTGCATTGAGCTACATTGCTGAATGCAGGAGGAAGTTTAACATCAGTTACAGTTAATTTAACAGTTTTTACAGCTGTTAAATTTGTTTCATCTATTGCTATAAATCTGACATTATAAATTCCACTTTGAGTATAACTTGGAGTCCATAAAAATCTTTGATTTTCAAAACTTGCTCCGCTTGGGAGGCTTTCAGCAGTGTAGGTTATATTTTCTCCATCTTGATCAATAGCATTAACACTGAATTCTATAGTCTGATTTTCTAAAATTGTTCTGTCGCTGATACTGCTAAAAACAGGCGCATCAGGAGCGCTTAAATTAAATGTTCTGTTTTGCTCTGCAAAAGCAGAATTTCTTGAATCACTGCATCTTACATTCCATAAATAGTTTCCATCATTTATATTTTCCATAGAGAAATTTCCAGTAATCATTCCATTCACAAGAGAAAATATCAAAGAAGATACTGGACCAAAATTTCCGTTAACATTGCTATATAATTCACATGTTAGGATTTCAGCATTATCACTAGCATTGAATGCAAAATTAACATTTCTTATATTAAATGTAGAATTATTATACGGATTATTCAGAACAACACCAGGAATAATCATGTCTGCAGAATTTGGCAGTTCAAGTGTTGGATTATCAAATATCCTGAAGTCATTGCTGTCAGTATTTGTATCCAAACCATCTGTTTTTCTTCCAACAGACTTGTTTTGTGGAGGAAGAGGGGCATTTTCCTCTCCGTCCCCATAAGTAATTATATCAACATTTTCATTATTACATATTAATTTTATTGTGTCTCCAGCATCTCTCAACCCATTAACCCATTCAAAAACTATAAAGCTGTTACTTGGTAAATTTCCATCAAGAGCAAGATTACCATTATTACTATTTTCTAATTTGCATATTCCCAAATTAAGATTAGTATTGCTTGGATTGTAAATTTCAACCCAGTCTGCTTCAGTTCCAGAATTTACAAATAACTCGTTAATTACTGATTTTGGCATTACATTTATTGCAATTTGCTGTTCATCTACTCCTCCTTTACCATCGCTGACACTAATCATTACATTATGGCTTCCTTCATCTCCGCTTGCTGTCTGCCACATTCCGGAAGCATTTAATGGAGATGAAAATGCAAAAACAAGAGCATCATTATCAGGATCACTTGCGACAGGATTTACAGTAACTAGCTGTCCTGCAACAACATCTATATTATTCAAATGCTGTAATACGGGAGCATCATTTGCTGCAGTAACATTAATAAGAATATTATTGCTATCTACAGAATTCTGTCCATCAGAAGCGCTGATAATTATAAACGCGTTTCCAAACCAATCCATAATACTTCCTAATCTTAAGATATTGCCAGAAATTGTTGCAAGCACATTATTTTCTGAAACACTTTCAATGCTGTAATTTAGCGGATCATTTTCAGGATCAATGAAATGCCCGCTTAAATCCAGTTCATTAATTGTATCTTCATCAAATGAAACAGATGAAAAATTAGAAATTAATACTGGAGCATCATTTATACAGTTTTTCAATAAATCACTGGAATTTATATTATATGTTACATCATTGTCATCACAGTCATTACCGCCAACAATTACTGCATCAAAACCATCTAAATCAACATCAGCTAAATCTCTTCCATCACAATTTTCATCAATATTATTATAAGCTATTTCAGTTGCATCCGGATTAATATTAGCACTATTATCATTGCAGTCATTGTCAAAAAATCCGTCTCCATCTCTGTCCTGTCCGTTAATGCTCCATGCCAAGGAATTCTTAAATAAGTTTTTTGTATCCTCACTCCAATAAGCTGTTTCAGTCAAGCCGAAAAACAAGCTTCTCTTGCTTGTTGTTTTTCCATTAAGCATTAGTGTTCCAGGATTTACAAAGGCAACAACATAATCTCCACTAGTTAATGTTCCACTATAAGTCACAACTTTAATTCCATTAGGTTTTTTTCCATTGCCTAAAGTATATGCATTAACACTTCCTTGGGTATAAGCGATAAACACATCTTTTAACCCTTCAGTTATTGTTATATTATTTTTATAATTTGTTAATTGTAAGAAGCTTCTTGATAAAGTTCCATGAGAATTAGTCCATCCCCATCTAAAATCAGTCCCACTTTTATGATAATACTCCGAATTAAATATAAATGAATTATGCTGAGTTACTATATCTGATAATCTGGCAACATTCAAGCTTCCAAATAAATCATCTCCCACAAAAACCAGTCTGTAATCTGAAAAATTTGTGTTCTGGATCTGTGTTTCCTGTATTATATCATAGCTGTAACCGCTTTCATTAAATATATTTTTTAAGGTATTGTCAGCCATTGAATTGCTTTTTACAACATAAGCAATATCTTTAGCAAAAACAAGCGGTGAAACTAGCAGAGTTAAGAATACTGCTAAGAAAATGCCAATTAATATTATTGTGAATGCCTTCCGGCCTTTCTGTTTTTTCTTTTTTATGATATATCCAAGTCCAAGAATAACTGCAATCAATAAAATACTAGTTAATAGCAGGCTTAATACCAAACTGCCGTTAACTCCCCCATCATCATTATTTCCTGAAAATACTGAAAGAATATTTTTCCCAATATTTGAATTGCTGTTAGGATTTCCCTCTTTTACATTAACAATAATCTGCGAAGATAGCACAACTCCCGCCTCATTTTCGTTTGTCGGGGCAAACTTTACATTAATTCTTCCCTCATCTCTTCCAAGTTCCTTTCCAGCTGTTAATGTAAATCTTGCCTGCTTTTCCTCTCCGGCATTTAAGACAAAATTTTCATCAATTAATTCAATATTATCTGTTAAATTTCCGCCAACAAATAAAGTAATATTCAAAGGAACATCATTATCATTAATAACCTGTATTGATCTCTCAATTGCCTCTCCAGCTTCAAGATTCAATATCATTCTTCCGTTACCTATCTTGCCGGTTATTGCACTAGTTAAACTTAAACTAAATAATAATACAAAAACAATGATTAATATACTTAAAATTTTGTTAAAGCTCAATTCTTTTTTCATTTTTTAATATTTATCGCTTTTTTTAAATAAACGCTCTAAAAGTTTATTTAAATAATTCCAATATTTATTTTTAATGCAATATTCACTTGTTTCTTCCACGCCATTTCTTTTTAAGCTGATTTTTAACTGGTCATAATTACATCCATTATCTGCAGTATCTAGCCAAACACACTTGTTTTCTTTACAAGCCCATTCGCCAATTGTTTCTGGGTGATTTAATCCTTTGCAGTCTTTGGCAAATTCACAATATCCTATTTGCCTCTTTAAATTAAATGTCTGCACACATTCTAATAACTCTGAAAGATTTTTTTCTCCATTTTTATAATCATTTACACACGCAACTAAATCGCTCATTATCTGCCTGTCTCTTATGTTTGGATGTGCTGTATTCCAAATAGAAATACATTCATGCAGTTTAGATAAGCTTATTTTCCCATCTTTGTATTCAATAACCTGCTTAATTAGCTCTTCATCACTGCCACATGCAGGAGAATTCATTTTTTCAGAATACCCTTTTCCTAGCATGATGGTTGTTATTAATACTAAAAACAATAACGTGATTAATAAGTTCTTTTTTTTCATTGTAAAAACATAATAACACTTTCCTAACATTTAGTGTTACTTAGAAATTAAACCTTTTTCGTAAGTATTTAAAGATTATTATCGTCGAGAAAATAGTTTTTTGTAGTTACTTTAATTAGATGAAAAAATAACAATATCAGTATTAGCTTAATTAAATCGGCCTTACAACACAATTTAATCCATTAATCCACCAATTTTATTATCTAATTATAGTGCAGTTAATTCCGCTCCATGTATAGACACCTGTATTGCCGCCAAGAGCTCTTTCAATCCAATTGCCATAAGGAATATTATATGTAGGACATTGGTTAGCCGCAGAACACGAGACTTCTTGCGTAGCCCCGTAACTTAAACATGTCCTTCCTCCTCTTTCACATGCAGAACCTGGGAAATTAGGATGCCCTACAGGTAATCCCGGACAAATACTATAAATAGGAATGTAAACATAATCCATACAACTATTAGTAAGAATAGCTTCACATTGTTCCACTTCTTTAATTCTTAATTTTATTTGGCCTTCTTGTAAAGCCATTTCCCATTGGTATTTTTTATAATTTGAAGTGTCATTTACTGCATTATAATCAAAGGTATACCATGGAAAATCGGTTGCTCTAGTTATAACATTATTAAATATTCCTATATCTGTGATTATAGGTTCAGTATTTGCTGCGATAGGAATAAAATTTTCATCTAAAAATGCCCTTTTCCGTTGAGGGATTGGATCATTTCCATAATAACAGATTATATCATAAGATCTTCCAGGAACTAATTCAGTTGGTGCGATTATATTTTTACCAGTATATTCTGCATACTTTTCTCTTTCTTCCCATATTGGACAATGTTTTGTATAGTTTTCTTCTGGAGCATTATTAAAAACAGTATATCTCTCGTCATTGTTATTATATAAAGCATCTTTCGCATTAGGTGTTACGAAATTAAAAATTAATCCTTCACTTGGTGGTTGTAGCAAACAAGCGCCGTTGCTGCATCCATTAGGGCATGTTTGGGTAAGAACATCATTTGTTGCAGGTGTTGCACACTGATTGTTTACACATTGTGGAATTGTTGTTCTGTTGAAAACATTTCCACTAATACAAATTAACTGACTTGTTCCACTTCCACATTGTGAATTTGTTGTGCATTCTGGCTGAGGCAAACACACTCCATTACTGCAACCAAACTGACAATTTTGTATAGTGGTATTTGTTGTAATTGTTGCGCATGTATTAGTCAGAGTGCATGTAGGTATTTGAGTAATATTGATTCTGTTATTTCCAGAACAAATTACCTGACTTGACTGGCTTCCGCACTGCGCATTATTTATGCATTGCAATAAATTATTCTGGCAGAAACTATTCACAGTTCCCGGATTTACGCATATATCCATTGTTTGCTGAATATTATCATTACATTCTGAATTTGTTATACATCTTATATTATTATGCTGGCAGAAACTTTGTTGTGTTCCAGGATTTAAGCAAATATCCTGGGTGTATGCATTGTTATCATTGCAATCTTGATTATTGAAACATATTGGCCTTGGAAGACACTGCGCATTATTACAACTATACTGGCAGTCCTGTGCAAGTGTTGTAGATGTTATTGTATCTGTACTGCACCGGTTATTTACGCATCTATATCTGCTTGTGCTGTTAACTACATCATTATTATTGCTGCAAATTAAAGTGCTACTCACAACCCCACAATCATTATCTGTTATACATTGAGGCTGAGGCAAACACACTCCATTACTGCAACCAAACTGACAATTTTGTATAGTGGTATTTGTTGTAATTGTTGCGCATGTATTAGTCAGAGTGCATGTAGGTATTTGAGTAATATTGATTCTGTTATTTCCAGAACAAATTACCTGACTTGACTGGCTTCCGCACTGCGTATTATTTATACACTGCAGTAAATCATGCCTGCAATAGCTTTGTGGTGTTGAAGGATTTACACAAATGTCAGTTGTCTGAGCATTATTATCATTGCAGTCTGTATTTGTGAAACAAATAATAGTGTTATGGAAACACTGGTTATTTACACACTGATCTTGAGTTGACTGATTATTATCGTTACAATCTAAATCATTATTGCATTCTCCAATTTGTGTATTTATACAAATTCCATTAGAGCATGAATCTGCAGTATTTGGATTATTATCATTGCAATCTTGTATAAGCTGTTGAGTTTGTGTTATTCTGCAACTGCTTTGTAAAGTTCCTGGAGATAAACAACTTGCATTCTGGAATGTTTTATACACATCATTCAGAGAACAGAATTCTCCATCAATAAACCCAGTTACTCCACATTCTAAATTATTCAAACAATTTACTTCAGTATTAATACAGAAACTCTGAGGTGTTGCAGGATTAACACACTGATCAGCTGTTCTCACATTATTATCATCACACTGTCCATCATTTGAACACTCAATATTTGGAATTATGCACGCTCCATTGCTGCATCCATACTGGCAGGATTGTACAATATTATTAGTTGTAGTTTGTGAACAAGTATTTGAAGCAGTGCATATAGGGGTTATTGTTCTATTTACAACATTACTTCCAGAACAAATTAAGCTACTTGCCACGCTTCCGCACTGCGCATTGTTTATACACTGCAGTAAATCATGCCTGCAATAGCTTTGTGGTGTTGAAGGATTTACGCATATATCAGTTGTTTGAGCATTATTATCATTGCAGTCTGTATTTGTGAAGCAGATAATAGTGTTATGGAAACACTGGTTATTTACACACTGATCTTGAGTTGACTGATTATTATCGTTACAATCTAAATCATTATTGCACTCAATTGTCTGATTCACGCAAACCAGCTCACAAGTATTATTTCCTAAATTTTCATAAAGCTGGATTATTCCATTATAATTGTCAACAAAAAAATACTGGCCATTTGTTATCTGAGCCATGTCTTTCAGCACTTGCTCATTAACCTCGCTTCTTCTTCCAAATCCAACTGTTACAATCATTACATTCTTGCTCTTTGCATAATTTGCAGCGCTGATTGAAGATTCAATATCAGTAGGATCTGTGAATGTTCCTGTTGTATCTAAGGAATTGGCAACAGTTGGCGCTCCATCAGATAAGAATATTATTACATTGGGAGCTCCAGATCTTCCTTGACTTACTAATTTATCAACAGCTTTTATTATTGATTCGTTATAGTTAGTATCTGCATTTCCATTTGCATAAAGCTGTAATACTCCGGCATTTATTGTATTAAAATTATTTGTCAGGCTTACTTCACTAACAGCATCTGTTGAGAAAGTGCTTAACCCTATTTTTGTTGCGCTGTTTTTGTTCAAGGCAGCTTCAGCAAGTTTTGAAGCAGCATCTCTTGCGCTTTTTATCTTTGTAATTCTCTGGAATATGCTGTCAGCAGGCGGATCTAAATACCTGTTCATGCTTCCGCTTCGATCAAACACTAGCTCAAAATCAACAGCGCCTCCAGAACATATTTCAGTGCATATCTGTCCTTCTAATAAGCATGTTGAAGAACACCCGTCTCCATTAGCTGTATTTCCATCATCACATTGTTCGCCAGATTCTTTAACTCCATTTCCACATACTGGCGGTATAGGATTATGTATGCATTGAGATTGCGGAGTTCCTGGAGATAAGCAAATATCCTGGGTGTAAGGATTGTTATCATTGCAGTCATTATTATCATCACATTCAATATTCGGAGGCAAACAAGCTCCATTTACACAACCATACTGACAATTTTGCAATGTAATATTTGCAAATTGTACACTGCAATTACTGCTGATACATTGTGGAGTCTGAGTCATATTTACAACATTATTTCCAGAACATATCAGCTGACTGCTTGGATTTCCGCATTGCGCATTATTTATACATTGCAATGGAGTGTTTACACATTGGCTTTGAGGTGTTCCAGGATTCAAACACTGATCACTAGTCTGAGGATTATTATCATCACAGTCAGCATTTGAATTGCATTCTATAATTGTATAATTGCACTGATGATTAATACACTGGTCAATTGTCAGAGCATTATTATCATTGCAATCCTGATTGTTAATGCACTGCAAAGGGTTATGAACACATTGCGCTTGTGGTGTGCTTGGATTTAAGCAAATATCCTGAGTATAAGCGTTATTATCATTGCAGTCAGCATCGCTGCTACAAGCTGGCTGATTCAAGCAAACTCCATTATTGCAACCAAACTGGCAGGTTTGAATTAAAACAGCTTCATCTTCAGGATTGCTTACACAAGAAGCTATTGAATTGTTATTGCTACTACATCCTCTGTCAGTGCAAACTCTGTTTTGATAAACATTATTATTTGAACAATATCTGCTGCCAACATCACTGCAAGAATCTTCTCCGCATTCATTAACTTGTTGTTGTGTTTGTGTTACAGCGCAATTGCTTTGTAGAGTTCCAGGAGAAATGCAAGTTGAATTCTGGAAATTTTTGAAAACATCATCAGCAGAGCAAAATTCTTGGTCAAGAAATCCTGTAAACCCGCAATCACTATTTGTCAGGCAGTTTACCTCTGTATTTCTGCAGAAACTATCTTCATCTCCCGGATTTACACACTCATCAACTGTTCTGTTATTATTGTCATTGCAGTCGCTGTCAGATGAACACGGAATAGGTATATACTCACAAGTGTGATCCTCTTTACACTGGTCAATTGTTCCTGCATTATTGTCATCACAATCGCTATCAATGTTGCATTCTACACACCCGCCATTGAAGCAGGCATTAGAGCATTCCTGGACAAAAGTTTTATTTTGAGGCACACCAATACATACTGCATCTAACCTTCCAGAATTCTGGCAGCTGTAGTCAAGATTATCTCTGAAAATCTTTTTTCCATCGCAGTAAGGGTCTCCAATAGAATCATCATCACAGTCATTGTCATTTGAGCATGCTGTTGCAACAAATGAAGCGCATTCATTAAATAATTGTTTTGCTTCAGAAGTCCAGAAATCAGATTCAATTATTCCATAGAAGCACATTTTTCCGTTTGCAAATTCTCCGTTGTTTAATCTGCTGCTTGCGTTTGCATAAGCTATTACAGCTCCTAAATCTCCGTCTATATCTCCAACATGAGTTCCTGCTATTTCTTCAAAACCCGGAGCTTTATTATTATGGTCAAGATAATAATAAGGAATTGCAACAGTGCTTCCCGGACTAAAAAAAGCATCAGTATAAACCTGCAAAATCTGTATAAAATTTCCGAATTTTTTTACTTTAAGAGGCTGGGTTCCGCCTATTTTGGATATTCCATCAGCATCAGTTATATCCCAGTCTCTTCCATGGTAATAGTTTGCGATAATGCTTGGATAATCATTAACAGGTATTAGTCTTGGATTGGAAAATTTTTCATCACCAACGAAAATAAGCCTGTATTGAGAGAAATCAACACTTGAAACCTGAGAGGCTTTTATTGTATCAACACTTAGTCCAAGATCATTAAAAACTCCGATAACATTCTGGTCTATTTTGAAATCTTTGTTGTAAATGTAGGCTACATCGGCAGCGCTTGCAAAAGAAGCTGCGAAAGAAATAGATAATGTACTAATAAGTATAATGCAACATAATAGGAGTATTACACCCCTTTTTTTAATGCCCCTCATTTTATCTTAAAATTATATTTTGTAAAGTTAAACTCTTTATAAATATTGTTGTCGTCGAAAAAATACTTCTTTGTAATCACTAATAATTAATACCAAAAGTTTATTTTTTGTGTTTTTAATTAAATTTTATGAATAGAAAGGGTATTAAGTTACCTTATCAATAGCTCCATTTCGCTAAGAAATTCTTTAGCCCTTTTTAATGAAGTCTGGGCATATTCTTTCTTTATATTTTCTGTCATATTATACTGGAATTTATGCCTTTTACTCCTTTCATATTCTAAATCATAGAAAAGCTTTTCTGCCTGTTCCGAATATCTTATTAGATCCATTGCCTGATCTTTTGCTTCTTCATAAATTTCAAATAATTCTTTCGCAATTTTATCATTTTTAATAAAATAAAAATAAAGCACATCTGAAGCAACTTTATGGACAATCTTCTCTCCTAACTTTATCCTATACTTTGAAAATAGCGCATTTACAATATAAAACATAGAATAATAAGAAGTGGTAATAACCCAAAGGTAAGTTTCAAAATCATCCAATAAATTTAATTGTTTTTTTAATTCACTATCTTCTGATATTTGAAGTAATATATCGGCAGTTTGTAGTGTTTTCTTAGCAGTCTTTACATAAAAATCTATTAGTTCTTCATATTCACCTTTTTTAAATAAACCTTCGTTTAAATAAGTATTAATATTTGCTTCAATAATCTTTATTTCTTTTTCGCTTTTCATTTTATGAAAATTTTCATCTTGCAAGCACTATGCAATTATAAAACTGCTCATATCCCTTAAATATAATATGATTTTTAACTATCTCTTTTCCAACATTCATTTCTTTAGATTTTAACATTTCAATAAACTCGCTATAAGCAAAAGATAGCAAATGGATTTTTAAAGATGATAATTTCTTTATAGAATTGATTACTCTTTCTAAATATTCTTTATCTTCACCTGAAGTGATTGCTGCAACATCTATATCAGAGTGCTTGTTAGCATGACCTTTGGCATATGAACCGAATAAAATTAATGTATAATCGGGAGTTTTTGCATTAGCTATTATGTCCTCAATAAACAGCATAATTTTTTTATTTTTTAATAAGAACTCGCTTGATCTTTGGGAACTAATAAAACAAGCGATATTAATATTATCTTTATAACTAAAAGAGCAGTAATGGGATTTTCCCTTTATTTCTTCCTTTATAATTTTATTTGTTGCCAGTCTTTTAATGCTATTGTGGACTTTTACATAAGGCCTTTTTGTTTTATCTGCGATTTCCCTAATTGAGAATTCCTTATCTAAATTTTCAATTAAGAAATTAAGCACTTTAAAGTCAGTTTTTTCCAATTGTATATATACCATTTCTAGTATAATATTATACCTTTAGTGGTATTTAAACTTTCCTATTATCTTAAATAACTTATATTATTTTTGTATTAATTCTCTATAATATACTAAATTCAACTCCTTCACTATCAGAATTTCCTGCTTTATCAATTGCTCTTATTGTTAGATTATGGTTTCCTGGCTTGAAGGTTATTCTTCTTTCACAAATTCCATTTTTTAATCTATTACATAATGGTTTCCATTTTGGTCTTGAATCAGAATTATCCATATATTCTACAACATCAAGGTTAAGTTCTGAAATGTTAATTGTAAACTTAACCCTTTTATTATCAATGCTTTTATTTATATAATTAATTATTGGAGAAGTTGTATCGACATTAATTGGAATTTCTCTTGACTCATCTATATTTCCTGCAATATCTTCAACTTGCATTTTATAATTTATTTGCTGTCCATTGTAAGATGCTAAATTAAGGCTAAAAGGGCATTGTATATTTTTTCCAGATAAATTGCATTGATTTATTATAATAGTTGGATTGAATATTATTGAGACTTTTTTTAAATTTTCTTCACTATATCTTATATAAAAATCACTGCCATTTGTAAATGAGTTTCTTCTAGGAAGTGTTTTTGATATTCTTGGTTTTTTGAGATCTATTATCAAATTTCCACAAGGCAAAATTGTTCTATATTCGTAAATTGTTTTATTTTCTATTGTTCCACAATTATTAATATCATACTGAGTTAAAAATTTTGATTGGTTCCTTAGATTATTTGGTAAACATGAAATATTTTGCCAGTTACTCCAAGAAGTATTGACTAAGTTTGGCGTACACAAATCTTCTATAATTATTGATTTTGATATTTGAGCATCTACCCCAGGTTCATGGGGGTAACAATAACCCTCTACATCATTAGAAGTAATTTTTAAAATATGCTCTCCTTTTGTAGTATTTTGTGGTATAATAAAACTACAATTCATTTGATAATTTATATCATAAGGAGTATTAGAATCGTATCCATTATTAAACCCATTTGATTTACAAGTTCCTATTGGTGATAAAGAACTATCTAAAAAGAAAGCCCAATGATTTTCATCACTAAAATGCCAACCGTGCCAGTCTATTATTACATTTATTGTATCTCCCGGTTTTATATTAGAATCAGACCATGTAATTGAATCTATACCAGTAATACTATCAAATGTAGAACATGAATGCGTTGAACTTCCAAATCCTTGAATAGGTATTTTAGATTTAGATTTAAAATATATCAAACTTGTTGCGATTTCGGAATTAGTTATTGCTTTATAACTTGAATTACCATAACTATCATGTATAATAAGAATATCATTACCATTTAATTTACCATAACCAACCATGGCAACAGTATGAACGGGGAAGACTGAGATAATAGTATCTTTCATCTGAACATATATTATTCCATATTGGCGTAAGTATTCATCAATTGTTGCATAATTGCTATCCTTATTTAACAAATAATAGTTATCTATTCTATATTTATTATCCCACGTATTATATTGAAAATCGGCATTTCCTGGTATTTCAGGATCATCTAGATTATCAAAATTTGGGGTATTGGTTAATATTTTAGCATACCCGCTTATGCAATAAGGAATTCTTTCTTTAGTTATAGGGTCATATAAACCAATACCTAAGATATCAGCATAACAAATAATACATCCACAATCAGCCCAATTATCTGGATAGATGTTATGGTAAAGTGTCTCAAGTTCTCTAGGATTTAAACCATATTCAGTTTCTCCCCTAACAAAATTCTTGTACGATTGAGAAACTGGACTGCCAAGAATTATGTTCCACCAATCGGCAACCGTACTTGCACCATAGGATAAACATTTCAATGCATCATCGGTATAGTTTTCAGTCCATGTATGAACAGGGCTAAGATTATTATTTACATAAGATTCCCAAGATGATTTACCTTTTTGATTTTTCCAAGGTAAGTAATCATAATTTTCGATTAAAAAAGTGTCTGTTAGATTGGAGATCTTTATAGGAATTCTTGATAAAGTTGAAAAAGATTTAGTATCTTTAATATTAGAGTATTGAACCATATTTATATCGCTAGAAATTTTAGGTCTATCATTTAGGGTCTCATAATAATCAGAGATAATTAAATTTTGAAGTTTTAATCTTGTTACCTGATTACTAGTATTCTCTGATGAACTCAAAACAGACAAACTATTTTTATTAACAATATGTGGTGTTGCCAGATAAAGAATTTGCGAATAAGGAGAATCACGAATTAAAATTAATCTAGACTCATTCGAGAATTCTGTTCCTGAAAGGTTAGAAATTATTTTTTCCATATTTTCCCAATTTACTAAATCAATATTAAAAATTGGTTTACCATCTAAATTCCATTCTGGGTAACTAATTATCTTGTTATCATAGGGATCTACTATCATAAATCCTCCTATTTTATCTTCTGATTTGATCAATGGAACAACATAGGCAATTGCATTTTGATCATCAAAAATCAATTTAGGAGTGCCCGCTTTTTTGAGATCAGTATAGAGATTGAAAGTCCATTTTTGAAATACATCATCAGGGTTATTATGAAGAGAAGTTTTAGAATATGATATTATCGAACTAATATTTTCCTCAACTAATTTGATTATCTTATCTGAAGAGATTACATCTTTTATTAGCTGTTCTTTTGGTAAGATTTCGGTGGGATAACTGCCGGCATTAACAAATGGTATTAATAGTGACATTACAATGAGTAAACCAAAAGAGATGATTAATAATTTAGATTTCATTTGAACCCTCTTATCTTCTGCGTAAAAAATCCAATTATCAAACCTAATATAGGAAATAAAATTGCACATATTGGTGCTATAAAAGAGAATACCAATAAACACTCGGAATGACTTGACGAATTGAAACAACCGATATAAAAATAGATAAGAATAACTAAAAGAATACAAATACTTATTAAAAGACTGATCAATAAAGTAATTTTTTGTTTGTCTATAAAGAAACCTATTAGGGTTAAGAGAACAGTTATATACAATCCAAGAATTAATGAAGAAAAGAAATTACCGAAAAATTGAAATATTGTAGTGTTATTCCAAATATTAATTATGCTTTGAGAATAATTAATTGAAAAGATAAGAAGTATTATTGTTAAAATTAAACCAATAAAAAAAAGAATCTTTTGTATTCTCATAATTTTATACATTGTATTATTTATTTAAATTTATTATCATATTGACTCTTTTCCATCCCATCACTACGTTCCCCCTTCTCTTAAACCTATCTCACTACTCAACGATAATCATAAACAATTGTTAAGTTTTTGCCGATGATAGATTATAAAATAAATTGTTACTTCCCCCTAAAGTTCCCGCAAATTACCAAAACCCATTCAGGATAATCTTCATAGAAAGATTTATAAACATTCATTAATAATGAATAATTATTCACTTTAAGTGAACATTATAAAATGATACCTAAAAATACCAAGAAGATAATATTATACCTGTTAAGGAATTTAGAGTTTTTTAATATTAACCAGATTTCTAAAAAATTAGATATAAGTGTAGGAAGTGCTTTTAAAATTTTAAAAGAATTGGGAAAAAACAATATTGTCTTGCCTATGGACTTGGGAAACGCTAAGTTTTATCAAGTAAATTTAGGGAATAAAGAAACGATAAGATGGTGTGAAATTCTTTTACTAGAAGAAAGAAGAACATTAAAAGGATACCCTAAAATTTATAGCGAAGAGATACAAAAGTTTGAATATGCAGAATTAATTATCTTATTTGGCTCTATTTTAAATAATAAAGATTTTAATGATGTGGATGTTTTTTTTGTAACTAACAAGCCTAAGGAGGTTGTTAAGTTTTGTTTAAACCTATCAAAAATAAGAACTAAGCCAATTGTCCCTTTAATTTTAAAAAAAGAAGATTTTATTAAAGAAATTAAAAACAAGAAAGAAGTAGTTTTAAACATCATAAAATCAGGAGTTATATTGAAAGGAGAAGATGTATTTTTAGATATGCTAAAAAATGCCAAACAGTAAATCAAAATTGGATTGGTGCCTTGCAAGTGAAAAGAGAATGAAAAATATCCTTCCTAATGATAAACTTTCTAAAGAGCATATAGAAAAAGCGAAACATAATTTGAAAGCAGCCGATTATAATATTAAAGGGCATTTTGATGATTGGGCTGTTTCACAATCTTATTATGCAATGTATCATGCACTTTTAGCAATATTATTCAAAAAAGGATTTGAATCAAAGAATCACGAATGCACAATTAATACAGTAGAATTCTTAATTGAAGCTAAAGAAATTAATTTGAACATGGAAGATTTATCTTTTATCAGGACTACAGAAAAAATGACTGCTAAAGATGCAAAATCATTAAGAGAAGAATTTCAATATGGGACTCAAACAGATGTAAATAAAGTATTGCTTGCCGAACTTCTTGAAAAATCTAAAGCTATTGTTGAGAAAATTGAAGTTGTATTAAGTGAGGCGAAATAAAATAATCTAAACATAGTAAATTATATGTAAAAATCAGGAAAAGTATTGCAGTATTTCAAAATTTTCTAAAAAGCGCTTGCCACGAATTGAATTAATATCTTCTTAATTTCATTTATTGTTGCTTGCTGATCTTTTTTATCAGACCTTCTTACGAAAGTAATTAATAATTCAGTTAGTTTGGATTGATCCATTATCTTCAATTTATGCCCATCTGTGATAAAATAAAATCTAAAATTGTTATATTTGATTTCTTTAATAATGATTCCTCCAACACTGCCTAGAAGCTTTCCTTTATGCGGATTATTTTCTAAAGAATACATCTGCCTGAAGATTATTTTAGATTCTTCCTTGAATTTTTTTAAAATATCATTTTTTAAGCCTTCAGCGATGCTTACCTTGGCCATTTTTTATCTGCCACTTTAATAGCTTCTTCAATCGGAATAAATCCTTCATCAGACATCAAGAAATCTCTTAGCTGCTCCTTGACAGCTAACGCATAAATTCTTTTAAGAATTTCATCGTAACTTTCTCCTTTTAAGCCAAAAGTGGATATTTTCTCTTTTGTTTCCTTGCTTAATTGAATTGTTGTTTCCATATTAATCTATAATGCCTATAGCCACTATAGTTTTTAAAATATTATGGTTTCTAAACTTTCCTGCACTTACAGTTCGCAGTTTCTCCACGGGAAGTATTTTTGTAAGTCAAAGTGCAGTTCCATCCTAAATCAATAAAATTATTTAAGTGATTGTCTTCAGCATGCCCACATACAATATTTTTCCTGTCGTTGTTGCTTAAATATTTGAAATAATTTGCAAAGCTGGAATTTGTTGAATTTGCAATTATTATTTTCTGACTTTCCAGTTTTTTAATCCTAGATTCCTGGTTATTTGTTTTTGAAGTTAATCCATTTATTGTTATTGTAAAATTTGCAATTGTGTTTATTATTGAGGTTTTCCATATTTCAAAGCCAGAAATTTTATTTTCAACATTTTTTATTCTTATTTCTGTAATATTATTTTCCTCTTTAAGCCTTGCCTGAATTAATCCATAGCCATAAATTTCATCCCAGCCGCTAATTCCAAGATCAAGCGCATCTTCATGAAGCTTTGCTCTTACTTCATTTGGAGTTATGCTTTTGTTTTGTTCAAGCATCAGCGCAGCAACTCCTGCAGTATGCGGCGCTGAAAATGAAGTTCCTGATGCAATTGCATAGCTGTTATTTATATAAGTTGTAAGAATATCTGTTCCAGGAGATGCAAATTCTAAATCACTTCCCATATTGCCAAAGGGAACTTCATTATTTTCATCAATGTTTCCTGCTGCAATAACACTTGTATATTTTGCAGGATACAAAACATCTCCGCCGTCATTTCCTGCTGCAGCAATTAATACAATTCCAGAATTATATGCTTCAGCAAGCTTAATTTCCAATACTTCTGAATAAGCCTCTGTTCCAAAACTCATACTTATTATGCTTATATTGTTTTCAATGCCCCAGTCAATGCCGTTTATTATCGCAATCAAATCGCCTCCTGTTTCATCCATTACTTTAACAGAATATAATTCAATGTTTGGAGAAACTCCAACAATTCCAATCCCATTATCTCTTGCAGAAATAACTCCTGCAACAAGTGTTCCATGCCCGACAAAATCCTGATTATAATTCTCTCCAGGAATAAAGCTAATTCCCCCGCTTACATTTAAATCACTGTGTTTTGCATCAACTCCAGTGTCTAAAATTGCCACTTTTACTTTTTTCCCAGTTGTTTTATGCCATACATAAGGGGCTCTTACTCTTTCAACTCCCCACGGAATTAACTCGCTGGAAGCCAGCTCAGAATAAGTTTCATTGCTCACATTGTTTAATATATTATATTCTGTTTCTGAATCAGGATTTACCTGAATTTTCTTGCCTCTCAACACAGGCTTCAGTGTAGCTTTTGCTTTGCTTACAGAAACTCTTTCGCTAACATTTGGCAATGGGATTTTAAAATTTTTTTCACTCACCCACTTGTCATTTTGGGAATCATAAACATTTACTATCACACTTCCATCAGCGCTTTTGTTTATGATCACTTTGTTCGTATATTTTGCAGAGCTGAATGGCAGGGCAATAAAAACTATGAATCCTGCAAGTAATATAATTAACATTAACTTATACAACCGCCTCTTTTTCATATAATAGTCTAATTTTATGCAATTATAAAGTTTGTTATGGTCTTAATAAGATATTTAAGGTATGTTTTTAATAGAAATATTTAAATATGGTAAAATATACCATAGTATTATGGTAATAAATAATGACTTAAGCTTAAAGGAGAAAATCTTAAAATATCTAATAGAAAATAAAGAAAAGCCAAAAACAATAAGGCAGATTTCTAAGGATTTAGGAGTGGATTATAAAAATACTTTTCAAGCAATATCCTCTCTGTCAGAACTAATCTTAAAAGAAAAATTTGGAAATACAAATATGGTTAAAATAAAACTTATGCCAAGCAACGAGATTTTTTCAATTGAAGGCAAAAGAACAAAGCAATTCTTAAGAGATAACAAGAAATTAGAATTAGTAAAGAAGGATGCTGAAAGCATTAATTATCCGTTTTTAATAGTTTTAGTATTTGGCTCTTATGTAAAAAGAACTAATGCAAAAAGCTCAGATATTGATGCCTGTATTATTTGTGATAATAAGGAAAAAATAAAAGAATTTATATCAAAACTTGAATTATTGCCATTTAATCTGGAAATTCATACCTTTAGTGCTAAAGAATTTGAATCTATGTTACAGACAAAAAATGAAAATATAGGAAAGGAAATTGTTAAAAATAATATTCTTCTTTACGGCATTGAAGCTTATTATAATCTTATATCAAAATGGATGAAAAAAGAATAAAACTCGCTGAGAGTAATTTTAATAGATATTTAAGAGATGGTTTGCTTAAAAAAGAAAGTTTTGAGGAAGTGGTTTATCAGACATATTTAAAAAATGCAGAAGAAAGCTTGAATGTTGCAAATGAAGCATTAAAAAATAAGACTTCTTATTTATGGGTTGTTGTATGCAGTTATTATTCTATGTTTTATATTGCTTCAGCTTATTTATATAAAAAGGGTTATAAAGCAGGGCAGGAAATTGTTCATCAGGTTATTAATGAAGCTCTTATTGTTTTATCTAAAAATGATTTAGAGAAGCATTTTCTTGAAGAGTATGAAGAAGAAAAAGACAAAGCTCTTGCAGCTTCTGAAAATCTGCTGAAAGACTATGAGTTTGAAAGGATAAAAAGATCACGTTTTCAGTATGAAACAACTGAAGCAATTAAAGAAGAAAAAGCTAAAACTTCATTGGAAAGGGCTAAAAACTTTACTGCAGTTATAAGGAATATATTAGAAGAATAAATTTAGATATTATTTTTTACTTGCACCTTTCTATAAGTGTTGCAGTCATATCATTAACATTCATATTCTTGCCTGCAATATCTGCAATTTTATTTTTCTTGTCAAGATTTATCACCGCTAATTGTTTTACATTGGCATTCCTGTTTTCTCTGAAATCTCCGTTTACAAGAATCTGGGCATTATTTTTATCATTGAACAAAGCGCCGATTATTTCAAAGCTGTAAGTTATTCTTTTTTTATTGCCTTGAGCCTGCAAAGAACCGTCGCTTGGGGCAGCATTTGGCAGAGGAACGCTGAAGCTTAATTTATTTCTTGATCTTTCTTCACCGTTATCCAAAAATCCTCCGGTAGCTCTAACCGAGCAACCAGCAAGAATTGTTTTGTCTACAATAAATAATGGATCTCCTGTTTTCTCTCCATCTTGTTCATTATCAAGGAATGTAATAAAATTTGTAGAATAAATTCCAGTCTTATAACTTTTTGTGTTTGCAGTAATATTATATGAAAGAGTTCCGTTTGCAAAGCAGTCTTTGTATCCGTAGCCATAGCCATAGCCATATCCATTACAAGATACATTCTCAACTTCAGAAACCTTTTTTATTGTCATGCCTTTACATCCATTTATTATTGTTCCATTTGGAAAAAATTCGCAGGAGATTTTTTCAGGCCCGTCAAGAATAAAAGAAAATTTTGTAATTGGCATTTTTTCATTTGATTCTATTTTTGCCGAGACAAAAAAAGTTGTTTTTTGCCCGCTTCTTACATATTGATCAGAAGAAATTAATCCAAGCGTGAATGCCTGCGCAGGACCGGCCATAATTAATAGTAGAAGTATTGTTGCTGTTGTCAAAACTGAAAATATTTTTATTGATTTACTCTTCATTATTCCCCTAGTCCCGATCCATTTTCACATCTTTTTTAAATGTCTTTTTTATGATTTAATAGCCTTTAGAGTTATTAATCACACGAAAGTTAATGCGCACATATATTTAAATTGTATTAATTGATAAAGAGTAGTAAAAATTCTGAAAATTGACTATTTAAAAGTTTATTCTAAGAATTTTTAACAATATTAATTAAATTTAGCGTCCATAGTCCGGCTAAATTTGAAGATTAATCTGAAATGTAAAAATTGATTAAGCTGGTTAATTAAGTGTAATTAATAATTAAGAGATAGTTGCTAAGTATAATAAATCAGGAAAAGTTATGGTATGATTTCAAATAATAAACCATTATAGCAACCTTTCAAAATCTTCCCTGGAAATCATAATATCTTTTTTTAATATCTTGTTTAATAACCCTCTGTCTAATTTGTCTCCAGGATGATTTGGCACTACGGTAGTTCTTCCATCATCATGTCTCTTAGAAAAACATGACTGCCTTCTTGCCTAACAGATTTAAAACCAATTTTCTCTAGAATTTTAATTAATTCTTTAGCGCGGATTAATGGCAATTTAGCCATCTAAACCTCTATTTTTTGAGTTCCAATAAATGAAGTTTCTATATCCTCACTAGTATTTTCTTTTAGATAAAGGATTATTGCTTCTTTTGTTCTTCTTAATAATTCATCCATTGTTCTTGCTTGAGTGTGGCATCCAGGAAGCTCAACTACTTCTGAAATAAGATACCCATCTTCTCCTTTTTCAATAATTACATTAAAATTTGTCATAAATTAATCATATCAAAGAGATATTTAAGTCTTTCGCCATTTAAAAAACCATAATAAAACTCAGTAGCTTAAGATGTATAGATCAGGAAAAGTTATGGTATGATATATAAAAGGAAGCTTCATAAAAGAAACTTTGGCGTCTTTTATTACTTATTTCCTCTTTGTATAAACAATTCCAACAAGTGCAACCATAATTAGGTTTACAAGAACAAAAATTAAAATCATGAACCAGTAGTTGTTTGTTGAATTAGAATTTTCTGTCTCATCTTTTACAATAACCGGAACTTTGTTCAGTGAATTTGCTTTTTTAGCAGGTAATTTCTGTGAAGCGATATTTGAAGTTTGCGATTTATTATCTTTTATTATCTTTCCGTCATAAACTTCAGCATAAACACTTGCCTCATTTTTTCCTAAAAACCAGATGCTCATTTCCATATCTTCTTTTTGATCATTATTCAAATCTACTTTTTCTGTTTCATCCATTTTTATTTCAAGTTCCTGTTTTTCATCACTGCTAATGCCAACATGAACTGAGTCTTCATCTATATTTTCAATCTGCATTTCATGCCAGTCTTCAGAAGTCATAATAGTATATTCATCTCCGCTTTTTACTTTTAATGTTGATTTGCTTGAGCTTGGAGAATCACTTGATGTTTTCTTGCTGTTTCCTCTGCTATGTCCGTTTGGAGTTGATTCAGCATTTTCAGATCTTATGACAACCTTATTGCTCATTTCCTGAATAATAACATTGTTTCCGATAACAGCTTTTGCAATTATATCATAAGCTCCTAAAGAATATTCTTCTGTGTTAAGTGTTATTTTGTAAGTTACTTTTTTGTCTCTGAATCCATAACCATATCCTAAAATATACCCATATCCTCCATAGCCATATCCTGCTGTATCTGAAATAACTATTTTTGTAATATTAATCACTCCCACACACTGAGATAATTTATTTCCATTAATATCAAAAACACATTCTTTTCTTCCATCTGGCCCGTCAAGTGTCAGTGTTATAGTATTCAGCAAAGTTTCTTCATTTGAATTCATTTCAACAGAAATATCAAAAGTTACATTCTCGCCTTTATTAACAAAATCCTTGTTGGAATCAACAGCTAAAGTAAATGCCTGAGCAGGTCCTGAAATAACAAGAACTGCAATAATTATCAAGCTCATAAGAACTGCGCTTGCTTTTATCAGTTTATTGCCTAATTTCATGTTTTATTTTATGGTTGCAGGATTCATAAAAACCCGCTGGTGGTTTTTATTTTACCATCTAGTTAATTTTAATCATTTTTAAGTGATATCTAGTATTTATAAATGTTACTATTTAATAATTACTTTAAAATCATAAGGTTTAAAAAGTGTTGTTACTGGAGATAAATAAAATATTAAGAGAAGATTTATCTCTCTGAATGCAATATAATAATATACTCAAAAATGGAAAATAAAATACTTGATTTAATTAAAGATAAAAGAGCATCAGGCGATTTGTTTTATGCAGAAAATATCATAAAGAATAAAGATTCGCTGTTTTTTTCAGGAGTTATATTTTTAATCGGCGCAATATCTGTAGCGGTATTAAATTACCTGTATCACCTATTTATGGGAAGGATGCTCGGGCCTTCAGATTACGGCATATTGGGAAGCTTGTTTGCATTAATATATATTGCAACATACGCAACAACTGCTTTTAATTTATCTGTTTCGAAATTTTCAGCCGAATTTAATAAAGATAATTACATTTTTGCTAATTTAATTAAAAAAGCATTATTATATGTATCAGTTGCTGGGCTATTTCTTCTTTTATTATATTTTATATTCGTCCCATATATTGCCTTATTCCTGAACATTAATTCCTACTCTGGGTTGGTTATTGTGGGAATTATCGCCTATCTATCTTTGATATTCGCTGTTCTTACAGGAGCGCTTAATGGCATGCAGAGTTTTATCTGGCAGAACTCATCAGGATTTTTTTCAGCTTTAACAAAATTTGTCTTTGCAGTTGTTTTGGTATATATTGGGTTTAGTGTCGGGGGCGCATTAATCGCAGTCTTTATGGGAACTATTCTGGGAATAATTATCTCTTGTTACCCTTTGGCATCAATTTTTAAAAAAAGAAATGCCAAAACACGTAAAGCTGATAAAATATCAAAAAATAATTTTAATAGGTATAAAGCTATAAAGTATTTCTTTTTCGTTTTTATTGCATCTATCACCCCTATATTATTCATAACTCTTGACCAGGTTTTAGTAAAGCATTATTTCTCATCTTCTGATGCTGGATTTTATGTCGCAGCAGGAACAATTGCAAAAATAATATGGTTTGGTTCGGGTTTTCTTGTAGGTCCGCTTTTCCCGAAAGTTGTTTCTCTTAAATCTAAAGGAAAAGACAGCTCAAAACTGCTTTTTAAGGCATTGGTCTATACAGGAGCTTTAGTTGTTATTGGAAGCATTGCTTATTTTATTATTCCGACATTTATTGTTTCAATGCTTTATGGTCCGCAATATCTTGTTATTGTGCCTTTAATCGGCCTGTTTGCAATTGCTATGGGTTTGTTTTCTATAACCCAAATACTCATAATTTATAATCTTGCAGTTGAAAGAAAAAGCTTTTTATGGATTTTACTGGCAGGATTAATAGCTGAAGTTGCAGGAATTTACTTATTCCATAATACTTTAAGCGATGTAATAAAGATAGTTTTTGCTGTTAATTTTTTTGTTATTATTTCATTATTGCTGTATAATAAGAAGGAGGTTTTTGGAGCATGATAAATAAATTTATTCTAGGGTTAAAATTGGATCCAGAATTCATAAAAACCCGGAGGTGGTTTTTATAATGAACGGAGAGAAACTTTCAGTAATTGTTCCTGTGTATAAGGCAGAGGGTTTTATAGCGAAAAATCTGGAAAAAATGAAAAAAAGTGTATCTAAATATTTTAAGAACTACGAAATCATTGCAGTTATAGACGGTCATGCTGACAAAAGCTTTGAGGAAGCAAAGAAAGTTCCCGGAATAAAAGTTATTGGTTACAAAGAGAATAAAGGAAAAGGCCATGCGCTAAAATACGGGTTTGAGCATTCAACAGGCGAATACATAACATTTATTGACTGCGATATGGATATTGACCCAAAACAGCTGAAAAATTTTATTCCATACGCAGCTACAGCAGATATTGTAATAGGAAGCAAGAGGCATCCGTTTTCAAAAGTTGAATATCCTTTTATGAGAAAAATTTTAAGCAATGGCTTTAGAATGTATTCCTGGCTTGTTCTTGGAGTGAAGCTTAGAGACACTCAGTCAGGCTTAAAATTAATGAGAAGAGAAGTTTTGGAAGTGATAATGCCCCTGATTCTTGTAAAGCGCTACGCATTTGACTTAGAGCTTTGCTTTCTTGCGCAAGAGCACGGCTTTAGGGTTGTAGAAGCCCCTCTTTATGTTTCACAGCAGTTTAATGGCTCAACAATTAATTTGAGCGCTATTCGGGGAATGTTTCTTGATGTTTTAGCAATTCGTTATCGTTACAGCTTTCTGCATTATTATCAGAAGGAGTTTTGGAAATCCAGGTTTAATATAAATGTTATTAATGGAAAGAAGATTAATGGAAATATTGATGAAGATAAAGAAAAGGAAAAGGAGGATCAGAAATATCTGTATATGTATTGAGATGAACGATGAAAAAAGAAAAAAAAAGCTAAATATTTTAATGTTAGCTTGGAGGGATATAAAACATCCTCAAAAGGGAGGAGCAGAAATAGTTACAGACATTTATCTTTCACATCTAGCAAAAACTAATAATATAACTCTTTTTGCATCTAGTTTTAAAGATTCTAAAGATGAAGAGAATTATAATAATTATAATATAATAAGAAAAGGCAATAAGCTAAGTGTTTTCTGGCATGGTTTTCTATATGCAAATAAATACAAAAAAGATTTTGATATAATTATAGATCAGGTTAATACAATTCCATTTTTCACACCATTAATAATTCCAAAAAATAAAAGAGTTGCTTTCTTTAATCAACTCTGTAAAAATGTTTGGTTCTATGAAACTAAACTACCTATATCTCTCATTGGATATCTTTTGGAATCAATATACCTTAAATTTTATAAAAATACAAGAATATTAACCATATCAGAGTCAACAAAAAATGATTTAATCAGATATTGCTGGGCAAAGCCAGAGAATGTATTTATTTCAGAAATGCAAATTGATTTTAAGCCTCTAAGTATAATTAAAGATAAAAAAAATCAGTTTGTTTATGTTGGCAGATTAAAAAAAAGCAAACGAGTTCATGATATAATAAAGACAATGTCTTTAATTGAAGATAAAGAAGCTAAACTATATATTATTGGAGATGGCGATAAATATTATAAAGATTATTTAAATAAACTTGTCAACAAACTTAATTTGGATAATAACGTTATTTTTACAGGACGCATTTCAAACCAAAAAAGAAATAAGATAATGCAGAATTCTAAGGCAATTTTAGTTACATCTGTAAGGGAAGGTTGGGGGTTAATAATTACAGAAGCTAATGCCAATGGAACTTTAGCCATAACTTATAATGTTGAAGGATTAAGAGATGCAAATAAAACCGGAATAATCACAAAACAGAATACGCTAGAATGCCTTGCAGAAAATATAAACCATATTCTAAAAGATAATAATTTAATGTTAAAGTTAAGCAAATTATCTTTAGATTTTGCCAAAACTCATAATAATTGGGATAAACAATGTGTGGAGGTGGAGAAATGGATAAAAAAGTAGTATTTTTTGATTTTGCTAATCTTAATTATGGTGGAGGTTGTGAAAAGAATTTCATGAAATTTGGTAATTGGTTATTTAAAAAAGGGTATGATGTTTCATTTGTTACAGGTTCGCATAAATTAAACAAATGGCTATCTGAAGTTATTAATTCTGATGAGTATAAAAAGAATATTAGTGATCAAGATTTAAGAAAAGTTTTTGGAGTCAAAGACTATCTTAAGTTTAGTTTAGTAGACTTATTTTTTCCAACTAAGAATAGAAGACAAATAAAAAGAACATTAAAAGAAGCGGATGTTATTGTATCAAAAAATGAGGTTTTTGATATTATACCTCTTAAATTTTTATTCTTTACAAGCCCAAAAAAGATAGTTTTTGGGTTTCACACACCCCTTTATTACCCAGTTACAAGAGACTTCAAATCTAAATTTCATAATTGGCTATATAATTCATTTATCTATCATTGGATGATATTTAACTCTAGGAATCGGTTGTTAGTTTTAACATATGATGATAAAAAATTACTATCTAGAGCTAACCCTAAGAATATCACCGTAATTCCAAACCCATTAGACACTAAAAAATTTTATCAGAAAGAATATAAAATGAGGGATAAATTTAAAGTATATTTTATAGGTAGAATGACTGAACAAAAAGGTGTAGATATTTTATATGAATCAATAATTTTACTTTCTAAGGAAAAAGAGTTTGAGAATATGGAATTTTATTTTATTGGTAGCGGTAATCAAGAACATTATTTTATAGAATTATCAAATAGCTTTGAAAACTGCCATTTTTTAGGATTTAAAACAGATGTGGTTAAATATTATCATGATGCCGATATACTTATTGCCCCATCTAGATGGGAAACTTATTGTTATAGTGTAGCAGAAGCGGCATCTTGCGGAGTTCCAGTTATAGCTTCAAATATCCCTGGACCAAATCAACTTATTATAAATAATAAAACGGGGCTATTAATAAAACCGAATGAAGTAAATGAATTAAAACAGGCGATATTTAACCTGTATTCTTTGTGGAAAAATAATTATAAAGATTTTGTCTTGAATGGGATATCTGCAAGGAAGTATATAGTAGATAATTTTGAAGAAGACTTAATAAATAAACGTGTTGAGAAGTTTATAATACAAAATGAATAATAAAAAAAAATATTTAAGTTTAATAATACTATTGATTCTAGTAGGCATATACTTTTATTTTAACTTATTAAGTTTATTTAATGTTAATTGGCTACCAGACGAAGTTTATCATATAAGATTTATTAATGAATGGTTTCTGAAAAATTTTAATAGTTATTTTTTTCAATTAAAGCATGAGAATTATCCTCCTATGTCTCCAGTATTTGGAAACCCCCCGTTTGCAATGGCTATGATGACTTTGGGCATGTACGTAGGAGATTTATTTAATATTGCCCATATTTATAGTGCACGATTTGTTAATTTTATTTCAGGATTATTGTCATTTTGGTTATTGTATCTTATTTCTAAAAAGATATACAGGGGAGGAGCTAAATATTATAGTTTAATACTATACATATCATTACCATTAATGATTGTTTTGAATACTACAGCTTATCTAGATTCTATTTTAATTTTATTAACTTTAGCTTATTTTTATTTTAGCATATTATTTTTAGAGGCAAAAGATAAAAAATTTTTTATATTAAGCGCAATTTTTGCCGGATTAGCATTTATTACTAAATATCAATTTGCAATGATATTTTTTCCTTCATTAATATTTTTCTTTATTAAAATTAAAGAGAAAAAGATTATATTAAATAACTGGGATTATATATTTTATTTTTTATATATCTATTTAACTGGAGCTATTTTATGGGCAGGAATTAGAGATCTTAACCATGTTATAAATATTTTTAGTTCTTTATCTGGTTTTGCTTTTGGTCCAGTCAGCGAATCTATGGGCCTTTTTTCGGATTATACAGAAATTACTGGAGGAATACTTAAAGATCCATTATATTATTTATATATGTTTTTAGGTAAAAGCACTATCCCTTTACTCTTAGGTTTATTATTACTTATTATTGGAGTAATATTCTTTTCAAGAAAGTATGCGGATAAGGAAGAGTTATTTTTTTCTTTTTTATTCTTAACCATTTCTCTTATACCTTTGATAGTTTTTGGTTTAATTAAGGGAGTTCCAAATAGCGTACATAGAATTGGTATGATATTTCCTTTTGTAATACTGCTCTCTGGTTATGGTTATGAATTAATTTCAAGACCAATGAAAAATAGAGTAAAATATGCTGGAATAATAAGTATTGTCATTTTTGTATTATTGTTATTAGGAAATATTATTGTCTTAAGCGACATTTCTCCAAAATATTATAATCATTATACAAATAATATAAACAAAATATTCAATAAAGACTATAAATTATACATTAATGGAGATGGAGAAGGTATGAAAGAAGCTGCAGAATGGTTTGATACAATTAATTCTAATCCAACCATAAATTTGGGAATAGTTAGATTAAGATATGTCTTTAAAGAATATACAAATAACACAAATTTATTTGATTTTCCTATGACTGAGGGACTGGATTATGCTTTAAGCAAGGATTTAAATTATATAGTTATGCATAAAAGTTATACTACTGGGGGATTGAAACCAGTATTTTTAAATGATAAAGAACACTTTAAATTAGTGCATATTATTAAAACAGATAAAGGGGAAGATTTAGTTTATATTTATAAAGTAGTTAAACAATAGTAAGTTTTATTATGAAACCTAATAAAAAAGGCCATTTTTGAAATACCTTGTAGTAATATTGCCAGCAATAACCCTCTTGATAATCTCAGGAACAACACTAATTCTATGTTTTGCCTACTTGGTTTATGGCTGGCGAGTTAATTTGCTGGACAAAAAGAATAAGATAATGAGCGGGTTAGCGAGTTGAAAAAGAGAGAAAAATATAATGCCCTATAGCCATTTTAATTATAACTTAACTAACCATAAAAGTCTATTGATTATCTCTTCAATTTTTTTATGATTAAGCTTTATATA
>Ga0209541_10003337_pt1 | contig 29589 bp, 29 predicted proteins | sample RifCSPlowO2_01_FD_184027 | JGI IMG/M metagenome (GOLD analysis project Ga0209541, IMG submission 184027) | Groundwater microbial communities from Rifle, Colorado - Rifle CSP2_plank lowO2_0.1 (SPAdes) (version 2) | ecosystem: Environmental > Aquatic > Deep subsurface > Groundwater | place... | reverse complement strand
CAATGAGGCGCGGGGTTTTCGGTGGCTACTCGGCGATGGGATTCTTGTGCTTCGCGACCTCGATGGCCCTCTCGAGCTCTTCGAATGCGCGCGCCCAGTCCTTCTTGTCGCTGTCCACGAAGTACTGATCCCCGGCATCGACCATGTCGATCCCCATGTCCTGAATCCACTGCAGCTTGGGGCCGTGGTGGTACCCCGCGGTGTTCAACACGCACGGGATCTCGTCACCGCACAACTTGTGGACCACCAGGCCGAGCGGATACTCCTCGCGCCACTGGGCCTCGATAACCCTGCCCTTCCTGAACGAGTCGCCCTTGATCTTTGCGGAGATGTAGTACGGGAAGTAGATGTCCGAGATGACCCCGGAAATCAAATACCTCGTGACCCCGAGCATGTGGCTGACCGACCCCCAACCGTCGTTCTTATCCTCATCGCTCAACGACATCCGGTAGATGACCTCTACATCCTTCTTCTCCGCGAAGAAATCCTTGGCGTCCTTCAGGTGCTTCGGATTGTCCTCGATCACGAGAATGCGCATTTTTCCCTCCGTGTTTAATCCCTGTTTAATCCGACCACACCATGTGATCGGATTAAATGGAATCCCGTCTATTGTGACCCGACGGGAAAGGGTAGGAGCGTGGCGAACTACTACTTGCGGACAGCGAGGAAGCGGCAGTCAGAAGAAAAGCCGAGCCCACCCCAATCTATGTCGCCGTCGGGGTCGCCGAGCCAGAAGCTGAAGTGCACGACGTACTTGCCGTCGCACTTGTCGTCGCCTACCCCTTGCCGCAAGGCGGAATCGATGGCTACGACCGGGAACTTCTTCTGGAGGTCGGGGTACTTGGCCCCGAAGGCGAAGAGCTCCCGCAGGGTTGCTGGGCGAAAATCCTGCCGGTACAGTTCTTTGAGTGTATCCCATGTGTGCGTGTGGTGGCCCAGGCGGACGAGATGGAGTTCCACGTCCACCTTGCCGACATTCTGCGAAGGCCACCCGGGCGGCGTGAAGATTTCGTACGCCATCGAGTATAGCCGACCCACGGTGACCACCTTCTTCTTCAGAGGCCGGGAGCAATCCACCGCCCGCGGGTATCGCCGACCCACGGTGACCATCTCCCACAGAGGCAGGGAGTAATCCACCGTCACCGGGTAGGTGGTGGGGATGGCCCGCTTGCCGGACGACGCACTGGTCTTGCTACGGCTTGCCATGATTTCTCTCCTTGGTTTTTGATTTTCAAAGAACAAATTAGTATAACATATTCGTACGATTTTGTCAAGCCCCTTGTGCTTAAATCGTAAATATTGTATACTATGTATGTACACTTTTTACCAATTTTAACCCCTGTTTACCCATGGCAGACACATCAAAAGTGAAGGAAAATCTATACACTTCCCTTAAGGAGCTTGGTCTCACAGAGTCGGAAATTAACTTGTACACCATCTCGCTTACTCTCGGGCCAAGCCCCCTCGCTAAGATCGCCGAGCACCTCAACGTGCCACGACCCAATGTATATAAGGTCATCGCCGGACTTGAGCGGCATGGCTTGGCGGCCTTTTCTGGGCGCAAGCAATATTCCCGCACCTTTGTGGTTGAACCGCCAACTGCGGTGCTTGAAAAACTAAGAAAACAAAAGGAGACCATTACTGCTCTTGATAACGCACTCGTATCAAATATGCCAGAGCTGCTTACGCTGTATCATCAGGGTGCATCACCAACCAAAATTAGGATACTCGAGGGGAAAGAACAGTTCCTTAAACTTTTTTATCAAAGTTTGGATGAGGCCAACAAAACCATTGAGTGGTTTGGGTCAGAAAAAGAGTGGGTGCAGTTTATTTCTTGGGAAAATGAACGTGCGTGGATTAAAAAAAGAGTCCGCAGGGGCATCGCCATCAAGTTGTTACTCTTGCCGAGTTCCGAAACAGAGGAGCTGGCCGGTAACGCGGAAAAAGAGTTGCGCGAGGTGCGTGTTCTACAAAATACACCGCCGTTTGTGACATCGTTCCAATTGTTCGGGGACAAAATGGTGTTGTGGCAGCCAAAAGCGCCGCTTGCGGTGGTAATTGAAGATGAATTTCTTGTGCAAATGTTCCGAAGTGTTTTTTACACACTTTGGACAGCCGCCAAATGACGTATGTCCCTCGATATCAACATAAAACTCATCCCGCGGTCGTCAAAAAACGAAATTGTGGGCTGGCAAGCAGATGGGCGGCTGAAGATAAAAATTACCGCGGCGCCGATAGATGGAAAGGCAAACGCCGCGCTGGTTGATTTCCTCGCAAAACACTTCCACGTGCCCAAAAGCACCATACAAATCATCCGCGGCACCACCATTCCGGAAAAAACCGTGCGCCTCCACACGCTTGACAAAGCAGCTCGTCCGTAGTATTCTCAAGCAAGAAAAGGAGGTTAACATGGGATTAGGAGATCATCCTGCTGAACGGGTGGATGCGCGTGACACGCTGAATGAACCGCGCAAGATGGTGGAGATGGAGCAACAGGGCTTGAGTGGTAGAGTGTCCCCCGGGTGGGTGCTCCTCATCTGCACTCTGTTGTTGCTCTTCTTCATTGGCGTAGTGATTTACAGAGCAAGCACAGCGAAGCCTGTGGCGGCAACAAGCCCCGCACCGCAAGAGGAACAGCCCCCGCCAGATCCTCCGATTACCATGAAGCAAGTGACGGATAATGTATTTCATCTGGAATTTGACGGTGAATACTGCGACACCGTCCAGTGCCTGAAGCGAGCAACGGGGCTGGTTCTTGAACAGGCCCCCGGTCACCGCATCGCTTCCATAGCACCAGTCGGCGTATACGGATCAACTACGCTTGTCGTGGTAACCATACCGACGACGCCAGTACCCTAGTCGCGCCCTCGACCCGTTTGAGCAAAACTCGCGGGTCTTTTTTTATTCCTTGACACAAGGAATGGCCTCTGCTAGTATTCCAAGTTGCACTTGCTGCAATCCGGCCGCGGGATCGCGGTAACATACGAGAAAGGAAATCGAGTGAAAAACACAGCATTCGTAGTGGTGTGGTGCGTGGCCCTTGTGGCTGGGTGCGATGGAGAGCCGGTGGATCCGAAGAGCGGGGTGCCGGCCGAACCCGTGACCGAGTCCTCGCACGACGAACCGTCCGGGGCTGATCAGGGCAACGCGCCGGAGGACGAGGCCTTGGATCGGGAGACCCCGGAGGATCCCGTGGACCTCTCTGTTGGGCGCGCGTGGACGACAGATGATCTCGCTCACGTAGTGCCGGGCACACCGGCGCTCGTGCGCACCGTCATCTACGGCACGGAGCCGACGGATCTCCGCGCACGGTACCTCGGGTTCACCATGAACCCGATCACCATGGGCGGAGCGGATCCGTACCTTCTGCTTGAGACCGATCCGGAAGACGAACGGTGGGCCGGGTGGGGTGGCCCGGCAGCTGGCATGTCCGGCTCTCCGATCATCATTGAAGGTCGGCTTGCTGGCGCGCTTTCGTTTTCCTTCGGTTCGCGGCGTGAATCGCCGTTCCCCTTCATCGCTACGCCGATCGAGAAGATGCTCGCGGCCGGTGAGGATTCCAGCGTCTGGCCAGACGCGCCGGAAGATCCCGATGCTGAGCCCACCAGCGCGGTCTTCGTGGTCGCGGGAGGGCGTCCGCAATTCACGGAACGGCTACTCACATGGAGGCCAAACCGATTTCTCGTGCCGTCTTACCTTTCGCACGGTGCTACCGGTTCTGGCCGCGGAAACAAGTCGTTCCTGTTGCCCGGAGACGCGATTTCCGTGAACCTCGTTTCCGGAGACATGGTGTCTATCTCTGGCATCGGTACCGTAACCGCGCTGGACGGTGATCGCATTTTTGCCTTCGGACACCCCATGTTCGGCTTCGGAGAGATTTCTGTTCCATACTCCGGAGCGATCATCAACGGCATCACAGACGATTTATATGGCGGATCGAAGTTCGGCCACGCACTCACACCAACGCTCGGTGTGATCACCGAGGATCGCCTCGCGGCAATCGCCGGGGTAGTAGCAGCGCCGGCCGACACCGTGACGGTGTGGACACGACTTGTGCTCCCGGATGGCGAGATGCGGACGTGGAACCACGCCGTGACCCGGTTGCCACCCGGCTTTTTCGGCAGTGACCTGTTCGTGTTTCCGCTCCTCGTGCCGCTTGATGTCGCGTTTGATCGCATTGGGCCCGGTTCAGCGGAATATGAACTGTCCATCGCGTTTGAGGAGTCGTCAGCCGTGGCGCACCGAAGAGAAATCGTCTCGTCGATGGACATCGTGGGTGGTTTGTACTTTCCGATATACGGTGCGCTGGCCCAGTTTTCTGAAGGCGGGCAGGTGGAAACAACCATCACCAATGTGACGTTCACGGTTTCCAATGTGAGCCAAGAACGCCGCGAGCTGACACTGTTTGACGCCGGTATTCCGGAAGACGGAGTCATGCGCGATAGCGTGGTTTCGGTTTCAATCAAGTACTACCGACCACACGGTACGACGATTGAGGAGTTCGCGGTGGAGCTCTCGGTCCCGCGCAACTTCCCAGAGGGACCGGCGACACTTGAGGCGAGCGCACTGACGAATGCGCTCTATCCGGGTGATTTGTACTCGCCCATGATGGGACCGCCACCGATAGATGGTGCTGGCCCGGGCGGTGGTTGTGACCCCGTGCCCCCGCCACTCACCGTGGATGAGCTGGTCGCGGAGTTCAACAAACAGCCGCGCACAGACGTGGTGGAAGTGCGGCTTACATCCATGGCGATGCCAGAGGCGGGGTTGCCTCCGGAGGAATTCCCCCCATGCGAGGACAAGGACCCAATGAACTGCCCCGTGTCGGAACCGCCGCCGTTTGATCCCTGTCCAGAACCGCCACCACCACCGCCAAGCGTGAAAGTGATGCTAGAGACAGGCTCGGTCATCATGGGTTTCGTGAGTAGGCCGGTTGAAGTGGTGGCACCCACCGATTAATAGACGGAAAGCACCACAAAAACACGGAGCGAGATATCCTCGCTCCTTTTTTATTACTTAACCCAATCAAGCCCACCTTTGCTCCACGGATTACAGCGCAAAATGCGCCACGAGCCCTTAAAAATTCCCTTAATGAGGCCAAGTTTTTCTATTGACTGATACACATACTCTGAACAAGACGGGTAAAACTTACAATATCCGTACGGAAACCGCGCGCGAAACCAGCCATGGTCTGGCGAAACAGTTTTTTGGTAAACGCGAATCAGCCAAAGCGCAAACCATTTTAGTGGGTTATTTTTCATTTCAAAATTTTGGCTTTGTGCAAGGCAAATTTAATATCTTCTTCAATTTCGTGGTACGTTTTGCCTAAAATTTCTGGTTTTGCGATAAAGATAATATCCAAACCACCTAAAATTTTGCCTTTTTTGTTGAGTAATCGTACCACTTCGCGCATCTTTCTCTTCACCGCATTGCGCTTTACCGCGCTTTTTGCCACTTTACTGCCAACCATAAAACCAATTTTTGCGCGACCCCCATCTTCATTTTTTGCATATTTCAAAGAAATAAACGCCCCGCCGCCCCAACGGCCAGCATTAAAAATACGCTCAAATTCTTTTTCCTTCTGCAATCTGTTAGCTTTAGGCAACATAGCATCAGTATAACAGGTAACCGGAAAACAAAAAGTCCCGACCAATCGGGACTTTTTGCGGTTTGACGCTATTTCTTGTTGCGGACACGAACGGTCAAACGCTTCCGGCCCTTAGCGCGGCGGCTGGAGAGCACACGCCGACCACCCGGCTTACTAATACGCTTTCTAAAACCATGGGAACGCGCGCGTTTGCGTCGTTTTGGTTGGTAGGTTCGTTTGGTTGACATAATGATGAGCAGTATACCAGCCACCGGAACCCCTGTCAACCAAGAAAAGAATGCTCATTTCTGGCCCTTGACAGGCCACCCTGAAAATCGGTACCGTACCTGTCGTAGATTTTATACACATTCTTTCCCCAAACCGTCCCCTTTGCGCATGCTTTCAAAAAAAGCGTATACGTGGTAGACTTTCTATCACGTTTCTATCTCGTTTTTTCCCGAAATAACAGCCCATGCTATGGATACGCACGCCATTTGGAACGCCGTCCTTGGCGAGTTGGAGCTTGCAGTAAGCAAGGCCAGCTTCACCACGTGGTTCCGCAACACCGGAATCACCCACTTTGATAATGGCGAAATTGTCATTTGTGTCCCAAACGCCTTCACGAAAGCCTACATTGAGAAAAAATACCATCAGCCCATTCTTCACTCGCTTGAACGTGTAACCGGAAAACCGGTGCGCCGCGTGGAATACCAGGTGGAGAACATGAGAAACTACAGTCCGCAGGAGGTGGTTTTTGAACACGCCGCGTATGTCATTCCACATGGCAGTGTTCTTGCGCCAAACAATCCTCTTTTGGCCAACATGCAAGAGAGTGCGCCGGCTGCTAACAAATACGGACTCAATCCGCGGTATACCTTTGACACGTTTATCGTGGGGAAATCAAATGAGTTGGCGCACGCGGCGTGCCAGGCGGTTGCCGCGCGACCCGGCGAGGCATATAACCCGCTTTTTGTTTACGGCGGTGTTGGGCTTGGCAAAACACACCTTCTACAGGCGGTTGGAAATTATATTGCTCAAGACAGCGGAAAAAAGGTGCTCTATGTTAGCATAGATACCTTCACCAATGACTTTATCCACGCCATCCGCGAGGGTCGCGCCCGGGAAGTAAAAGACCTGTATCGCCTTGTTGATGTGCTTATCATTGATGATATGCAGTTTATTTCCGGCAAGGAGCGCACTCAAGAAGAGTTCTTTCACACCTTCAATGAGCTCCACCAGCAACGGAAACAGATTATTATTAGCTCTGACCGGCCGCCCAAGGCAATTCCGGGAATTGAAGATCGTCTGCGCTCTCGTCTTGGTTGGGGCATGATTGTTGACACCGCCGCACCAGACCTTGAGACACGCGTTGCCATTTTGGACGCCCGCTGCAGAGAGAAGTGCTTCCCAATTCCACTCAACATCCTTCAAACAATCGCCACCATCATCCAAACTAACATCCGCGAACTTGAGGGCGCGCTCAACAAAATCATTGCGTACCACCAACTTAAAAACATTGAACCAACAGAGGAGGCGGTGCGTTCTATCCTCTCAACACTGGAAAGCGCCACCGTGCGCTCATCGGTCACTCCAAAAAGCATTATTTCAACGGTGGCGGAGTTCTATGGAATTGCCATAGATAGCATTACTGGCCAAAGCAGAGAGAAGCGGTATGCAATGCCCAGGCAGGTTATTATGTTTCTACTGCGGAAAGAGCTTGCGATGTCGTTTCCCGCCATTGGTGGCGAGCTTGGTGGGCGCGATCACACCACCGCCATGCACGCCTATTCTAAAATAGAACTTTGTGCGGAAAACGATCTTAAACTAAAGCAAGAAATTGAAATGATTAAACAGAGGGTGTACACAACCAGTGTACCAAACAGCGCGCCGCGGTAGGCGGCTTGTGGAAAAGGTTTGATAAAAAAACAAATAAAACTAAACAACAAAAATCCATCCACACAAACAAGTAAACCGGCCAATAAATCATCCACACTAAATACTAAAACAAAAAGCTTAAATTAGAGAAAAAATAGAGTATCCACACAAAACACAGCCCCTATATATAAGATTACATATGAAATTTACTTGTTTACGGGATAATCTAGCGCGTGGTTTGCTAACCGTCATGCATGTTTCTGGGAAAAACGTTACGTTGCCAATTCTAAATAACGTGCTTATTCGCGCAAATGAGGGGGTAGTAGAGCTGACGAGCACTAATTTGGAGATAGCTATTGTCGCTGAAATTAGAGCAAAAGTTGATGTTGTTGGCACCTTTACGGTTCCGGTAAAAACACTGGCAGATTATGTTCAGTTGGCCGGAGGAGAGCAGGTAACCGTTGAGCTTGTTGGTGGGAAAGATCTTGTGGTAATTACCCAAACAACAAAAACAAAAGTTCATGGGGAGGCGGCCGACGAGTTTCCCATTATTCCACCCATAGACCAGGGAACTAGTTTTAAATTCAACACCGCGCAATTGCGCGAGGCGCTAACACGCGTGGTGTTTGCCGTTTCGCGTTCAGAGGTGCGGCCAGAGCTGGGTGGTGTGCTTTTTCATCTCAACCAAGAGCAAAACAAGGGGACACTGCTTCTTGCCGCAACCGACAGTTATCGTTTAAGTGAAAAACGAGTGGCCGTACAAAACGAAGAAAAAGAGCGCGAAGTCCGTGTTATTGTCCCCGCACGAACCGTTCAGGAAATTATCCGCGTTTTGATGGGAACACAGGATGACATTACCACCGTGTCCATTGGCGAGGGTCAACTGGCGGTCACGGTGCAGGATATTAAGATTATTTCGCGGCTTATTGAAGGCAAATATCCGGATTATCGGCAAATTATTCCCGGAACATTTAACGCCGAGGCGCTTCTTGACACTACCGCCTTTGTGCAACAAATGCGCGCGGCAAGTATTTTTAGCACCACTGGCGTTAATGCGGTTTCAGTTGGTCTTGCGCCGGGCGAGGGACACGTGACACTTCGTTCAGCAAGCGCGCAAACCGGCGAATTTGATGCGGCGCTTGATGGCGAGCTAACCGGAAATGAATACACGGTTTTGTTAAATCATCGGTATGTTCTTGAGGGGCTCCAACACGTTGAAACATCCAAGGTGCGCATGAAGCTTGTTTCAGGAGACGCTCCGTGTGTGTTTTATCCGGAAGGAAAGGGCGATTTTCTCTATATTGTGATGCCAATTAAACAGTAAGCGTTACGATACCAAACAAAAATCCCCGATGCATCGGGGATTTTTGTTATGCGCCAACTCTGAAGTAACATACATCACCATCCTGCAGGACATATTCTTTACCCTCAATGCGCACCAGACCCTTCTCTTTTGCCCCTACCCAGCCGTTCTGTTCAACAAAGTCCTTGTAAGTAACCACCTCGGCACGAATAAACGTTTTTTCAAAATCCGTATGGATGACGCCAGCCGCTTGTGGCGCCGTTGCTCCAGCGCGGACGGTCCACGCGCGCGTTTCCGGCTCACCAGAGGTAAGAAAGGTTATAAGATCAAGTAGTTTATAGCCGGCGACGATCAGCTTATCAAGGCCGCTTTGCTGGGTGCCCGCTTCTCTCAAATATGCAGCGGCATCTTCTTCCGATAAATCCGCCAACTCTGCCTCAATCTTGGCAGAAATAGATATAACCGGACATGTGGTGTTGAGTGTCGCAACGCTCGCGCCTGCCTCATCGGTATTTATCACAACCATCTGCGGTTTTGCGGTTAAAAGCTGAAGATCGTTGAACAACTCCTTAAATTCCGCGAACCGTTCGTGATCGCGCGCCGCAGCCCCCTGTTCCAAGCCAGCCACCACGGCCTCCAGCACCTCTTTTTGCTGAAGTACTTTTTTGTCCGCGCCAGCTTTCAGTTGTTTCGTAATTTGTTCAAGCCGTTTTTTGGCGGCTTCAAGGTCTGCAAGCGCAAGCTCGGTTTCAACAATAGCCAAATCATCGTTTGGATCAACGCGATTGCTTACATGGATGACGTTGGGGTCTGAAAAAGAGCGCACCACCTGAACGATGGCATCAACTTCTCTAATATGAGCCAAAAATTTATTGCCGAGGCCCTCGCCGGTTGATGCTCCACGCACCAGGCCGGCGATGTCCACAAATTCAATAATGGTTGGCACCACCTTTTTTGATTTTGAAATGACCGCAAGCTGTGCCAGACGCGCGTCAGGAACCAGAACAACGCCCGTGTTGGGTTCAATGGTGCAGAATGGATAATTAGCGGCATTGGCCTGCTTGGAGCGCGTGAGGGCGTTAAACAATGTTGATTTCCCCACATTCGGCAGACCCACAATTCCTATAGAAAGCGGCATAGCGGCTCTATGGTAGCGGAAATGTCAGTTGTTGTAAATGCGTGTGTTATTGTCCCGCCGCGCGGACACGGGTCTCAAGGAGCGCCCATTCTGCAAGGCGTTTTGGCTCATCAAAGCGTCGCTGATAGTTGGGGTCGCCAAGCGACACGATGAGGTGGTTTCCGGCGCGGCTAGTGGTTAATGTCACGAAACACGCGCCTGCTTCCTCGGTGTAGCCAGTTTTGCTTGCCACAATGCGATACGGCAGCGCCTCCTGCATAAGTTTATTGGTGTGGTGAAAATAGTGCCCTGTTTTCTTGTCTTTATCTACCACCTCTTCAAACCGATACGCCGGCAGGGAGAGAGCGCCGGCGATTTGTGGATATTTAAGCGCTTCTTGGAACAGCGCTGCCAGTTCCCGCGCTGTGGAGACGTTTTCTGCTTTTTGACCGCGCACGAGATCAGCAGAAAGACCCGTTACGTTAAAAAATTTGGTGTATTCAAGACCGAGTACACTCGCTTTAATGTTCATCTTATTTACAAAAGTGGTTTCCGGGATGCCAACCGCGTCAACCAGCATACGTGTTTCTACATTAAGCGACCCGGTAAGCATGCCAAACCAAAGATCAGATACGCGGAACACTTCGCCGCGCTTAATGTTCATGTAGTTTTTGTAGGCATAGTGCTTTTCTGGGGTGTAGGTGGCAGTTTTGCTGAAATCAAGGCCATTGTCAAGTAAAACGATGGCGGTCATGAGTTTTGTTAGGCTCGCAATGGGGCGAACCACGTCCGATGCCTTTCCGGCAAGCTCGCTTGAGTTATCATTTAAAATAAGCACGCTCGCCGCGCGGCTTTGAAAACCCGCATTGTTTGGCGGCAACTTTTCCGCGGCAAAAACAGGAGACGCGAGCGGAAACGCCAGTGTTGCAGAGAATATTAAAAATGTTAGGTATTTACTCATTGGGTCAGTATAGCACGTTTTCCACAGTTTTTCAGCAGTTACTATTTCCTATTTGTATACACTAGTGTATACAAATAAGTTATTCACATGTACAAAACCATTTTGAAATTACAATTTTGCTAAAATTAGCGAAATAGAATTTTATTTGTATACACAAGTGTATACTTTCATTAAAGTGGATAACTTTGTTGATAACTAACAAAAACAGTGCAAAAGTATACACTAGTGTATACAAAAAGGCCATAAAGGCCATTTTGTATTTCTGCTCGTTTATTAACAAGTGCTGTGGACCTGGCGGAAATCGAATCCGCGTCTCCGCAATGCGAATGCGGTGTACTACCACTATACTACAGGCCCCCCTACCTCGTGGACCCACGGGGAATCGAACCCCGACCTCCTCCATGCCATGGAGGCATAATACCGTTTTACTATGGGCCCGGACGCGCTCTATTGTAGTGCCTCCAGAATTTTATTTCAAGGTATCTGATGTTTTGACTTTTCCTACGTGGTGCCCCCGGAAGGAATTGAACCTCCATTTCTCCCTTAGGACGGGATAGTTCTTCCGTTAAACTACAGGGGCAGTATGGTGCTGGTAGTAACTATTGTACCATGCTAAGATACAATCCTTCTTATGAATTTTGTGTTGCTTTTCTCCGCTATCACCGTACTGATCGCCATTTCTACGCTGGTAATACTCCTTTATTTTTTGCGTAAAAAGCCAGTACCAGAGGATAACACAGCCGCCCTGTTTTTGCAACGCCAGATAGAGGGTCTCAATACGCAATTAAACGAACAGCTTGGCCGCATGGGTGATCAGCTTGGCAAACGCCTAGAAGAGAACGCGAGCGCTATTTACAAAACCAACCAGGCCGTTGGTGAGCGTTTAGATAACGCTGCGCGCGCCTATACATCCGTTACCAGCAAACTAAGTCAGCTTGAAGAAGCAAACAAGCGCATTGAGGATATTGGGAAAGATATTTCATCGTTGCAGGATATTTTTCGTTCACCAAAACTGCGTGGCGGCATTGGGGAACATTTCTTGGCAGACCTGCTCGCTCAAATTTTACCGGCCGGGCAGTATGAATTACAACACACCTTCAAGAGTGGCGAACGCGTAGATGCCGTTATTCGCCTCCGTGATGGGCTTTTGGTGCCGATTGACTCTAAGTTCCCTCTTGAGCACTTAACGCAGTCCATAGAGGCGCAGGACGCGTCAGAACAAGAGCGGCTACGCAAGGCGTTTATCTCCGATGTAAAAAAACACATAGATAAAATATCAAAGCTGTATATTTTACCCGAAGAAGGCACGCTTCCTATGGCGCTTATGTATGTGCCGGCGGAGAATGTTTATTATGAGACGATCATCCGTGGCGGCGATGGCGACAAGAATGTTGTGGAGTATGCCCATGAACGCCGTGTGATCCCGGTCTCCCCAAATTCTTTTTATATTTATTTGCAAACAATCCTGTTGGGTTTGCGCGGCATGCAAGTTGAGGAGCGCGCTCAAGAAATACTCAAACATCTTGGCCAATTGCGCGGCGATTTTGAGCGATTTGATGAGAACTATCGCGTGCTTGGAAAACATTTGGGAAGCGCGTCAAAAACGTATCAAGTTGGTGAGAAAAAATTGGAGAAATTTGGGGGTCGTTTGGAGATTGGAAATAATCAAAAAAATTCACTTTATTTATCATCTGAATTAGAGACCCCCAGGGGCTCAAATGAAGCTAAAAATGCTGTTGTTGATGCAGATGAAAACGAGCAAATTGGCGCGGATTTTTAACGCCATTTTTGCGGAAAAAATAATGGTTATCCACAGCGGCAATTGTGCCGCTTTTTGTTAATGGTGTATACTATTTTTGTAGGGCTGGGTTTAAAAAACTTTTGGCGTCAAGTTTTCTCTTCGAAGGTAAATTTGACCCGCACAGTCAAATTTTTTGTTTTTTAAAATTTTTCTCACGATGAGTTTAAAAAATAAGCCCCCGGCTAGCGACGTTCGTTATGAACGTGCCAGCCAGGGACAATTCAACTCACTGCGAAGTAGTGGTGGGTTGCTGTTTCGGTAGCGTCGGCAGGCGATTCCACCAGGCGCAACCGGCCTTAGGAACCGAGGTGTAGCCCCATAAGTTATCCACAGATTGACTTGCGCACGTTTTTTATTTTTGTGATATAGTATTTATGAGGCTGGATCTAGAGATCTGAAGAAAAAGTTTGCATCTTGCAAGGTAAATTTTTTCTCATCAGTCTAATTTGTTTTTTTGAAAAATATTTTTTTAAAGGATTTTTGTGGACGTTGGGTGGTTTGCGGGCGATCATCGTATCGCTACTGCTGATTCCACACGATTGTATACACTAGTGTATACAATCGTTTCTGTGGATAACTCTGTGGAAAAGCCACTAAAATCTGTGGATTGTATACACTTGTGTACACAAATCTGTTGATAACTTTGGCTCAAAGGCCGATTTTTTTATTTTGTAAGGATTTCTATATGAATGCGTCGTTACAAACCAGAGGCGCAACATTTATTAATTCTTAATCGTTCTGCCACCAGACTGCCTGGAGCAGACAAAAAAAGAGTATGACAAACATTAAGAAATTGCTCATTGGAGCAACAACTGTTAGCATGGCATTTTTGCCAGCATTCGCTCGGGCGGAGAGCGATATCAATGTGGACACGCGCGGTAACGCGAATACTGAAATCAGAGCGGCTGTGGCGGAGTGGCGCGAGGCACGAAAGGAACGCGGTGAAAAAGGGAAGAATGGCCTTGGCCTTGGTTTGCGAGCTAAAGTAGATGCTAAAGTGGGTGCTGTAGCAACCACGACGGTAGAGGCGAAGCTCGCGGTGCGTGCAGTGGCTAAGGCGTGGAACGAATATCGCGCAACCGTACAAGACGCGAAACAGGCATACCAAAAGAGCGAACACGCCGCGCGGGTAACAATGATGCAGGCACTTCGGGTAGCGGCAAAGACAAAGGATGGTAATGCCGCCGTCGCCGCGCTTGAGGCGTACTTCAAAAGTGATACCGAGGCCGACGCAAAACTTGATGCAATGCGTGTTAAGGCGCGCAAAGTTTTAACATCAGCGATCAAAGCGATCTTCTCTTAACCGATGATAGCGCCCAGTAGTTAAGAAGCTGGAAACCCGGTTTGAGGAGAGCCGGGTTTCTGGTTTTATGGGAGGAATTGACACGCATTTCGTGCTGTGATACACTACGTTTACTTTGTTATTGAAATTATGCCAAATCAAGATAGTGCACGAAAATCATTACGTCAAACTAAAAAGCGTGCGGCGCGCAACAAAACGCGTCGTGAGGCGTATCGGAGCGCCATCAAACAGGCGGTGAAGGCCGCCCAAAGTGGTGCGCAAGAAGACGCGAAGAAGTTTGCGGCAGTCGCCCAGAAGGCGTTGGATAAAGCCGCAAAAACGCGCGTCTTGAATCGCAAGACCGCGGCTCGCAAGCTTTCGCGACTCATGAAAAGGGTAAACGCAAAAGCCAAATAACATACCGTCCCCCAACCGGGGGATTTTATGTTGTGGCAGTCATTACCAGGCGATCAATAAGAGTATCCGCGGGTACGGCGGTTGTTTTAAGCGCGGTTTCTATTGAAAGGAGGTTGTGATAAATACGCTCCAGTTGGTTTTTTGCATACCGCTTCGCGAGCGGTAATGATTTTTTTAGAACAAACGGATGAAGCCCCAGTTCTTTTGCCGTCGTTTGTTCTTCGCGCGGATTCAAATCTTGCAACTCAAGCAGGATGCGAAACTGTCGCGTGATCATGGTTAAGAGGTAAAATTCATTGGCATCGGCGCGACGTTGGTCATGGAGGAGTTCAAGCGCCACGGTGGTATTACCGGCGGAAAGCGCGTCCGTGAACGCAAAGATGTTGTCATTAATGGATGGTTCAATAAAGGGTTCCACGTGTGGACGCTGAATTTCTTCCGTGCCGGCAAGGGCGCACGCTTGCTGTGTCACCTGCGCCAGTTGCCATGTTTCCGTGACGTTTGCCGCAATCATGCGCGCGGCGCCGGTGGTGATTGATCCCCCGCGCGTACGCACCTCGTTTTTAATCCACGCCTCGCGTTCAAATTCCTGGAGGAGGGGGAACGCGGAGGAATAGGGCTGGTTTTTGAGAAAATCAAAAAGCGGATTTTTTTTATTTCCCCTCCTTCCCAAGGAGGGGTTAGGGGAGGTTTCGGATTCGTGGAAAATAATTACGGTGGTATCTACATACGCGCCTGCGGTGAGTTTTTCGTGGAGCGCTTCTTGCAGCTCTTTTGCTCCGTGCTCCAAAAATCCATGCAGGACGAGGAGACGTTTTTCTGCCAAGAACGGCATAACGCCGAGCTCGTTCCAGAGGTCACTCGAATCCATTTTTTTGCCATCAAGCACCGCAACATTGAGACCTTGCGGATCTCGTTTTTCTTTGAATGACGCTATCATTTTGTTGAGATGCTGTCGGCTACGATACGTGTCCTCACCGTAGATGAGTATGTTCATATTACTTCGCTTCTCCCCAATTTTTGCCGATGCCGACCGATACGTCAATCGGGACGTCAAGCCGCACCACGTCTTGCATAATTTCCTGCAGGCGCGGCGCGATTTCTTTTGCTCGTTTTTCTGTCACCTCAAACACCAATTCATCATGCACCTGCAAAAGCATTTTTGCATCATCCGGCCACTCGCGGCGGATTTTTTCGTCAATTTCAATCATCGCTTTTTTAATAATATCCGCCTCAGTCCCTTGCACGGGATGATTTATCGCCATGCGTTCACCCGCATTGCGGAGTTGTAGGTTGCTTGCTTTCAATTCCGGTATGTAGCGACGGCGGCCAAAAAGTGTTTCTACGAATCCGTGTTTTTTGGCGAATGCAATCGTGTCATCCATGTAGCGTTTGATGCCGGTAAACGCCGCGAAGTAGCGATCAATGAATTCTTTGGCCTCATATTGAGAAAGCCCGGTGCGCGCTGCCATGCCAAAGGCGCCCATACCAAAGAGAATGCCAAAGTTGATCGTCTTGGCGACATGTCGCATTTCTTTAGTTACCTCGCTTACCGGCACGTGGTGAATGGCTGCGGCGGTTGCCGCGTGAATGTCCTGCCCGGCGGCAAACGCAGCGATCATTTTTTCATCATGCGCGAGATGCGCGGCGATACGAAGTTCAATTTGCGAATAATCGCAGGTTACGAGTATGGTTCCTTTTTCTGCAATAAATGCATGACGAATTTCATGACCCAGCTCCGTGCGCATGGGAATATTTTGCAGGTTGGGATCAGAGCTTGAAAGGCGGCCGGTGGCGGCAACGGTTTGATTAAACGTGGTGTGAATGCGGCCGGTTGTTTTATTGATAAGCGCGGGGAGTGCGTCAACATAGGTGTTTTGGAGTTTGGCGAGTTCCCGATATTCTTCAATCAGCGGAATGATGGGGTGTAGCGTGTGTAATTTTTCAAGCTCCATCGCGGCAGTAGACAGTCCGGTTTTTCCCTTTTTGACACTGAACGTTGGTAGCTTGAGTTTGGTATACAAAATTTCGCGAAGCTGCGTTGACGACGCGATATTAAATGATTCTCCCGCAAGCGTGTGGATACGCTTCGTAATTTTTTCAATGCGTTCGGCGAGTTTTTTTGAGAGCGACGCGAGTGCTTTCGTATCAATTTTGACTCCGTGTTTTTCCATGCGCGCAAGCACGGGAACGAGCGGCATTTCAATGTCTAGAAAGAGCGCTAAAACGCCTGTTTTTTCTAATTCGTTTTTGAGATCCGGATAGAGCGAGGTGATTGCAATGAGTTCGCGTGCCGCGTGTTCATAATCTGCGCCAAAGAGCCCTTCGCGTTGGCCGGCATCCAATTGGATGCCGAGCCGTTTCACTATAACGGTTGCGGCATCGTGCGCGCGGGAGCCCGGATCAAGGAGGTATGAAGCAACCATGACATCAAAAAGTTTTGCTCCGGCAACATCGGCGGTACGGAGAAAGAGTTGTTTGACGTCGTGCCCCACGATGGTGTCGGTTTGGAGCAGATTAATAATCGCATCTTTTTGAGTTTTGTCGCAACGATCAAACGGGACAATAAAACCATCGTGATCAACGCAGAGTATCGCTGCTGAAATCCCGGCCGTGATGCGGTCTGCGCCATCAGGTAAAAGTTGCATGCCAATGACTGGTGCCGTGTGGGCACGGCGCAAGAGCGCATCAATATCGCTTTTTGTGCGAACCACGGTAACGGCTGTTTTAGCCCCTTTCCATTTTTTGGTTTTTTCTTCACTCATCCCCGGCAGAGCTTCCCGCGGTAATCGTTTGATGAGCGAGGTAAATTCAAAACGCGCAAACATCGCCGCTACTTTTTTCCAATCGGTGGTGGCCATCGCCGCATCGCGGAGCGAAAATTGCAGCGGCACGTCGGTGCGAATGCGCGCCAACGTTTCGCTCATGCGCGCATCGTTAACGCCGTCGCACAATTTTTTACGCATGCCGACCGCGATACGTTCGTCGCCCCCCGTGGCAGCATCCAATACTTTTTTGAGCGAGCCAAACATCTGTAAAAGTTCTGTTGCGCCTTTTTCTCCAATCCCCTTCACGCCGGGAATGTTGTCGCTCGGGTCCCCCTTCAGGGCTTTGTAATCCACTATTTGTTCCGGTGTCAGGCCATAGCGATCTTTCACTTCTTTTGCCGTGTATGTGAGCGTATCCGTGATGCCTTTTTTCAGCGTGAACACGGAAGTTTTTTCGTCAACAAGCTGCAGCGCGTCCATATCGCCCGTGACGATAATCACATCGGTGGTGTCGTTGGTTTTCTTTGCGAGGGTACCGATGACATCATCGGCTTCAAAACTCGGCACCTCAAAAATGGGAATATCAAACGCGCGCACCAACTCATGCACGAGCGGAATCTGATCATATAATTCCTGATCCGCCTTTACACGCGTGGCCTTGTATTCCTTGTAGACGTCATCGCGAAATGTGGATCCCGCCAAATCAAATGTTGCCACGAGGTGTGTTGGTTTGAGCTCTTGGAGTACCTTGAGCAAGATGGATGCAAAACCATAAACGGCGTTTACTATGGTTCCTTCTTTGGTGGTGAGTGGCGGAAGCGCATGGTAAGCACGGTGAATAATGGCGTTGCCATCAATGATAACGAGTTTGTTTTTTATTACAGTCATGGGGATAGCTTACCAAAGTTATCCGATAACAAAAAGTCCCCGCGTGGTGGCGAGGACTTATTCACGCACCGTAATGCTATTTTCTGATCCGTTGATGGTGGCGCCATCTTTTAGGATGAGTTTTGGTTCAAGGGTGTAGGTGCCCGCTTGAGGGATGTTGTTCCAGGTTACCAGAACGGTGTCAGTGATGGCGCTTGTTTCACCAATCAGCGTGCGCGCATCATCGCCAACGCGATGGGCAAAAATTTTGATGGATTGAATGCTGTCCTTTTTAAAAAGGCGCATTTCAAGTTGGAGGGGGAAGAGAGAGGCGAATAGGGTATTATTCGGTTTGGGCGATACCCACGTGACATTCGGCGGCTCCGGCGCGGCGTCAAGGATCAAGGGCACCTCAACGGAGGTCATGTTACTGACATCGTCGTATGCTTTTACGAGTAGTGTGTGTGGGCCATTTTCCCACTCGCGATTTTCATAATGAAGGGCAAAAGGATGATTGGTTGCCTCGCCAATGATGGCGCCATCAAGAAAATACGCCACACGCGCAACACCACGCGGCGCTGACACGTCAATCTGCGCATCAATGATGCGCTCACGAAGTGTAACGCCGGACTGCGGTGAAAGAACGGCAAGTGATGGTCGCAGTTCTTTTTTGTGCACATCATCAAATTCCGTTGGCGCATCGCCAAGAATAAAGGTGCGTTCCTCGCCGTTTTTTTCCATCTCTTTTTGTTTTTTTTCAATCCACGCGCGCACACCCGCTTCCCATCCCGCATATTGCGGATCAGTGGCAGGATTAGCTGGCGCCGGATCCGTAGGATCATCTTTGTTTACATAATGCAAGATACTGTGTGGTTGCATGTAGAGTACTTCTTGGGTGACTTCTTCCGGTGTGTCTTCAGTTGCCAGTTTGCCGGAAATGCGGTCAATTTTTACCGGTACCTCACCAGCATCCGTGCCGTTTAAAATTGATTTTCTTGTTTTAATTTCCGGCATCGGCGGAAATGGCTCAACAGGTTTCCCTTCCAGCGCTCGGCGCATAAATGCATTCCAAATTGGCGCGGCGCCTGCGGTGCCGCCAACGCCCGGCTTCATAACTTTATTATCGTTGTTGCCCACCCACACACCCGCGGCAAGCGATGGTGTGTACCCCATGGTCCATCCATCTTTGTAATCATTGGTGGTGCCGGTTTTTGAGGCAACGGGTCTCCCCGGTAAGGTAAGTGCTCCGCCCGCGCCAAAGACGTACGCGCGCGCGCCGTCATCGGAGAGTATGGCTGAAATTTTTGCGACATGCTCCTCGTCAATCACCGGCTCTGCCGGCGGCAATTCATATTTGAAGAGTGTGCCACCGGCGTGGTCTTTCACTTCAAGAATAGTGGTGGTGGGGTATCGTTTGCCCTGATTGGCAAGCGTGGCGTAAGCGCTCGTATGCTCAAGCAGTTTTACCTCTGCGCCGCCGAGCACCAGCGCCAGCCCGTAATTGTCCGGATTGGTAAACGTGGTGTAGCCAAGGCGTCCTGCCAGCGCAAGCACATTATTAACACCGGCGAGATATAACATTTTTACGGCTGGGATATTGAGCGAACCCTGGAGCGCCTTACGCGCCGTCACGGGCCCGTACTCTTTGGCATCATAGTTATGGGGAATATACGATCCTCCACCCGCGGCAAAATTAGTGACGGTGTCATATAAAACAGTATTTGGCGTGTACCCGTGTTCAAAGCCGGCAAGATACACAAATGGCTTAAATGATGAGCCGGGCTGTCGTAAACGAAGCGCCACATTAACTTGGCCGTCAATTTCATCATCAAAATAATCACGCGATCCCACCATGGCGATCACCTCGCCTGTTTTTGGATCTATGGCAACAAGCGCGGCGTTTGACGCGTTATTATTTTTTGCGTTGTATTCGCCACCTTTCTTCACCTCTTCCTCAGCTATTTTTTGCAGGTCATAGTCAAGCGATGTAATAACCGTGAGCCCGCCGGTTTCAACTATTTTTTCACCGAAGCGTTCAGTGAGCCGTTCTTTGACATAGAGCACAAAATGAGGCGCTTCAATATTTGCGAGTCGCGCTTTTAGTTCAAGTGGAATCTGTTTGGCGGTTTGGGCTTGTTCGGGTGTGATATACCCCTGTTCCGCCATTGCCTCTAGTACATAATCGCGGCGCACGTTGAGCGCCTCATGATTATTGAGATACCGCGTTGGTGCCTTGGGGAGCGCGGCCAGCGTTGCCGCTTCAGCAAGCGTTATATCATGAACCGTTTTGCCAAAATAGGCCTGGCTTGCCGCCTCAATGCCGTAGTTTGATGAGCCATAGGCAATTTCATTGAAATAGAGTTTCAGAATCTGGTTTTTAGTATAAGTTTTTTCTATTTTGGTTGCCAAAATTGCCTCTTTAATTTTTCTGATGAGCGTTCGTTCGTTACCCACGATGGCATTTTTGACTAATTGTTGCGTGATGGTTGAAGCGCCACCGGACCCCTCTTTGCGTCCCAGGATATTGTTTGCCGCGGCGCGGAGAACACTGGCCCACCGTATGCCCCTGTGTTCAAAAAATTTTTTATCTTCAATGGCAATGGTGGCGTAAACGGCGTAGGTGGGGATTTCCTCAAGTTCCACCAGCGTCCGTCGTTCATTGTTAAAAATTTCATACAAAAGATGTTTGCCCGTGCGGTCATATATTTTGGTGCTTTGCGCCACCACACGATCCGTGAGTTTATCCGGATTAGGAAGTTGACTGTTCACTACGGCCACAAGAATCGCAAGAATAAGCGCGCCGGCAATACCCAAAAGAAGCGCACTTCCGATTGCGATGCGAAGCGCCCGACGCGGGTTGATTTTTTTGGCGTGATGCAACGCCGTTTGCGTGTGGTGCACCACCGTGTGTACTAATTTTTTTGGTTCCGGGAGAGGCATAGTATGTCTTCACGGTTAATGATACACCTCTTGACCGAAACCGTGTAGTGTGGTAACATAGAGCACGTGTTTTCTAGGTATCAACCTAGAATTTTTTGTATGAACAAAGCCAAAAAATACCTTATTTCATTCACTAAAGAGGCGTCGCAAACGCTTTTTGCAACGCTTGTTGTTACTGTTCTTATTGTACATTCTTTTTATCCACAGGTGGTCAACGCTAAGACCGGCGAGCCAGTTATTCCGGTGGTTCGTGTCACGCTTCCCGTTGCGCCTGATCGCGCGCCACGCAAGGTGACCACGGTGGTTGCAACGGCATACAACTCGCTTGTCTGGCAGACTGACAACACACCCTTCATTACCGCTTCTGGCACGCATACGCGTCATGGCGTTGTGGCGGCCAACTTCTTGCCGATTGGCGCGCATGTGCGTTTTCCGGAAGTGTACGGTGATACGATTTTTGTGGTAGAAGATCGCATGAATAAAAAGTATTATCGCGGTCGCGTGGATATTTGGATGGAGGAATACAATGACGCAAAAATCTTCGGTGCTAAACGTCTCAAAATGGAAGTGCTCTAAAGGTAAGAAAACAAAAACTCCGATACATCGGAGTTTTTGTTTTGAGGCCACGGCGGGACTTGCACCCGCGAATGGGGGTTTTGCAGACCCCAGTGTTTGCTACTTCACCACGTGGCCGTGGATAAAGAATAATGGGAAAAATGTTTTTTGTCAATCTCGTTGCCTATCATTCCACAATTGCGCGGCGTGGGTCAGCGGCACTGGTATGGCGACGGCGCGGGAGACCAAATCATCAATGATGGTGTGGAGACCGCGGCTACGCGCTGTGTTTTCAAAATCGGGTGCGTAGAGATCATCAGGCAGATGATCCGGCATGCAAAGTTCAACCGCAGAAAGCGTGGGGCCGTGGCCGTGGAAGTTGCACGTCTCGCACCCCGGCGCGTGCGCGCTTTTCAGTCCCCGCAAGAGCGCAGGATCTGTGTCGCGAGAAAATTGTTCCAGCACATCCGGATGAAGCGGCATGGGGATGGCGCATGAGGGGCACGCGCTTCGGAATGGTGCGTGCACCACCGATAGTTTGAAAAGCGGGTTCCATAAAAATGCCGGCGTGTGCGCATGCAGTTCGCGCACCAGTGAGGCGGTATTTTTACCCGGAATACCAACTACGATAACGCTTCCTGCAATGGCGGCCTGCGTAATCGCGTTCCATATTTCCGGAAGCTCGTCGGGAGCATCCGGTAATGTCATAAGCACAAACGCCGGGAGACGATGCAATGTTTCACGCACCACATCAAGGGTGCTGTGGCCAAGGAGCGGCTCCATTTGCAAGTGATGTGGCGAAGCATACTCGCTCAAAATGTCTTGGAGAGCGTAGAGCAAGGTAATTGTACTGCCAAGCGTTGGCGCGGAGACCGGAATGACGCCCGCGCGATTATCCAGCGCATCAACCACCACCGCGCGCTGACTCGGCGTGAAAACATTTTCTTCTTTTTTCATGTCCGGATCAAGCGAACTTATGGTAATTTTTTCGCCGCCTAAAGCAGGTACGATGCGCACCCATGCGGTGTAGGCAGTGTTGCCGACGGTAATTTCCAGAATGTCTTCCTGCCATGTGTGGGCGAGCGCGGCGTTGCCACTCAACTGTTCCGCCAAGAATTGCGCAAACGCGTGACCAACCGATGAGGGAATGGTGAACAGCAGTGGCGGTTCATCCAAGCGCATAATCCGGCAGGTGGTGGCATCAGGGAGAATGGTAATTTCAATATCTGAATGAAGCGCATTATTGCGTTGATGCTCCAGGAGCGCGGCAAGGAGATGTGCTACATTAGAGTTCATGGGCGAGACTAGTATATCACTTGACGCCTCCGAACCACCATGATACGATGTCTCCACTACTGGCTATGTACGAAATTATTTGCATTATTTCAGGCGACCTTACGGAGAGCGATGCGGCGACTCAAATTGCCGAGGTGCAGGATAAACTGCGCACGCTTGGGGTTACGGTTGATGAGGTGGTTCCGCTCTCAAAACAGCGCATTGCCTACCCAATCCGCCATATTCGGTTTGGCTATTTTTACGCGTTCTACTGCAGCGTCGGCGCGGTAGATATTCAAAAAGTTCAGCGAGAACTGGATCGCCATATGGGATTGTTACGAACGTTTGTACGCCGCTTTGACCCCGTCAAAAACAAAAAAGCATGCGTTGAGGATTTTGCCGTTAAGATGCCAGCTCCCGCCACGGTTGTCACTGCGCCGCGCGAAGCGAGCATCGCCGCGCCGTTTTCATTTGATGAAATGCGCACCACGCTTGTTGCGCCGTTGGTGCAACAAGAGGTTATTGCAAAATCTGTCAGCGCCGAAGAGATTGATAAAAAACTTGATGAACTCTTGGAGTCAGATTTAGTGCCAAGTGAAAGCGTTTAATGACCTAACCTATGATGAGTCTCAATCGCGCCCAACTTATTGGGAATCTCACCCGTGATCCGGAACTGCGAACCACCGCTACGGGAACTGCCGTTTGCTCATTTGGTGTCGCTACTAATCGCACCTTTACGGACGCGCAAGGGCAAAAACAGGATCAGGCAGAATTTCATAACATCGTTGCGTGGGCCAAGCTCGCGGAAATCTGCGGACAATATTTAGCAAAGGGGCGCCGCGTATTTATTGAAGGTCGGCTTCAGACGCGCGAGTGGCAAGGGCAAGATGGCCAAAAGCGGCGCACCACGGAAATTGTTGCGGAAGATATGATTATGCTTGATCGCGCGCCGGGCGGTGCTGCACCGGCAGGCGGCATGAGTCCGCGCCAGAGCGCGCCGGTTGCAGCCCCAGGAGAAATTCCGACGATCTCATATGATGCGCCCGATGCGCCAGCGGGGAATAATAGTCCAAGCATGACCGAGGAGGAAATTAAAGTTGAGGATATTCCATTTTAATCTATGATTCGGGAAGCGGTAAAAGAACAACTCAAAGCATGTCACTTCTGCGTACAAAATATTAAGCAGGTGGCGTTGACAGACACCGGACTTTTGCGTAAGTTTGTTTCTTCATACATGAAGATTTCACCACGTCGTCGTTCCGGTCTGTGCGCCAAGCACCAACGCGTGGCTTCGCGTGCCATTCGGCAAGCGCGCGCCGCCGGCCTCATGCCGTTTATCTCCCGATAACGCACTGTTCATGGGATCCTATAATGATATTGCCAAAGGAGTTGTTGTTCGGATAAAAAACGACCCGCACGTCGTCATTTTTTTTCAGCCCATTAAACCGGGTAAGGGTGTGGCGTTTGTGCGCACGCGTTTGAAAAATTTGGTGAACGGCAGTGTGCTTGAACAGACGTTCAAGGCCAATGATCCGGTTGATATTGTAAGCGTTGAACGTCAGACGTTGCAGTATCTCTATCCTACGGAGACTGAATATACCTTTATGCGCACGGATACCTATGAGCAGGTATCGCTTGGGAAGGACAGCGCCGAGGACACTATGAAATGGATGAAAGAGGGTGATGAGGTGATCGGGCTCTTTTTTGAGGAGCGGCTCATCAGCGTTGATATTCCCAAAAAAGTTGCGCTCAAGGTGACCTTTACGGAAACAGCGGTAAAGGGCGATACGGCATCAGGCAATGCCATGAAAGAATCACAGCTAGAAAACGGCACGTTTATTAACGTACCACTTTTTATTAAGCAGGGGGATATCATTTTGGTGAACACTGATACCGGCGAGTATTCCGAACGAGCCAACGGTTAAGAGTTGACAGAACGGCCACTTTCCGTTATACTTTTTTCTCATAACCCCCCATGAGGAAAGGAGGGGAGCCGGTGAGGCAAAAACGCATACGGGAATTGGGTTACCACTATCTGTTGTTTGCCGGTGATCAATGCAACACGTTTGACCCGGCAGTGCTTGGAGATCCGCTACAAACGCATGTCGCGGAGATCGGCGGATATGCGGTGGAGCTTTCAATTGTGGAACGTGGGCACCATGTGCGTGCGGTGAGCGGAAGTGGCGCGCCGGTGTTTGCGGAGGTCTTTCTGTGCGGCCGTCGGGAACAGCAGTGGCGGTGGCGCCCAACCATGCAGCATCGGTTTGTGCTTGGCCGTCGTCCGCGCGAACAGATGGTGGTGATGGTCAGCGAGGCGGGCGGCGTCAAAACCGCTACTGATCTCCATGTTTATTTGCCGAGCCCGAATCCGGATCGTTATGTACGCTCGTTTATGGAGCGCGGCAACATTGCGGTGCCGTGGCTCGGGCCATCACTCGCGCCACGTCACGCGCTCACGGTTGATCGCGTGAGAAACCGAATCTTCATTCGGAGTCTCCACGAACACGATGTGGCGCGCATGGGACGTTTGTCGTTTGTAACGCTTACCCAGGTGCGTCTTGCGATGTTGAGCACGACTGTTGAGCCGCCCAAAACAGCGGATCAACGCGGCAGTGTTCATCGCGCGCAACCTCGGCTTGTGTGGACAAACGGTAGACCAGTTGAACAAGACAGACACGAAGGGAGGGAATCATGGGCGATAGCATGAGAACACTGCTCACGACCTTCGGATATCGGGAGCTCGCGGTTTCATCGTTGCACGGTTCGGCCGTGCTCGTCACCGGTCAGGACCACGAGATTCCTGCCGGAATCCGGTGGAACGGCAATCGCATCCTGAAAACGCCGGTCAAGTGGCGTCGCGGAACCGTCATGATGCCGCGACTCTTGGATAACGGAAGCGGTGAGTTTCTCTGGACTGCGTTTCCATACGGAATCTACGAAGCGCTTCGTTCCATCATGCATATCAAGCATGGATACACAGGCTGGAACGACGAGGATATGGAGATAGTGCGCGGTGAGGTGCTTACCATGGAGGACGTGCAGGAAGCGCTCTCGCAAGCGATTGCCATACTCGCGCTTCGTCCAAATCTGGACGAGCGGGAGCGTGCCGCACTCCATGAGATGGGGGACGTGGGAATTATCTCGGTCGGGCAGGTTCGCGACTCGCGCAAGCAACGTGCGCTTGAGCGGATGTTGCGGGCGCAACGCGAGCGCGACTCACGAGATCGCAATAACCCGAGCGCGCGTATGGCCACCCTGGTTGGTGCGCAGGGGGACCTTGAGGACCGGCTCGTCCTAATCCGCTACATTGAACCGCGTATCGGCTCGCGCGAGATGGCGCTCCTCCTTGAGGCCGCGCGCATCAAACGTATCTTTGTCGCCGCGTACAAGAAAGTGGAAAAGGCTCGGAGTGGCTACAGCTTGCGAATGCGGTTTAAGTGGAAGACCCGCATTGAACAGGTGCGGCGCGATCTTGAGACGATTCGTGTGGGTCCTTACCCGGTGCACATTGAACGACTCTCTGCCGACATTCGCGCGGTGGAGGAGGCGATGCGGTCTTTCACCACGGCAGTGGTGAAAGAGAAGGCCGATGTTGTTAAGGAATCACTCCGATGCAAGCGGGCACGCTGGGAATTGGAAGCGCTTATAGTGCGCATGTCGCTCGCCGAGCGTGAGGCCAGGCGGAAGCCGAGCAAGGAGATATCGGCAGAGCGGCGAAGAAGTCGCACTAAGGCGGCCGCGGAGCAGTTTGCGCATGAGATCGCCGCCTTCAGCCGACGTGTGCAAACAGGCATTGACGACACAGGTTTTAATAAGCCCGTGCGGCCGCTCGTGGTGGTAGATCTTGCTGAGACGGGTGTTCGCTTGGCTCTCAAGGAGCCGGATTTGCGTGGCGCCAAGGCGTGCGTGGAGCGTGCCGCGCGAAGGCTTTAGAACGAGAACCGCCCCGATCGCGATCGGGGTGGTCTTTTTTATCCCGCAAGTTTCTCCTGTTTTTCTACCTCCTCCCAAACCGCTTTTCTAATTTTTTGTACCAACTCCGGATTTTCATTGCGGAGATACAGGCGCGCTTTTTCACGGCCAACACCCAATTTTTCCTCGCCGAATGCGTAGCTATTGCCGGATTTTTGAACCACGCCATGGAGCACGCCGGTATCAAGCAGATCACCTTCTATAGCAATACCTTCGTTGTACATAATATCAACGACGGTGGTTTTAAAGGGCGCCGCCACCTTATTTTTTACAATTTTAACTTTCACTTGGTTGCCAATGATTTGATCGCCCTGTTTTATCTGCGCAGAGCGACGCACTTCAATGCGGATGCTAGAGTAGAATTTGAGCGCGTTGCCGCCGGTGGTGGTTTCGGGATTCCCAAAAAATACGCCAATTTTATGCCGCGTTTGGTTAATGAAGATAACAATGGTGTGCGACTTTGAGGTGATGCCCGCGAGTTTCCGAAGCGCTTGCGACATGAGTCGAGCCTGGAGTCCCATGTGCTGTTGTCCCATTTCGCCTTCAATTTCTGCTTTTGGCACGAGCGCGGCAACGGAATCAATGACAATAACATCAACCGCGTTTGAACGTACCAGTGTTTCTACGATATCCAGCGCTTGTTCGCCGGTATCCGGTTGTGAAATCAAAAGCTCGTCAACATTCACGCCGATTTTCTTTGCGTATTCCGGATCAAGCGCATGTTCGGCGTCAACAAATGCGGCCAAACCGCCGCCGCGCTGAACTTCCGCCACAATGTGTTGTGCGAGCGTTGTTTTTCCGGACGCCTCGGGTCCAAAAATTTCAACAATGCGGCCGCGTGGCACGCCTCCAACGCCAAGCGCAATATCCAAGGACAAACACCCGGTTGATACCGCGTCAACCTGCATGCGCTCGGCCTGCCCTAATTTCATGATTGACCCCTCGCCAAATTTTTCTCTGATTTGATCAATCGCCGCCTCGGCCGCCTTTTGCCGTTCTTTTGATGTCTCAAAGACGGTTTGTTCTTGCTGTTCCATAGGGTTTAAAAAAGGAGGAGCCCCTCCCCCGTTAACTCAATAAATAGATAAAATTATGGTGTTCTGTTATCCACACGCAACGAAATACGCGGAGCAACCGCCGCTTCGCGCACGACGGTACGCAATTCCGTGCGCTGTTTGCCGGATTTTTTGGTGGCCTGTACCGCAATCGTGTTTACTCCCGTTTCCAAGGGGAGTGGCGCTTGGAAAAATCCTTCCTCATTATTTTGGATTGGGACGCCGTTCACCGCAACCGCCACCTCTTTTTCCGTGTAGCCCTCAATAAGAATTGATGGCAGGCTGGTCACCAGCCCGTTTTGTGGGTTCATAATGGTCAGTGTTGGCGGTTTTAAGAAACGAACCATTTGTCCGCCAACCAGGAACGCGCAAAGACCAATCACTCCCACCATCGCCAATCCGCGCATAAGTCGTGGGACATTCAAAAAAGCGCTGCGTTTGATTCCACTGACTGGATGTGAAGTGTCTCTCGTGTGGCTGTTCATGGTGTGCTCTGTTTGTTCTATGGCGAAAGAATCTACCAGTGTTTTTGTGGTTGCGCTGTTTAAACCAAGCGCATGAGCATACCGACGGATGTATTGTTTAATATATATGGGTGCTGCAGAAATATCTTGAGGCCGGCATTCTTCAATGGCGGATAGATAGCTGACCGGCAGTTTTGTTTTTTGTGCCAATGTAACAAGCGTGACACCGCGCAGAAGACGCGCCTGCTTTAACCGTAAGCAAAAACGCGGCGGTGTGGTTATTTTTTTACTTTGAAACACGGTCATAAAATTTATTGTTCCGGAATCTCATCGTCCTCATCCTTGGAACCACGTTCTATTGTATCAAGGTCAAGCGCGTCAAGCAAGACATCGCGCGGTTTGGCGCCATCTGCCGGCCCCACCACGCCCGCTTCCTCCAGCTCATCCAAAAGACGCGCCGCGCGCGCGTACCCAACGCGCAATCGTCGTTGTAAAAATGAAGCGCTTGCTTTTTTGCTTTCCACGATAAGGTTTCGTGCCTCGTTGAAAAGTTGATCACGACCACCGGTTCCACCATCAAACACGGAGGTACTAGACTCCTCTCCGGCACGATCAAAACCAACCGTATAATGCGGCGCATCTTGGTCTTTCAGGAAATCCACTATCCGTTTTATTTCTTCTTCAGAAATATAACAGCCCTGGATACGTTTTGGTTTTGACATGTCCGCGGTCAACAGAAGCATGTCGCCTCTTCCGAGCAGCTTTTCCGCTCCCGCGTTATCCAAAATAGTGCGTGAATCAACAATGGAGGCAACGGAAAACGCAACGCGCGCAGGGATGTTTGCTTTCATAAGTCCGGTAATCACATCAACACTTGGACGCTGGGTGGCAATGACCAGGTGAATACCAACCGCACGCGACATTTGCGCCAGTCGCACAATGCCTGCCTCAACTTCAGCGCCCGATGTTGCCATCAGATCAGCAAGTTCGTCAATCACAAACACAATAAATGGCAATGGCTCTTTGGCGCGCTGGTTGTACGAGGTGACATCGCGACTGCCTGCGTGTGCCAACAAGTCAAAACGGCGCTCCATTTCCACAATGACCCATTTGATGGCGCCAACGGTTTTGTTCACATTCGTAATAACGGGCGTGAGCAGGTGCGGTATACCGTTATAAACCGGCAATTCAACGCGTTTTGGATCAACCATAATAAATCGCAGCGTTTCCGGAGCGTGTTGGTAGAGCAAACTGGCAATGAGCGTGTTAATGGCGACGGTCTTTCCCGAATTCGTGGCGCCGGCAATCAACAGGTGCGGCATGCGGTTTAAGTCAGCAAATTGCGGCTTG
>Ga0209541_10003335_pt1 | contig 29593 bp, 43 predicted proteins | sample RifCSPlowO2_01_FD_184027 | JGI IMG/M metagenome (GOLD analysis project Ga0209541, IMG submission 184027) | Groundwater microbial communities from Rifle, Colorado - Rifle CSP2_plank lowO2_0.1 (SPAdes) (version 2) | ecosystem: Environmental > Aquatic > Deep subsurface > Groundwater | place... | reverse complement strand
ACACCTTTTATTCGCTATTTCTTTATTTTTTTTATTTTGTTCCTGACGTGAGTATTTATTTTATAACTATGGGGCTCAATTTACTATTTATCTGTTCAAGAAATAGGTCTGAGGTCAAAACCTGATCCCATGTTATTAGAGATTTCTAATCTTCAAGAAAGAGTTATTTTTACTAGTGACAAAGATTTTTTGATAAAACTATCCCAAGACAGAAATCGGGATTAGTTGGCTGTTTTCTTCGTGTACACCGCCAGTCGAACACCCGGGATCAGTCAGGTTATTAATAAATTCATCATACTCTGGCTTGTCCCAGTCGTAAGCTAACTTTCTGTCTATCCTGTCCTTTCGGGCTAGCAACACAACTCTGCTGTTTTCTTTTTCATCAACTACTTCTAAGCCGGCGAGCCCCGCAATCTTCTTAGAAAATTCCATGATCTCTTCGTGGGTTGCAAAATTATCTTTAGTCATCCTGTATTGCGCAAATCCTATTGGCATCGCTGCCTTCACTTCAAGCCAATCAAACTTTACACCTTTCAGCATTTCTGCGTATTTTTCAGGGGAAAACATGTTCATCTCCTTCCCTACAGTGAGCCTGATAACAGATCTTTTAAAGTGCTGTAAAAGCTGAAGGCTTTCCAGGATTTTTCCCCAGCCATCTTTCATCAGAGGGTCGCACATTTTTTCATAGGTCTCTTTGTCTGGAGCAGGGAGGGTGATGTAAAGTTGTGTTATCGGTGTATCTATTAATTTTTTTACCATGTTTGGCAAAGTCCCGTTAGTGACTAAAAAGGATGTCATCCCTCTTTTATTTATCTCCCAGATCAATTCAGGGAGTTTTGGGTATAGACATGCATCTCCTGTCAAACTAAGCGCCACGTGTTTTGGCTCCATTGCTTCGTACAACCTTTTCTTGTCCACACTTGAATTTCCCCAGAAACCCATCAAAAGCTCTTTGTGTTCCCTGATAAATCCGTCGACTATTTCTTTTGGGTCATCAAGCTTATCGTATACTGTTGCGGAATATGCAATATCCCTCCAGCACCATTTGCATCTGAGGTTGCAGATGTCAACAGAAACAGAAGCTTCTATGCATCTCCATGATTTAATATTGTAGAAAGTGTTCTTGTAACAGGTGTCTTCGCCACGCACAGCTTTCTTGCACCATAAACATGTTTTAATAGCTGAATGGTTCCCAACAAACCTGTAACCCTGCTTCTCCATTTCCTTGATCCTTTCTGGCGATATCATATTACTAAAGAGAGGGTTCTTGGTTTATATTGATTTACTTTCATTAGTTCTCGCATAAATAGACATAAAAAGTTTCAAACCAATTGTAGGTATTTTATGGGAAACGAAGTTAGAAGGCTTGGATTAATCTGTGGCAAGGGGTTCGAAAGAGTAGGATATGGTGGGGACATTGGAGTAATAATAGAAGCAGACCAGGATGATTATCACGGCAGGACAACTTCAGCAGAGGAGTTGCCTGTTGAACATGAAGCTAGTTTTGGAGGAGCCAGAAGTGTTCTTTACATTAGGAGATGGGGTCCTGAACACAGGGCCAATGGAACCTCCAGGAGGAATGATTACGGAAAAGTCGATTATGGAAAAATAGAAGGGATTCTAAGGGCTTCAAGTATTACTGATGTTGTCTCGACCTCAACAACAGTTTCTTATTCAAGGGATATTTCAGAGGGGAGCTTGGTTGTACCTGAATATTTCTTAATAGATAGCAAGGCTGTTGAATTTGATCCTGTGCTTAGAAGCTTGTTATTGGAAGCTGGGAATGTCAGAGTGTTAGACACTGGTTCATATATTAAATACAAAGGGTCCAAAAATAGAGTTAGACGGAAAAACGTTTTGGTTGGGTCATCTGTTCCAAGAGAATACGAACTTGCTAGAAGGTTGGGCGCAAGATATGCTTGTTTAGCTGTGGTTACTAGAAATAGGAAAACCGGGAAAGATTTAGAAAAATCTGAGATAACGGAACTAACTAGGGTAGCAGCAGATGTCATGTCAGGTTTTGTAAGCAAATTCACTGGAAGGACTGTGCGCCAAGAAAAGCAATAAAAATCTATCCTTTTCTTTACTAAAGGGACGAAATAGGTCTTTAACCAATTGTTTAGAGACCTATTTCCAATCTTCTTTCAAAAGTATACAGTACCCAAAAGAAACTATAATGCAAGAAAAGCAATAAAAAGTTTAGAACCATTATATTTTTGGCAGTTTCAACCTAATTATGGTTACATTAAAAGAAGCGCTTACTTATGATGACGTACTTCTGGTACCTAAAAGGTCGCCTGTTGTTTCCAGAAAAGATGTTGACACAAGAACAAAGGCTTCGAAAAACATTTGGTTGAACATCCCCCTGATTTCTGCGAACATGGATACTGTGACAGAATCTGCTATGTCAATTGCAATGGCAAGGGAAGGCGGTCTGGGGATTATCCACAGGTTCATGACAATTGGCCAGCAGACAGCCGAAGTCGTGAAAGTTAAAAGGTCTGAAAGCTTGCTTATCGAAGCTCCGCACACAGTTACCACAGACAAATCTTTGAGGGAAGCCAGGGAACTTATGGAAGATAAGGGGATCAAAGGATTACTGGTTACAGATTACAGCAACAGGCTGGTTGGGGTTTTGACAAACAGGGACATACAGTTTGAATCTAATTTTGACAAGAAAGTGCAGGAGTCCATGACTGGATTAAAAGACCTGATTACAGCGCCTGTGGGGACTACAATGGAAGATGCAAAAAAAATATTGTATGAAAACAGGATCGAGAAACTGCCTATTGTGGATTCTGGGGGTTATCTAAAAGGATTGATAACAGCAAAAGACATCCTGAAAAAAGACAGGCATCCTCAGGCTGCAAAAGATAAAAAAGGCAAGCTCATCGTCGGGGCTGCAATAGGCGTGAAAAGGGGTTTTGTTGAGAGGGCATCAAACCTTTTGGAAGCCGGATGCGACCTGCTTGTTGTTGATATAGCGCATGGACATTCTGATCTGGCAATCAATACTGTTAAAACACTGAAAAAAGAGTTTGGAAATGTTGAGATAATGGCAGGGAATGTTGCGACAACAGAAGGCTCAGCTGACCTAATTTCAGCAGGAGCAGATTCAATTAAGGTTGGAGTGGGTCCGGGCTCGACATGTGTGACAAGAATAATCACAGGATCTGGAGTGCCACAACTGACAGCAGTCATGGATTCTGTAAAAGCTGCTGAACAATTTGATGTGCCAGTTGTTGCTGATGGGGGGTGCAGGACATCAGGGGATATTGTAAAGGCTTTAGCATCAGGGGCTTCAACAGTATTCAGCGGATTTTTCTTTGCAGGAACAGAAGAAACTCCGGGGATGACTGTTCTAAGATCTGGAAGGAAATACAAAATTTACAGGGGATCAGCTTCTTTGGGAACTGCGCTTGGGCGGAAAGAAAGGGAGAACAAGGATGATGAGATAGACCCGAATGAATATGTCCCTGAAGGCGTTGAGTCTGTTGTGCCTTTCAAAGGCTCTGTTACAGAGGTTATAAAACAGCTTATTGGCGGTCTCAAATCAGGGATTTCTTACTGTGGCGCCAAGAACATTCAGGAAATGCAGAAAAACGCCGAGTTTATCAAGGTTACACAATCTGGTATAAAAGAGAGTGGGTATCACGATGTGGAGAAGGTTTAGTCCTCTATTACATTAAATAAATTAACTTCTGATCTGGCCCCTTCTATTATTTCAAGTTCTCGTGGTTTTATTACAGTATCCATGAATAATGCACAACCTAAATCTTCAGATGTTTCCAGATTCTTAACATCTACAAGTTTTGCCCTTACCAATCTAGCTTCTCGCATTCTTGTTCCTCGCATATCTGCCTTAGAAATATCTGCATCTGTAAGATCAGCGTTTTGAAGGATTGCTGCAACTAAAGATGCTTCTGTTAGATCAGCTCTCTTCATTTTGGCATATGAAAAATCCGCACCGTCGGCCCTGCAAGCCATCATATAAGCTCTGTCCAGATTAGCTCCCCTGAAAGATGCGCGGTCTAAGAAAGATTTGACCAGACCAACCCTTAACATATAGGCATCAATGAATCTTGCTTCTGAAAGATCAGCACCGCTTAACTGGGACTCTGTAAAATCGGCATCTTCAAAATCGCCATAAGTCAGCGAAGCATTCTGAAGATTTGCACCTACCAGTTGAACCCTTGTAGCAATTAATCTTGGTATAATAAGCCCTCTTGCTTTTAGACCAACCATTGAAGCGTCTGTGAGATTAACTGGATTGGTTTTTAATCCGCATTCGATGATCTCATTGCGCAAATAACCAGTTAGATCATCGAATGTGGGATGTCCACTCAGATCCATCCCTTCCCTAAAATAAGCCCCCCTGAAATCCCTCTTTCCGCCTCTAAGATCTTTTATGAAATCTCCAGCATCTTGATAATCGACAGGCATAAATTATATTGTTAGCAAGTTTTATAAATTAATACGCTTTTAATTCTTTTTTCCAATTATAACCCATGGACGATCTCAGAAAGCAAATTCTCAAGCAGGAACTCTCTAGGGAGAGCGAGCTTGCCAAAAACCTTGAAGCCCAGGGAAAAGAAGAGCAAGCGAGTACACATTATATGAAAGCAGCTTCGATTTCCAGGATATTGGGCCATAAGCAAATTTTGGAAAAAACAGATAATCAGGAAAACGATGAAAAAGAAATAGAGAAATCTGTTGAAACCCTTATTGTAACACAAAAACCAGATACAACGTGGGAAGATATAGGGAATTTGGATGAAGCAAAAAGAGTTTTGAAAGAATCAATAATTTTACCTTTTATAGAAAATAAACCGGATTTTGTGAGATCAACGAAAACAATAATGCTTTACGGTCCGCCAGGAACAGGAAAAACACTCTTAGCAAAAGCGGCAAGCAATACTTTAAATGCATCTTTTTTTGAGGCAAGGGCTTCTGAATTATTAAGTAAATATTATGGTGAATCCTCCAAGCTGTTTTCACAATTATTTGATTTTGCAAGGAAGAAACAGCCCTCTATTATTTTTATGGATGAGATAGATTCTGTTGTTTTGAGCAGGGAAGGCGACATACACGAAGCAACAAGAAGGATAGTAGGCCAGCTGCTTTCTGAATTAGAAGGATTCTCGACAAAAAAAGAAGACAAAGTAATTTTTATTGGGGCAACTAACAGGCCGTGGGATCTGGATGAAGCCCTACTCTCGAGATTTGAGAGAAAAATTTATGTGCCCCTGCCAGATGAAAAATCAAGGGAGATAATTTTCAAAATACACACAAAAGGCGCAGAGCTGGATGGAATTTCTTTCACAGATCTGGCCAGAAAAACCCAAAACTTTTCAGGAAGAGACATTTCTAACGTGTGCAGGGAGGCTATAATGAATATGGTAAGGGAGGAAAATTCACTCGAACAGATCGATTCAGAGAAATTGGCGGACTTTTCCTTAAGATACAGGAAATTAAATTCGGCTGACTTTGAAACCGCTTTACTAAAAATAAAAAAGCAGTCAACTGAACTGGATTTGAAGAGGTTTGTGGAATGGGCCGAAGAATTTGGCGGTTAACCCAGATTCACGACCTTTTTTCCTTTTGCCTCTGGCATTATCTTTATTTTTGGTTTAGAGAATTTCTTGTCAAGTTCTTTTCCTGAAAAATACCTGTCCAAAAATACAGACAAAGCAGAAACTTCAGAGTGTGGCTGGTTTGTGACACATATGTTGTAATCTGATAATTGATAGACTTCCCAGGGAACTTTTTCTCCCCCTATAATTAAAAGCAAATTTTTTATTTTTTTAAGTTTAGTTATCTGACTCTGCACAGGCAAACCATAAACTGTCAGGTGTACAATTGAGAATTTCTCTTTTTTATAAAATTGGATAGTCTTCTTCCAATTATCTGAGAACCTTATAGAGAATTTGCCACCGAACCTGTCAACAACTTTTGTTATGGAACTTTCGAAACTTTCATCTTTCTGACCGGAATAAATAATTTTATCTGCTCCAAGGGCACGTGAAACAAGACCACAGTGTGTCGAAATTCTCTGGTCCCTGAATGGCCTATGGCCTAACCTGAAAACAATTAGCATATGTTATTTCCGCGGCTGGACAATATATCCTGCTTTATGTAAATTGGTATTTTTGCGCGTAAAGCCATCGCAATCGTGTCGCTGGGCTTTGAATCAAGATTCAGTATTTTGTCCCCCCGCTTTACTAACAGTCTCGCATAATAAACTTCTTCATTCTCCTCCACACCAACTATTTTGGATTGTAAAACCTCTATCCCGAAATTCTGGAATGTTTGATACATTAAATCATGTGTAGACGGACGGAAATCTGTTTCATTATTTAAAGCAGATGCGATTGACCTCATCTGTTGCTCAGTTGGGGTCATTGCTATGCCTTTGCATCCGTTTTTTACCAGCAAAAGATTTGTACTGAGGTCTATCTCAACTGGAACAAAACCTTCCAAAGACGTTACAGAAGAGAGATTTCCAACATTCTCCACTTTTGTTGGGTTTGCTGTATTTTCCTTGCCCTGTGAAGAATTTTTTGACACTAAATAACTTCCTATCATCAGAAAGATGTTTATTAAAACTAAGGCAACTATAATCATCACCAATGTCCTTGATTTGCTTTTTTTGCCCATAACAAGATTTATAAACTATATAGACTATACTATTGTAACTAATTGGCGGATTTATTAATAAAAGTTTATGGGAGAGTTCTCTGGCAGAAATTTGAGGAAAAAGAGGAAAAGGTTTAGAAAGCACTCTAGAAAAGCGAAATCAAAGTTATTGAAACTCTGGAAATTTGAGCCTTTAAAAGGATCTCCGATGGGCAAAGGCATAGTCCTTAAAAAGAAAGGCATTGAGCAAAAGCAGCCGCACTCAGGGATAATTAAGGCTGTAAGGGTCCAGCTTATTAAAAATAATATCCCTGTTACAGCTGTCCTTCCAGGGACTGGAGCTGTCAAGTTTGTTGATGAGCATGACGAGGTCACTATTGCAGGCTTAGGCGCTTCGCAAGGGGGCGCAGTCGGTTCCATGCATGGCGTCAAATACAAGGTTATTGCTGTAAAGGGCGTGAGCTTGAATGAGATTTTAAAAGGCAAGAAACAGAAGCCTAAACAATAATTATTTTATTAAATTTTAGCCATTTAATCGGATTATTTCTCTGTCAAAATAAAATATCAGAACTTACGTATTTCATATACGATCAGAATTTAAACAGAAATAAAAACAAAAGAAAAAGAGTCGAAACCCAAGGTTCCTATTATAAGTTTATTTCCCCTCAAATTCCATTTTTATTCCACCGACTGCTTTTGCCACTAAATTGTATAGGAAAGCGCCTACTGCACCGCCTATGAATCCACCGATAGCAAAAAAGATCGGCATTACAATTATGGAGAGTATGCCAAAGCTAAGGAAAAAACCTGCTGAAGCGCCAGCTGTTGGCACTAATACAGTCAAATAGGATGCAGATAGAGCGAAAAATACGCCCATAACCAATCCGTATATGGCTGACAAAACTGCAGATACCTTTGCTACAGACATTACTCCAACCTTTTTTAATTCTGCCATCGCTATGTTAGGACAGATAGATTTATAAAGGTATCTTGGATTCTGGCTTTCAGCAAGAGGTTTTGCCAGTTCACGAAATTTAGCAACAAAAGCAAGAATTTAAATATCAACATCCAAGTTCTTTTAGTTATGGATCAGAAACTCTTATTGTTCAACAGGTGGTCAACAGAAAACGTCCAGATCTCAGACCCAGGGTTAAAAAACAAGATAAACCTAAAACCTGTCGTAGTCCCAAGGTCAGGCGGCAGATACGCCACTATTGCTTTCCACAAAAATGACATGAATATCGTGGAGAGGTTTATAAACAGGTTGTATGTTCCGGGGCACAAGGGCAAGAAACACAAGATTGCAAGTGGCGAATGTGTTGGCCAGTCAATTGTTGTAATGACAGCTGTTAAGAAAGCTTTTGACTCTATAGAGAAAAAGACAAACAAGAATCCTGTACAAGTCCTTATAGACGCTATTGTTAATTCAGCCCCTTACGAAGAGATTGCAGCTTACAGATTAGGCGGTATAATAGCAAGAAAAGCAATTGTCGTTTCACCGCAAAGAAGGCTCGATCTCGCTTTAAGGTTCATTACACAGGGCATATTCCGTGCGACCTTCAGGCATAACATTACTTTTGAAGACGCCATTGCGAAAGAGCTTCTGGCAATTTCTTCAAATGACCCAAAAACATTTGCAGTGATGGAACGCTCAAGGCTCGAGAAGGAAGCTGAAGGCGCGAGATAAAATTAATCAATAATTGCGTGCCAGATATCAAAAAACTTCCTGATTCTGTAAACAAAAAATTTTCTATTATAACAACTTAATTGCTTGTTTAACCCCTTCCACTCAGATTCAAAGCCTTTTCTCTGTGTTTTCAATTCATTTATTCTTTGGTTTAAAAATTTTAGTTGTGTATCGTAACCTAGTATTGGTCCTCTCTCATCTTCGAACTTTCTTTTCTTTATCTCTAAATCGTCTTCGACGTAAGGATCGACAGCTGTATTATCCGATAATAGCTCAACAAATTCTCTTTTATAATGAGCTATTTCCATATCGTCTATTGCTTTTTTCACTTCATACAGTTTAGTCTGGAGGTCACGGGACTCAAGATAAGATTGCCAGAATGCTCTTTCTATTTTCGCTAGTCTAGAAACTAAATTAATCAAACCAATTGGCTCAGATTTGCTTTCATGCTCCGTTATTCTATAGGATTCTCCGTTATCTGTTTTAAACATATTAAATAGAATCGAGAAAACTGATTTAAAAGCATTCTCTTATACCCTTATAAATCTCCTCTTCACATAATTTCACTATGCTAATAGGAGTAGTCGGAAAACCGTCCTCAGGGAAGTCCACGTTCTTTAAGGCAGCCACAATGGTTGATGTAGCCATAGCTAACTACCCATTTACCACAATTTCCCCCAATCGCGGAATTGGCTATGTAAAAATTAATTGTGTTGACAAGGAGTTTGGAAAGCAGTGCAATCCACGGACAGGCTGGTGTGTGAACGGGAAGAGGTTTGTTCCAGTCAATTTGCTGGATGTTGCTGGCCTTGTTCCAGATGCACACAAGGGAGCTGGAATGGGTCTGCAGTTCATGAGCGATTTAAACCAAGCTGATATTTTGATTCATATAATAGATATTTCCGGTTCAGTGAATGAGAAAGGAAACACTGTTCCACCGCTAAGCTATGATCCTCTGAATGATGTTGAATTTTTAGAGAAAGAGTTAGACTACTGGTATCTTGATGTTATCAAGAGAGGCTGGGCTTCTTTTGCAAGGACAGTCAAGGCAACCGGAAAAGAGCCTTACAAGGAAATCGCAAAACAGCTGACTGGATTGGGCGTTACAGAGCAGGTTGTGCAGGAAGCCATTAAAAAACTCAAACTCGATCAGGAAAAAATGAATAAGTGGACAGAGGATGAACTGCTTAATTTGGCAAGAGAACTCAGAATCCAGACAAAACCAATGCTCATAGCAGCAAATAAAATAGATGTGGAGGGCGCTGAAAAAAATTATCAGCGACTGAAGGAAAAATATCCGGACTATATTGTTATCCCGTGTTCTGGGGATTATGAGGTTGCTCTAAGGACGCTTGGGAAAAAAGCGATTATAGATTATCAGCCAGGAAACTCTGGGTTTAAAATTAAAGATGAAGGCAAATTAAATCAGGCGCAAAAACAAGCCCTGGAAAAAATAAAAAGTTTTCTGGAAAAATATAAGTCAACAGGTGTGCAGGAAATACTGAACACAGCAGTATTCTCTCTCCTTAAATACAAGGCAATTTTCCCCGGAGGCGTGAATAACCTTGTGGATTCTGAAGGCCGTGTCCTCCCGGACTGCTTCCTGATGACAGAAAAGGCCACGGCAATAGATTTTGCATTCAAATTACACACAGACTTTGGTGAGAATTTCATTAAGGCAATAGATGTGAAAACAAAACTCCCTGTTGGGCGCGAGCATGTTCTGAAGCACAGGGATGTTGTGGAGATCATGAGCAGGAAATAGTGTGCCAAGATCGCTAACTTTTAAATATCTCGAAGATAAGAAAATTTTATTTCTTACTAACAATCTTGTAAACAGCAAAACCGCCAAGTATTACAGCCAGTTCTGCGAAGATCAGGAACGGATCGAAAAAGAAAAGCATCCCGGCGGATGTTAGAACTCCAAGGAAAGCCAGAACAGGGAATTTGCCAATATTGAGGGGTGTCCTAAAACCTGAATACCTGTCTTTTTTAGAAAACCGTAATTTGATAAGGGAGAGGTTTACAAAAAGGTATACAATAAAAATCCCTATGTCTGTGAGGGAGGCGACAATTTTTAAGCCGCCTAAAAATAAAGCCAGTATACAGACAATAGCAACTGTAAAAACAGAGATGTAAGGCGTTCCCCTGTTCCCAATCCTCGAAAACATTTTTGGCAGATCCTTTTGGCAAGAGACCCCGTACAGGATTCTTGAAATTACTATCATTATAATCAACGCTGTGTTTGCTGTTGCAAAAAGGGCTATGAGAGACATTATGAATATTCCACTTGGGCCCAGGCCTTTGTCTGCTATTGTTGTCAACGGCGCTTTTGAATTTGCAAGGGTCTCCCAGCCTACACTTGAGATTGCAAAGACGGAAACGAGAATATAAAGTATTGTAGTGAGCGCGATCGAAATAATAAGCGCCTTTGGCACTGTTTTTTGCGGGTTTTTTACTTCCTCTGACATATTTGCGACGTCCTCAAAGCCTATATAAGCAAAAAATATCAGACCTACAGCTGTCATTATACCGGCCAAACCAGTTGCAGGCAAGGTCAGCAAATCAGAACCAAACCCATTTGAACTCACAAGGAAAATTCCTATTAAAACCACTAGAACCAGTCCACCCATTTCTATCAGGGTGGAAAGCATATTAAATCTGGCAGACTCTTTTATTCCAAACCAATTGAGAAGGGAAAGGAGAACTATAAGGACTATCGCAACAAGGATTGGAGCGCCCCCAAAAAGGTTTGTAAAGTATCCAGCAAAACCAAGGCTCACTGCGCTGACAGAGAATACACCGGCAATTATCATGATCCATGCAATTATAAAGGAGAGATAATTCCTGTTGAATGCCTTTTTCGTGTAATTATACTCTGCCGCTTCTTTTGAGAACCTTCCTGACATTTCAGCATAGCTCAAGCCAGTGAAGCTCCCTATTATTGCTGCTATCACAAAACTTATCCAGAGGGAACCTTGCGCAACTTTTGCGCCCTCACCGATTATTGCATAGATACCTGCCCCGAGGATGATACCTATACCATAAAAAGTGGCTTCTGTCAGACCCAGGGTTCTTTTTAATTTAAATGTGGTTTTATTCTTACGCTTCATACCTTCTTACATCTTCTTTTTGTTATATTTATTTGAACCTGTATATTACTCTGCAAAGAGGATATTTTTAACGGCTTATGAAGAATAGGACAAGTTTTATAAATTCCAGCCCTATATACATATATATGGCAGAACAAAAAAACCTAAAGAAGAAAAAGCCAAAAATAATGGCGAAGGGAAAGACGTGCGAATTTTGCTAGATTTAGATTTTTTCTGATAAATCACAGAGCTATTTTTACTCTTTATTCGGTAACTGAACCTTTATAAAGCTCAACTTCCTAGTTGGAGGATTGGCTTATGACAACATCAAACATTCTTGCAGATATACGGTCAGACCGTCCTCTAGAACATGTGCATCCTCGAGTGGCATCAGGGGATACAAAAAGAAGGCCTGTGCGGCAGGAGACTTATCACACAATAAATTTTGATGGTGAAGAAATAAACTATAGAGTTGTAGATAAACTATTTGAAAGGTATATGGATGTTTCTTGGAGAATAGTTCTGAGGCCTGGGTATGTTTTTATTGCTGTTCCTGATGACCAAGCTAAAAAATACGAGGGCTATAGGGATAAACTTCTCACACAACTCAGAAAAAGGCACGAAACATCAGACTGCAAGAAAAGAAGACCTGTAATATATCAGCTTTAAAATTATTTAGGGATTTTTATAGAAATTGATTATCCGGACTTATCTATCAGCAGAAAGGCCGTTTGTAGGGCTTAGGGATTTAAGTTCAACTACATGGCCTTGATTAATTTTTGTTTCGCCGGCCTTATCCTTATTTCTTCTGTCTTGATCTGCCTTTTTAACTATGCCTGCATAAGCACGGGCATGTCTCTCCCCTTCAGCTACTGCCTCAGGATTTGTTACAGGATATAATGTTTCTTTGTGAGTTGGGGTTGGTTCAAGCTCTACAGAATCAATTTCTCCGTCTTTGCCAAAAGTATCTATATATCTTACCTTTTTACCATTTGGAAATTCGATCTCCAGAACATTATCAGCTGCGCCATTAATTCTTGCTCTTCCATAAACTCGCAATTTTCTGCCATCGCTTAAGGTAAGGTTCTGCTGCCCAAAACTAAAAACATTATAGCTTTCGCTCACTGGTTTAACCTGATTTTCTGGACCTCTTTCTGAAACACATCCAGGCACCAGAAAAAGCCAAGCGCCAGTTAATGCATACGAAATAAAACGTCTCATGCATTTTTTAAGAAGCTAAGTTTTATAAAGGTTTCATGACAAATCCCTGTGCGTTTCGTAAAGGAAAGCAGCTTCCTTATCCTCTTTTTTTAGCAGGGAAACAACTTGTTTGAAAATGTCTTTGGAGTCTATCGATTTCTTTTTGTCCACCCATTTTTTAATCTGTCTTGTAATTTTCTCTGCTAATTTCTCTGATTCTTTTTCACCTAACCCATTAGCCATTGCAGCTGAGTAAACAGATGCGTAAACCTTCTTCTCATCAAACTCCTGTGTGTGGCCTTTTCTCTTCACTATACAAATCCTGCAGACTTTTACTTTAGCCATATCATCCCAAATTGATCGTTCCGTTAGCAATCAGCATCAACAGCCATCCCAGTATTATCAGGAGCAGGCCTGTCAACAGCCTCATGTAAGACCTGTTTTTCTGCTTCCACTTCTTAATAGTGTGGATTTTTGTCCCTGAGTTCACCATTATTAGTATAATTATTAGCGGGAGCACAAAAATTATGTTATAGAGCACGAGCAGCCCAAAGGCAAACAGATCGAAATTCTGGGAGAGCAGGGTTATCACAGCGAGATAAGGACCCCCTGTGCAGGGAAGTTCTACAAGGGCAACAAAAACCCCAAGGAAAATGACTCCGGGTGCGCTGATTTTAGTGACATAATTATGTATCTTCTTCGCCATGTCAGTGGAAATTGCAAGGGAAAACCCTTTCCCATACCAGTAGAAATCTTTTATTTCAATAATTCCTGCTCCAATAATCATGATGCCAACTGCTATTGAAATGTATTCTGCGAGCCAGAGCGGGGCAGATGAAAAAATGAAAAGCAAACCTAAACCAGCTAACAGGTAAGTCATGAAAACTGCGAAGATATAGAGGAATCCCACTCGAAGGAGCTTTTTTCTTGTTTTAGCAGAAGCAAAGAGGGTCGAGACTAAGAGTATCAAGACCCCAATCGCGCATGGGTTGATCGAGTCGATTACAGCTGTCCCCACTATTGCGCCTAAAGTCGGTAATCCTGCTACAGTCATATTTAATCAAATACAATTCTGATAAAATCTCCCGGAGGGACGTTTGAGTAAGGGCTGATTACATATTCTGTGAAATCTTCAATCTGCCCATCGTTTACAAAAACTTTAAGTGTCGCGTTTTTCCCTGTGTTTGAGCACGTGTCGCCATTAAACCACCTTTTTTGGCTCCCATCATGAAGGAATAAGCCTATAGAATCTTTCTGCAAAAGATTTCCTGTCTTCTCAAAGAAACTGCTTAAATCAGCCGCTTGTTTTTTTACAAGAACCCCTTCCACATGAATCCTGTATTTACCTCCCAGATCCTTTCCTTCATTATGATGGTGAAGCGTTGCAGACCCTACTTTATTATCAAAACCTTCTGGTTCTTTCAGCAAAACCTTCTCCCCGCAGATCCAGATCTCATAATCTGCATGCCAGTGCACAGGCCCTCCTGTTTCTGAGATAAGGTTTGTGTAAACAGTTGAACCTGCGAGGTATATTGTGGAAAACATGACCGGTATTAGAATAAGGGCAAAAAGAATTTTTTTATGCTCATTTTTCAGCTTGTTTCTCAAGAGTATAGAAATTAGTGAAACCAGAATGATAACTATTAATGAATAAAATATAGTGGTTACTGGGTCAGGAAAGCCTGACTGTGCAACTGTTTCTTCCTCCCCATGAGCTTGGACAGCTAAAGGCGCCAACAAAAGCAATATTACTGTCAGGACTAGCTTCATCATATAATGAATAATATACTTGATTTGCTTAAAAAGAATTATGTGATTCACTTAACGAGAAACACCTTATCTTTTTCCCGCACTCTTTTTTTGACTTTCAGGCCTACTGACTGGCCTTTGCGTCCCTCCTGCACAGGCTTCCTGTCAACCTGCATGCTCTCGACCTTTTGTTTGAAATTTGTCGTAGCGCCTTGTATGGAAATTGTGTCGCCTGTTTTAAGGGGCTTTTTTAGAAGTATTACACCTACACTAATTTCTGTGAAAAAATGCTCTACTGTGCCAACAAAAACCTTGTTTTCTTTAGGGGAAACAGGAACCTTTAATTTCTCTTGCGGTTTCCTTTTTGGTTTCTTTACTTTCATTGCTGGCCTTTTAATTGGCCTGGATTTTTTTATTTTTCGGGCTGGCTTTTTTATCTTCCCTTTCCTTTTGGTTTTTACACGCGGCATAACACACACAGGCTATATTTATCTTTTAACAATGGAAATCACTTGTTATATAGATTTGTCTGTTTAGGAGCTTAAAAAGATGCCTATAGCGAACTTTTAAGGCGGAGACAAGAAACTTAAAAAGTTTGCAATATTTATATAGCTGGAATTACATACAATTATAATAAAATATGAGAAAACTAGCTGTTCTTGCTGTCGCCATCATTGTTCTAGCTACGATAGGGGCCTCTTATCAATTATCTGCCAACCTTGTTAAGACAAGCAATGTTGTTAAAATAGGTTATATACCGCTCGCGTTAAGCCTGCCTGTTTTTGTTGCTGAGGAGAATGGCTACTTTGGTTCAGAAGGCGTTAAATACGGGCTTGTTGAGATGGAATCTACAGACAGCATACTAAAGGCTCTTGTAAACAATGAAATAGACGCTGCTTTTGAAGTTTCTTTGGCTCCTGTACTTGCTTTTGAAGAAAATAACCCAGACAGCATCAGGATTTTCTCTGTATCATCCCTTACAACAGACAAGCCATTTGATTCCATACTCGTGAAAGCAGATTCTGATATCAGGTCATTAAAGGGCCTTGAAGGGAAGAAATTAGGGATTTTCCCCGGAGAGACAGGAAGGGTCTTGACTGTACTTTTCAAAAACTTTTTAAAATACAAGAATGTTGATTCAGATAAGATAACATTTGTTAAACTGCTCCCTGATGGCCAATTAGAATCTTTAAACAGCGGTAGTGTAGATGCTGTTTTAACATTTGAACCAACTGTGACACAGATAATAGAAGAGCTGGGAGCCAGAAGGCTTTATGGGTCATTTTTAGCAAACCAGCTTAACTACAACCCGCAGGGCGCTGCAATATTCACAACAGAATTCCTAAAGGATAATCCAGAATATGCCAAAAAGATTATGAATGTATTTGATGAGGCTGTAAACTATAGGAGGCTTAATGAAGCTGGCACAAGGAAAATATTGGCAGGCGCGCTTGACATAGACACAAATGTGGCAGATAACATGGTCCTGTTCGAGATGGTAAAGAACTCTGAAGTCAATAAGGAAGCTGTTCAGGCATACATAAACCTGCTCTACAAGACAGACCTTTTGGGCAAGAAGCTGGACGCTTACAAGCTGGTTTATTCTGGGAGTTAAAGTATTATGTTAATTTTATAAGTTTTTGTGCCAGCGAGGTTTAGATCTTGGCATAAGGAATAAATATCTTAGTTTCGTTTATAGTTTCTATGAACCGTAAACCTTACATAGAAAGACTTTTAGGAAGTGAAAGATACTATAAATGGAGGGACAGCAATATTTACAGGTTTGCGGTTGATACAACAGCTTCACTGATATTCTATAACGCAGTAAATGGCTCAAACGAATTATACCACAGTACAGATCCTGTTAAATGCCTTAAAACAAGGGCTGTTGGCAGCGTCATAAATGTCGCTACAGCCAGATTTTTTGGAATATATAGGGATTTTATTTACCGGAAATTCGATATTGGGGAAACAGCCGGACAAGGGAGAAAGTTTTTAGCAGACGCTTTTGCCACAACCACTTTCGGTACGCCTCTTTATACTAGCCTTCTCTATTTTATGGATTATGAACCGGAACAACTTGCCAAAGCTTCTGGATCATTTTTTGTCTACTCTTTGTTTATATCAAGGCCATACGGCTGGTTTCTGGATTATTTCAGAACAGTATTTGGTTTAGAGTCCGCCAGTAAAACATTGAAGAAAGAAGAAGAACTGTATGAAGAGGATATCTAATCATGTTCAATAATCAGTTTTTGCTATTCGCTCTCACTAGAAATCAAACTCATCTGAAGATCTCCTTTTCTCAGCTTGGTCTGCGCCCTGAGGTTTTGGTCCGCTTGGCTGGCCTGCTCCACCTTTAATGTTGTCAGCTATTTTCCTTAAAATCTCCTCTGGCATTTTCTTGACAGGAAGTATGGACTCAAGGGATGGCGGGCCTTCTGCAGAAAATCTTGGGATTATATGGAAATGCACATGCGGGACAACCTGGCCTGCTATTTTGTAATTGTTTTGCATTATTGAGATGCCTTCTGCCTTTGTCCCATTCCTTACGTTTACAGACAGCCTTTTTACAACTTCAAAAAGCTTGCCAGCTTCTGACTCAGACATGTCCAGAATAACTTCGTAATGCCTTTTAGGTATCACTAACGTATGGCCCGGATTTCTTGGGTTTATATCAAGGAAGGCAAGATGTGCAGGATCCTCAAAAACCTTAATACAAGGGATTTTCCCTGCAACTATGCTACAAAAAATGCAATCTTCGCCTGCCATAATTTAGAAAGTATACTCTTTGGTGTTTAAATAAGCAAAAATCTTAAAAGAGGATAATGAGGTTGCTGAGATTCGAACTCAGGTCTGACGCTCCCAAGGCGCCGATCCTAAACCAAGCTAGACGACAACCCCTTTTTGTATACCTCATTGCAATTTATAAGAACTTGAAGTTTATAAGATTAATTAGGAATTAAATTTGCCTCCATAGCTCAGTGCCCTTTTTCGGGTAAATGGATTCAAAAAGCACACTCGGAAAAAGATGACTAATTGGTAGAGCATCCGTTTCGTAAACGGAAGGCCATGGGTTCAATCCCCATTGGGGGCTTATCTTATTTTATTACCCACGTATACAAAAAGCGCAGATTTACAAACCACTCTCAATCTCAGACAAATCAGAGCTTATGCCTTCAAATTCTGTATCCTGCAGATCGTTATCTATCATCTCTGATCTTGCTAACTCTGCGCCTAAAGAATCTCCAGAAATGCTTATTTCAGTTGGTGATGGTGTGTTTGTTTTTACCGGTGTCTCTATTCTAGCTTCACCTGTTGTGTCTGCTGATTTTTTAGCTGGCTGAGAGCAACCACTGATCAAAACTACTGCAACAATTAAAATAATAAGAGCTGAAAATCCCCTTTTCATAATTCAATTGTTTCCTCCTGAGCTATTTCTACATTCCCTTCCTCATTTGTTTCTACACCCTCAATTATTTTTGTTGGGTCTAGAGCAGATTCTTCTGTTATTTTCACAACTTTTCCTGAATCTGATAAAAGAGTTTTATCTTTCAGTATATTCACAATTTCCCTGGTTATGGTTATTAGCGCCTCCCTTGCCTCTTTAAGTGATTTCTTAGAGTCTTTAAGGTTTGATTTCATAGAATCTATGATTTGCTGTCTTTCAGCTTTTTCTGCAGTTGACGAATTCGATGAACTGTTCTGCACAATAGACTTGAGTTTACTGAAATCATCTGCCGCCATTTTATAGCTTGTTTTTGCCTGTTCGAGCTTGTTTTCAAAATTTGTCAGTTTTGTATCCTTATCTCTTATCGTTACATTATTTTTCTCTGCAAACAGGAGTATTTTGTTAAGCTTATTGTCTAGATGATTGGCCTGATTTAAAATGCCGGCGAAATGTTGTAATTCTACCCTCCAGCCATGTATTTTTATCGTGTGATCCAAATCTGCCCAGGAACCCTGTACTTCCTTTAAAACTCCTTTGAGAACATCCTTTGTTTTTGCGGCTTCGGCCTTTGTTCTCCACTCTGAAATTTTTGAAAGCCATCCATCAAGATCCTTTATCAATTCACTGGATTTTTCTTCACTTATGTCCTTGGAATCTTCTACCTTTAATTTTATTTTATTCACACGCTCAGTTAGCGCATCCAGCAGGTTTGTTAAATAAGATTTTGCAGACTCCAGACCCTTGTTCTTTTTGAACTCCTCTTTTTTCTCCTTGAAAGCAGAATGGGCTTTTGCCAGCTTGTTTTTCGCCTCTTTTAGTTTTTCTTCCACTAACTTCATTTTCTCAGGTGCTATGAACCGTTTACCGAACGCTTTTTGAAGCCCTTCCTTGTCCAGAATTTTTACAGACCAGTTCTTCAGATCAGATTCCAGTTTTTCACTTTTGATTATGTTCTTTGCTATTCCCGGCGGGAGATTCAATAACTTTTCCCTCGTTTCGTTTGAAAGTTTTTCCAGCCTGTCTTTGTAAGGTTCCAGCCTTTCAAGAAGTTTTTCTTTCCTGTTTGCCATTTTAGTTAGCGGAGGGGCGGCCTTATTTTCAGATGGAGGCATTTTTCCCCCAACTTCAACTTTGAAGTTAAGTTCTTTGGTTACAGAAGGCGAATAAGAATTATGGTCATTTGCATGGAGTTCGAATTTTATTTTATGGTCGCCATTTGTCAGCCTCTCGAATTTATGCGAATTTGATGTGATTACAATATAGTTTTCTCCACTATCCAGAAAGGCGTGCAGATGCCCTTTACCTGCCAGATTTGTGAGGTTTTCCTGCGGTGGGACAATTTCAAAATTTGACACTGAAAGTCCTACTGTAAGGTCAGATGTCTTGATTTTCTCCCCTTCTTTTGGCGAGAGTATAGATATTTCAGGTGTGGATTCTGCAAGAACCCCTGTTATCGAAAATATGCTCAAAATAAACACAGCGCAAACTGCTATTGACAAAATTTTCTTGCTCATAACACAGTATCATTATCCTCCCGGCTTTATAAAATTATCCTGTCCAAACCACATAAAGGTCATCATCTGGATCTTGCCTGTAAACAAGTTTTCCTGTAGGTCTATGTTTATATAAATCCCGTATTATCCTATTCCCTCTTAAATTTCTTGTAGACAATTTGAATACATAATCAATATCTTTTTTTAAAAAAAGAGGGTTAGGGAGCTACTAGCCGTTTCGCTCCCCTATGGGTTTAGATCCCTCTATAATTATGATTTCATTCCTATCATGATGCTTCAAGCATTGCATTTGCCTGACTTTCCATAACTGCATCTGCCCTTGTTTCCTGGAGATGTTTTAATGAGTTCTTTTTTTTCAGCTCAACCAGAATTTCCTGAAGTTTTTCGTGGAGAGTGTTTAATCTTTGTTTGAAACTATCCATTAAATGCTGGGCTTCATTCAGGATATTTTTCCTGTCTCCTGCTTTAACTAATCCAGTTTCCTTGAACTTTATCTGGACAGATTCAAAGTCTTTTCTTAAAAGGTCCAGCTGTGAATTAAATTCTGCTATTATCCGGACTGATGCCGAGGTGTCTGTCTTATCTAAAGCGATTTTCTCGAGGACCCTGTTAAGCTTTTCAGAAAGTTTGGCTGATTTCACAAGTATGCCGCCCATCCTGCTTGCCTGAACGAAACCTGAGACTTTTTCTATATCAGTCTGGAGTTCCTTAAGCCTCTCATTCGATTTTTTAATCTGGTTTTTTATTTCAGATTCAGCGCTTTTTTCTGCATCGCCTTTCATTTGCCTGATCTCGACGAGTGCCTTTTCCAGATCAGCTATATTCAATGAGGATTCCTCTACTGTAACAGAGGATTCGGCTTCTACTGTTAATTTCATTTTCTCGAGTTTGGCAATAATTGTTTCTAATGTGTTTATCAGGAATGCTTTTGCTTCATTCAATTGGTTCTGTTTTGCTTCTTTGCATTCCTGTGTGCTCTTTTCACCGCACCCATCAACTTTTATTTTTGCCTTGAAAAAAGCCTGTTTAGACAGCTCTGCCCGCGCCTTCAGATTTTCTATATCAAATCCAGAGACCCCTTTTTCAAGTTCCTGAGCTTTTTCTGGCGAGATTTCTCTTGCCCTTACATCAAAGTTTATATTACCTGAAGCATCCTCTTTTATTGAAATTTTGAATTTTTTGTTGGCTTCAATTTCTGACACCAGTCTGGCTTTTACCCTCACTTCCTCTGAATTTTTAATTATTGCTCTAAGCCTTTCAATTTCTGTGTCTGTAAGGTTTTGAATTTTTTGCTGCCTTTCTTTTATTTCTTTCTGGCAACTCTCATTTTGCCCTGTTAACTCAGTGCAAAGTTCCATGCCTATTTCCAGTTTTTCCTTCTCGAATTCCCTTATATCAGCTGGGGTTTTTACCATTGCCTTTATTTCTGCAAGCCCTTCTAATCTCGCTGAATTTATTTCAGCTGTTATATTAGCTCTGGCCTGCGGGCCTGTTTCCAGCAATTTTTCCTTTAATTCCTCGAGCAAAGCCCTTCTTTTTTCTATTGCTTCTTTGACTGTCTGCGCTTTACCTTCTGCTTTAATTTGAGCTTCGATTTCTGCCCTTATATTTACTCTAGTGCTATCATCAGATTTCGCACTCACCTCTAAACTGGATTCAGATGAAATAGATGTATCTTTCCCAGAGGGGAGCCTTTCCTCTGGGTTCATAGATACATCTAATCCTAAAGCGCGTGCCTGTGACACAGGCATAGCCAATACAACTAATGCGAGCAATACTGCCCATATTTTGGTTTTCATAATTACCTCCGTGTGGAACCTATCGTTCCTATACATCACTCTTTAATTTTCAAAATTGTCTATAACAGGCCTTATTGGATTTTTCTTTTCTATTCTATATAGAATATCCAATACTCTGAGAGTATCCCTGTACTCCCTTAACCCATCAATAAAAGAAAGTTTTTTTGTCATATATTATATAATGAAGCCTTTTGCGGCATCATTTTTTATTTCACAATGAGACGTTTCGCTGGCGAGTATATAAACACACTTTAGAAACAGTTAAAAACAATGCTTTATACAGTTCTTTTAAAGTTTAAAAAGGCTGAAATTGGCTTCTGAAGCTTTATGGGAACTTAATTAGATTTTTTTATTAATGGAATAGTTTATAGAACATCTCAGTATGCCAAAACTTTATGATGAGCAAAGGGGTGATGAGCCGTTCCTTGTCTTGGATTATAGAGATTCTATTAAAGCTGATGATAGGATTCCTAGTCCAGGATTTGGTAAAGCATTACTGGCAAATATAATAATGAAAGCAATAAGGGCTGATCCGAATGAAAGATACCAGACGCCATGTGATATGATCGAAGATCTCAGGAAACTGCCTGATTAATTTTCCAGAATTGGTTCTAAAACAGTTAGTTTAGCCCTATTTTTCATATTTATATACAGGAGTTCCATATTTTAATCGATAAACATGGAAAAAACTAAAAATTTTACAGTCATTATAGAAAAAGACGAAGATGGAATTTATGTAGCAGAAGTTCCCGATTTAAAGGGGTGTTATACCCAAGGAGCTACATTGGAAGAAGTGCAGAAAAACATAAAAGATGTCATTGAGCTTTGCATAAAAACCCAAAAACAGGAAGCGCCGCAACACGAATTCATTAGTGTGCAGAGAGTTCAGGTAGCAGTTTGAATTTATGAAATTACCTGTTGTTGATTCTAAAATAATTATAAAAATACTTGAAATGAAGGGCTTTGAGAAAATCGGCCAAAGCGGTTCCCATGTACAATTTAAAAACAACAAAGGAAACATAATAACTGTCCCTGTTCATCCTGGAAGGGATATAGGACCAGGCCTTCTTAGAAAAATTATACGTGATCTGGAACTCTCTAGGGAAGACTTTATAGGCCTTGTGGAGCATACCTGATTCTTTATTATGGCTGCCATTCACGTTGCTAATTTGTGGGCAAGAAACAGGCCAGAATTACAGACTGATTTTCTAATAAGGGAAAAGATTCTTGATTGGTTTGGAGACATCAAAGAAAAAAAGATACTTGATGCCGGATGTGGCGAAGGGTATATGACCAGAAAGCTTATTTCTGCAGGCGCCTATGTCGAAGCTTTTGACATTGACCCAAGAATGATCGAGCTTGCTAAAAAAGCTGATCCTGATCACAAAATATTTACAGAATAGGGGAATTGCTGGATCTAGATAAAAATTATTATGGAAAAGACTATGATATTGTAATTTTGTCAGGTGTTACCTGTTTTTTAAGCCAGAAGAAATTAAAGCAGTGTTTCACTAGAATTCATAAAGTATTAAAAACCGGCGGTCTTCTTTTTATCCAAACAAATCATCCAGATTCCTATTTCAAAAAGGCAAAATCAAACTGGTTGCAGTATATATCTTATTCTTTCTCAAGCCGTATTTCTATAAAATTCCGAAATTCTAAATGGCAAGTCATATCCGAGGGGGATATTAATCTCCACACAAAACAGAAAATTATCAAATTATTAAAAATTTCTGGGTTCAGAATAAAAAAGATCTACGAACCCCTTGCAACAAAAGAAGACCTGAAGAATTTCCCGCATATGTGGATAGATGAAGATAAGATACCATTTCATTTGGCTCTGATTGCTGAGAGAATCTAGTACCTTCTGTTCCCGTAAGACCGTTTAGCCCTGCCGTCAGAATAGCCCCTGTTGCCTGAGAAGCCTCTCCCGCCCGAAAAATTCCTGTTGCCTGAAAATCCGTGGTTGAAACCCCCGCCAAATCCCCTGTTTTCCTGAGGCCTGAAGAATGGGATTCGCTCGAACTGAGGAGTTACCATTTTGTGGATAAGCAAAGACTGGTCTTCCAGCACTTTTGCAAAATTCCCGTAATCTTCTGCGCAAAGCAGTGAGATAACCTTTCCCTCCATGCCGGCTCGAGCAGTCCTTCCAATCCTGTGCACATAATCCTGTGAAGATTTTGGCAGATCATAATTCACAACCAAGTTCACATTTTTAATGTCCAGACCCCGGGCTGCCACATCAGTTGCGACAAGGACATCCAGCTTATTGTCCCTGAAAGACTCCATTATCTGGTTCCTTCTGGCTTGGGTCACGCCACCATGTAGAGCTTGAGACTTTATGTTTTGTTTGTATAGATTCCTATTAACTATATCAACCATGTGCCTTGTTGCACAAAATATCAGAGCAAGGCCCTTCGACTCGTTTTTAATCACGTGAACCAAAAGCGAGAGCTTATCCCTCCTGTCAACTTCGTAATAATTCTGCATTAGCTTGCTTTTGTCAACATACTGTTGCATCCTGACTTTCTCCGGATGCTTCATGTACCTGTCAGCAATGTTCATTATCTCCTGCGACATTGTGGCGCTGAACAAAAGTTTCTGGCTGTTCTTTGGGACAAAAGAAATTATTTTATCTATATCTTCAATAAAACCCATCTCGAACATTTTGTCAGCTTCGTCAAGGATAAGTATTCTTATTCCCCCCAGATTTATTGTCCCCCTGCTGAGATGGTCTAAAAGCCTTCCCGGAGTTCCAACAACCACATCTGCTTGCGTGAGATGTTCCATCTGTGGCATGATTGAGACCCCCCCATAAACTTCTACAACATAAGTTCTTCTGTACTTTGTGAATTTCTTGAATTCTTTCGCAACCTGATTGCATAATTCGCGTGTCGGGACAACTACAAGCAGCTGAATGCCTTTTCCCGGCTCAACTTTCTCGAGTGCAGGAAACCCGAATGCCGCTGTTTTTCCAGACCCTGTATAAGACAGGCCTATCACATCCTTCCCTTGCTGTATTATTGGTATGCATTTTTCCTGTATCTCTGTGAATTCTGTGAATCCCAAATCCATTATTGCCTTCTCAAATTCCGACTTTAATACAATTTTCTGTTTATCCATAATCGTGTGACTTGGTAAGAGGTTACTAAAGATCGATGTTGATTTATACCCAGTTGGGAATGGAATCAACGCCATCCTTGCGATCAAGAAACAGAACATATTTATGTGTTTTATTTGATTCAACAACATTGCTAAAATGCTAAAGTCTGTTTCGCGCCAGTTACCAGTATCACTATACATGGGCATATGCCTTTAAATGCTTTCTAGCGCAGGTTTCTTTGGGAAGAGCTCACAGTGATCCTATATGATATCTTTTGGTTCAACTCTTTTTACCTGCAAATTGTCGAAATCCCCATCAAAGGAAACTATAGCAGAACATCCGGAAGCCAAAGCTGCCTGCAGTGTAATGGCATCTTCAAAATCAAGACTGTGGGCTTTTATGTGTTTTATTCCTTCTAACCTATCTTCGATTGAAATGAAATAAACATCTAAACCAGTAAACATGAGGATAGAATTAAGAAAAGTTTTCATTAGCAGCGGGTTTTTAGTATGCCTGTATATTGCCAGAAGTATGCTGTCTATATTAAAGTCAGATATTGTCGAGCTGATTTCGCCGGATTTCACTCTCTGCAGGAAAGTTTTGCACTCTGCAGACCTCCCCTGTCCAAAAACAAGCTCCAGAAATATGTTAGAATCAATGAGATACATGCCTTTTCCACCTTTCTGCCCTTTCGTGATGAACTTCGTGCTGCAACCTGACAGAATCGATTTTCACGCCTTTTATTAACCCTGTTATTGCCTCCACAGGATCTTTTATATTCCTATTCGCATGTCTTTTAAATTTGTCTAACTCCTTGTGCTTTTTAGACCAGTTTTCCAGAGCTTGTTCTGCAGCCAGACTTAAAGAACCTTTCTGGTGGCCAAACTGGTGCATAGCAGCTTCCCTAAAAGCATTTTCTGTCTGCTCTGTTAGTTTTACTTTTAATTCTCCCATAAGTACTTATTGCCTTACGTACTTAAATATCTTCCAATCAGATAGACAGTTATAAGGCTGTATTTTATATATAACGAGGTTTTATAGGTTATTATTAACTCTTTTGCTGTTGAAGAGACGAAACTCGACCAGTTTCCAATAGAGTTCCAAAAGCGTTAACGGAAAAGACTATATGGGAAAGATTCTTGTTGCCCTCCTGATCTCGATTTTACTCATCCCTTCGCTAGCCCAGGCTGCAACCATAAAGGGGACTGTCTACGACCTTTCTCTTCAAAAAGCAGAAGATGTTATTTTGGAAATAGACACAATACCAAACCAGCAGATGGTTTCCAAGACAGGCGAATACAGGTTTACTGTTGGAAATGGACAGTATACTATAATGGCTAAGAAACTGCAGGCTGGCAGAACGACCGCAAACTCCTCTGAAAAAATAACTGTCGATGAGGATGGCGAATTTAATCTGGATATTATACTTTTGCCTGTTCTGGACGACTTGGGGATAAACAGCGACACATTGACTGTTCAGCTGGAAGATAAAGCCGATTATACTTTTGCGATTATTGGGATTTTTTTAATGTTGATTGTTTTGTTTGCGATTTTTTACATAAAGAAAAACAAGGTCCCGGGAAAAGCGCAAATTGGCCCAAAAGAAACTGAACCAGAAAAACAAGTTGGGCTTAAAAAAGAAACACAAGTCCCTGACGATCTGGGAAAAATGCTGGAGATTATAAAAAGGGATGGCGGCAGGGTTAACCAAACAGACTTAAGGAAAGAGTTAAATTTGTCAGAGGCTAAAATATCCCTGATGATAACAGACCTGGAAAACAGGGAATTAGTAAAAAGAATAAAAAAGGGCAGGGGGAATATTGTTGTTCTAAACCAGTATTCATAGGAGTGATTATTCCAATTCAGGACAAGTATACAAAAGGGGAGAGGGTTTCTTGAAAAGAGGAAAGGGAACTGATTCTGATTTGTCTGTTTACGGTTCAAGGGATTTAGGTTATGTGACAAAAGATGCCTATAAAGAAGGCAAAAAGAAGCCTTATAAATAGGCCAGTTCTAGTTTATATTGTGAAAAGATATGTTAAAGGAAGTTTTCAATCTGACTGTTCTGATAGAGCAGGACGAAGACGGCATTTTCGTAGCCAAAGTCCCTGATATTGAAGGATGCTATACACAAGGCAAAACAGTGGAAGAAGCGATGAAAAGGGTGAAAGAGGCTATTCAGGTTTGTGTAGAAGCTGATAAAATTAAACCGCCACAAATGAAATTTATAGGACTTCAGCAGGTTCAGGTTGAAGCATGACTAAACTGGTTCTGGTTACTGGCAGGGAAATGTGTAAAATTCTGGGAAATCTTGGTTTTCAAAAAGTGCATCAGGTTGGCAGCCACGCAAGATATATCCATCCAGACGGGAGAAAAACAACTGTTCCAATACACGGAAATGAGCTTTTAGGGAAAGGTCTTATTTTAGTAATTCTAAAGCAGATAAAAATAAACAAAGAAGAGTATGAATCTTTGAGATAGAAAATCCCAAAAGAAGCCTTATAAATAGATAATACAAGAAGGATCAATTATGACAGAAAATGTGCAAAATCAGGATCAAAAGGACCTTGAGAATAAAGCGCGAAAGAAACTGAAAGATGGATGGATCAGGTGTTCGATGTTCATAGACGTGCTCGCATTGAATGAGACAGATGCAAAAGAAGTTTTAATAGAACATATTGAAAAAATGAAAAAGGAGCATAAAACTGTCATTTACGGGACTCACTATAAATCAGTCGCAATGATAGAGAACCCACTTCATGGAGTCAAGGAAGGGTATTCAGCTGTTGTGCAGGTATGGCTGGTTGTCCAGGATTTAGATAAACTTGTGACCCTAGCAATGAACTATGGACCAACCAACATAGAGATTATGGAACCTAAAACACTCACTGTGCCTGCGGGGGAAGCACAGATAATAGTCAACTCAGTTGCAGATATTGTTCAACTTTTTGCAAGGCACAATAAAGGCGGTATTCCCCTCACAAGGAAAAAGGCTGCTCAAGTAAAAGAAGAAACTTTATAACAGGGATTTTAATTAATTTTATGGATGAGATTGACAGGTCAGGGTTTAATAATGTACCTTATTTTAGAAGGGTAGATAAACCGTGGGGTTGGGAAGAAATTTTTACCCCGCATGATTCTCCATACACTGGGAAAATTTTACACATAGAGGCTGGCAGAAAACTAAGTTTACAGGCGCATCTGGGCGATATTAGCCAAGAAGGCGGGAAGATAGAAACGCTCCGCCTGGAAGCTGGAAGATGTTTATACGTTTCTGAAGATTCTGAGGGGATGTTAAGTGAAACAGAGATGGAAAGCGGAAAAGGTTATACTGTACAACCAGGGCAAAAACACAGACTTGTTGGAATAACAGATTGTAGAGTTTTTGAAGTTTCAACTCCTGAAAGCGGCAGGACAAGAAGATTTGAAGATGATTATAAAAGAGCAGATGAAACAAAGGAGATGAGGAAAGAACCGAACCGGGGATGGGGGAATCCAGATGTCAAATAGAAAAATATCAAGAAAGCCTGAATGGCAGATTAAAGTCTCTAAAGAGAGGATTGAAAAGCTTCTGGAGATGGCAAGAAAGGATTCTGTTGAAAGCCCCGGCCTTTCAAGAAGATATGTTTCTCTCGCCCTGAAAATTGGGATGAGGTTTAATGTGCGGCTCCCAAAGGAACAGAAAAAAGCTATTTGTAAAAACTGCAACTCCTACCTTATTCCAGGAAAGACCTCGACTGTGAGGGCAAGCAAAAAACAGCGGGCTATTGTTACAACCTGTAGGAATTGCGGTTCGATCAAAAGACACCCTTACAGGAAGGAGAAACAAAAGACAAAAGCTCCAGATAGTCACCTTTAAAAGGATATTTGTATATATTTACTAAGATGCGAACAGGCTAAGGAAAGACCGACACTGATCCGAAGATCGGTGTCCAGCTGAATTGGACGAAATAGATTCTTAACCAATTGGAAAGGGAGTCTATTTCCACCCATCTTAGGATTTATGTAAGATATGGCAATTAACGACGCTCCGATAAACAGACTTATAGAGGAAATGGCATCAAGGCTGGAAAAAGATAAGGAATTTAAGCAGCCTGTATGGGCACCATTTGTAAAGACAGGTGTGAGCAGGGAACGCCCTCCAACACAGAAAAACTGGTGGTATTTAAGGTCTGCCAGCATACTGAGAAAGATCTATTTACAGCCGGGCCTAGGCGTTAACAAGCTTAGAAGGGTTTATGGTGGCAAGAAAAACATGGGAACAGCTCCAGAACATGTCAGGCAGGGATCTGGGGCAATAATAAGAAAATCCATACAGTATTTAGAGTCTGCTGGTTATTTGAAAGCTGTGAAAAACGAAAAAGGGAAAACGAACAAGAGGGTATTAAGCGAGAAAGGAAGGGAGCTATTGGAGCAGTCAGCAAGCGCTGTGCTCAAGAACAATTAAGCAAATTTTTACAATTTATTAATTAATGCAATAATATGGACGTATCAAACCATGCACAGCTTGAACAAATGAGAAGGGTTGAGGAGATTAAAAAACAGCTTCTCTCTAAAATACTCGGGAAAGAGGCTTTCGAGAGATTGGCTAGGGTCAGAGCAGTAAACCCTGAACTCGCAGGCCAGGCAGAGCTTTATCTCCTTCAAATACACCAATCAGGAAAACTTCATGGCTTAGTGGAAGACATTCAACTGAAAGAAGTGTTGAAATTTTTATCTATACAAAACCAAAAACAGACTGTTATTAAGAGAATGTAGCCTTTTCTTTAGAAAAGGCACTTCTTTGCTGCAGCAAAGTCAGCATCTCATCAGAGATGATGAGATGTCTCGTGTCTTTATCGAACAGACGAGACACGAACCTGCACTAGAAAAGAAGGTGTACAGTATCCAAAGAAACTACAATACAAATCCAATTTAATCAATGTTATGGCACGAAATAAACCGTCAGGAAAAAAGAGAAGACTTGGAAAAGCAGCTAGCATCAGGGATGCCCCCAGATGGGCTGATATCAAAAAGTTCAGATTAAAGAGGGCACGGTCTAGGAGAATAAGGGTTACTACAAGGAATTGGAGAAGGAGAAAACTAAAAATTTAATATAATTATGGCACTCGAAGAAAATGTTTACACAATACCATTGAGAAAACACTGGATAAAGGTCAGCAGAGTTGACAGGGTCAACACATCTGTAGATGTAATCAGGTCATTTTTAATCAGGCACACAAAAACAGAGGATATAAAACTTTCACCTTTGTTAAACGAAAGCCTGTGGACAAGGGGAGCTAAGAAACCGCCTGCTTTTGCGAAAATAAAGGTTGTAAAAGATGAGAAGGGTGTTGTAAACGCAATGCTACCTGAAGAGAGGCTT
>Ga0209541_10003334_pt1 | contig 29593 bp, 36 predicted proteins | sample RifCSPlowO2_01_FD_184027 | JGI IMG/M metagenome (GOLD analysis project Ga0209541, IMG submission 184027) | Groundwater microbial communities from Rifle, Colorado - Rifle CSP2_plank lowO2_0.1 (SPAdes) (version 2) | ecosystem: Environmental > Aquatic > Deep subsurface > Groundwater | place... | reverse complement strand
GACGTGATCGGCGTCCGTTAACAGGGTCAAATCCAGGCGTTGTTTTTCGATGAACCGGCAATGGCTCTCGCCGGAATCCGGACTGATTCCAACGATTTCGATTCCGGCTTTTTTGAATTTTGGGGCTTCTTTGGTAAAATCAATGGCTTCAAGTGTACAGCCCGGCGTGTTGTCTTTGGGATAAAAATAAATCACGAGCCATTTTCCGTTGTATTCGCTTAAACGCATTTTTTTTCCGTTTTGGTCGGGAAGAGAAAAAACGGGGGCTTTTTGTCCAACGGTTAATTCGGTTTCGGAATTTTTTTTCGCTGCCATGAAAAAAATAGTCTCGAAGAGGTTTTAAACCGAAGAGAATTACTTGAGAACTTGCCCGGTTTTCATGTGCCACAAGTACATGTCGAGTTCGCCGGGAGCCAGGTTCGTTTTTTTGGCCAGTTCGAAAAATTTTGCTTCGATTTTGAGGTATTTTTTCGGCGTTAAAGAAGCGGGGCGCTCGAATAGCAATCCGTGTTCGTGCATCAGGTTCAAAATGTGCCGGTCCAAAATCGCAAGATCGAAAAAACCGACGTTTCGTAAAAAATGCGACGCTTCCTTGTATCCGAAACCCGGAATGTGATCCACGAGCCATTTTCGCGCAACCATTGTTCCGTTGGATTCAATGATTGGAACCACCTGTTGCTTGATTTTTGCATATTCGCGGGCTTCCACAATGAACCGGCTTTTGTTGTTGTGAAACCGGTGGCGATGCCGCTGGATGCAGCGCCGGATTTCGCTTTGTTTTTTTTCAAGGAGACCCGCGCAGCCCAGTTCTTGCTGGATGTCAAACGCGATTTTTCCCTTGGCGTTGGCCGCAAGAATGCAAAAACACAATTCGGAAAACCATTCGGAATCTTTTTTTTTCGAAAACCCCCGAAAAGACGCGAGTCGTTTTTGAAGCCGGTCGTGAACGGGAGAATTTCGTAGATCCGCGACTTTGGACGCAAGATCGAAGGCGTTCATCGGGATTGCACCACCCCCACCCGATTGCAATAGTGAAAAACAGGGCATTTGCTGCAAAAAGGGGATTGGGGGCGGCACAGATTTTGTCCGAAGGCCACAAGAATCGAATTGAACGAAATCCAATATTTTTCAGGTAGTTTTTTGCGCAACGCCATTTCGGTTTTAAACGGGGTTTTTGTTTTCACGTACCCGAGCCGGTTCATGATGCGGTGCACGTGAATGTCAACGCATACGCCGGGTTTTTCGAACGCGATTACGACTACGAGATTCGCGGTTTTGCGTCCGACGCCGGGCAATTGCACCAGTTCTTCGATGGTTTGCGGGATTTTTCCCCCGAATTTTTCGCGCAAAACCAACGGAAGCTGCGTAAGGTATCGCGCTTTGTTTTTGTAGAACCCGACGGGAAAAATGAGTCGTTCGATTTCGCGCACGGTTAATTTTTCAAGACTTTGGAGGTCAAATGCTTTTTCAAAAAGGCGTTTGGAAGCCGCGGCCGTGGTGCGGTCATTGGTGCGCGCGGAAAGAATCGTGGTAACGAGGACTTTGAACGGGTCTTGCGTCTGGATTTTGATCAGATCCACAATCGGCACGTCGTAATGTTTTACTTCGTTTTCCAAAATCCGATGAACGGAATCAAAGTCGACTTTTTTCATGATTACACGAATTGGGATTGAAAATTTTTTTAAAGCAGTTATGATCGTCCAAAAACCGAAACGAAACGAATAAATAGCCTCCAAATATTATTCTTAGGTGGTTTAACCGTGTTAAAGACCGATCCGCGCATCATTGTTCGGCCGACGAGTTTGATTTCGAGTTCGCCGAAGCTTCGTATTCGCGGCGTGCTCAATCCGTCCGCGGATCGCCTAAAAGACGGGCATATTTTGCTGTACGCGCGCGTTGCGGAAACGCCGTATCACGGAGAACGATATTTTCTTTCTCCGCGCATGATGGGCAGCAAGTCGTATAGTTTTCGAATGGAAAAAATTCCGCGAACCAAAGGCCAGGTGTCAAGCGAAGCGTTTGTCACCAAGGAAGGATTGATTCGCCTGCCGACCATTTCGCATTTTAGACGCATTTATCTCGATGAAAACGCGGAAAAAGTCATTCATTTGAACCAAAAACCGGATTTTTTCGGAATCAAAGGCGAATGCGATTTTGGAGTCGAAGATCCGCGCACCACTTTTTTTGAGGAGCTGAATCTTCATGCCATGACGTACGTGAGTGTTTCGGATCACGCCGGTGTTTCGACCAGCATGGCCACGTCAAAAGACTTGAAGCGCTGGACGCGCTTTGGAATCACGTTTTCCCAGCAGAATAAAGACGTCGTGTTGTTTCCGCGAAAAGTCAACGGTCGTTTCGTCGCGTTGCACCGGCCCGAAGGAACCATGAATTTTAATCGCCCGTCGATTTGGATTTCGTATTCGAAGGATCTTCAGTATTGGGGGTTCGACAAGCCGTTGATGCAGCCCCGGTTTGAAGCATGGGATTCGCTTCGGATCGGAGCCGGAACCCCGCCCGTGGAAATCGAGGATGGTTTTCTGGATTTGTATCACGGGGTTTCGTACATGGATCCGAATGATGACAGCAAAGGAAAAAGGTATTGCGCCGGAGCCGTGGTGTTCGACAAGGAAAACCCGGAAGTCATTCTTGCGCGCACTCCGAAAACGGAACCATTGTTTGCACCGGAGTTGCCGGAAGAAAAAGTCGGGTTTGTGGATAACGTGGTGTTTCCAACGGACACAGTGTGGAAAGATAAGACCAAAAAAGAATTATTCGTTTTCGCAGGGGCCGGCGACTCGGCGATTTCGGTTCGGTCCGTTCGCTTAAAAGCGGTTTTGAACTCGTTGACTTGGTTCAAGTGATGGTCGCTTTGCAAATTGAAAGCGGGTGTATTGAGTGACCCAAAAAAAAGGAAATAGATTACCATGACCAAAGCGCTTGTGATTGTCGCGCATCCGGATGACGAAACCCTCTGGGCAGGCGGATTGATTTTGTCGCATCCGGAGTGGGATTGGCGGATCGAGTGTCTTTCGCGCGATTGGGACACGGATCGCGCACCGAAGTTTTTTCGCGTCGTGAAACAGTTGGGAGCAAGCGGCATGATTCACGGCTTGATCGACGATGAACCATCGCTAAAAACGCGGCAAAATATCGGCGAACTTGCGGATCACATCGAAAAATTCGTCGGAAACGATTCATTCGATTACGTCTTTTTTCACGGGTTTAACGGGGAATACGGGCATATTCGGCATCGCGAGTGTCATCACGCCGTGAAAAAACTGATTGTAAGCAATCGATTGAAAACAAATCGCGCGTATTGCTTTGCGGTCAAGAAAAATCGTGACAAAATCGCGGTCCCGATGACGCACGGATCGCTCGAAGTGCGTCTTTCGCGCGCGTTGCACGAAAAGAAGAAGTTTTTAATCCATCAGGTCTATGGTTTTAGTGAAGACGGCTTCGAAGTTCGAAGCGCAAACAAAATTGAACGCTTTAGGCGAATCAAATGAGACCGATCGTGTTGTATCCATCCCCCGTTCAGCTGGACGGCGTGAGTCTGCAAGGAAATTTTTTGTATCGCGGGTTTGTCGAGAACGGTTTGTCCGCGCAACACTGCAATTACGATTCGGTCATGGAAAAAGAATGGTTGTACAAGAGTTTCAAGCCCGATTGCGCGATCGGAATCGGTTATTGGGGAAACGCACCGGACCTGATTTTCGAACCCCAGGAAAATGGAATCCAGCCGGTGCCGTGGCTTAACGCGGACGGATGGGTCAGTAATTATCACGACAAATTAAACGAATTGCCGTTGATGTTTACCACGAGCCGGTGGGTCAAAGAGATTTACAACCGCGACGGCGTTTCGAACCCGAATATTTTTCCGATGCCGATCGGAATCGATACCAATGAAATGTATCCGATTGACCGCGAAGACGAACGGGTCGTTGAAATGCGAAAACTGTTGGATGTTCCCGATAATATCAAGATGATTTCGACGGTTGGCGGCGACATTACGAGTAAAGGCGCTCAGGAAGTGCTTAAAGCCCTGGCGATTGTGGACAAGGAATTCAAGGACTGGGTGTATTTGGGCAAAAGCTGGGTGGACGGAAAACCGTATTATCATCGCCAAGCCGAAAACGAAATCATCCGAGAACTGGGATTGGATCGCAAAAAAATCAGGTTTTTTGGCGGAGCGCTTTCGCGAAATTTCATGAATGTTTTTTTGAACGCGACCGACGTGTACGCGGCGCCCAGCCGGATCGAGGGATTCGGAATGATTCAGTTGGAAGCCATGTGCGCGGGTCGGCCCGTGATTGCGATTGACGCCGGCGGTTGCCGTGACACCGTGGTGCACAATGAAACAGGGTATTTGTGCAAGGTATCCGAAGAGATCAAACTGGATGAAGAATGGGTGTATCCGCACATGGGTTTTGCCGAAAAACAAATCATCAGGTTTGATCAGCCCAAAACTTTTGCGTATCGCGCGGATGTCAACGATCTTGCGGAGTATTTGTTGAAATTGCTGACCGACGACAAGCAAGCGGCTAAAATGGGCAAAGCGGCTCGGAAACGGGCTGAAAAAGAGTTCGATTACCGTGTTGTCGCCAAAAAAATGCAAAAAGTGATTCATGACAAATTAGGATTATGATTCGAAAAACCGTTAACCGAATCAAAAGACTGGCTGGGGTCGTTCGTCGTGCTTCGGTCCGGGAACGCGTGTTGTCGAACCGGAAAAAGCAGTCCGATGAAATGGAACGGCAGTTGAAAAGATCCGAACAAAGTTTGGCGCGGGTTCGGCAGTTTCCTTCTTCGGCCCGGATTGTGGACGCTTTGATTGAATTGGACGCATTGTATCGGTTCGCGGTTCAACGAAAACGCCTCGCGCAATCCAAAAAGAATGTGTCAAGGCAGCGGGAAGCCCAAGAAATAATGGACTTGGCCATAAGCCGACAAGAGATTTTAAAAAAGATTTTTAAGCGGTTAGCCAAACCGTGATTCAAAACAAGGGTTTTTTTGTTTCAACTGATTTTTTGGCCAGCAAATACGTGCCCGCGCTCCAGGCTTGCTGGACTCCGAATGTTTCCTGGGTGTACGGGTGAATCCATTCGGGAAACGGTTGGTTGGGATTTAACAAATTGCTTTTTTCAAGCAAGTGCAGTTCGCGCTCGGCTTCGGCAAAGCGACGCAGTTTTACCAACGCGGTCACATAGAGTCCGCCGACAAAAGGCCAGATTCCGCCGTTTAGATAATGAAACGGTTTTCCGGCGGCGGAAGATTTGTAGTAGTCTTGCCAGGCATGGGTGCGCGGCGTAATCGCGGGAAAAATCACGCGGATGGGAAACGGAGCATTGATGTGATGTTGTTCGATATAGGACAAGATGAGTTCGGCTTGCCGGGGACTGGCCAGATCAAACAGAATCGCAAGCAGGTTACCCGTGGTGTCGAACCAGTTTTCGGTTTCGTGAAATTGGTCGTGGCTTTTCCAGCGCCACGGACGGTAATATCCGAGTTCGTCGTCCCAAAGACTCCAATCGGGCCGCAGTTTTCCGTTCACGGCGTCGGACACTTGTTGGGCCTGTTTTTTCCGCCCATAAAGGTTCAACGCGTGAAAATACAGGGCTTGGGTGTTAATGGTATGTCCGTATTTGTGGGGAAACGCGTCTTGCCAGTCCGAAGTCGGATGCTGTTCGGGCATGCCGTCTTCGCCGGTGTCTTGGCATAAAAGCCAATGAAACGCGTTTTCGACTTGCTTGGAGAAACGCTTGAAAAAAGCGGTTTTTTTGCGGGCGTGGCAATAGGTTTTGAGTCCAATCAGCCACCATAACGTCGAATCGATGGTGGCAAAAGACACTTCTTTTTTGCGTTTGGGGTCGAATAAGTCGACCGCGTTCGGAATTTGGCCGCTGGGAGCCTGGTGCAAACCCAAGGTAACGAGGCTTTTTTCAAATTGCTGGTCCACAAGCGGGTGACGGTACGAAAAGGCGCCAAGCAAAGTGATCATGGCGTCTCGTGAAAACACCATGGTGTATCCGTCGGGCGGAGCGCTCGCGAACAATCCGTTCGAAGTCGCGCAGCTGGCGATCACGTCTAATGCGATGAGTTCGGGTACCGAAAGGTTCGCGGCCATGGTATATGGGTTTAGGCTGTTTGAGAATTTAATCTTTTTCCTCGACGGATTCGTCCGGATTTCGATCGGATCCGCGGCGATCGGTCGTCGGTCGCGAAACGGCGCTACGCTTAAATATAACCTGTTCGCTAATATATCGAGTGGGGTTAAGAAAAATCTGATTCGATTTTTATTTTGGGGCCAAGTTGATGTCACAAAAATCGTCCGTTGTTTTTGTATCCAGTTTTCCTCCGCGTGAATGCGGGATTGCGACTTTTTCGAAGGATCTTTCAGAATCGATTTACAAGAAATTCGGGCATTTGATGAAGCCCCGGATCGTCGCGTTAAACGAAAGCGGCTCGAGCATTTACAATTATAATCACAAGGTCATTGACCAGATCAACGCTTCCGAAATCGCGGATTACGAGAAGCTTGCCGACCGGCTCAACCGCAAACACCGGATCAGCGTGGTCAATGTTCAGCACGAATTCGGTCTTTTTGGCGGCGAATACGGGGAGTATTTGCTCGCGTTTTTGGGAAAACTCAAAAAAGACGCGGTAACCACGTTTCACACGGTTTTGCCGGAGCCGGATCCGAAGCGTTTGGAAGTGGTCCAGAATATTTGCGGCAACTGCAAAGCGGTGGTCGTAATGACGGAAGCTGCCAAAGAAATTCTGGTAAAAGAGTACATGATTCCGCCCGAAAAAGTCTGCGTGGTCCCGCACGGCGTCCCCGAAATCGTTCCGGGAAAAAAAGAATTCTTCAAGCAAAAATACCGTTTGGCTGGAAAAACCGTTTTGTTGACGTTTGGATTGCTTTCGCGCGGAAAAGGCATCGAGTACGTGATCAAGGCATTGCCCAAAGTGGTTTCCCAGCATCCGGAAGTCGTGTATGTGTGCGCGGGAGAAACCCATCCGAAAGTTCGGGCGCATGAAGGCGAGTCGTATCGAAACGAATTGGAATTGTTGGCCAAGGAACTCGGAGTCGAAGAACACGTCAAGTTTTTCAACAAGTATTTGTCCTTGAACGAATTGATTGAATTGTTGCAGATGGCGGACGTCTATTTGTCACCGTCCATTGACAAGAACCAGTCGTGCAGCGGAACCACGTCGTACGCCATGGCCGCGGGAAAAGCCGCGATCGTGACGCGCTCGAAATACAACGAGGAAGTGTATGGCGGCGAACGCGGAATATTGGTGGCAGTGGAAAATCACCAGGTGTTTGAAAACGCGTTGTTGAAATTATTGCGCGATCCGGATTTGATTCAGAAACTGGAAAACAACGCGTTTGCGTATTCGCGAAAAATGGTGTGGCCTAATGTCGCGAACCAGTATGCGTCGATTTACACGGATATTCACGATTTTAATTTCGATTTTCTCAACAAGCTGCCCAAATTGTCGTATACGCACATGCACCGGTTGACGGACGAATTCGGAATCATTCAGTTTGCGAATTTTTTCGAACCCAATCCCGACAGCGGTTATACGACCGATGACAACGCGCGGGCGTTGATCGTTGCGACCCAGGCGATGGAAACCACGCCGTCGATCAAAATGGAGCGCCAGACCAAGAAGTATTTGAATTTCGTCGAGTATTGCCAGATGCAAGACGGTTGGTTCCACAATATCGTGGATTCGAACCATAATTTTTTGGATCGCATGGGAAGCGAGGATTCGTTTGGTCGAACCATGTGGAGTTTAGGTGTCGCGTCGCGCGCCAACCTGCCCGTTCTACTACATAACAAAGCCTTGACGATTTTCGATCGCGCGTTCCCGCAGATTTCAAGCCTCGGTTCTCCGCGCGCCAAAGCGTTCGCGTTGCTTGGATTGGCGGCGTACCCGGAAAAAGACGAGCGCACCCTTAAAACCATGAGCAAGCTTTCGGATAGTTTGGTGCACCAGTTCCACGAAGTGGCCGACGACAACTGGCATTGGTTCGAAGAATCCTTAACGTACGCCAACGCGTCGATCTGCGAAGCGATTTTCAATTCAGCGCAAGTGTTGGAAAACCAGGAGTATCTGAAAGTCGCCACGAAGTCCCTGGATATGCTGTCCAAAGAATTGATTTTGCAAAACACGTTGATGCCGGTGGGCCATTACGGATGGTACAAGAAAGGCGAGGAACGCTCGTTTTTCAACCAGCAACCGATCGAAGCCGGAACCATGACGACCGCGTATTTGAAAGGACTTGAAGTTGCGAAAAAAGAGGATTATAAAAAGAACGCCAAGATTTCGTTCGAATGGTTTTTCGGACGCAATTCCCTGAATTGCGTGATGGTGGACAAGAAAAGCAATGGTTGCTATGACGGTTTGTCCCCGACCGAAGTCAACGTCAACCAAGGCGCGGAAAGCACGCTGGAATATTTGATGGCGCGCCAGGCATTGGGTCGCGTGGCGTTGTTTTAAAACAAGAAAAAACTTTTTTTGAAACCGTTTTTAATCTTCAAACCCGTACGGTTGGTTTCCTTCATAGGGACCGTTGTATTCGGAGATGGATTTGAAGGCCCGGTCAAAGGGGTCTTCGCTTTCATGAAAGGCTTTTTGGATCGCTTCCAACGCGCGTTTGGCACAGTACTGATAATGTTCAGGCAAACTCAACGCCGAAACGATTTCGTCGGTTTGCAATGCCAGGGCGTCGCCGACTTTTTTGCCTTTGAGGATCACGGACAAGTAGGATAGCGAGGCGACGACGGGAATGGAGGCTTTGGCCAGGTATTTGATTTCCTTGATTTTTCCGCCGTCGTTTAACACGAACACCGAAATATTCGCGTCTTTTCCGTTTTCTTCAAACTTGATTTCGGCGATATTCGTGGGTTCCTTTAACGTCCCGATGTTTTGCGGGGTGGAGGAATGCATCAAATAAACGGAATTATTGACCATACTAAGACCATACAAAGAAAACGTTTTAAAGAATCACCGGACCAATCCCTTTTTGAAGGTATTTTTCGATTTTTTAGCGTATGCCCCGTTTTTATCGTAAACCCACCGGAATGGGGGTTCCCACGTATCGTGTCCCGCGAACGCCGAAAGATTACGCTTCGCTTTCAAAAGAAGAACGACGGTCGTTTCAGGAACAACGCAAGAAAAAACTGGGGTTCCAATTGATCCAGGGTTTGCGTAGCCAATCCCACTTGTTTGATTTTCTTCAAAAACCCGTTTTTTCCTCCGAAGTCGAAATCAAAGAACAAGCCGAATCTGTTTATCGGCATATTGAAGACTCGCGCATTAATCCGCGAGCAAAAAAAGTGCTTGAAAGAATATTGAATGAAAGCATGCGCAATACGTTATTGCTGCACCGCATCAGTTCGCAAGCCAACAACGGAGCAACCACTCCTGGCCGGGTACTTGCGGGAATGGTAACGAGCGCGGCACGGCTTTCGCCGGAAGAATACAATCGGATTGCGCATTCGCGCGAAGTTCAGGTTTCTTCGGATTGGCTTAGTCTTCATTTCATTGCGCCGACCTATTTGGGTGACTTGTTGAACGCGAAACTGCCGTTGCTTGAGCGATGGGCAGGAGTCAGGACACTCTTGGACTGGCCTGTCCGCGGTTACCGCAATATCCCCGTCACTTTGGTGATTCAGAATTCGTCCGACCCCGCGTCGGACCGGCAGTTTAAGCGTCATGAAAAATGGCATAGTTTTGATTATTACGCGGGCCGAAACAAAGCGACCCTAAGCAATGTTCCGGACCGGGAGATTCGATTCGCTTCCGCAACTGAAACCCACACATGGATTCGCAATTGGGTTCAAGTAGAATTAGCCGCGTCTTTGGCGGAAGGACTTAACCGAAAAAGGTTTGAAAAACGACTTGTGAATTATTTTAAAGACGCCCGCATGCGATTAACCGAAACGCGCGGCCCGGTTCTTCTTCCCAAAATGCAACAAAGCAATGCGAAAGCGCGTTACCATGATCATCCGGAGTACAAGGCAGTATCGGAAATCGAATCGCAAGCCAAAGAAGTGTTGCAGAAGGCGTATGAACTGACGGATTTGTGTTATCAAGTCGAAAACCATGAAACCGCGTCGTCCCTGGATTCGAATCAACTTCCCAAAAACAAGCCGAGTTGGTTATTCTGGGGGTTTGTAGTCGCGGGACTTGTCGCCGCCACGCCGTATCGGAAGTTACCGCGCCGAATCGATTTGTTAAAAGAAATACTTTCTGAAAAATTGGAAAAACGCGGGTTGGAAAAACAGTCGCGTTCTAGATGAGCTGTTTTCCGTCTTTTGCTTTTAAGTGAATCACGTTAACCGGACAGCTGCGCGCGGCTTCCATGTTTTTTTCTTCGTCTGAATCCTTGATTTCGAGTTCTTCGCCGCCTTCGAATGGTCCGCCGTCTTTGGATCCTTTCAAATGGCTTTTGTCGCCTTCCATTTCCCAAAAGTCCGGGCAAACAGCGGCGCAGGCGCCGCAACCGATGCAATTGGGTTTGTCATGTTCAATCTTGATAGGCATAGTTTTTTCCTCCACAAATATAGTGCTGTTTTCGTGTTTTTATGTTTTTGGTGCGGCGGGCGCTGATGGCGACGCAGGGGGAGTTGACGGCGGTTGGGTGACCGCGTCAAACACGATTTTTTTGGCGTCGCTTGCTTTTTGCCGTTCGAGCATTTCGATATAATGATGATCGCAGAGTTTTTGGATTTTTTCGATTTCTTCGGGAGTCAAATGGCGGAATCGTTTTTGCAACTGCATGTATTCGGCCACGGGTTTGGCGACTTTGGGATTGAAATTGAGTTTAAAGAAACCGTTTTCGTATTCAAACAAAAACCACATACGCGACTGGACCGCCAACCGGGCCACTTTCATCGAGATCGATCCGTCAAAACCCGCGCCTAAAGCGCAAGGCGCGTTGACCGTAATGAATTTGGATCCGGATATCTGCGCGGCTTTTTTCAATTTCGCCTGAAAATCCGCGACAAACGCGATGCTTGCCGACGCCGCGTACGGAATGTTGTGGGCGGCCGCGATTTCAACGATGGGTTTTCGTTCTTTTTCTTTTCCATGATGCACTTTTCCGGCTTGCGATGTCGTGGTTGCGGCGCCGATCGGAGTCGCTCCGCTTTTTTGGACACCGGTGTTGGCATAGAGTTCGTTATCGTAACAGCAGTAAATCACGTCGTCGCCGCGTTCGAGCATTCCGGATAGCGATCCGAACGCGATGTCATAGGTGCTTCCGTCTCCCGCGATGACCACGACTTTGGTGTGGTGGTTGCCTTTGGCTTTGAGGGCTGCGGAAATTCCGCTGGCCACCGCGGGCGCGTTTTCAAACAAAGAGTGAATATACGGGACGCGCCAAGCCGAGTGGGGGTATTGGGAAGACGTGATTTCCATGCAGCCGGTGGCGTTGACGACAATGATGTCTTTGCCCAGGGTGTCGACGACGTGGATGAGGACCGTGCTTGGCGCGCAACCGGGGCAACCGCTGTGTCCTGGCGCGAACAAATGCATTTCGGATTGTTGGCTCATTTTCGTTTCCTCCTGTTTTTTTCCCCAGGCTTTTTGCGAAGCAAAAAGGCTGTTTAGCATGTTTCGATTTCGGCTTCGTTTTTTTCAACGGTAACCGTGATCCATTCTTTGAGGGCTTTGCCTTTCGACATTTTTTCGAATAATTGTTTGGATTCCTGGATTTTAAGGGTGCGTCCGCCCAGCGCGCCGAAAAAACTGGATACTGTGGACGAGGTTCCTTGCAGGGCTTCGACGATTTCGGTAAACAACGGGGGTTGCGCGCCCGGTGAAAGCGCGCGGTCAATGACGCCGACGTGTTTTCCGCTTAGGATTCGTCGGAGTTCTTCGCGTGGAAACGGCCGGAGTACGCGTACGTGCAAGGCTCCGACTTTTTTGCCTTGTTTTCGCATTTCATCGACGGCGGCTTTGACGTTTTCCATGGCGCTTCCAAGTCCGACCAACACTTCTTTGGCGTCTTTTACGTGGTATTCTTCCACAAGACCATAACTGCGTCCGAATACTTGTCCGAAGCGTTTGCCCGCGTCCGAAATGACCGCGGCGCTTTTTTCGAGGTCGGAATGCAGGTCCATGCGGAATTCTTGATAGTAAGCGGGTGCCGCGTACACGCCCATGGAGAGCGGTTGGTCCGGATCGAGGGTGACCATGGGTTTAAACGGAGGCAAAAAGCGTTTGATTTCGTCTTTGCTTGGAATGTCGACTTGTTCCGTGGTGTGTGTCAAAAAGTGTCCATCGACGCAGACCATGACGGGAATGAACGTTTTTTCGGCGATAAAATACGCTTGAATCAAGGCGTCGGAGGCTTCCTGGTTGTTTTTGGCGTATAATTGGATCCAACCGGTGTCGCGCTGGGAAACCGAGTCTTGTTCGTCGTTCCAGATGGATAATGGCGCGGAGACGCTTCGGTTTCCGACGACCATGACGATGGGCAAGCGCATGCCGCTGGAACAAAACAAGACTTCGTGCATCAGTAAGAGTCCTTGCGATCCGGTCGCGGTGAACGTGCGGGCGCCTGCGGCGGCGCCTCCGATGAGCGCGGATAACGCGGAGAATTCGGATTCGACCGCGATAAAGGATTTGGTTTCGCCGTTGGCGTAATACCGGTTCATTTCTTCGACGACGTGGGTCGTGGGCGTAATCGGATATCCGGCAACGACTTCGGGTTCGCAGTTTTTGGCGGTTTCGGCAAGCGCGGTGGCGCCGTTTGTGGTTTTGATCATCCTGTTTTCACCTTTAGAGCTCCTGTTTTTCCGCGACCATGGTAATGGCTTTGAAAGGGCATTCGACCATGCACATGGAACAGCCTTTGCAGTAATCGTAATCAATCACGGGGATTTCGCGGGGCGTTCCCATAATTCCTTCGGGACAAAAATTTTGGCAAATCGCGCATTTGGTGCAGAGCTTGGGGTCGACGGTGGGTCGATGGGTTTTCCATTTTCCGGTTTTAATGTCGGTCGTGGTGCCGGGTTTTGACAGCGGAATCAACATGCATCTCAGCTCCTCTCGACGGCGTTATAGGCTTCGTCGATGATTTTGATGTTTTGCTCGGCGAGGGCCGGGGGAAATTTTTGTTGCACGGCTTTGTGAATGGACGCGAGTTTGACCAGCCCGGTGATTTTGATGAGCGTCCCGAGCATGACGGTGTTGGTAATGGGTTTTCCCAGGTGCTTGACGGCAAGCGAGGTTCCGTTAAACACAATGATTTTTTTGGCGTGTAAACCGAGTTGGTTCGCGGTTCGAACCGAATTGACGATGATCAATCCGTTGTTTTTGAGTCCGCCTTCGACTTTGACTTCTTCCATGACGGAGGGTTCCGCGACCACGACGATGTCAGGGTGCCGGATTTCTTCGCGCAAATGAATGGGTTTGTCGTCAATGCGGCAAAAGCTGGCAACCGGCGGTCCTCGTTTTTCCGAGCCAAACACCGGCATGGATTGCGTGAATTTTCCTTCCATGGCCGCGGCTTGGGCCAATAAGTCAGCGGCCGTGACGATTCCTTGTCCGGCGCGTCCATGAAAACGAATTTCGATCATAGGTCCCTTGGGTTGTTCTTAAGATAGACGATTGCAGGAGTTTAAAAATGTTTTGACAATTAACGAGGTAAAATTCGTGAATCGACGTAATAGACGCGGGTCCAAAAAAATAAAGGATAAAGAGACCTTATTTCGTTTCAAAAAAGGCCTTGTATCCCTTGAATGCGCAATAGAGGTCGACTTTGGACAGGATTTCGCAGGGCGAATGCATGGCCAGTACCGGCGGACCAATGTCAATGATGTCGCAGCCGTACTTGGCAAAGTATTTTGCCACGGTTCCGCCGCCGCCTTCGTCCACTTTGGAGATTTCGCCGGTTTGCCAGGGAATCTTTTCCTTGTTGAACAACGTGCGGATAAACGACATGAATTCCGCAGTGGCTTCGCTTCCCTCGTATTTTCCGCCGTAACCGGTTCCGCGTTCCACGGAAACCCCGTATCCGACGTAGTTGACGTTGGCGGAGTCGAAGAATTCGCGGTACTTCGGATCCAGCGCGCTGGTAACGTCCGCGGAAATGATTTTGGCGTCCGCAAGCACTTGGTGCGTGGTTTTTTGGGAGTTGGTTTTGCTGCAGATTTGTTCCACGACGTTTTCAAGGAACAAGGAATCCGCGCCGGTCGCGCCGGTGCTTCCGATTTCTTCTTTGTCCATAAAAATCGCCATGCAGGTGTGATCCGCGGGCCCCACCAGGTCCAGCATCGACGCCATGTTGGCGTACGAACAAGACCGGTCGTCGTGCGCGTAAGCGCCCATTAATGATCCGTCAAAACCGATGTCCCGCGGTTTGATGGCGGGCACCAATTGAAGTTCGGCGGAAAAAAAATCTTCTTCGATCACGCCGTATTTTTCGTTTAGGTATTTGTACAGGCGTAGTTTGACTTTGTCAACCGCGTCTTTTTCGAACAACGGAAGCGATGCCGCGACCGCGTCCAGGCTTTCGCCGGTAATGACTTCGTTCATTTTTTTTTCGGCAAACGCGCGTCCGCCGACGTGGGGCAAAAGATCGGGTATCACGAATACGGGTTCGTTTTCGTTTTCGCCGATCGATACATCGAGTCGTTTTCCGTCTTTGGTGAAAATCACGCCGTGCAATGCCAGCGGCGTATTGACCCAGTGGTATTTTTTGATGCCGCCGTAGTAATGCGTGTTCATCATGACGAGTCCGCCGTCTTCGTAAAACGGCGCGCTTTTCAGATCCAATCGCAAGGCGTCAATGTGCGAAGCGATGATGCGTAGACCGCTGTCCACGCCGTTTTTTCCGATCACAAGCAAGGCGATGTTTTTGCCTTTGTTGGTGATGAATAATTTGGCGCCGGATTTGACCGCGGCGTTTTCAAACGGCTGGTATCCTTGTTTTTCGGCCTTGGTTTGGATCCATTTCACGATTTCGCGTTCGGTTTTGGCTTCGCGCAAAAAATGTTTGTATTCTTCGGCAAACGAAAAAACGTGTTTGTGTTCGCCTTCGGGCAGGCGTTCCCACGCGCTATCGCTGGTTCTTGCGAGTTTTTCCTTCAATAATTGCGATTCTTTTTTTTCTTCAGCCATTCATTTCACCCAAAAAAGCCGTTTTTTGATTAAAATTGGGCCGAATAGTTAAAAAAAAGGTTGGGAAAGGCTTTATCGCGGTTTTGCCCGTTTAGACCGTTTAATTGGGTTTTGCCGGTTCAACCATTGGCGCATGTACCTTCTGACGGGCCCCGTTAAAACCTCTGATTGTTCCACGGGGAACCAGAATGAAATCGCGGATAAACGCGCACTGCTTTCTCGGAGTTCTTGTTTCGAAATTTTGAGTTTTTTACAAACCTCGGACGGAACAAGAATCCGTTTTCGGCGCAAAGCAAGCGTTAGTTGTTTTAGCAACCGAACATCCGCCCATGCTTTTTGACGGGCGCGTGGATTCGAAAGAAGCGTGGCCACTTCCACTTTGTTTGGATGAAAAACCTGATTATTTACATGCACGGCCTCGACCGTCATGTGTGCACCGTACATTTCTGCAATGTGAGCGAGATACTTTTTCAGCGTGCTGTAATTTGATTCGACGATCTTTCCTCCTTTTCGATTGAGTAAAGAGCGAACCAATACGAGTTTAAGATTTGCGCCCAAGGGATAGGGTTCGAAAGAAAAAGTCCAATCAAACTGATTTGGTTTCGTTACGACGATTTCCGCCGGCCGCGCGTGAAAAGAAAGCGGTCCGCGTTTTTCTTTCTCTGCAAATCTGGTCATTGGCTTGCTGAGGTCTGTGTAACGAACAGGGTTTGTTTTAGACAAGCCCCGGGCCCAATCGCCTGCCCCGCCGGCAACCACAATGATTTTTTCTTTTGGTTTGATCCCTAATTTGTTCGCAAGCTGTGAATCGTTTGGATTAATCCCCTGATTTGCCGTACGCAATACATGAGGATCCCAGGGGATGGCGTAGGCAACGATTTTTCGAACATCCGGAAAATAGTGAACTGGCTTTTTCTTAAACCATTTTTTTAAACCCATGGTAGACGAAGTATTGTCGAGTGAATTAAAAAAAACTATCGGTTGGATTACGAAAAGCTTTGTCCGCAACTACACGTGTTTTTCGCGTTGGGATTGTTGATTTTGAATCCGCTGCCTTGAAGGGCATCGACGTAATCGATGCGGCAGCCGTTGAGAATGGACAGCATGTTTTTGTCAATGAAAAACGATACGCCTTTTTCCTGAACGATTTCGTCGTTGGGCGCGGGTTTGTTTTCGAATCCAAGCGCGTAAGAGAACCCCGAGCATCCGCCGGGCATCGCGGCGAATCGAAGACCGCCGTTTTGGTTTTGTTTTTCCATCAGAGATTTTATTTTTTCGGCGGCGCGTGACGAAATCGCGATGGTTTTGGGGGAATCGGGTCCGATACCGTAATCGGATTGGATTTTGTCGATGGTTTCGTTGAGTTTTGAAATGAATTCATCCGCTTTCGGGCCTTCGATTCCCTGGTTTGAAAGGCTTTCGGACAACGATGCATCGAATCGAACGCCGCATCCCGCGCAGGGAACGCCGGCTTCAAAAAGAGGTTCCACGGCTTCCGGGTATTGGGTGACGATTTCGCCGATCGTCATTCGGGATGAAACCCGAGCCGCCGTGGATTTTGTTTTTTCCATTAATATTCTGCCCCGTGTTTTTTGTGGGTGGAGACGACGTGTCGTGCGTGTTGTTCTTTGATGGCCGCAATTTGGGTTGTTGCGCTTTTGCTGGCCCGGGAGTTGATCGAGCAGATGAGGGAGGACTCATCGCGATGAGTACAATAGTTACATACTCGGTTGTAATCGAATTCCATGGGTTCGTTTCGGAGGATCGCTGGGGAGAGTTCGGAAGCGATTTCTTCGATGTTTTGGTTTAAGTCTTTGTTTTTGAATTTGATCACGGGGCTGCTCAGGTATTTACTGACCGAAGCTTGGGTGATTCCCAGTGCTTTGGACGCCTTGGTTTGGGTATAACCGTGGGTCTTGACCAAGTCGATCACGATTTGCTGTCGGATCTTTGGCAAGTATTCTTTAATGTACGATTCGCAAGGAATATTCATTGTCAACACACCTCATTTGTATTCCAAAAAGCCCCGGTACAATCTGTGACTGTACGGTTTGTATAGTATGTGAGTGAAAAGCTTTTATAACATAATTATAATGCACGTTTTTGTTTAAAAATTTGTCGCTAAAAATCGTTTTCGGAATTCAAATCAGTGATACAATTGGACACCCAATACGGGTCCGAGATCCGATTGCACAAGGATTCTTGTCCCAAAATCAGTGCCAGCGCGTAAAAACAGTCGTCTTGGGCTTCGGAATTCGATAAGGTTCCGCAGACCGCGGAAGAAGGATTTTCCTGGTTTATAACGGCCCGGATTATGCAATCGTCTTTTTCATCCGGATTCGGAATCGATTGGCATAGTTCGGGCTTGGCAAGCATGCTTGCGACGTCCCGATAGCATTCGGAGCGAAAAGAATCCCATGTCACCTGTGCGCAAAGGCTTGCGTCCCCTTTTTGTTTGGCGGAATCAAAAAAACACTGGTTTTGGGGATTTGGAGCAAGAGAAGCGCAGGAATCGGTTTTTCCGCTGGAAACGATCACGCGGGCTTTGCACCAGTCTACGTCCGCGGGCAAGAGTCCTTCGCAGGCGGAAACGGATTGGGTTTTGACCGCGACTTGACGGCGGCAGTCTTGTTCATCCGAATAGGTTTTGTTGGCGCAGTCGGAAAGCGACGCGTATTCGGGCAAAGGGTCAATGGGGTTTCCGTCCACGAGGTTGGAATCGGCAATGACTTCTTCTTCGGCTTCTGTTGCGGGAACAATCGTAGGTTGCTGGAACCACAGAAAATAGATTCCGATTACCGCAATAAACGCGATCACGAGCAATAGGGCAGGATGAAAGGTAGCGGCCATGGTTTCGAATATATGACGGCGTCTTGCTTTAAAAAACCTTTTACTACATAATTAATTGTGTGGTAGTGGAAGGTCTGCCAACGCTTGGTTCGCAAGAATTTCAAGTGAAGAAAGTCCGCCCACTTCAGTATCCAAAATCACTTCTGAAAGGAAGTCCGCGAGAACAGAAACGACACCCTTCGGGGATGAAACGGCTTGCGGTTAAAACCCAGGTCATGCTTGGGGGAAGTGCAACACCCTTTGCCGGTGGCTTAGATGGATGCAGACAATGCATTCTTTCGAGAATGCGTCTTGGAGCGAAGTACATTCGCTTATCCAACAAGGCCGCGGTGCTGCCGCGACGAATAGAAGGCGGCTTACTCTCCACTGCCACATTTTTATTCTCGTTTCTCTTTGTATTGGAACAGATGCCTTCCAAGCCAACAAACCGGTTGTCTTCAAAATCCGTGACCGCCAAAGCCCATTTTGCGTTGTCGGACCGGCTTCATTCGGATAATCTGGAGCAAGCATATGGAAAAATCCGCGCGCGGGTGATTCATCATTCGGTCCGCATGCGCAGAGCCCATTTGGTGGATCAATACGGAATTTCACGCACGTTTGCGCTGACCTATTATACGCATCCGATTAAAGATCCTCAAGTCCGGCGGGTGGACCAAGAAATCAAAGCCGGGGGATTAATCGGAAAAACGTTTCGCAAGTACGGATTCGTGGTGCGCAAAAATGTCCTGGCTGTAGGAGTTCTGGAAGCACCCCGGTGGCTTGCGGACGCGTATCATGAAACACCCGGAAAAATAAAATTTCGGGTTTCCGAATTTATTGCCCGAAAACAAGCGGGTTCTCCAACGGTATACGGTACCGTGGTGGAGATTTATCCCAGGAATTTTCGTGAACCAATGGTCAACGCCGTAGACCGATCCCAGTTGAATCCGACGATGCGCGCGTTTGAACAAGAAGGCATTTCGGCGGAAGAAGTGTGGGATCGCATCGGTGAAAAAAACAATTGGAAAAACCAGGAATTGAAATGGAAAAAAGCGAAAAGGCGATCCGAAAAAATCGTGGCGGATTTGTTGGCCCGGATTTCGAAATCCCTGAAAAGCCCCCGCTAAAAACCGATGCGCTTAGTCCAGGACTTTGTTCAGCGGAAATTCCACGATTCCAGTGGCGCCCATTTTTTTGAGTTTTGGAATCAGTTCGCGAACGACTTTTTTTTCGGCGGCCAAGGCGGCTTTCACAGATCGGTTTTGATTCTTCTGGACAAGAAATCGATTCACAGTTCGAGTCTGTTGAGCATTTTTCTTCGGTGTACTTATTGGGGGGGACATGGGATAGGCATTCCTTTTTCCTGTACACGTTCTGTAAAGCCATTGGTCAAGATTCCTCCATTTGGAAATTCGCTTTTCGTAAACGAATCGATCGATGGAACGAGCAAAAAACATCGATATGAAATCGTTCCCTCGCAAACAACATAATCACAGTCGAGACAATTTTCTCCGCTTTTCAGCACTTGTTGTCCGTCGCAATCGCAGGTTAATGCAATGTTGTCTCCAATAAAATCAATTCCGTGTGCTTTTAGCGCCCCACCTGTGCTGCACATGACCTTTGAAGAAGTCTGTATTGGTTGCGTGCAACCGAAAAGAAAGAGAATAAGAATCAAAGCCAACAGCATTAATTCCGATTTCATTTGTTACTTCCGACTGGATTCTGTTCCTTGAACTTATTAAACTTTTCGATAAATGGACTGAGTTCTACAATAACTGCTACTGAAAAATACCCTGGGACAGCAAGCATTCTTCCGAAATCCGTGTGTAAGTCGTGCAGCGGATGCCGATAGGGAAAACTGCCGTAATTCCAAAACCTTTTTAATGTCTTATTAGCAGGATATTAATGTGATATTAATATGCCCACTGCGATTGTAAAATTGGACGAGAAAGCCAACCAAGTGATCAATATGGTGAAAGCCAAGTACGGATTAAAGGACAAAAGCGAGGCGATTAACAAGATGGCGGCTGAATACGAGGAAGAACTGCTGGAACCGGAGCTTCGTCCGGAGTACATCGACAAGCACCGAAAAATCGCCCAAGAAAAAACCGTTTCGGTCAAGAATATTGATGCGTATTTTGATTCTTTGCGTAAAAGATGATTTTCAATGCCTTATTCGCTTTTTCTTCGAAAACATGTAGACAAGATTTTCGAAAAAATCGCAAAAAAAGATCCTCCGCAGGAAAAAGCGCTCAAAAGCAAGCTGGCGCAAATTTTGGAAGACCCTTATCGATTCAAGCCGCTTAAAGCACCGCTACAGAATAAACGCCGGGTTCACGTTTTTGGTTCATTCGTCTTGGTGTATTCTATTGATGATTCTAACAAAACAGTTATTGTCGAAGACTATGACCACCACGACAACATATACCGATAACTTGGCTAAACAAAAATTATTTTTGCAGATGCATTAATTGTTTTGGGAAGATGTTTTCATACGCTGGAACAAAAACGGTCGTAAAAATGAAAAATGAGTTTCAGCGAACAAAAAAAGGGTTTCGAGTTTTTTTAATCCAGGACTTTGTTCAGCGGAAATTCCACGATTCCAGTGGCGCCCATTTTTTTGAGTTTTGGAATCAGTTCGCGAACGACTTTTTCTTCGGCAATGGTTGAAATTGAGTACCATCCGGGTTCGGTGAGACGCGAAATCGTTGGTTTTTTGAGCGCGGGCAGAATTTTAATCAGGGGCTCCAGGTTTTTTTCTTCAACGTTTAGGAGCAATCCGACTTTTCCTTCGGCGGCCAAGGCGGCTTTGAGCAGCATGACGATGTTTTGGATTTTTTCGCGTTTCCACTCGTCTTTCCAGGACTCGTGGTTGGCGATGATGCGCGTGGTGGATTCCAAAATGTCCTGAATAATGCGAAGCTTGTTGGCGCGCAATGTGGAACCTGTTTCCGTGATTTCGATGATCGCGTCCGCGAGGTACGGCGGCTTGATTTCGGTGGCGCCCCATGAAAACTCGACTTTGGCGTGAACGCCTTCTTTTTCGAGGTAATTTTTGGAGAATTGCACGAGTTCGGTCGCCACGATTTTTCCTTCCAGGTCTTTGACGGTTTGAATCGGCGAATTTTCCGGAACGGCCAGCACCCAGCGGACTTTGTTCATTCCGCCGCGGGCGTAAATCAGTTCGTCGACTTCGGTGACGTTGGCTTTGGTTTCAATCACCCAATCGTGACCCGTTATGCCCATGTCCACGATCCCGTTTTCGACGTACCGCGGGATTTCCTGGGCACGCACCAGCATGGCTTCGATTTGCGGGTCGTCGACGACGGGAAAATAATTGTAACTGGAAATGCGGATGTCAAACCCGGCTTTTTGAAATAACCGCGCGGTTTGTTCTTGCAGGCTTCCTTTGGGGATCGCGATTTTTAGTTTTTTGTTCATTTTTTTTCCCCGTAAACCTTGTTCGGGTCGAATACTTTTTCTTCCACGATGGTTTCTTTTCCTTTTTCGATTTTTTTGTAAAAACAACTCGCGTAACCGTCGTGGCACGCGGCTTTTCCGATTTGCTTGACTTTAAGTAAAATGCTGTCATTGTCGCAATCGACCAGGATTTCTTTGACGATCTGAAAGTGACCGGAGGATTCGCCTTTGGTCCAGAGTTTGTTCCGGCTACGGCTAAAATAACACGCTTTTTTTTCGGCAAGGGTTTTTTCCCAGGCTTCCTGGTTCATGAATGCCAATTGAAGGACTTTTCCGGTTTTGTAATCCTGGGCAATGACAGGAACCAATCCATCCAGTTTTTCAAAGTCGATTCTCATGAGTAAACCCTGAGTATTTGATAAATCGAGCATTATGCGAAGTGTACATAAAGCGCGGGAAAAGTTTCTTAAACGTGTCGAAAAAGGGTTTTTCCATTAACCCGTTACCTCGTTTAAGTTTATTATTTTTATTTTTTTGACGGAAGGGATTTTTTGGAGTTCTTGAAGCGCAATGGACAATTTTTTGTCCGGAACATCACCCAAATTGAAATGCGTGACGTTTTTTTTGTTGGTAGTAAGCGAAGTCGTCGCAAGCACGTTGATTCCGGCTTTGGAAAACGCGTTGGTTAAAAGCGATAGCAATCCGATCATGTCGTCGGCCCACACCGTGATGTCGATGTTTCGGTCCGCACCGGGTTTTTTGGAAATGGAATTGATCCGAGTTTTGGCCATTTGAGTGTTGGCCATCGAAAGCCATTTTTTGCTGAATTGCTTGTGTTTGGAGAGCAATATTTCGATGATGTCACCGGCTTCGAGGGGATAATCGAGGGGAACAAAGCTTCCGTTGACTTTGGCTTTCCATAACCGGCGGCCGTCTTCGGGTCGCAGGTAAAAAATGAAATCGATTGGAGTCGAACCGAGCGGTAGTTCCACGGTTTCGCCTTTGGTCGTGAACACGATAATGGTTTTCGGCGCGAAATCACGGCTCATGGCATTCATGAATTCCGTGGCTTCGGAGAAATGCTTGGGCAACGTGAACAATTTGTTCAGGTGTTCCACGCGGTTTCGGATCAGTGGGAATAGTTTGTAGGCTTCGTCGTCCAATGCGAGCACGCCGCGGTTGTTTAAGTCGAATATTTTTTGGGTTCCGATGTAAATCTTGACGGGCCGGCCGTCGGGGCCGATAACGGTCGTGTGAATTCCAGAATACAGATTGGGTTGCGGAATCGCGATGAAATCCTTGATTTTTTTCGGCACGGGCGGATACAATTGATGGATTTTTCCGAGGACTTCATAGCATTCTCCAATCGAATTCGGCTGGATGCATAAGACCACGACATCCGAAAAAGACCCGATATCTTTTCGCGTGGTCACGTGTTTGACGTACATTTTGTACGTGCTTTTGGAAAACAAGGAAAAACGCGTTTTTTTCGGAAGCGTTTTTTTGAGGGCCGATGTCATTTTTTGGAGCGTTTTTTCGCGGGTTTTTGCTTCGCGCAGGATTTTTTTTTGGGTGGATTCGTACACGTCGGGTTGAAGTCGTTTGAACGCGCTTTCTTCGATTTCGTCCATCAGTTCCTGCAAACCGAGTTTGTGAGCGATCGGAGCGTGCACGGCAAGCGATTCGGTCGCGATTCTGCGCTGGTCCGAAACCGGCAGGTACTGCAGCGTGTCCAGGTTATGCAATCGATCCGCGAGTTTGATGATGAGCACGCGCCAATCTTTGGAACCCGCAAGCATGACGCGCTGTACATTCAGGGCCGTGTTGTGTTTTTTTCCGAGTTCGGCCACGCGATCGAGTTTGGTGACGCCGTCGACAAGGCGTAGAACGGTTTTTCCGAATTCTTTTCGGATTTGTTTTTTGGTGACCCGGGTGTCTTCGAGCGTATCGTGCAAAAGCGACGCCGCGACGGTGTCGGAATCCGCTCCGATTTTGGCCAGAATCAACGCTACATTGGCGGGATGAATCCAGTAGGGTTCTCCGGAAAGACGTTTTTGTCCGGCGTGGGCAAACATGGAGAAATCAAAGGCTTTTTTGAGAAGCGGTTTGTTGGATTTGGTGCCGGCGGCTTCCATCGCCAAATAGACCGATTGAATCATCGCGTTACTGGAAAGACCAGTGACCATTTGAATATTGTACTTTATTACATTTTTATAGTTATATTATATAGAAAAAGAACCCAAAAGGGGGTTTGGCTTTGGTTTCTACATTTTTTCAAGCGGGTGGATGCCTAACAATTCCAGTCCGTTGGATAAAACCGTTGCGGTCGCCAAAACAAGTCCCAATCGCGCGTTTTTGGTTTCTTCATCGGCGGATAGCACGGGGACTTCGTGATAAAACGAATTGAATGCCGCGGCAAGACCGATCAGATAATGACACAAAACGTGCAAAGACAATTGGCGGTGGGTTTCGGACAGCTTTTTCGGATAGGCTTCCAGCAAGCGGATCAAGGCGTGTTCCAGGGGATGCAATAGCAGTCCGAATTGATACACTTGTTCCTTGGGCCGCGCTTTTCGAAGAATGCTTTTGGCGCGCGCGTACGAGTACAACAGATAGGGACCGGTTTCGCCTTCAAACGAAAGGCTTTCCTTGGGATTGAAAACGAAATCTTTTTTGGCGTCGAACTTGAGCATGAAAAATTTGATGGCCGCAAGCGCGATCGCTTTTGCGCGTTTTTTCTTGTCCACCGAAGCAATGTCGGGATACCGTTTTTGGATTTCTTCTTCGGATAGTTTTTCCAGATCGTTTAAGAGATCGTCGGCGTCCACGACTTTTCCTTCGCGGCTTTTCATCCGGCCTTCGGGCAAATGCACGAGCCCGTAGCTGACGTGATGACAGTTTTTAACCCAGGGATATTCCAGCAGTTCGAATATTTTGAATAATTGTTCAAAGTAAAGGTTTTGTTCGGTGGCGACAACCCAGATCGCTTCGTTTAATTTGTATTCCTCGAATTTGTGCACGGTCAAGGCGAGATCCTGGGTGATGTAAATCGAAGTGCCGTCGCTTCGAAGCACGACTTTTTCGGGCAAACCGAATTGATTCAGTTTGGCAACGATTGCGCCGTCTTCGCGTTTTTCAAAAACGCCTTTTTTCAAACCCGCGTCAAGAATGGGTTTCGCTTTGTTGTAGAATTCGGATTCGAAAAACCACACGTCAAATTCGGTTCCGTATCGCTTGTAGGTTTCCTTGAATCCGTCCAAGGCCCATTTGCTCATTTTTTTCCAAAGCGCTCGCACTTTCGGATCGTTGTTTTCCCATTGTTGCAGCATGGTTTGCACCTGCAGGGCGAGCGCGGGGTTTTGTTCGGATTCTTGGGCGAATTTCACGTAAAAATCCCCGACCAGGTGATCGGATTTTTTCATTTCGGATTTCGGAGTGACTCCGGTTCCAAACAACTGGTATGCGAGCATGCTTTTGCAGATGTGGACGCCGCGGTCATTGACGATGTTGGCTTTGATAACGTCAAACCCGAGGTTTTCATGCAGGTTGGATAACGCCATTCCGAGGGTGTTGTTTCGCAAGTGGCCGATGTGCAGGGGTTTGTTGGTGTTCGGACCCGAATATTCGATCATGACGCGGATTTTTTTGGGTTGTTTTTGGCGTCCGAAGAATTTTTTTTCCTTTAGGATCGCGGATAACACCGCGGTGCTTTGTTTTTGGGTGTCAACGAAAAAATTCACGTAACCCCCGATGGCCGCTACTTTTTGGACCCCGTTAATCGGCCCCATTTTTCCTTCAAGATCTTTGGCGATTTCCATCGGGCTGCGCTTGAGTTCACGCGCGATGACAAAACACGGAAAAGACACGTTGCCCATGTCGGGTTTGGGCGGAGTTTCAAGCAAAGCCGTGATTTTGTCCGGGGTCAGTCCAAGCGGCAATAATTGTTTAGACAAGGCCAATGCAATATTTTTTTTGTAATCCATGGTTAAACGACCAACGAATAAAACCAAAAAAGGTTTAAAAAGCCTAAGAATTGGATCGGTCAGCGTTTTTGAGCGATGTAGGCCTTGAATGCCTCGTCTTCGGGCGGCATGATCGCGAATTTTTTGTATTCCAGCGGATTGATCCAGACGAACCGGTCGTGTTCGGAATCAAGCGTCACGTTCATCGAAGACGCTTTGCAGGAAAAAAAAGTTCCGACGATATGCCATTGTTCGCCGCGCACCACGGGCCGCCATTCTCCGACAAAAAACGGTTTTTCGATTTCGATGTTGAGTCCGGTTTCTTCGATTAGTTCGCGGTGTAAGCAGTCCAAAAAGTGTTCTCCGGGTTCCACGCGACCGCCGGGAACTCCGAATTTTCCGGCGCTTGGGCTTTTTGCCCCTTCCCGTAACAGCAGGATTTTTCCGTTGTATTCGACAAACGCCTTCATGGCGACAAACATGCGTGGAAGCATTATTTTTATCCAAGCATCAATGAATATTTAAACTAAAAGGCCCTTTTTTTCCAAAACGGAGATACCATGGCAAAAGCGATTCGTTCAAAAAAAACCCCGCCCAAAGCGGCAAAACGGCAGGGGGAATGGCTTTTTCGGATTCATCGGGAATACGGCCCGCGCATTTTTCAAATCGCCTTGAATCGGTTGAATGACCGCGAATGGGCGCGCGACGCCGTGCAAGAAGTTTTTCTCCAGCTTGCCCGCCGGCCGCATTTGTCCAAAGGAATCGAAAACGAAGAAAAGTACCTGAGCGCGATGGCGCGTCGGGTTTCATTGAACATGATGTTAAAACGTAATCGTTGGCCGGTCACGGGATTGCCCAACGAATCGGTTACGGAGCCTTCGTTCCGATCGCCCGTGCACATGTTGCTCGAGCGGGATTTTTTTAACCGGATGGAACACGCGATTGAAAAGTGGGATCCGCGGTTACAATTCTTGGGTCGCATGTATCTGGGATCGATTGGTTCGGAACTGCCGTCGGTAAAAGAACTGGCGGACGCCATGAGTGTGCCCGTCAATACCGCAAAAACCCGCATGCGCCGGGTTCGACAGTTGTTTTTGGCGGAATTGGAAAAAGAACGGAAAAAAAGCTTTGTGGCGTAATCAGAATTTTTCTTCGTGCAAAATCTCGGATAATTTTCGTTTGGGGACATGGACGGTGTTTTTTTCGTCCACCCAGTACCGCGCTCCGGGTTTCCAATCGTCTACAACGGATTTTTGAGCGGCGAATCCAAGACAGATCACGACATGAATAACGTAATCAGTGGGCAGATTCAGTTCGGCGGATAATTGATCCCGATCGATCGACCCGAGAATACAGCTTGCGATTCCGTGCGAATACGCGGCCAAGACAATGTGTCCCGCGGCAATGCCGCAGTCGATCAACGAATATTCGTTTTGTTCGCTGCGTTTTGAAACAACGACGATGAACGCGGCGGGTTCTTCGCCTTGTTTGGGGCCCGCGGCCGGAGCATAGGTCGCCCAGCTAGTGCAAGAAAAAACTTTCATCACGTTTCGGGTGACCAGAACGTATTCAAGGGATTGCTGGTTACGCGCGGAAGGAGCGAGTCGACCGGCGTCGATGCACGAAAAAAGGATTTTTTTGGGAATCTGTTTTTGTTTGAATTTTCGAATGGTTCGACGGCGCGAAAAAAGGGATTCGAGTTCCATGGAATTGCCTGCAATTATTGAATACAAGTTTTTCGTTGATATCTTTAGAGTCCCCGTCAAAAATTTAAAGTAAACGGAAGAAAACTAATGCGTGCCGAGTAAACCGCCAAAGGGTTCTAGAAAACGCGTCCCAGTTTACCCTACGCCAAAAGCCGCTTTTTTAACCACGTTGGAAAAAACCCGATTTCAGGTTCGCGGCATCGCAGCGCACTATTTTCGCCAAAACCCGGAGGAATGGGACGAGATTTCGCAAGAGGTCGCGTCGCGATTATGGGAAAATATGGACCGAATTGATTTTTCAAAAAACGTAGCCGGGCTTGTGAGTCGCATGGCTGAAAATATTTGCAAGGATAAGATTCGATCGTTCCATCGTAGACGACAAAAAAATTTGACCGATGACGGTAAAAATACCTGGAAAAACGTGGAAGCTCCGAAAAGACCGGAGAACGGTCCGGATAATAACATTGCTTTTAACCGGATTCGATCGGCATTGGCGAAACTCCGACCGTCGGATCGGGAATTGGCCGAGTTGTATCTTGAGGCACTCGAAGTGGAACCGGAGCAGCCGAACACGTTTCTTGCGGAAAAAACCGGTCAGCGAAGTGGAACCATTCGCGTTCGTTTACTGCGTCTGCGACAAAAAATAAAAAAAGCCCTGGAAGACCCAACAAATTAGATCTTAATGGTGCCCACGCAATTGGGGTACATGCGACAACCCCAAAACGAACCCCATTTTCCGGTTCGAAGCACGGTTTCGTGTTTGCAGACGGGGCATTTGGGGGCTTTGGCTTTTTCCTTGGTGTGACGGCTGCAAGTGGGTTGTTCCGCCTCGTTGTAATTGGTGGCAAACGATCCGCAAATCACGCATTTCATTTTGATCGCTCGTCTTCACGCGGATTTTTTTTTAGATACTCGTATTTCGGATACACGCGATCGCCGATCTGGATTTTTTCCAAGAATTCGTACTTGGGCCGAACCCACATGGTGTCTTTTCCGTATTCGGGGTGATCGTACAACCCTTTGTATACCACCATTTTTTCAAGGGTCTCGGAGTGACGCGCCTCCCCCAACACTTCGTATAGTTTTCCTTTGTAATGCTTGTATAGTCCTTTCTTGATCTCAGCCATGACACTAGGATGAAACAATTAACCATTTAAAAAAGTACTTGCTAGGATAATGTAGCATGGACCTATAGCCTAGTCTGGATAGGGCAACTGCCTTCTACAGCAGCCTTTTTTCTGCTGAAAAAAGCCTGGGGAAACTCAGCGTGTTGATGCGAGCAGTAGGTCGGCGGTTCAAATCCGCCTAGGTCCGCAACTACAACCAATCCAAATCCGTAAAGTTAATATTTCCCCACGTCTGCGTGTGTAAATAGGGAGGAAAACCATGCTAGACCTGGATATATTCAAAAGCGGCTTTGATCCGCACCACCGAAACCGCCGCGTGTTAAACGTCATCAAGGACATTCAAACAAACCCAATAATAGGTCCTGAAAACAAAAAACACCTATTGGCCTTTGCCAATCGCATGATTGAAAAAGTGAAAAAAGGCCGGTATCGAATCGGTAGCTTGGAAAAAAACCTTTCCGAAGCCCGAAACATCACTTTGTTTATCAAAACAGATTTGGCAAAAGCCACGGACCAAGAGTTTTTGGCTTGGTTTACTTTTCACGAAAAACGCTACAATAAAAAAGAAATCAAGTTCGCCAGTCTTGAAAAATACGTGTTTGCGGCCCGTTGTTTACTTCAATCGGTTGAAGGTTTGAAGGAAAAAGAAACCCCCGAACGGCTAAAAACCATCGAAGTTCCGAAAGAACCGGACAAAGAACCCGAAGACAACCAAACCACACAACAACACATCAAAAAGCTGTTGGAAACGGTTTACGTTGAAGGCAAACGCTACACCATTCGAGACCGCGCCATTCTTGCACTGTTAAACGATACAGGCGCGAGAATATCCGAGGCTTTAAGCATCCAAAACAAACACGTGCGACAGGAAAAAAACCATTTGGTTGTCCGGCTACCCATTTCCAAAACAAAACCCAGAACCGTAATAAGTTTTTTGGCCAAACCACACTTGGAAGCATGGGCCAAGGTTTCACCCAACAACGACAAGGGGCCGGAGGCTTATTTCTTTTGTGACAAAAACGGGAACGCGACAACCTACGCGGCAGTAAACAAAACATTCAAACAAGCCATCAAAAAATCAGGTATTCCATGGAAACCACACAAAGGCGTTCATTATTTCCGTTCTCTTTGCGCATCGCGGTTTTTTCGCTGGCCATACGGACTGAAAAACACTTGGTTCGGATGGACATTCAAGAACGAAGAAGGGGCCTATTCCAACATACCCGTTTCAGAATTCGCCGAACAATATTTCGACACGTTGAAACGCGAAAACAATCCAATGCTCCGCGAAGACGAACCGTTTTGGTCGGATGGCGAAAAAGAACACCTGCTCTTAGAAAAACTAATGGAACGCGACGACTTTCGGGTAATGTTACGCGAACTGTACGCGGGGATGATGAAATGAAAC
>Ga0209541_10003331_pt1 | contig 29599 bp, 33 predicted proteins | sample RifCSPlowO2_01_FD_184027 | JGI IMG/M metagenome (GOLD analysis project Ga0209541, IMG submission 184027) | Groundwater microbial communities from Rifle, Colorado - Rifle CSP2_plank lowO2_0.1 (SPAdes) (version 2) | ecosystem: Environmental > Aquatic > Deep subsurface > Groundwater | place... | reverse complement strand
CTATGAAAGCCAGAACATTGATAATAAATGAATACAAGAATGCTTTTAGAAGATATGACTTGCTTGTAAGCCCAACGATGCCGATAATAGCGCCAAGATTTGATGAGGTAAAAAAACTAACGCCATTGCAGAATTACATGATGGACATATTGACTGTCGGGCCTAACCTTGCAGGGTTGCCACACATAACAATAAATGCAGGATTTAAGGATGACATGCCTGTTGGAATAATGTTCATAGCTGAGCATCTTGGAGAGAAAAGGCTGATTGAGGTATGCAAGAACAAAGCATTTAGCTGAAAAATAAAAGAATAGAAAATAGGCTTTATGCCCTTCCATATTTTCTTAGGAAATCAGAGTCAACAAAAGTCAAGCGCTCTTGTTTTGTGTAATGCCCTTTGTTGGGCTTGCTGCATAGCCTTGTTAGGTCTTCATATTCACGGACATCATAGCCAAGAGCTTTAAATTGGTTGACCATTGTTTCATATAAATCATGGTATAATGAGGCCATTGTTAGCTGGGTTGAATCCCCTGCTTCTATCCCTCTTAGTGCCTTGTCAGTTTTATTCGCTATAAATTCAAGGGTTTCTTTGTCTTCCTCTCTTAATTGCATTTTTCTGTTTGTCTTTTTCATTGTTTTACGCCTCCAGTGTAATTGTTGTTTTCCCTGCTTTTTTTGAAAAAAAGATTTTTGTTTCTGCTGGGCTTATAAAGATTTGTGTACTCTACAATTAGCCAAGAACTTTCTTCACATGATCATCTTTAACCTGCTTGTAGCCCTGGCTTATTGTGTGTCGACAGACGTCCTCGCAGTTCTTCAATAGCTTTCTCGGGTTCTTGCCTGATTTCTTGAATATCATCCTTATCAGGTCATCTGAAATAAAATTTGTGTAGCCTATTCTTTTTCTTACTATATTGACTGAGTCATCTTCAGTAAGGTCAGCCAACCTTATTATGTTCTGGCCTATGAGCTTAGAAAGCCCGTTGGAGAGGTTAAGCTTTTCAAAATCAGGAGCGACAAGAACAATTGACTTGAAGTTTTTGTTGTAGTATTCTGAAATCTTTTCAGAGTCTTCTTGGTTCAAGTCCTGGGCTTCGTCAAGCAGGAGTATAAGATTGGTATCATCGCTAAAAAGGCTTGAGAAAAATCCATGCCTGTTCTTTATCAGGCTGTCAAAGTCTATATTGCTTTCTGTTCTGTTGCAGCTGTAGTATATTATTTTTTTCTGGCCGCCAAATTTCCTTATGATCTTTTTCAGTATGGTTGTTTTGCCTTTGCCGTAATTGCCTTCTATTAACATGACTTCACCATTGCCTATCTTGCCTAGAACCAGGTCAACGTCATAGCCTATAATTTCGTCATGAAATGCCATAGGCTTTATGCTGAAAGGGTTATTGTAAAATCCAAGTTCCTTGTACCAGATGTCCATTTTAATAATACCTCTCTGCTATGTCCTCTTCATAGATGACATTAAGCTTTTGAGGGTTTTCTTCCTCTTTTGACTTTTTTTTTGCGATGTTTTTTTTTAGCTTTTCAGGCTGTTCTTTCTTTTGCGCATGAGGGTACATTGAATTGACGTGGTCAATGGTAACTGATGGTTCCTTTGTTTCTGAGATCTTTTTGCATAGCTCTTCGCATGCATTAAGGAATCTTTTTGGGTTTCTATCTGTTCTTTCAAATATTTCCCTTGCTATGTCATCTGATATGAGCTTTTTGTCCCCGAGCCTAGAGTTTAATATGTCTATGGCCTCATAGTCCTTTAACTCATTTATTTTTATCACAGCCTTTATCCTGTCCTTGAGGGATTCTGAGAAATTTGCCTTTGCGTAGCTTTCACCAGCAAAGACTATGGACTTTATGTAATTCTGGTCATAGAAGTATTTTACTCTTTCTGTGTTTTTCTTGTCAAGCTCTGCTATGTCATCCATAAGGACTATCATGCCGGCTGGCATCTTTTTGAAGAGCCTTTCAATGAGGCTGTTTTTCCCCTTGAGAACTTCTTCAATATTAAGGCTTTTTACCTTTTCGCATTCAATGTAAGCCACTTTGCCACGGCCCATGAATTTTTGTATAGCTTTTTTAAGCACCGAGGTCTTGCCTGTGCCTTCCTTGCCTTCTATGAATATTATGTTCCCTGCACTTATGTTGTAAAGAACATCATCTATTATGCCTTCATAGCCAACAAGCTTGTGGCTTGCATTGGCATCAAATGGATTCTCATAAAAACCAAGGTCATTGTACCACATTCTCAAGCTCCCCTGCCTTTTTCCTGAAATACTCTGATTCCTTGTAATAGTCATGGGACAATTCTTCATCTCCCATGTCATGGTAATACTCGCCTTTCCTGTGGCAAGATTCTGCCTTTTTGTAGTAGCGCCTGGCAGACTTGCTGAACATCGTATAGAGCACAATTACAAGAATTATTATAATTATCAATACTACACCTGCTTTTGTCAAATCCATGGAAAACTAGACAGAAACTATTTTTATAAAGTTTACTAGCTTTAAAAGTATATTATATAAAGTTTATTTTTCTGTTTTGAAAGCGAGAAAACGCAAGGCATAAAAAGAGGTGTCTTGTGATATTTCGCATGCATGAATACATTAGAAAAAGGCTTGGAAATTACAGTGAGACTTTCGTGAAAGAATATTGTGAAAGGTTTAATATAGAATGGCTGGTTGAAACAAGGGATTGCTTGAAGCGTGCAGGCCGCGATATGATGGTGGATTCGAGAGGAAAGCATCTTATGGAGGCTGGGAAAAAAATACTTACACAGAGGAGAATGGACTTTGTGGATGCAGTTGCAAGGCATTATGGAATTGCTGCTGGAAACCTGCCAGATATACTTTTTTGTGATGACCATGACAAAAGGTATGAGGATTTTGCGAACATGGCAAGGGCAGCTGGAAAAATGATGAGCACCAACGATCATATTGTGTATATGATAAATCTTGGAGAATTGATAAGGATAGTAAGAGAAAAAGAGCATGTATTTAAAGCGATCAGACAATCTTTTTAAGGGCAGCAATTGCTACATTAATCATGCCATCATCTGGCTCTGACGTTGTTATTTTCTGAAGCAGTGCACCAGGATATGTTACTATTTTTAGTATGGCGCTATTATTTTTTGAAGAGGCTTTTATTATTTCATATGCAATGCCAAGAACCAAGGGCAGAAAGAGAAGGTGCGTTATTGTTCTTATGAGCATTGATGTGCTGCCAATAATGTAAAACGCTGCAAGGTCTATAAAGGAGAATGAAACAATAGCCACTATGAACATCACAAGAAGGAAGCTTGTGCCGCATCTCTTATGGACAGTAGAATATTTTCTTGCGTTTTTCAAGTTCACTTTCTCATTGTTTTCGTAGCAGTTGATTACCTTGTGCTCTGCGCCATGGTACATAAAAAGCCTTCTTACATCCTTCATGAATGATATTATGTAGACGTATGCTATGAAGAATATTATCCTTATGATGCCCGTTATTATGTTGAAATAGAATGCTGTTTTCTCTATACTTAGAGCTTTTGTGGTTATGAGTATTGGCAGGAAGAGGAAGAATACTATCGCTATCATGAATGAAAAAGAAGCTGTTATATAGAACCCACTATTTGATTCCTTTTTTTCCTTGGCAGAATTTTCATCTTCAAGAAGGCTGGCTGAATAGTTTAATGAGTTTAGGCCTATCTTCAGCATCTCGAAGAATGTTATTGTTCCGCGGATTATGGGGATGTTAAGATAGGAGTGTTTTTCTGTAAGTGATATGAATGTTTCTGATTTCGTGATTATGCCCTTTTTCGTCCTTACTGCTGTTGCTATCTTGTTCTTGTTCCTTATAATCACCCCTTCAATTACTGCCTGCCCGCCAATGGTTTCCATTATTTCTCCTGGCTTATTATTGCAACCAAGTGGTTTTCATTGAAATAATTCTTAAGCATTGCTGCTATGCCCTTCTTTTTGACTTTTTTTATGCCCTTTATGTAATTTTTAATGCTGGAATTTTCATTGATGCTGTTCCAGAAGAGCAAGGTATCAGCAAGCTTTTTTGGGTCTTCATTTTCTATCATGAAACTGCCTTCTATGAAGTTTTTGGCCTCTGATATTTCATCATTTGTTGCACTTTTTAGAGAGTCTAGCTCTTGCTTTATTATTCTTATGACTTCATCTATGTTGCTCTTGTCTGTTCCAACATAAATCGCGAAATAGCCATAGTTCTTGCTTGCCTCATAAATGCCGCCTACGAAATAGCACAGGCCTCGCTTTGTCCTGAGCTCGTTGAAAAGCCTTGAAGACTGGCCTCTTGCAAGCATTGCCCTTATGACGTCGGCTGCGTAGCTTTCATCGCTATTTCTTTTCGGGGCTTTGTAGCCAAATACAAGGTATGATTGCAGTATGCTGCGGCTTTCTATGAATTTTTCAGGTGATGAAGATGCTGGCTCTTGTATCAGGGAAATCTTTTCATGTTCATCAGGATTCAAGTTGTTGAAAGCGTTTTCGAGCATTTTTTCATCGATGTTTACATTTCCGATTATTGCAAGGGCCATGTTGCTTAGCACGTAATGCCTGCTGTAGTATTGCATTATGTCTTCTTTTGATATATTGGTTATTGTTTCCTTGTAGCCGTACAATGGGTGCTTTAACTGAGATGACTTGTAAAGGTTCCTTAGGAAGAAGACAAATTGGTAAAATTTCGGGTCATCTTGTGTAAGGTTAACTTCATCAAGTATTACCTTTCTTTCCTTTTCTATGGATTCTGGATCGAATTTTGGGTTCTGGATTATGTCAGATATTATGCTTAAGGCTTGGGGAAAGTGCTTTTTTGGAACTATGACATAATACAATGTTCTGTCGTGGGATGTAAATGCATTAATCTCGCCGCCGACCTTTTCTATTTCATTTGCTATATCATGGGCGTCTCTTGTCTTTGTCCCTTCAAAAAGCATGTGCTCTATGAAGTGCGAGATGCCCCTATTATTATCTGACTCATGTATAGAGCCGATGTTAACCTGCATTGCCAGGACAACAGATTTAGAGCTTCTTTTTTCAACCATTATGTTAAGGCCACTGCTTAGCTTAAACTTGCGCATGCAAATAATTTTATATAGTGATTTATATTAATTGCGGTATGCAGCTTAAAAGGTTACAGGAAATCATGAATAGAAAAAAGCTTGACCTTATTCTTTTGTTCAGCAAGGACATAAATTTCAAGTATTTCAATGGATTCAATGACTTCAATGGAATAATTGCTGTTTCAAGGAAAGACTTTTTTGTAATCACGAATAGGCTTGAGGCAAGGACTGCAAGGATAAAATCAAGGATAAGAAAGATATTCTTGGTTAAGAAGGACATTAACTCCGTAATTAAGGGCGGGACAAGAAACATTAGGGTTATAGGGATAAACAAGGATGATGTCACGTTAAACCAATACAAGCGGCTAAGAAAAGAATTCAGGAATGCAAGGTTTACTGATGTAAGCAAAGAATTAAGCAATATCAGGTCTGTAAAAACTGGCGGAGAGATTAACAAGATAAAGATGGCCTGCAGGACTTGCGATTCAATATTTTTCAAGTTAGAGAGGGTTCTGAGCAAAAACAAGACAGAGATAGAGATTGCAGACCTTATAAGAGAAGAAATAAGAAAAAAGAATTGTACAGAGGCTTTTCCAGCAATAGTTGCAAGCGGCAAGAATTCAGCAGACATACACCATTTGCCTACGAACAACAAGCTTAAGGGATTTACAATAATAGACCTGGGAGTCAAATATGATGGATATTGCAGCGACATGACAAGAACTTTTTACGTAGGAAAGCCAAGCAAGAAAGAAATTAATGAATATAGCAAGATACTTTGGATAATGGAAGGGATAAAAAAACCTAGTGACATTAGAAGCGCCAAGCTGATGAAGAACCAACACCATGCATTAGGGCATTCTGTAGGCATCGAGGTGCATGAAAAGCCAACATTATCCAGGGAAACGAATTTGAATGATGGCATGGTTATAGCTATCGAACCAGGGATGTATGGAAGGAACTATGGAATAAGAATAGAGGACATGTTCCTGGCCAAGAACAATAAGCTTATTAACCTGACAAAATATACCAAAAACTTAATAATTATACAGGGAGCTGTTTAGCATGCCTAACATGAAAATAAATGTTGTTTTTGTCAAGGCTGAACTGGTTGTTGACAATTTGCTTGTAGTGCCTATAACAGAAGAGGAATGCAAGGAGAAAGGATCATACCCAAAACAGTTAAACACTGCAATAGAGAACAAGGATTTTAAGGGAGAATTAAACCAAACTTTAGTAATATACCCCGAGCATAATTATAGTGCAAAAAGAGTCCTGTACATCGGCCTTGGAAAGGAATCCGAGATAAACAAGGAAAAACTAAGAAGGACTTATTCAAGCGCTGCAAAGGTTGCAAGGTCATTGAAATCAGGAACTTATTCTGTTTTGCTGCCAATCATAAAAAGCATAGACAGCATAAATGTTGCAAAGGCTGTTACAGAGGGCTTGCTGCTAGGATCTTACAACTTCCTGAAATACAAGACAGAGAAAAAGGAACTGCCTCCTGAGCTGAAAGGAATAACAATGATACTGTCTAGCCAGAGCAATGTTACTGACATAAGGAGGGCTGTTGAAAAGACGAAGTTAATATGCGAGAACGTGAATTTCATAAGAAACCTTGTCAATGAAAACAGCAAAGACAAGAATGCATTGCTTATTGAAGGCATGGCCAGAAAGATTGCAAGGACACACAGAATAAGGATTGGAGTTATAACTGAGAGGGAGATGAAAAGGCTTGGGATGAATTTAATGCTTGCTGTCAATTCTGGAGCCAGAAAACCAACCAGGCTTATTATAATGTCATACTTTGGGAAGCCAAATTCAAAAGAAAAGTATGTTGTTGTTGGAAAGGGGGTAATATTTGATTCCGGGGGGTTGAATTTAAAGCTAACTGGTAACATGGAGAACATGAAGAGTGACATGGCTGGAGCTGCCACTGTGCTAGGGTTGGTAAAGGTTATAGCTGAGCTGAGGATGAAAATAAACATTGTTGCAATGATGCCTTTGTGCGAAAACATGATAGGGTCCAACTCTTACAAGCCAGGAGATGTTTTTGTGGCTTACAACAAGAAGAGTGTTGAGATAACAAACACTGATGCAGAGGGAAGATTGATACTTGCAGATGCATTGGCTTATGCTGTTGACAGGGTAAAGCCGAAGCTGATGATAGATTTGGCTACACTAACTGGAGCATGCATAGTTGCACTGGGGAATTCCATAGCAGGATTGATGGGAAACAATGAGGATTATGTGGAAAAGCTAAAGCAATCAAGCAAGGAAACAGGAGAGATGGTATGGGAACTGCCATTGAATGATGATTTCAAAGAACTATCAAAGAGCCAGATAGCTGACATTGCAAATTCAAGCAGGTCAAAGGGAACAGCAGGAGCAATAGAAGGAGGCATGTTCCTGAAAAATTTCGTTGGCAAAACACCTTGGATGCATTTGGACATTGCAGGACCTGCTTACATGGCCGAGGCAGATTTTAATTACATGGTTAAGGGCGGGACAGGCTTCGGGTTAAGACTGCTAGTTGATTTCTTCGAGAAGATTTGATTTTTATATCTTAGGTGGCTTTTTTAGAAGTATGCTTAATAGCCTTATGGTTGTGATTATGTCATTGACATTTGCTATTCCGACTGTGCTGTGAATATTCCTTACTGGAACTGAGATCGTTGTTGACGGTATGCCTCCTTTTGCGAGCATTATGCTTGCTGCATCTGTTGAACCTGAATCTTCCACTTCAAGCTGCAATGGTATCTTGTTGAGCTTTGCTATTTTTTTAAGCCAGTTGTCCAATGCCCTGTTGCCTAGCATTTGTGCGTCCTTTATTGTTATGTAAGGGCCGTTGCCTATTACCTGTTTGCCTATGATGCTTGAGTCCTTTGCATTTGTAACATCTATTGCTATTCCCCAATCCGGAGCTATATTGTATGCTGCTGTCTTTGCTCCATACAAGCCCATTTCTTCCTGGACTGTAAATACATAGTAGATGTCTACATTGCTTCTTGATTTGCTTAGCTTCTTGGCAAGCTCTATTAAGATGTAGCATCCTGCCCTGTCATCAAGTGCCTTGCCTGATATTATGCTGCCATCGCCTATATATCTTGCGTGATGCGATGGAACTATATAATTGCCTATTTCAACGCCGATTTTATTAAGTGCTTTTTTATTCAGTCCTGTGTCGACATACAATTCATCTACCTTTGGAATTTCCTTTATAGGATGGTCTTCATGAAGTTCCGGGCATGAAATTACACCATTACATATTGCCTTATTATTATCGCTAACTATTGAGACTTGCTGGCCAACTATTGTTATCGGCTCTATGCCCCCAATAATGCTTACCCTGATGAAGCCATTGTCTTCTATTTTCTTTGCCATCAAGCCAATTTCGTCCATGTGGGATGCGAGCATTATCTTTTGGCCTCTGCCTTTTTTATGCGCAACGAGATTGCCGAACTTGTCGATGCTGACCTCATCAACATATTTTTTTATTTCTGACCTGATTATGTTTCTTACCAATTCCTCATCACCGCTAGGCCCGAGAGTGTCCATTAACTTGAATAGCAGATCAACCATTTTTTTTAAGTTTTACAGAACGGTATTTGCCTCCTTTTTTGTATGACTTGTATTTCATCTTCTTTTTCCTGTCATATGGGGTTGCGTAATCATTCATATTGATTGTACCTTATTATGTTAATAGAATTGCATTTTAGCTTCAACTCTTTTGTTTTTTGCATTTATTTAAGAACATGGTTAACCAATTTATATAGTTTGTGGGTTGTTTTTTATTTCAGTTCGGGTGAATACCCATAGCTTGCTGCGAAGCGAGTTATGCTAGCGATGGTCACTCACTTGGAGCCTTGGTGAAATCCTAAGCTATTTTTTGAAAAGAAAAACAGATTAGCTTTCCCTTCTGTGCTTGTACTAACTTTGAATGAGGATTTCACCATGACCTCACTTGGAAAAGGTTTATAAAAAGAAGGTGTTTGTAATATAATTATGATTGCTAGAAAATTAACTATCTTTTTCTTAGCAGCTTTTTTATTATTGCTGGCTGGCTGTGCTCCTTCAAAAGACAGAGATGTGGATGTTGGCATAGATGCAAAAGATGAGATAAAGACAGAATTGCCTGAGAAACAAGATGGCATTGTTTCAGATGACATGGAAGTTGTTTCTGGGAGAAAAGGCAAGTTTGATTTTGGAATTGAGTATGCGCCCTTGGGTTTAGCTAAGGCATATGCTGAGTCTGGTGCGCATGTTGTCAAGCCTTTTCCTGCGCTAGTGATGTGGAAAAACATACAGAAGAGTGCAACATCAAGCTATGACTGGAGCAGTGTTGATGCCATAATTAAGGAATACCATGATTCGGGGTTTGACAAGATTCAATTGGTGATAACTGCTGAATCAAATTGGGGGTCCAGGGATGCTGCGGGGCTTAAGGTTAAGGATACAAGACCGAAAAAGGAATATGAAAAGGCATATGTTGATTTTGTAAAGGCTGCTGTTGAAAGATATGACAAGGATGGAAAGGATGACATGCCAGGATTGAAATATGCAATAAATGAATGGAGCATTGAAAGGGAATTCAGCGGTTTTTTTCCAGGCAGCGGAAGTGATTATGTAGAGGTTTTGAAATTGGCTTATCCTGCAGTGAAAAGTGCGAACAAAAATGCGAAAGTAATGCTAAATGCCTTGCTCATGCTTAATATTTTTGATGGAAATGCAAATGAAGCAAAAATTTCTACAAGCTTGAAAAAGCCATTACTTGGGAGCAAGAGCTTGAATGAGATATATTTGATATTAGACCAAACCAATTATTATGATGTAGTTGATATTCATTTATTAGGGGATTATACTGAGATATATGGAATGGTCAATTGGATAAAAAGCGAGCTGAAAAAGAGAAATGCTGAAAAAGAAATATATGGGGGAGATGTATTTCCAATGTCTCCTTTGCTGGCTTATGGGATTGAGAGTTGCAAGCCAGGATTGTTTGCGGCAACAGAATTTTATCCTGTGACTCCTGGAACAAGATGCGAGGCAGCGAACATGATTGATGCCATGAGAAAGGTTAACAGCAAGGACCACAAGAAGGCGATGGAATGGATAGAGAAGAATATTGCGATAAACATACCAAGAAAGTATGTGGTTGCTGCTGATGCTGGATTAAAGGGGATAAACATAGGGAACATGAATGACTGGTTCTTGCCTATTGGAGCAGGAATATCCTCGAACATGGGGCTTATGGACACGACTGTTTTTGGAAGCATGAACAAGGCAGGGGAAAAAAGGCCTGGATTTTATGCACTGAAGATGTCAATAAAATACTTGGATGGTTTTAGCTCAGTGAGCAGAATAGAGCTTGGAAAAAACATTTATGCTTATAATTTTATTAAAAATAACAAGAATATAATTGTGGCATGGCATGATGATGGCAAGTTTTATGGATTGGATAAGGAAACTCCGAGCATTGCTGTAGAACTGCCATGGAAAGGAAGTTCAGCTAAAATAATAGAAGTGCCTATGAAAAGAGGAGAGCAGGAAGGAAAGCAGCAATTAGTTCAGGCTTCAAAGGGGAAGATAAGATTTGAGCTAGGATATGCGCCTGTTTTCATTGAATGACACACTTATCAATAAAAAGTAATGTTTGAAGAGCATATAATATTTACTTCTGTTAATTCAACAGCGCCAGATATACTTAGACTTTACTTTCCAAAGCGCAGACCGAAATATTTAAATATTTTAACGTAATTATGTTTTTTAACAGATTTTAACAATGGGGGTATATAAAATGGTAAGCATTACTTTATCAGTTCCTGAAGATGTACGGCACAAGATGGACATGTTTCCAGAGATTAATTGGTCTGGATTTGTAAGAAAATCAATAGAAGCAAAAGTAGCTCAGATGAAAAAATTTGAAGAGTTAAAAAAGGAACTTGAGGCAGAGCGAGATGTTATTGACTGGTCAGTTAAGCTGCAAAGAGCCTCAAGATCTGGCAGATTAGGTGAATTAAAGAAGAAAGGGCTGCTATAAATGAAGTTTGTTGTTGATACAAATATATTATACACTTTCTTTTGGAAGACTTCTTTAACTCATAGAGTTCTTCTTAGGCAAGATTTAGGGCTGTTTTCTCCAGAATTTGCCTTAGAAGAGATTAACTTGCATAAGCAAGATATACTTAAAAAAACAAAGTTATCAGAAAAGGAATTTAAGGAATTAAGAACAGATCTTGCCATTGCAGTTGAATTTTTGCCTATTGAAAAATATAAAGATCTCTTTGGATCTGCTAAAAAGATATCTCCCGACCCTAATGACCTTGACTTTTTTGCTCTAGCTTTAAAACTAGATCTTCCAATTTGGTCTAATGATAATTTATTAAAAAAACAAAATACCATTAATGTATTCTCAACATTAGACCTGCTTAAAAAAACCGAGTTTGCAGATATATTCTTCCCTGATGATGAGATATAACTCACGTCTATAATGCCTAATTGCCGGACAGGCTTCGAACCTATGGTTGATAGCGTCTGCTGAAAAACAGAAATAGTTCTATATTATAACATATGTTCTATGATAAAACCTATTGTTCATGAAAAATACCTTAAGTTATATGAAGAAACTGCTAAGAATAGAGTAATGAAGGTTTTGTTTAAATATCCAGAAAAGGAGTTTAGTTTAAGTGATTTAGCAAGGGGGGCAGGTGTAGCTAAAGCGAATATTGCAGGCATATTAGCAGACTTTCAGGAGGCAGGAATTCCGGAATGGATGATGGAAGGAGAGGGTGAGTAGTGTCATCGTTTCAGTGCAACTATTACAGAATCTTTGAGAAAGAAAAGATGTGCTGTTGTTGTGCCTTTTATTTCTTTTTCTATGCTGTTTTTAATGTTCCAATAATCATTTTCTTTTATGCTTCCATGAAGAATGACCTTGCCAATGTTTTTTGATACGAGAAATGATGTTAGATTGTCTTTGACTGGATTGCCAAGAACTTCATAGGCTTTTAGGAAAGGGCTTGATAGCATGATTTTTGATGTTAGGCAAATCTTGCTGCCTATTTTGCATATGCCTGAGCTTTTTAGCTGGCTGCAAAGGTTTGGGAGAATATTTGCCTTGATTATTGAGTCATCTAACTCATAGATATAGTCTTTTATGCTGACTTCATTCGGCTTTGATTTCTTGCCAGTGTTTTTTATTTTGTTTTCTGATGGCAATGATATTGCGGAATGGCTGCATGTTTTCAATGAGCCAAAGTATGCATTTAGCCTGTTTAGCTGGTTGTTTATGGATATGTATTCAAGCTCACAGCCCTTTGGAATCTGGGATTTAATCTGTGGAGGAAGCTCGATGCATATGTTTTTTGTTATTTTTCTTGCGTTTTTCATGAAGTCATTGAAACTAGGGCTCAAGGAACCAAGGCTTCTTTCAGTTTCAGACCTTGGCCTTTCTGGATCCCAGAACATAATGTCTGCCGAACTAATTTTTGAGAGTGCTTGGATTGCGTCAGAGCAGATAAATGCTATGTTTTTTGCGTTTGAGATTTTGGAATTGTATTTTGCATATTCTATCTTTCTTGCATCTTTGTCTATCGAAATAACCTTTTTGCATGCCCTTGAAAATTCTATGGACTGGATTCCTATGCCACAGCCAGTTTCGACAATTGAATTGCATGAAAGTACTTTTGCGCGGTATTTTGCGACAAGGGAGTTTGTTGCGTACATCAAGTCTTCTTCTGTGAAAATGAACTCTTGCGGAATCTTTCCTGTTCTTCTGTTTTTTATCATGGCTTTTGCTATGCTGAATGATTCTTCTGAGAATGGTTGTACTTCTTCCTTTACCTTTTCCTTGCTGTAGCCCTTATGAAGCAATGATTCTATGTGCTTTGCTGTTTTCAATGCCTTTTCGCAGTCCATGTTGATGAGCCTGTAGGGATTTGAACCCTAATCAATTGGTTTCTTCTTAAATATCCGAAGCCAATCGCACTTTCCAGGTTATGCTACAGGCCCTTGGCTTTTTAGAAATAATCTTGAGTTAAAATAGTTTTCTAAGAGAAGTGTCTGTTTGAGGTTAAGGTTGGCATGGCATTTTAATTATAATATATATATTTTAAAATGCAACATTTTTGTACGTTAAGCTAAAATAAGAGTTTTTGATCATTTAACCAATTAGGACAGGATTAAGGAACTCAAACTTATATCATCCACTGATTTAGGAAAATTCATTTAAGAGGCGATTGATCTGTACATAGCAAATTTTAGGCTTTATTTGCGGATGTTGTGCCCCTAAAAACTCGGCCAGGGTTTGTGGATATCCATTTGTATCCAGGATATGCCTTTAGAATTTCACGGTCTCCAAGAATTACTTCAAACCAGTAATGCATGCCATCTTTTGCTATTTCATATGAGCCAAGGACCTCGCAGTTATTATGAAGCCTTGCTGCCTTTTCTTCTGCGATCCAGCGGTAGTTCCTTTCAGTTACTTTTCTTCTTCTTGATTTCTTTGGCTTCCTTCCACCCATGAAATGAGGCCTCATCTTTCCACCGCGCTTTACCCTTACTCTTACGGCTATAAAGCCTTTCTTTGCCTTATATCCAAGAGACCTTGCCTTGTCTATCCTTGTAGGGTTGTCTAGCCTTGTAACAGTGCTTTCTTTTCTAAATTGCACAAGCCTCTGCTTATACAAATCTCCTAAAGATGACTTTGGGTCTTTATACAGATTCTTTATGTATTTCAGATAGCCCATATTTGAAAGGCGAGATGGACACTTTATAAACATTTCTGATTCTTGACTTTTAGGGCTTTGAGCGATAGTTTTAAAAACAAAATTATACGGAAAAGAATAAAATGGACACAAAACAGGCACAGGCTTCCAGCTTAAAAGAAGGCAATTACATAATCTTTGACAACATAGCGTGCGTAGTTAAGTCCATTGAGAAATCCAAGACAGGAAAGCATGGAAGCGCGAAATGCAGGATAGAGGCAGTAGGCATAATTGATGGGAGAAAAATAATAAAAATATTGCCTGGAAGCGACAATGTGCAAGTGCCAATAATAGAGAAGAAGGCTGCGCAAGTGCTTTCTGTTCATGAAGACATTGCGAATGTCATGGACACTGAAACTTATGAGACTTTTGACTTGAAGGTTCCTGAGGAGCTGAAAGACGACGTCATTGAAGGAGTACAGATTATTTACTGGACCATACTTGGAGATAAGATAATAAAGCAGGTAAAATAAAATGGTAAAATTTCCAGAAGCAGTAGCAAGGATACACCACAATGTTTTCGTGTGCAAGAAATGCAAGACTAAGATGAGGACTTACATGTCAAAAATACTTCTGAAAAAGATAAAATGCAGGAAATGCGGGGCAAAGGTTTTTAGGCCAATAAAGGCAAAGCAGACCAAGTAAAGATTCTGGATTTATTTAGCTGTAAGGTTAATGTTATCTAAATTGGTGTCAATAAGAGACTTTTGGGAAACGAACCGTATCCGTAGCTGATAAGGGTTTGCCTTAGCATACTAAGGGTGTTTAGCCCTCTTAATCTCCATATTGCAAGGCATGACATGATAGTTTTTTTTATTCTAACGCCTTTTTCATTCCATAGGCTGCTTATCTTTCTCTGTTCAACAATCTCTCTTAATACTCTCTCTGCCCTATTATTTGTCGGCTCTATCTCCGGATGCAGAACGCAAGTGAACCAATATTCAAGCCCATTTCCAATTTTGTATGCAAACTTCCTTAGTTCAGCATAAGCCTTGCATCTTGCAATGATTGCTTTCATATTCTTCATGCTCCAATTGTATGTTCTTGTTATTACATTCCTTGCTGTGCCAACTACGACTTTGCTTATGCGATTGAATATTCTGCATAGCTCGTTGTACAGTATTCTGGCTTGGCTTTCATGTTTTTCAGCAAACCACTTAGCTTCCCCCAGCAAATGAGCCCAGCATCTCTGCATTAATTTAACACACTTTGGATAAGAAGCCCAGCCGTCACAACTTAATATCCCATTATAGTTCTCGCCCAACGCTTCTTTGATTGTTTTCTGCCCCCTAAAGATACTGCCTTTAAACGTTTAATTGATAAAATACCTAAAATTTTCCGTGTTTAATTAAAATTCATTGATTTAATAGTAGTTATATGCAATTGGGTTTTGGTTTAAATATATTTTTCAAAATCTTCTTCTTTGATTTTAGCTAATTATAATATTCCTTTTAAAGTACCTATCTTCAACTCCTTATGATTGGGAACAACTGTCCCGATAGTATATGATTCAGTTTCTTTTCGAAGAACTATATGACTACCTAACTGTACGTTCGCTTGCAGCTCGCTACATAACAGCGATTTTAAGCTCGTTCGTTGCAATCACTCGGGCTCCGCCAAATTCTGCGGAATTTCATAAAATCGCATACGTTATGTCCAATATTACTCGGCACCAAACGTGACTGTCAAGTCTCGTCTTGATTTTCATTAAATTTTGGCTGAGACAACAGCTAAAATATCTCTCTTTAATCGCATAAATAGATTACTTTGCATTAAAATTGCAATATCAAAATGCAAGCGATTAATTATGATTCAAAAAGAGGCCTTATTTTTATACTTTATCAATACCAAAGTTGACAGTCACCACCAAACAAAAAGATTATTAAGCTAAAAAACAATTTAATCAGATGAGAATTATATTTACAAACCATGCAGAGATTAGAATTAAAAAAAAGAAAATTGTTTAAAGAAGAAGTATTAGACGCCATAAATAGCCCCGATAAACAGATTAAAAAATATGACAAATATTTTATACAAAAGAGACTTAGCAGAGGCACAATAGAAGTTTGTTGTGAGAAAACAGGAACACATATAAAGGTAATAACAATATATTGGATATAAAATGGAAATAAGTTATGATAAAGAAGCGGATGCAGTATATATAGAACTCCAAAAAGGAGAATTTGCTAAAAACAAGAAGATAGATGATTTTACAATTATAGATTTAGATGCAAATGATAAAGTGTTGGGTATAGAACTTTTAGAGGTTAGCAAAAGAATACCGATGGAATCACTTTCTGAAGTAAATGTAAAAAATCTAATGGCAGTTGCATAAATAATTGGTGCCGGCGTCATACTGGTGCGTTCGCTGCGCTCACACATAACAGCGATTTTAAGCTCGTTCGTTGCACTCACTCGGGCTCCGCCAAATTCTGCGGAATTTCCCCAAATTCGCCTGCGGCGAACTTCTGTTAATCACATACATTAACACTTTTGGAAAAGTAATTGATTTTCTTTTTCCAAAAAATAGGTTTTTGATTTTAACAATATGTAAATTAACTGAATGAATTTAAAGCAATCAAACTATATTTATTAACCCGCATTCGACTTAAGAATTATCACCCGTTATTGCGACAGAGAGTTTTTTAGATAGATTTTTATATTGCAATATTTAATGGAAGGCATGTAACATGAATGTTGACCTGTTGATGGCATTAATCTTTTACTTGTTTCTTATCTTGATATATTACAGGTACAAGGACAAATTTGTAGTGCAGAACAAGGTGTTTGTACTTTACAAGACCAAGATAGGGCTAAGGCTTATGGAAAAGATAGCAAGGAAGTGGCCAAGGCTTTTGAAGTATGCTGGATATGTTTCAATATTCGTTGGATTTTCTGGAATGGTTTTGATGCTTGCTATACTGGTTAAGGTAACTAAAGACTTGATTTTCGTTCCTGGATCTCCACCAGGGGTAGCGCCTGTGCTTCCAGGGGTGCCAATACCTGGTATGCCAACACTGTCATTTTTCCATTGGATCATTGCAATACTTGTAGTTGCTACAGTGCATGAGTTCTTGCACGGGGTTTATGCAAGGTTCATAAATGTAAATGTGAAATCGTCTGGATTTGCCTTTTTAGGGCCGATACTTGCTGCGTTTGTTGAGCCTGATGACGAGCAGCTGAACAAAAAAACTAAGAAGGAACAGATACTTGTTTATTCTGCTGGACCGTTTGCGAATGTGCTGCTTGCATTGATGCTAATATTCCTTTTTGGGCTTTCAATACCTGCAATAGGCCTTACAAATGACATAACAAAATACACTGCAATAGTTGATATGGAGAAACTGGCAAACAAGACTGTTGAGGCTGATTTTAAGCACATAACCCTTGAGAGCGTGGAGGATGGATCTCCTGCAAGCATTGCTGGGCTGAAGAAGGGAGAAAAAATAATAGGAATAAACAGCAAAATCATAAATGAGGATGCAGAAGGATTTTTCCTGGAACTGGGGTTGTTGAAGCCAAATGATGAGATTGAAATAATGACTGACTTGGGAAGCTACAATGTCGTTGCTGTTGAAAACAAGGAGAATGCATCGAAAGGGTACATCGGGATAAGTTTCAAGCCTGAAGCAGACATAGTGCCGAAAAAAGAGCTTGTTGATAGGTATGGAAAATTTGTTGCAGAAATTCCATTATGGCTTATGATGCTGGTGAACTGGGCAATAATAATAAACATCGGAGTTGGATTGTTTAACTTGCTGCCGCTTGGGCCTGTTGACGGAGGAAAGATGTTCTATACATTGATGCTTGGCGTTTTCAAGAACAATGAATCAAGGGCGAAGAAGGCATATGTTGTAGCCACCGTGTTTTGCATTGCACTAATAATTATAAACCTAATGCCATGGATAGAAAAGCTTTTGGTATTTCTGTTCAAGCCATTGCTGATGCTTGTAATGTAAAATGCTTGTTGATGTTCATTGCCACCTGACACATGAAGCCTTGAAGAACAATATCGAAGAAGTTCTTGAGAGGGCAAGGAAGGCTGGAGTTTCCAAAATAGTTGTTTCGGGTGTAAATGTACCGACGAACAGGGAAGCGCTTGAATTGTCAAAGAAATATAGCATGATATTATGCTCTTTAGGATTGTATCCAACAGATTTGCTCGGGTTGCAGCCTGATGCATCTGGGTTGTCAAGGCAAACACAGAAGTTTAATATTGATGATGAATTAAAGTTCATAGAGAAGAAAAAGGATGAAATATTTGCCATAGGGGAGGTAGGCTTGGACTACCATGTTGACCATGAGCATCATGAAGAGCAGAAAGAGAATTTCAGGAAAATACTTAAATTTGCGAAGGGGATTGACAAGGCTGTGATAATACATTCAAGAAAGGCAGAGAATGACTGCATACAGCTGTTGGAAGAATCAGGGATGAAGAAAGTTATACTGCATATGTTTGAGGGTAGAAAGAACCTGATAAAGAAAGCAGAGGAGCTTGGATACTATTTTACTGTGCCTACGAACATAATGAAAAGCCAACATTTCCAGATGCTAACTGAAATGGCAAGCATAAACAAGCTTTTGACAGAAACTGATGCGCCCTGGATAAGCCCATTTCCAGGAAAGCTGAATGAACCTGCTAATGTAACATTAACTGTAAAGAAGATAGCTGAGATAAAGAAGCTTAATGTGAAGGAAGCAGAGAATATAATATACAAGAATTTCCAGTTATTTCTCATGAAATAGAAAAATTAAATATAACCTAAATAGTGGTTATAGTAACCTAAATAGTGGTTATAATGAAGTTGACAACATTTTTTAAAACCCATGCAAATGTGAGGAAGATATTCGGAGATAGAGAGATTAAGATAATCGAGAAGCAGGCTCTTGGAATATGCCTGACCCAATCAGAAAAGAACCGGCTTTCAAGGGACATAAGAAAAAAATTTGATGTCATAAAGGAGCTTAATAGATTCTCTGAGGAATTTGATTTGAAAAAAGGCCACGAAATAAAAGAGATTGTGAACGACTCAAAGGCCATTATTCTAAATGATCCTGATTTTGGCAACATTAAAAAAATAATATTGTTTGGTGGTGCTGTTAACAACAAAATGACATTTAGATCTGATGTAGATTTATCTGTAGAATTCTTCAAAATTGACCTTAGAGAAGCGACATTATTCAAAAAAAGATTTCTTGGAAAATTGAATGATAGGGTAGATTTACAAGTATATAATATACTGCTTGAAAAGATAAAAAAGGAAATTGACAAGGGAAGAATTATTCATGAACAGCAAGATAAATGATAAAATCGATGAAGTAGAGAAGTACCTTAAAGAGCTTGATGCGATAACACCGTATAATTTTGATGAGTACCTCGAGATAAAGACGCGTGCTGCTTGCGAGAGATATTTTGAGAAAATTGTAGAAGCCATAGCCGACCTTGCTTTCTTGGTTATAAGGGAAAATAAATTCAAGACACCCGAGGAGGACAAAGAAGCATTTGAATCTTTACGTAATGAAAAAGTAATAACAAGTGAATTGTGCGATAAACTAAAGAACGCCAAGGGCATGAAAAATATATTGCTCATGAATATGGAAATATTGACGACAATGTAGTTTTTTATGCAATAACTGAAGAAATACAGAATGACGCAGCCGAGTTTCTGGAAAACATTAAAAAATTATCTATAAATAGCCCTATACGATTATTTTTTTATGGCAAAGGGAAAGGGCAAAAAGAAGTGTGGATACTGTTAAGGATACACTTATAAAATACTTCTAATTTGTATGCATGCATGGGTTTAGGTAGCAGGAAAAGCGTACTCGAGAAGCAAGGCTATAGAATTGTTGGGAATCATTCTGCTATTAAGGTATGCAATTACTGCAGGACAGCCATTAGGGGAACAGATAAATGCTACAAAAACAAGTTCTATGGAATAGACTCAAGAAGATGTGTGCAGGCAAGCGTAACATTGGACATATGCAACCTTAGGTGCGAATGGTGCTGGAGGGACATTAATTACAAAGGCGTTGGCAAGAAATTTGATGATGAGCCTAAAAAAATAATTAATGGGCTGGTAGAAGAGCAGAAAAAAATACTGGTGGGTTTTTATGGCAACAAAAAGATACATAGGAATAATGTGGACATGGCTATGAAGCCAAAACATGTAGCCTTAAGCCTTAGTGGTGATGCATGCCTGTATAAAAAACTGCCTGAACTGGTTGGTTTGATACACAAGGAAGGGATGACTTCTTTCCTTGTAACCAATGGAACGTTTCCAAATATGGTTAAAAGGCTTGTTAAGCATCAGCCCACTCAGCTTTACATAACATTGCCTGCGCCTGATGAAAAGACATTTCTTGAGGTATGCAGGCCATTTGACAGGAATGCTTGGAAAAAGATAATGAAATCGCTAAAGCTGCTGAAGCATTTTAATAGGGGAACTGTGAGGCTTACTTTGTACAAAAACATAAACATGATTAAGCCGGATAAGTATGCAAGAATATTGGAAAGTGTTGGGTTTAGGTTCTTGGAGGTAAAGGCTGCAATGCCTGTTGGATATGCGCAGTACAGGCTGAAGTATTCTGACATGCCATTGCATAATGAGATAAAAGGGTTTGCAAAGAAGATTGCAAGGCTTAACAAATTAAGGATAATAGACGAGAAAAGGAATTCAAGGGTAGTGCTGTTGATGAAAAGGGATTCAAAGGACAGGAAGCTGAAATTCTGATTCCAGAAAGGCTTTTATATGAATAACAATTTGTTCTTTGTTAATGAAAAAAAAGGGTTCATCATTGGCAATAGAGACGATCTTGCTTATTGGTTTCGTAGTCATAGGCAGCGTTGGAGTTTACATGTGGGCAAGGTCAGAATCCGAAAGCGAAGCCATGAGAGTTGCATATGGCATTGGCTCGAGATTGCAGTGCGCCGATATAAAAATAGATTTTAACTGCGATGATAATTCAAATCCAACTTTGCTTGCAATAAACAATATAGGGATCTATACAATAGACAGCTTTCTTATCAGATATGAAGATGTAAGCAGTGATTGGCAGAGCAAAACGATAGACAATGCACTTAAGCCATTCGAGTCTTTAAATTTAAATGATGTTATACAATTTCAGCTTAATCAGGACTATGAGATTACCCCTTTAGTTAAGATTGACAGTAAGCTGTACATGTGCAAAGAAAAGGGAATAGTTGCAAAATGTTCATAGTGGGCATAATTGTTTTGACATTATAATTGGCGCAAGCATTAAGCGCCACAATACCCTTCCATGAAACCTTGCTCTGCTATGTTTATCTCATCATCTTCCAAAAGCTCTTCCCTAATTTTCCTTGAGTAAATTCCATCTCTTTTCATTCTTTTCACCCCTTCTTATGTTGCCTAATGGCAGGCTCATAAGCTGCCTGCTGAATATCTTGCTTATGATTTCATTGTTAAGTTCCATTGCAAATACCCCCATTGTTTTACATAGCTCGCGCTAGTTTCGATGTTTTTCAATTAAAATCACTTAATTCTATACTAAGGAAAGATGGTATATAAATCCTGCGCGCATGTCTGTCTTGTCTGTCTTTTGTCCAGCAAAAGTTCGTTTAATTCCGGAATATCACAGGATTTTTGAGTTATATGGAATATTTGCATGATTATTACAGATTTTGTAGGAATTATGTAAGATTGCTGAATATCATACAATATTGGCAATTCCTTCGACCTTAAAAGGCCAAGTTCACTTTTCCGTAATAATATTACGAACTTTATGACTGCCGTATAAGGTAAATTGTGCATGGTAATGCACATAAGCGTGCATTAATAATGAATATAACTGTGCATTAATAATGCACAAGATAAGGAATGTGAAGCAATTAAATGAACTTACATTGTTTTTAATAAGCAATGTATCAAATAAATTCTCTTACAATAACATCAGAAAAATGTTTAATTTTGGCTCAACCAACAGCGTATCCAAATTTATTTCTTTTTTGGAAGAAAGTTACCTTTTATTTAGCTTATCAAAATTTGATTATTCACTAAAGAAACAAATTGTAAATCCCAAGAAAATTTATGCTGTGGATAATGGTTTGATAACACACAACAGCAAGACTTTTTCAGATGACCTTGGAAAACTTTTAGAAAATGCAGTATTTATTAGCTTAAAATCAAAGCAGAAAGAGTTATTTTATTTTAATGATACTAAAGAATGCGATTTTGTTGTAAGAACCAGCTTAAGGATAGAAAAAGCATACCAGGTTTGCTACATTCTTGATGATTTTAACAAAGAAAGAGAGATAGGAGGGTTGATTGAAGCATTAAAAAAATTCAACTTGAAAGAGGGGATAATTTTAACTATGAACCAACATGATGTGTTAAAAATTGAAGGGAAAAAAATATTAATCATGCCTACTTGGAAATGGATGCTTAAAAACTAAGACAATTAATATTCATTGCATAAAAAGTTATTTAAATCAGTCATCAATAATACTAAATCATGAAGAGAGGTTTGTTGCTTGTATTTATTATGCTTTTTCTGCCTGTTGCTTATGGATTGAGCATAACAATTGACAATCCTGCCTCAAATGCGGTCCTTGCTGGCAGCGTTGAAGTGCAAGCAACACTTGGATTTAATGTAGACATAAACGGGAATGCAAGCAGGGTTTATTTCTACTACAAAAACATGTCAGAGAGTGAATATACGCTATATGCGAACAGCACAGGAAATTTCACGAAGTACAGCTATTCTTTTAATACCTCTAACTTTGATGACACTTTGGAAGGGAACATAACGATCATTGTAAGCAATGCAAGCAACGAGAATGTTTCTGCGAGCATTGCAATAAAGATAAATAATGTGCAGCCTGTTTCAACCATGATACCTGATATGGTGTGGCTTGAAGACATAATAAATGACACATTGAACTTGAGTATGTATTTCAGTGATGGCGAGAAAAGAAATACTTTCAGTTACAGTGCTTCAAGCGTCAATGACATCGAGGTAAGCGTAAACAGCAATACTGGCATGGTTACGATGAAGCCAAATGCGAATTTCTCAGGTATAAGGTATGTAAGGTTTACTGCAAGCGATGGGACGCTTAGCAACACAAGCAATGAGGTCATGCTTAACATAACTAATGCAAATGACAGACCAATATTTGCAGAAATTATACAAAACAGGACATGGGTGAAGAATACAAAAATGGTGGTAAAGGTAAACGAGTCTTTCAAGGACTTGGACAATGACAGGCTTAATTACAGCTATACTCTGGAGAAAAACAATGTTGAAATAGAAATGAATGCAAATGGCACGGCAGTGATAACACCAAAACAGGATTTCATAGGACTGGACAGCGTTGTTTTCAGCGCTTCGGACAATGAATATAATGCTTTGAGCAACAAGGTAGTTCTGGAAATAATTGCTAAGGCAGGAAATAAAGCGCCTGTTTTAGGCACGGTTGAGCCTAGTGAGGATAAGATTGAACTAAAGAAAGGCGAGACAAGAAAATTCAAGATAAACAAATCTGATCCAGACAATGACAATGTAAGCGTAAAGTGGTATGTGAATGGCAAGGCTGAAAAAGAAAACTCGGATGAGTACGAATTCAAGACTGAAAGTTTAGGGAGCTATGAGGTAAAAGTGGAAATTTCTGACGGGGCTGAAACTGTTTCTAAGTCATGGACAGTAAATATAGAGGGCTCAGCTAACCAGGCAAATGCAAGCGATGGAAATGGAAGCATTGGAAGCAAATGCGGGAACAATGCTGTTGATGCTGGAGAGGACTGCGAGAATTGCATGGCTGACGTGAAATGCAAGAAAGGGGAAAAATGTGTTAATAAAACATGCACAAGGGCTGAAAATAAAACAAGCATTGCTTTGATAATTGGATTAATAGTACTGGTTGGGGGCGCTGGCGCAGGAATTTTCTATTTTAGAAAGAATATATTCGGCAGGAAGGAAGAGAAAACCATAATTGTTGAGCCTGCTAAGAAAATAGACTTTGACAAGGGGGAGAATCCTGTTGCAGAGATAAATGACTTTTATTCCGTGAGAAAAAGGGATGGCGATGAAATTAAGCATTTTGATGATCTTGGAAAGAGAGTTAAGGGCGGAGGGAAGGTTGATGAGGCGTTGCTGAGGAGCTATGTAAAGATGGCTCTTGAAAAAAATACCCCTGAGGAAAAGATTAAAAAATCACTTGTTTCTGAAGGTTGGAGTGAAGAGCAGATACAAAAAATGTTGAAAGAGCTTAGGTAATGGCAGAAGGAACATCTTTGAGGAAAGCCAAGGAATTACTTACAAGAGCAATTAATCCATTGTACCTTTATGATGATGATGCTGATGGGCTGTGCTCTTATCTTCTTTTGAAAAGAAAATTCAAGAAGGGTGCTGGAATAGCAGTAAAAACAAACCCTAAACTTGGCATTGACTTCCTGCAGCAGATTAACAGGCATGATTTTGATTTGCTGGTAATACTTGACAAGCCAATTGTTGAACAGGAATTGATAGACAAAATAAAAAGGCCTATATTGTATATAGACCACCATCCAGTGCAAGAACTGAAAGGATTGCATTATGTCAATCCAATGATAAAAAACAGCAAAGACAACCAGCCTACGACACAGCTTTGTTATGGCATTGCCAAGCAGGATGAATGGATAGCAGGGATAGGCATAATAGCTGACTGGTTTCTGCCGAAATTCATAAGGAAACTAAATAAAAAATACCCTGACTTGATAAGTAGCACGAAAAGCGGGCCAGACATAATGTTCAACCAAAAATTCGGCTTGGTGATAAAGGTATTCTCTTTCATTCTCAAGGGGGACAACAGATGGCTCAATGAATGCGTGAACATACTTGAGAAGGCAGAAAGCCCTTATGAAATAATTGAGAACAAGGAAAGCATTCTTTTCAAAAGATTTGAGGAGGTTAACAAGAAATATGAGGAACTGCTTGCTGCAGCAGAAAAAGAGATAATCCACGAAAAGCTTGTTGTTTTTACTTACCCCTCTGGAAAGGTAAGCTTAACCGGGGAACTTGCGAATGAGATATATTACAGGAATCCAGGAAAATTTATTGTTGTTGCAAGGGAAAAAGATGATGACATGAAGCTCAGCGCAAGGGGAAAGAATGCACTTAAGATATTGAACGTTGCATTAAAAGGAATAAAAGGCTATGGTGGAGGCCATGAGAATGCATGCGGCGGATCTGTAGCCAAAGGGGATTTTTCAAGGTTCATTGGGAACATTAGGGGTTTGCTCTGAGCTCTTTTAGGCTTGCAGCTGATTTTAGATAAGAGATAAATTTATAAATTATGCATTATTAGTAAGTGATATAGATTATTAATATAAATAATTGATATAAGTAAGCATTAGTGCACAAATGAGAAAAGAGAAGAAAGCGTTAGTAGCTGAGCTGTTGAGGAAAAATACTGGTGGGCTTACAATAATCGAAATAGCTGACATGCTTCATATTTCTAGGAATACTGCTGCTGTTGCTTTGGCTGAATTAAAGGGCGCTGGATTGTTAAGAATAAGGCCAATTGGAATGGCTAAATTGCATTACTGGGTTAGTGGAACAAAAAAAGATGGTGAAAAAAACAAATAAACTGAAGAATAAAAGATTGAAACATGAAGTTAAGGTATTTGGCATACTGCTTATAGCAATTGTTGCATTGTCTTTGTTAAAGCTGCTAAGTTTAAACATTACTGGCTACAGCGCTTATGGTGTATTGTCTGTCATCAATGAATCAGACAATATGACTTTGCCAAATGAGATATCCGATGCCAGCGATTGGGTGATAGAAAATACAACTGCTGAACAACAAGCTAATGAAACAGTTCAACAAGCCAGCCAAGGCAATGAAACAACACAAGTTTCAACACAGCAAAGCACAACCGGAATGCAGAGCAGCTATGGCACATCTGGATACTCTACGATGGCTGCTCCAACAGTTCCTGCATTGCACCTCCCATTGAATGAGAGCACTTTGAATTATGCCACTTTTACATTTAACTGGAGCAATACAACTGATCCAGATGGAACTCCAATAAGGTCTTATGTGTTTGAAGTTTCAAGTGCGAGTGGTTTTTCAACTTTTGATTTTGTAAACGACAGCGTAAATGAGAGCTCAAACCAAACGAGTGTAATATTATCTGGATTGGCAAACGGAACCTATTACTGGAGAGTGCTTTCAACAGACTTAACAGCAAATTCAAGCTATTCTGAGGTAAGGACGTTTACATTGCAGACTGGTGAAGACATGTGTGAAACAACGATATCAACAAGCACAACACTTGTTGATAATGGTGTTAGGTGTGCCAATAGTGGCATAACGATTGGCGCAAGCAATATAATATTGGATTGCAGTGGCTATACAATAAGTGGAAGCAATGCTTCTTCCAGCAATGGTATATATGCAAGTAAAAAATCAAATATCACAGTCAAAAATTGCATAATAAGAGATTTTGGTGATGGGATAGACTTTTCTGATGTAAATGAGTCATTAGTGGATAATGTTACAGCTTACAGCACGAATATAAGTACTGGCACGTATGGATTATATATTCACCAGGCTGTTGCTTTAAGTTCTAGAGATAATAGAATATACAATGTTTATGGGGAATCAGGCAATAACACAAGTGGTGGGGGTATCCTTGCAGATACATCTTCTCAGAATATAACCATGGTAAACATTACTGGCAAGAGCGCTGTTGGAATAGGAATATATACAGGTGTAAACTCTACAATTTTAAACAGCACTGGAATAAGTGATAGCAACATTGGCCTAAGAATATTTACCCAGGTCACTGCAACAGATGTATTTGGCAATTCATCCGCAAGTAGCGGCATATACATTTCAAATTCAAATAATATAACATTATCGAACAGCACAGGCCATAGTTATAGTTCATATGGCATACAACTTTTAACCGCAGGCAATAATACATTAATAAACAACACTGGAACGAGCGTAAAAGATATTGGGATTGATGAAGGTGGTGCGAATAATGTGATTACGCTTAATAATGGCAGTTCTGTCAGTTCTTTCGGGATTAAATTAAGTGGAACATACGGCAAGATATATAACAATACTGCTTACAGCCTAGGAGATGATGCATTATACATAAACAACCATAACAATACAATTGAATATAATGAAGGTTATGCTGGTGCAAGCGGAACTTATGGAATATATATTGAATCAACAGGTGCCCAGAACATAATACGATATAATTTCGGAAATGGCAGTCTGTTAAACGGTTTGGCTGGAGGCATTCTAATCAACGGCCCTATAAACTTGCTTGTAAACAATTCAGGTTATGGAAATAATAGTGGAATCGGGTTCTTTATCTGGCAATATGCTGACAATAGCATATCAATAAATAACAGCGGTTTTGGGACAGTAGGCAACGCCTTTAGAATAAACGCCGCTGATAATATAACATCATCCAACGACGTAGCTTATACAAAAAGCAATTCTGCAACTACAAATGGTGTAGGATTGTATATACTTAACTCCAACTATTTAGTCATCAATTCAACAAATGCTACAGGATATTATGGCATATACCTGCAAAATGTAAAGAATAGCACAATAGAAAATTCTTACTTTGTAGGCACAGTAGATGATATACACATACCTAATGTCCTAGCAACAGCCAATGTAACATGCTTAAACTGCAGCTTAAAAGGCATTAATAGCACAATAACAATATCACACCCCTTAAGCAACATAACAATAAAAGAATATACTAGGATAAATGTAACAAATTCATCTGGTGCAGTGAGCTCAGCAAACGTAACAGTAAACAGTTCATTGAACGCATTTGTTTCAGGTCAGTTGACAGGAAATAACGGCTTAACTGAATGGAAAAAACTAGAATATTTCATAAAGAATTATACTGCTACAATATATTCTGTTAATTACACAATACTGGCAAAGGCAGAACACCATCTTGATGCAAATGCAACATGGAATGTAAGCCAGTTCAAGTCATACAATATAAACCTTACAATAGTATACCTGCCTGGAATATATGACATACAATACTTTAACAGCTCTTATGCAGATACTGCGAACACAAACCTGACAAAAGTGTACAAGGGCCAGAGATTAGATGTAAGGCTTATAGCAGGGGACAATGATGGCAATGACACAATAACTGATGTGGAAGCATGGTACCAGCTGCCAAACAACACATGGGTAAACCATACAGGAACAATAAGTTATGTAACAAACACTTATTTCAACTACTCAATAACAGTTCCAAACGACATAACTGGGACAATGAATTTTACATTCAACGTAACAAGCGGAGACAGCCTTGACAATACAAGAAGAGAAGAGTATGCTGCAGTTGAAATAATAAACACAAAACCAACAGCAGATGTAATATACCCTGTAAATGGCTCTTATCTGAGGAACAACACAGTAATGTTTAACATAAGCGTTGATGATCTGAACCAAGATTCATTGACAGTCTATTTCATAGCCAATACATCAGCAATAAATAAGACATACAGCAATGTATCAGGCTATAATTTGCTGAATTACACTTATACCTTTAACGATGGCCTGCAAAACTGGACAGCAAACTTAACAGATGGCATTGATACAAATACTAATGCAACAACATTCTTCATAATAGATACGGTTTTGCCAATAGTGACATACAACACAAGCACAGCAGCAAATAACACTTATACAAACAGCAGCAATGCGATAGTGAATATTTCTGTTTCAGAAAGCTACATGGATAACATGACATTTGAGCTGTTTACTGCATCTGCAATGACGAACAAGACTGTGATGGCAAATGACAACATGAACAACTACAGCATAAATTTCAGCATAGCAACAGATGGAGCATATTATTACAATGCCTCGATGTATGACAGAAGCGGAAATTACAATGCTACAGACGCAAGGGCCATAGCAGTAGACAGGACAATCCCTGTTGCAACGTACAACACAAGCACAGGAGCGAACAATTCGATAGTGGACCAGAATTATATCCTTGTGAACATATCTGTTGATGAAACAAACCTTGGGAATATTACTTTCAGGTTGTACAACCAGACTGCATTGCTGAACACAACAATATACACAGGAAACAACAGGAGCATAAACTGGTCTGCGCCAAGCCTAGACGATGTTTACATATACAATGTAAGCATTTATGATCTGGCTGGAAACATAAACCAAACTGACACAAGAAGAATAAGGCTCGACAGTACATGGCCAAGTGCTTTAATAACATACCCAAGCAATGGCTCAAATATAGCATCTATAGGCGATGCTATTGTAAACTGGAGCATATCAGATGGCAATCTGGAAGTCTGTTGGTACAACCTAAATAACTATACTAACATGACATTGGACTGCAATGCTGGATATAACAACAACCTTACATTCATAAGAGGATGGAACAACTTTACAGCATATGCAAATGACTCTGCTGGGCATGAAAACAAATCTGTTACGGCAAGCTTCTTGATAGACAACATACCAACAGTGCCAACATTAATAATGCCTGAAAATGACACACAGAAATTGGTGAGCAATGTTACATTTTTATTCAATTCGAATGACTCTGATGGGGATGCAGTAACATACAATGTGGTAATAGCGAATGACTCAGCATTTAGTTTTGAAATAGACAACAAGTATGTATCAGCAAACAACTCATACAAAAACATTACCATGCCGCAAGGGATATTGTACTACAAAGTAAGGTCGAACGATTCGTACACAGACAGCAATTT
>Ga0209541_10003330_pt1 | contig 29599 bp, 40 predicted proteins | sample RifCSPlowO2_01_FD_184027 | JGI IMG/M metagenome (GOLD analysis project Ga0209541, IMG submission 184027) | Groundwater microbial communities from Rifle, Colorado - Rifle CSP2_plank lowO2_0.1 (SPAdes) (version 2) | ecosystem: Environmental > Aquatic > Deep subsurface > Groundwater | place... | reverse complement strand
CGATTGCGTAAAACAACTATTAAACGCAGTTTTAATTGCTGTTTAATAGTTTGTTAAATATGTTAAAGCGAAATTTTTATATACTTCGGGTTATTTCTCGGCTTTCATGGAAGATATGCAGGTTTACCTTGCTAAATTATCGGAAGAATTGCGGCTGAGGAAATACTCCGGGCAGACAGAAAAAGCCTACGTGTCAATAATCAGGAAGTTTATTGTGTCTGGCTTAAGACCAAGGGAATTTTTGCTGAAAAATTCTGATAAAAGCAGGTCCACTATGAGGTCTGCATACTTTGCGCTGAAATTCTTCCATGAATATGTTCTCAGCCAGAAGTTTGATGAGAAAATTCCGCTGGCAAAAAATAAAGGCAAACTTCCTATAGTTTTGAATAAGGATGAGATAATGAGCATGTTTGAATCCACTATTAACCTGAAGCATAGGCTGGTTTTAATGTTCCTTTATTATACCGGGATAAGAGTGAGTGAAATAGTTAATCTCAAATGGGAAGATATTGACTTTCAAAGAGAGATTATCCATCTCAAGATTGCTAAAGGAGATAAAGAGAGGGTTGTATTTTTTCATGAAAAGCTGAAAAGATTTATTGAATATTTTAACTTAAAGTGCAATGGTTTTGTTTTTATGTCAAATTTTGGCAAAAAATATGATAAAAGAACTGTCCAACTTATTGTAAGAAATGCCGCGAAAAAAGCAGGGATCGGCAAAAAGGCTACACCGCATACATTAAGGCATAGTTTTGCTACGCACCTTCTTGAAGGCGGCGCAGACATAAGGCATATACAACAGCTGCTGGGGCATAAAGACCTAAAAACAACTCAAATCTATCTGCACACAGCTAATAAGGATATAAAGCATCTGGCAAAACTTTTATAGATAAAAATGCTAAAAAAAGAGATAAGGGTTATAGGAATTGATGATGCGCCTTTTGACAGGCTCAAGCGCGGAAAGACTTTAGTAGTTGGCACAGTTTTTAGGGGAGGCTTGTTCATGGACGGAGTTTTAGCGACTAAAGCGGCCATAGATGGAAACGATGCGACAAAAAAGATAATGATGATGATCAATAAAAGCAAATTCAAGCCTCAGCTGCGGTGCATTTTTCTCGACGGAATAGCTGTTGGAGGATTTAATATAATAGACATAAAGGAATTAAGCAAGAAGACAAGCCTTCCAGTTATAGTCGTGATAAGGAAAAGGCCAGATATAGAAAGCATGAAGAGAGCCTTGATCAAGATAAATAAAAAAAGCAAGATTAAGCTGTTGGAAAAAGCGGGCCGGATATATGCTGCAGGAACGATATATATCCAGCTTGCTGGGTTAAGCTTGGAAAAGGCAAAAGAAATATTGGAAATATCGTGCACAAGATCGCATATACCTGAAGCTCTGAGATTAGCGCATATTATTGCTTCCGGCATTATTCATGGTGAGAGTAGGGGAAAGGCATAAATATAATAAGATATAATAAAACCAAATTATAGCAAATAACTTTAATAATCGGAACTTTATTCCCTGTAAAAAGTGATTTGCTTATTAGGAAATAACCTTACAATCTGTCAAAAATTTTGATTTTTGAGCATGCTCAGAAATCGCAACAACTTGGGATTAATCCTGCGATTTCCGACATCTTAAAACATATGAAAATTAAGGTTATTTCCTATAGATTGGTGCTATTACCTTAAATAAATCCAGATTAAAATTAATCCTGTAAGCTAATTGGGCCATTATGCCATAAAAGAGGAAGAGTGATATGAAAGTTTATGATGTAATTGTCATTGGCTCTGGCGGAGGAGCAAAAATATCCACTCCAGCATCAATGATTGGGCTTAAGGCAGCAATAATAGAGGAATGGAAGGCTGGGGGAACATGCCTAAACAGGGGCTGCATACCCTCAAAGATGCTGATACACCCCGCAAATGTCGTTTTAGCGATAAAAGAGGCAAAGAAATTTGGCATAGAAGCAAAGTATAATTCTGTGGATTTCGGGAGATTAATGAAAAGGATAAACTTGACAACAGATTCTGATTCAGCATCTATAAGCAGGTCTTACAAAAATGCAAAGAATCTTGATTACTACCGCTGCCATGCTGAATTTGTCTCTGACAAGGTGATAAAAGCCAATGGCAAAGAGATAACTGCAAAGAAAATCTTTATTGCGTCAGGAGCAAGGCCAAGCATACCTAAGATAGAAGGCCTGGATAAAGTCCCTTATATGACCAGCACGGAAGCTTTGTTGAAAAAAGAGCTGCCAAAAAAGCTTCTTGTATTGGGCGCTGGCTATATCGCTGCTGAGCTTGGGCATGCATATGCAGCATTTGGCTCTGATGTCAATTTTATTGTTAGGGGCAACACTTTCTTGCAGAGGGAAGATAGTGATATCTCAAGAGAGTTTACAAAAGTTTTCAGCAAACTTCATAAATGCCATTATAATGTTGAGCCGTTTAAAGTTGAATACAAGGACAAAAAATTTATAGCGCACTTGAAAGATAAGAAAGGAAATAAAAGCAGGTTAGATGGAGATGGATTATTGGTTGCGACTGGGATAAGGCCTAATACAGATAATTTGGGATTGAAAAATACGCGCATCAAAACTGACAATGAAGGCTTTATAATTGTAAATAAATGCATGGAAACCAGTGTCAAGGATGTTTATGCCATTGGAGATGTTGTTGGAAATTATATGTTTAGGCATTCTGTAAATTTTGAGAGTGAGTTTTTGTTCGGAACGCTTTTCATTGAGAAGAAAAAAAGGCCGATAAGCTATCCTCCGATGCCCCATGCGGTCTTTACTCATCCTGAGATCGGCTCTGTTGGCAATACGGAAGACGAGCTTAAATCTGCAGGCAAAAAAGAGGGGAAGGATTACATCATAGGGATAAGCTTGTACAAGCAAAGCGCTCAGGGGATTGCAAGGCTTTCAGAAACCGATTTTGTAAAGCTTATTTTTGATAAAAAGACAAGAAAGCTTATCGGAGCGCACATAATGGGAGAGGAAGCAGCGACTATGTTGCACCAGCTTATCTTTGCAATGACTTATGAGGCAACTGTTGACCAGCTCTTAAGCATGATTTATATCCATCCGGCCCTCCCGGAGATAGTCAGGAATGCTGCGAAGAAAGCAAAAGATAGATTTTGAAGTGTGTGCAATAAAATAGAAAATTATTTAAGCTTAAATCAGTTTTTCCATCGCCAGTAATTATGAGTTAACAATAATTTTAAACTAATGCAATAGGAGGAGATGGTTTTTATGGGCAAAAAAAGCAAGAAGAAAAAAGCGAAGAAAGTCAGCGCAAAAAGAGAGAGATATTCCAAGTTCAGGAAAGAAAGGACTGCATCTCTTGACATAACGATGCCTGAGCTTACCCCAGAGCAGGCTAAGGAAAAACAGGATGCTGAAATAAGGATAAGCAGGTTCTTAAGGTTCAATAAAAACCCGCCTTTAAAAGAGCTAAAGGAGAGAATGCTGAAGAGAAAGTAAGCGGAGTATTTGATTTGGTTAAGGGCTGTTGAGCCATATAGGTTTAAAAATTAGATGTCAATTCCAATGTAACTTGGAATCCAGGTTTTCAACAGCTTACGGGCTTGCAGCCAGCGTAGACAAAACTTTTAGCATTCTAGGCAATATTGCGGCTAAACCGATTTTTATAGAGTTTGAATGGAATAAAAAACCCAATCACAGCAGGGCTGTGGGGTTTTTTAAGTTTGTTTTTGGGTTTATTAATCGCAGCAAAGCTGCGGGGTTTGTACCCAAAACAAACAATCAAAGAAACCATAAATGGTCGTATGTTCACCAAGTGAGATTATAGTCAGCGATAATTTGTTCAGGCAATATAGCTGTTTAGAGTATCAATGCAGCAGGTGCTGCTGGAAGACCATGCATTGGAACATTTTTACCCCAGAACAGTATAAGTCTATGGCTTCAATTTCCAGTTCAGATGCCGGCTTCGGCCAGGAGCTGCCTATTTCTGTCAACGGAAAAAACCATGCATTTTATGCGGAAGATAACACAGATAAAACATGCAGGCATTTGGATGCTAATAAGTGCGGAATCCATGAATATAACCCAATACATTGCGCGCTGCCGCTTATCAAATTTAAACGAGGGAATAGGAAATGGCTCAGACATTGCATATGCGGCGAGAGAAATTTATACCAGAAACTGGCACATGCAATGCCCGGTTGAATTTAAGCCTATAAATAAAGAAGGATTTCAAAAAACCTTGCAGGTATTAAACAGAGTAAAAAACATGGCAAACGAGCTTGAAGTAGAAACCTCAATTGACAATATTATTTTTGCAGTTGAAGATAGAAGAGTAAGGTTTAATGTCGTATCTTGAAAGTAGTTAAAAATAGAAAAGCTTATAAATATCTCCTTTCTTCTTTCTGTTATGGGAAATTCCAATAAACAGATTCAAGCCATGTTTAGACATAATCCTGGGCTAATGAGCAGGCGCAGTTTTATGAAAGGGGCAACTATGTCTGCTATTGTTGGAACTGCTGCTCTTCATCCATCTGCCTTGGCGCAAGAAACCAATCCAAAAAAAAATTATGAAGACTTATCGTTGTTTTCTCCGCTGCGCAACTATGAAGCTCAGGCAGCAAGATTCATGGACTGGTACACTTCCAGGGAAGGACGGCAGGCAAAAGAAAACGGAGACTATGTCGCTATATTTGACCGCATACCGGTATTTTTTGATACAATCCCCTTAATTAACTCTAAGCATGATCCTCTTCCTGATATTGGAACTAAAGTTTTTGCAAACTTCAATGTTCATGATGCTATGCTGCGCGCATTTGACGTTTTCGGCAAAGAAGGGGAATACTATGGCGGCGGAAACGTGTTTTTTACAGATCCGTACACAATGCTTTCTGCTGCGCATATCTATGAAAAAAAGGAAAAGGGTAAAAAGCAAAACAAAGATATAAATAAGGAAAAACCAGTTGTGAATTTAGATGGTAATGACGCGCTTAAGGACATTGCATTTACTTATGATGTTATCCCTATAAAAGGTGATTCCATCCCTAGTATTATGCCTCATGATTTTACAATAAAAGATGCTGATTTAGAGGGAAAGATAATTGCCAATATAGGTTTAGATTTGGATACAGCAACAGAAGACTGCATGAATAATTTATTGTTTTATACTGGCGGGTTAAAGCGCGAATTTTTTGTTGCTATACAGCTTAATGATGCCCTCACTGATGCCCTCACAAAATCATGGGAATCTGATCCAAAGGGGTTTTCTGGAAAATTTGTTATGCTAAATTCAAGACAAAGCGGATGCAACAAGCCTGGAATGTCCGGTTCAAGCATGTTCTATCAGGGCAAATCTGTTGGAATATTGACACATGGCACTGTTTTTAAAGATGAAATGAAATTAGCACCCCAAGTTGAGCATGAATCAGTTGAAGTTTATTCTTACCAGTTTTTCACCGGCCCGCAAAGTATCAAAAAAATGATGGATAAATCTTATGTATTTTCCGCTCCACAAAACCGCGGAGCAAGGGCGTTATTCCTTCAGGATGCGCTTAGACATGGGTTTGAGTTGTATGCTGACAATGTTGATGGCATCTATGGCCCAAAAACACAAAAAGCTGTAGCAGAATTCCAAAACCGATATTTTCCACAGGCAAGGATTCTCGGCACCGTGGATATAGGTACGCTTAAAGCGATGGATTTTTTGCTTGAGCAGATGGGCAAAAAAGGATTGATGTACCGGCCGTATATGCTGGAATTGCTGAACAGATAATCAAGTTATTTTGACAAAATATTCTATCTTAGAAATAACCTTAATGTTTCAGCCATAATAATACTTCCCTTTATCTTTCTGCTCCCTGTCCAGTTTGGAATCAGGCTTATTGACCCTTGGCATTAGGCTTTCCTTGTCTCTCCTCAATGTTATGTTCAACTTCTTCAGGAAGATATTCATTCCTTCTTCCATTGCAAAAGGCCCGGTTACAATCCCGCTTTTTGCGGGAATTCCGTCAAAAACCATGAGCTTGTCTGACAAGTAGTCTAAAAATAATAAATCATGGTCAACTATCAATACGCTGCTGCCTTTAAGCTCCATGAAATCCCTTATAACTTTCGATACTATAAGCCTTTGCTCAACATCAAGATAGGCAGACGGCTCGTCCAAAAGATACAGGTCAGCATCTTTTCCAAGGCAGTTAGCTACCATGACCCTCTGCAATTCACCACCTGAAAGCTCATTTAATTTTTTCAAGTATAATGGCTTTATATTCAATGGGTTTATCAGCTGGTTTGTGTGGTTGTTAATCGCATCTTTGAGGAAAGCCATAACCAGCTCCTCGGTGGCTTCCAGATACTGTGGCTTATAGCTGACTTCAACGTTTTCATTTAAAGTTCCAGAGTCATTTTTTATCTCTCCGGCCAGCAGCTTTACAAAAGTTGTCTTTCCGATGCCGTTCTCCCCTAAAATTCCTATCACTTCTCCTTTTCCGATGCTCCCTCTTCCAGTCTTCAGCGAAAAATTCCCCAGTTTTTTAGCGAGAGAGTCCCATGAAATCATCTCCAGGCCTTGTTTTTTTACAAATGGCTTCCTTTCTTCAAACTTAACCTGTTTATCCCTGAACCTTATGTTTTCCTCTTTAAGATATCCAGACAAGTAAACATTTATCGCATTTTTAGTGGGTTTTACTCCGGAAACAGCCCCATACACATCCTCAGAACCGTACATTATATGCGCCAATTCCGAGATATAGTCAAATATTATGAGATCATGCTCTACCACCATCACAGAAGTGCTTTCATTTGCCAGGGATTTTATGAATTTGCTTACATTTATCCTCTGTTTTATGTCAAGATAAGAGCTGGGCTCGTCAAATATGCACAGGTTGCCATTTTTTAAAACCGTTGCAGCGATAGCAACCCTTTGAAGTTCCCCACCGGATAATTTGTCTATGTCATTATTGAGTATATTCTTTAGGTCTAATTCTTCTGCTATAATATCCAGCTTATCTTTCTCATCTACTTTTTTTAACAATTCCATGACTTTGCCTTTATGAGTTTTAGCTATCAGCTCAATCTGCTGCGGCTTATAGCTTATTTTTATCTTCTTTTTTTTGGCTTTTTCAAAGAAAAGCTGCATTTCTGTGCCTTTGAAGAAACTTATCATGTCTTCATAGCTTGTTTCCTTATCCTGGCCGAGATTAGGCTTTAAAATTCCAGCCAGTATCTGGATAGAAGTTGATTTCCCGATTCCGTTTACACCCAAAATCCCGACTACCCTGCCGAATAATGGCGTTGGCAGGCTAAAAAGCGCAAATTTATTCTCCCCATACCTATGTATTGGAGCCTTGTCCAGAATCTCAGGCAGATTGATTATCTTGATTGCTTCAGGAGCAGCCTTTACGCATATGCCGCAGCCGATGCATGTGATTTCATCTATTGTTAATTTCCCGTCTTTTTCTATCCCGATGCACTCTGTCCCTGCCCTGTTGACCGGACATAAGCTCTGAATATGCTTTTTCTGCTGCAGATCCTTCAGCTTCTTGTTGTCAACTACCGCGATGCGTTTCATAAGACAGAAGATTGTTCAGTTATTTATAAAGATTAAGCTCTGTCGCATGCAAGATAGTTTAACAATAGGATATATGTCTCGAAGAATTTGTTTAAAAATGCTTTTTTAAGATAATGGAACTTTCTCCAAACTCTTTTAATTTTTTTGTATTCTGATAATGCGCATATTTCTATAGCCGCTTCCCAGCCTTACGTAGCCCTTTTGATTTAATGTTAACTTAGTGGAGTGGTCTTCATTCCGGAAGTCTTCCTGCCCAAATTTGCGGACATGATTCTTATTCATGTTTCTAAGCTCATACATGTCAATGAAATTCTTAGGCTCTAAATTCCATCTTATACCATTATAATCTGCAAGTATATCCTTAAGCACGCTATATCCGGCTGATTCAAATATGTCAGGATATACTAAGATAGCAGTTCCGCTGCGCTTTAGCATTTGGCAATAAGAATCAAGAACTTGCTTTGCAGGCTTGCTGTATCTTCTGCTTCTTAAACTGGCAGCCTTGAGGTTTACAATGCACTTAAAAGTCCCAACTTCATAGATTAAATCAAACTTTTCTTCAATTTTTGTTTTTGTGATATCGCCTATAATAACCTCAGGGCATTTTGCCCTTATGCCCTTATGGACCATAGACTCAAAATCATCCATATGGCTTTGGATATTGCCGTGGCTTTCATTTTCCCAATGCGGCTTGGCATCTAAGACAGTCAAAGCTTCTGCCTGATTAGCCATCCTATTTGCAAAATACAGCAAACTTGGGTCATCTCCAACATAATAATTTGGCCCAATAACAACGACATTTTTATCCCTTAAAGGAATTTTTCTCAAAAAATCATCCAATGTTAACATGATATTCTTAGGGAGGTTGCAACAGATATAAACTTTATGTTGTAACCCGGAAAAAGATTAACAAGATTTTTTTTAATTCATCTACTCAAGAAATACCAAAAAATACATCACTAAAACCCCCGACACTATAGCTGCAAATTGCAGCAAAGACGTTCTCCAGTCAAATTTGCCCTTATGCAGCTCCGGTATAAAATCGGATCCGGCTATGTAGATAAAAGATCCAGCGGCAAAGGCAGCAAAGAATGTTATTGTGCCATCTATCCTGCTGCTTATCAAAAGCCCAACTATTGCCCCAAGGACAGCAGTCAAAGCAGTTAAAAAATTGTAAAATAAAGCCTTTGCTCTTGTAAATCCGCCATGCAGCAAAATAGCAAAATCCGATATCTCTTGCGGTATCTCATGCAAAACAACAGCTGTTGTTGTGGCAATGCCAACAGGAATATTTACCATATAACTTGCAGCTATTATCAAGCCATCAATGAAATTATGAGTCATATCCCCTACAAGAGTCATGATGGCAAAGGGATGGATGTGGCCTTTCTCCAATGGAAAATGAAAATGATGCCAGTGAACCACTTTTTCTATTATAAACGATATGCCAATGCCAAGAAGAATATACAAGGAAATAGAAAGTTTAAAACCAGCCTCTTCCACGACTTCAGGAAGCAAGTGCATAAATGCATCCCCCAGCAATGCTCCGGCTGCAAAGCTGACCATATAAATAAGAAATTTCCTGAGTTTTTCGACTTTAATGGATAATGTAATTACACCAACTAAAGAGACTATGCTTACAATCAAAACGCTTGCCAATGAATAAAGCCACACATTTACCATAATCACATAGAAACTGTTATTAATATTTAAACCTTTTGTTAATAATTTTTATAGTAATATTTATAAATATGTTAATAATATCCGTAATAATGCCGATAATCAGCATTTCCTTAAATGATAAAATCCTCAAGGATATGGACAAGCTGCAAAGAGAGCTTGGCTTTACCGGAAGGAGTGAAGTTATAAGGACAGCCTTGAGAATGTTATTAGCGGACAAAAAGGAGATGGAAAAGCTTTCCGGGATAATTGATGGCATCATGCTCATTATACATGATGATGATCATTCTGAGGCATTTTCCAAAATAAGGCATAATAACCAGGAGATAATCCAGACACAGGTCCATAATCACCTGCAGAGCCATAAATGCATGGAAATATTGATACTTAAGGGGGATGCAGAAAAAGTTAAGCGGCTTTCACGGGAATTGCAAACAAACAGAAATATTGAGTATTCAAAGCTGATGATAACCTAGACTAAGGATCTAATTGTTAAAAATGCACTTGAAAAAAAGCCAGCTCCCGATATTTATTGTAAATATAACTGCATTGCTGATTTTTGCTTTTATTTTTGCAAAAAGAAAAAACCATGAGTTCATGATTTATATTGGGGTTATAATATTCTTCCTTGTTTTAATATTGTATACCAATAAAACAATTAATTATCCTAACAGCATTTTATGGGGCCTTACAGCCTGGTCATTATTGCATATGTCTGGAGGGGGAATTTATATTGATGGTAAGAAGCTGTATACCTTGATGATTTACCCCTTGGTTGGAGAGCCGTATTTAATATTCAAGTTTGACCAGTTTGTGCATATTTTAGGTTTCTTCGTAGCTACATTAGCAGTCTATCATTTGTTAAAGCCAAAACTGATAAAAGGCCACAAATGGACTGCTGTGTCAATTGTCGTTGTAATGGCAGGCTTTGGCCTGGGCGCATTAAACGAAATCGTTGAGTTCATTGCTACAATATTCGCTCCGGAAACAGGAGTCGGAGGCTATGAAAACACCGCTTTGGATCTGGTCTCCAACCTTATTGGGGCAATATTGGCAATGGCTTATGCCTATGCTAAAGAAAAAAATTGATAAAGATTAAACTCCGGCATCACCGTCAAACTATATATGGCGAAGGTAATCTCAGCATTTCCCGGCACTGGAAAAACATATTTTCATAGAAACGCAGAGTTAAAAGTATATGATTCCGACTCAAGTAAGTACTCTTGGATTAAGGAAGGTTTAAAAGATCCGAATTTTCCAAACAATTATATACTTACTATTCTAGTGCTATACGATGGAATTAAGCGATAAAGTAAAAAACGAAAAATTGATTGATTCTATCATGCCAAGGGGTATGAATCTAAAAGAAAAAGTATGCTATTGGACTGCCCAATCAAATGCGATTATGTTGCCATTTTCATTGTTGTATACTGCATTTGGTGATAATCCTGAAGCTGGAGGCATTGTAGCTGGAATCAACTTATTATCTGCTTATGTTGGAATTTTTGCATTGAAAAGATTGTACAATAGGAGGCACGGCCAGAATGCTATGGCTGTGAATTTGAGTCCTGGAATATCTTTTGCAGGGAAACATTATCGAGCATCAGACTTACCAAAATAAATCAAGGGAAGCGAGTAGGCCACTTTTTCTGGATTGCTCATAAATAAATTTAAATAACCCTTAAATTTACCACATCTCATGAAATGTGAAATCTGCAATAAAAGCATAGCAACAACTTTTATGAGCAAGATAATTGGAACTCATGTCAAAGACAGCAAGAGCAAAAAGCACGTAATCTGCTTTGAGTGCCAGAGGAGGTTTGGCAATAACAAGCAGAAAATTTTAGAAAATATTAAGTAAGTATGTTGTTTCTTTTGTTGTATTGCCCTGGTAGCTCAGCCAGCTAGAGCGGCAGTTTCGTAAACTGCAGGTCAGGAGTGCAAATCTCCTCCGGGGCTTTTGTTTAGAAATGTCGAAAACCACGTGCTAAAGCGCGTGGCGTGGTTTTTGAGCATGCTCGGAAATCGCTGGCTTTCCATAATCTGAATCAAATGGCATACACTTTTGCGATTTCCGACAGGTTCAAATAGCTGCCATTGTTATTAACAAACATGGAATCGATAATCCTGGCCCTGATATCTGCAATTTTACTTGGATTTTATATAGTGCTGATAAAGATGGGCATGCATCGCAGCCCACAGCCCCTGAATGCAATTATAACATTTTCTACAGCTGCCTCAGTGATGTGGCTTTTTGTCATTTTTTTTGACTCAGAGATGCCATCTTTGGCATCAACATTGCTGTTTACAGCAGCAGGAATAATGGCACCTGGAATTGCAGCAATATTAAACTTCGAAGGCGTTAGGAGGGCGGGAGTGTCAATAACATCATCCTTTATAGCTACCTCACCATTTTTCAGCACGCTAATTGCAGTTTTCATGCTAAAGGAGAAGATAAATTTTGAAATAGCATCTGGAACCATGCTGATCATTGGAGGCATTGTCTTGCTGTCATGGCTTAGGTCAAAAACCCATGTCAAATTGACAGACCTTTTGTTTCCAGCTATAGCAGCCGCGCTTATAGGCATAGCATCGGCAATATCAAAATATTCCCTTAATATATCAAGTGTGCCTTTCTCAGGCATAGCAATAGCGGTAACCTCCGGTGTGATATTCCAGCTGGCCTATACAACCATCATGAAAAAATGGAATTCAATCTCCAAAAAATTCCATGAAATCAAATATTTTGCAATCGCAGGCCTATTTGCGGGCCCGGGGATGGTTTCCTTGTTTCTTGCGATGTCAAAAAGCAACCTGGTTGTTGTTTTCCCTATAGCCAACACCCAGCCTCTTTTTGCAATACTGTTCTCATGGCTGCTGTTCAGGGAGCATGATCATATAACTGTGCATACTATAATCGGGGCTGCAGCAATAGTTGCCGGTGCTGCTTTGGTGTCTATCGGAGCCTAAATCAAATGGTTTATAAATATCAGAATTCAGAATAAAAATATGAAAACGTTAGTGATATATGCCCATCCAAAAACCCAGGGCCATTGCCCCATAATACTGAAGGAAGTCAAGGAGTGGCATAAAGCCAATAAGCTTGATTGCGAAGTAATAGACCTCTATGCAATAAGATATGATCCTGTGCTGCATGAGGCTGAGCATTATACCTCTGGCCACAGGGAAGTTTCTGAGCAGAATAAAGGATTTCAGGAAAAAATAAAAGGCACAGAAAAAATTATTTTTATACACCCTGTGTGGTGGGGCTCTTATCCGGCAATATTAAAAGGATTCATAGACCGGGTTTTTACATCAGGGTTTGCTTTCAATCTAAAACCACTTGGTTTTCTTGGAATTGCTATTCCAATCAAACATTTAAAAGGAAAAAAGGCTGCAGTCATACAGACAACAGGAAGTCCAAAAATAATGACATTTACCTATTTCAGGAACAGGTTCAGGAAGACGCTGAAACACGAAACGTTGGCATTCTGCGGCATCAAATCGGGATATTTTCAGGTTGACAAGGCAACAAAGGTTGATGACAAACAAATTTTGAGAATAAAAAAAGAAATCAAAAAAGCTATGGCATGGCTTTATTGAAAGTTGTCTGGTTTAACGCCTCCGTCTTTATTCACCCAATTTTCAATCCAGAAAGAAACAATAAACTGCCTTATGGTTTAGTGCGGGGTGATTTTTTGTTATTGGTGATAACAAATTTTTATTCCTTTAGCAGTAATAACAAAATAGAAAGGTTTATATAGTAGGCCAATTAATGCATAGTATAAGTTATAATGTTGTAAGACAAAACAATGTATTAAGGCATTGTATGAGAGAGCACTTGCTCAGTTTATCCAAATCTGGACATTTCGCTTTTTCTTGAGCGGTGCTGTATATACATGAGGTAAAAAATGAAGTTATTCAAAGATTTTAAGCTAAGTAATGAGCTGCAGCAGTCAATAAGCAAATTAGGCTTTGAAACGCCAACCTTGATCCAGGAAAGATCCATCCCATACATAATCAGCGGAAGGGATGTAATAGGAGAGTCGGCTACAGGCTCAGGAAAGACATTGGCCTTTGGCTGCGGCATTGTTGAGCATACATTCCATGGGAAAGGTGTACAAGCATTGATTCTCGCGCCAACAAGAGAGCTTACTGGTCAGGTAAGGACTATGATAAACCAGATTTCCCATCATAAGCTCCTGAATATAATATCAGTTTATGGTGGAGTTTCAATAGAGCCGCAGATAAGGGATTTGGCGAGGGCAGATGTGGTAGTAGCAACTCCTGGAAGGCTGCTAGACCATTTGCAGCGCAAAACTGTAAATTTGTCAAATGTAAAACTGCTTGTATTGGACGAGGCAGACAGAATGCTTGATATGGGATTTATTGATGATGTAAGGAAGATAATACAGTTATGCCCCGCAAAAAGGCAGACTCTGTTTTTCTCTGCCACAATGTCTTCTGAAATCAAGGGGCTTACAGAAAAATATATGGTAAATCCTGTGAGGGTTTCTGCCGAGAAGATGGTTGACCCCGATAAACTAAAACAAGTCTATTATGACATACCGAAAAATATGAAATTGTCTCTATTGATCCACCTGTTGAGGCAGGAAGTTTCAGGATTGGTAATGGTGTTTTGCAATACAAGAAGGACAACAGATGTTGTTGTAGCCAATTTAAGGGCAAATAGGTTTGACGCAATTGCAATTCATGGCGGCTTCTCCCAGAACAAAAGGACTAACACACTCTCCCTGTTTAATAAAGGAAAAGTCGGAGTTTTAGTATGCACCGATGTTGCTGCCCGCGGCCTGGACATCGAAAATGTGTCTCATATCTATAATTATGACATCCCGAAGGATCCAAAAGACCATGTTCACAGGATTGGAAGGACTGCAAGGGCAGGCAAAGACGGGAAAGTCATCAACCTTCTATGCGAATATGACCACGATAATTTCTCAAGAATACTCCAAGCATACAGGTCATTTAAGATTGAAAAAATAGAAAGAGGGTATATAGCGAAGGTTGATTTTGTCAATGATATCAGCCCGCGAAGAGGCCCGCAAAGATATCCAAAAAGAGATTTCGCAAGAAGCTCAGGAAGAAGGCCTACGCATGGAAGACGTCATTCTGGCTGGGGGCGGCACAGCTAAAGGTATCAGTTCATATAATTTACAACTTCTGTTGGCACCAGGATTATTGCCTATATTGGCAAAAATTTATATAAGAGCAATTGAATTATTGTATACTGGAGACATTGGTATGAGAACTCTGAACTTATACATAATTGCCTCGGCAATGTCAATAGCATCTGGGGGGGTTGCTGCAGATCCGCTGCCTTCTCATAAACTCCAGCATAAAGGCACAAACATATCTCTAGCAACATCTGAAACCTGCTCTAATTTTCTTCCTAGAAATCTTGAGTCTTATTGCAGCATGTCTTGGAATAAGAAGTGGGACTTTACTGAATCTTATTCAAGATTTACATCCAATAATGGCCAATATAAGAATCTATTCGAAAGACTTGAAAGTTTACTAGGCTATAATCATGGATATTTATCTGGCGTGGGCTATGCTGAGAGCAGATTCAAAGGCAGTGCAGCATCATCAGTTAATGCCCTAGGAGTTATGCAGATAATGGAAAATGGGCCCGATATAAAAGACGGCTATGCAGGCTTTATTCTGGAGTATGAGTCTGCAAGATCATTGGTGCAGAGATATGTAAATAAGGATTCTGTTAACAAAATATCCTTGAATAATCCAGCTACAAATTCATATGTAAAATTTGCAAGAAAACCTTCTTTTGATGAAATAACAAGAGAAAATCCTGGTGCAGCGCGGCTACTCCTAAAAATGTATAATATAAGAAGCACCGAAGAGCTTTTGGATGTGATGCATCCCAGCATATGGAATAATCCAAATGTGAAAAAGCCATCTCCAGATGAGTTAGAGGTTATTATAAGGCATGTGTTTGTTCCTCTGTATGTGGCAATAGAGCATGCTAAATCCAATTATTTCAACGGGCAAATGCCTTCTTATCAGAAAATAAAGGAAAATCCACAGACAAACATAGTCATTGGAGCTTTAATGTTTGATCTCGGGAAAAGAGAACTCTCAATATTGTCAAGAACCGCAGAAAGCTATGAAGAGAAAATTAATGTGCAGGGCAGGATTAAAAGCGTGCAGAGGCAAAGGACTCATTTTACATGGAGAAATCCAGATGATCATATCAATGATGGGACTAGCGCTGTAATCAAAAATGATCTAGAGCTCATGGCCTTTGGCCCATATAATGCCGGCTTTGTCGCTACAGTGTACCGTTTGCAGTTGATGTATGATAATTTTAAATTTACCGGCCCTTTAGGAGTTATCCACGCTTTGAACAATGGAGCTTATCTGAAAGAAACAAGGATTGGCATTATGAGCATAAGGAAATGGCAGCAATTCTACACTCACCTTGAAGAAATATCAAGAAGGTACCTGAATGAGCAGCTCAAGGAAAGATGATTATTGAGAATTGGCGGTATGTTCTATTCTCTCCCAAAAGTTTTAAATATGGCTGGGGATAATATCAACTAAAAAAGAGGCAGCGGAACTAAAGTTCCTGGCTTCTTTTTTGAATATCCGTATTTGAACTATTGTCAAAAAAGAGGCATCCGAAATGAAGGTAATGATTACAGTTATAGGAATTCTCACGATATTAGCCGGCCTGCTTCCTTTTCTTGGCAGCATTGGCATAATGCAGGACTCTGCGATAACAAAGGCTCCAGGCTACCAGTTCGTTATAATCACAATAGGAGTTATTGGCCTTATTTACGGCGCTTTCAACAGCTTATTGTTCGGATTTGAGAAATTTGCCACAATCAGCATCGCTTTATTGACTCTTTTAGGCGGAATAATACCATTTCTGCAGAATTTCCTGCCAGCAGCAATACCGACTTCCGGCATTTTGTACTCAGTAATAATAATCATCACAGGCATTATCGGGCTGATTTATGGTTTTATTGCTTTGGGGTGATTAAGAACTAACCTTTTCTTATTTTCTCAAATAAATTCCAAAATTCAATCAGTACACTTGGGCTGAACCTGTATTTTGAATTTTCCATTTCGTTTATTGTTTCTTTAACTTCTGCCTCGTTTATAAAGCCATTTTTGTACGCTATTAATAATATCCTTAAAGTTCCTATTGGCTTTATTCCAAAAGCTTTTGCAGCCTCTCTTGCAGATATTTCGTCTATTACAATATCTTTTTTATTTGACTGCAAAGCCAAGGCTATAGTTTCAGCCTCTCCAATATCAATATTGTAAATGAACTGGATCTTTTCAGCTTTGTCTGTGAATTTTTGATTAAGGCCAACAACCTTTATATCTTTGTTGCTGATATGCTCTTTAACTATAAAAGCATCTCTGGATTTTTTTTTTATTCCATTTACCACAACTTCTTGATAAACTCCATTTGTAATTTCAATGCTAGAATAAATCTTTTTTAGAATGCTTATTTTATTAAGCTTGCCTAGTATAATTAAGGGGGATGCATTTATAATCAAATCAATCCCTCAAAATCTTCCCTTAACTCTTTAAGACCATAATGAAAATCTATTCCTTTTTGAACTAAAATATCCATAAACTGGGTTAAGGGCATATTGGCTATCTTGGCAGCTTTCCAGGCAGTTGCCTCATTATTCCTGAATTTCTCTAACGCAATCTCTAGTTTTTTTTCCATAATGCCCTTCTCCAGCACTTCCCTCAGTATATTAGACCTGCTTTTTTTCTCCAATCTTGAAATTTCTTCAATTTCATCTAATTCCGGCTTATCGATCCTTACAGATACAGTTTCTGACATATCACATCATTGTATACAAAAGTGGTAACTTGTATATAAACTTTTTGCTTTCGGATTTGAGAAATTTGCCACAATCAGCATCGCTTTATTGACTCTTTTAGGCGGAATAATACCCTTTCTGCAGAATTTCCTGCCAGCAGCAATACCGACTTCCGGCATTTTGTACCCAGTAATAATAATCATCACAGGCATTATCGGGCTGATTTATGGTTTTATTGCTTTGGGATAAATTTTAGATTTTAGTTCTTATATTTGTTTGTATGACCAACAATAAAAGCTTCAAAACTGTTATTTGTTGCTATTACAAACGAAGTTAATCTTACCAACAGAAAAGTATTTATACATCTTATTTGTTTATGTTACCAACATGAAAGATGATTTGATAATGAACATTAAAAGTTTTAAAAATTCGGCAGAGCTAGTTTATAATGCAAGAGACTATACTTCTGCCACCATTCTTTATTTTAAATGCTTATTTGCGATTTTGGATTTGATCATTCTGCAAAAAAAAGGCAAAATGCCGAAAGACCATACTGAAAGGTTTAAAATCCTCAGAGATGATTTCTCCGAGCTTTACATTTTTTTGGATAAATTCTATGCCATATACAGGCAGACTTATTCCATAATCATAGACAGGTCAGTTTGCACCGAGGTTAAGAAAAATGTTGAAAGAGTTATTGCAGAATACGAAATTGATGTCTAGGATATACCAAACTTATGAACAGAACAAAAACGAGATTTTAGATATAGTCATTTTCGGCTCTTTTGTCAGGGGAAAAGAAAAGCCAAAAGACATAGACCTGCTTTTGATCTATAAATCTAAAGTTAACGCGGAATTGAGTTATAGCATACAAAAAGAATTTGAAACTTTTAATCTTAAAGTCGATTTAGTTTCAAAAGTGTACTCTGATCTGTTCAAATCTGCCTTTGTTGCCAGGGAATCTTACTTTTCTGAAGGCTATAGCTTAGTTCAGAAGGGGTTCATTTCTGAAAAACTGGGCTTTAAGCCTACTGTGCTGTTTAGATATGACCTCTCAAATCTTAATAAGTCTGAAAGAATGCGGTTTTATTACAGTTTGTACGGAAGGAATTCAGAAGGAATCATTAAAAAATTGGGCCTAACCAAATTTTCTGAAAGAATTTTAATCTCGCCGATTGAAAAATCAGAGGAAGTAAAGGAGTATCTTAATAATTGGAAAATTAAATATCTTGAAACGCCAATTTTAATGCCTTCTAGAATCCTGGAATCCGAAGCTTTTAAAGAAAGGTAACAGAGGTATAAGCCTGATTTACGGTGTTATTGCCTTGGGGTAAGCTAGGGCTCGATAACCAGCTTATTTCCTTCAGGATGCAAATAAGTCTCTTTGCCTTCCTTTAATTTCAAGAAATCGGCTATCTCCTTTGGGATTCTTATAGCCAAGGAATTGCCGGTTTTTATTATTTTTGTCATTTTCCCAATGCCCCAAATTCCCTTCTTTTTTGCTGCATCTTCAATTTTCCTTGTTGTTTCTCCATCTGTAAAGCTTTCCTTGCAGCTATTGCATATTTCTGCTGGAAATTCTCCTAAATAAATTCCAAACATATGCTCTTTTATTCTTGCTTTCTTTAATACGCCTTTTTCGCATAATGGGCATCTCATTTTAGTCACCTTGGCTTTACAGTTATAACATAGCATGTGCCTTTTATTTTTTTGTAAACAACGCAAAAATGCCTGTAATACGACAGTATTTTGCTCGGTTTTTGCAGTTCCTTAGAGCCTCTCTGAATGCCTTCTTCAACCTCTTTCTTTGAAATGCCGCGAGCGATCATCTGTTCACGGGCATGTTTGCTATACATCGTTATCAAAAAGTAACACCTGTAAGCACAATAGGTACTAATAGTATTTAAATGTTTACATTTTTACCAATGAGAATTTCCTGCCAGCAGCAATACCAACTTCCGGCATTTTGTACTCAGTAATAATAATCATCACAGGCATTATCGGGCTGATTTATGGTTTTATTGCTTTGGGATGATTAAGATTCAAGTATAATCAATTCTTTTCCATTAAGGTTTTCTAATAAAGAAATTGTTTGGATGGCAATAGCAACTTCCTGTCTTGCTTTGGCATAATCTTTTCCTTCTAAACTTGTAGCTAAATTTTGAATAAGTTTATTAAATCCTAAAACCAAATTTTTTTCCCCGAGTAAATGCTCACGATACTCTTTTGGAGTCTTCACACTTTCAAAGGCACCTTCAAGCTCTTTTTTGTTAAATTCCTTTTGTTCAAATCCATTCAGCTTCCTAAGGTTCTTTGTGATAACCTGCATGATATTATTTATATCGTTTATATCTTTTTTATTTACTTCCCCACTTTGCAACCTGATTAATCTAGTCTTTAATTGCCTCAACATACCACTCAACTTTACTTCTATGCGGAGTTCCTTAATATTCAACTTTTTTTCTCTTTTCTTTGCGGTTTTATCTCCTTTAGCCTTTTCTGCTTTCGTAGCTTCCTTTTGTTCTTCCTCTGCTTCCTTATCTGCTAGTTGGATATCTTGTATTAATCCAGGCAGCATTCCTTCTACCTGTTTAAGAATCTTAAAAGAACCTGCAATATCTCTACTTTCGATAAGCCCTTTACCTTCTAGGATTAAAGTTTTTAATCTATTAATAACTCCTTGTGCATCCCGTTCAATTTGTGCAATTGCTCTCTCGTGTTCGTTAGCCATTTTAAATTGGACGCGATAACGCCGTAAGCACCTCTCTTATTATTTCGCGATTTAATGCTGATATCTGATCAATATTATGGTATAAATAATCCCAACTATGTACATATTGGTCATATGCGTTCCTGATTGGGCCGCGATTGGAATTTAGATGCGTGATTTGATTAATAGTAATTGGAGGACTTCCGCGGTGTCCATGGATAATATAGTTTATTCCTCTGTTTAATCCGATTGCTGGTCCGCTAAAACTATTAATCAAGCTCAGCATAGCGCCATATTGCAGATTCATTTGATTTATATTTTGTTGAACTTGTAGAATCAATCTTCTTTGAGCCGTTGTTAAGGTTGTAACTGCAGCAGCTGTTGGTGTTGCTCCAGGTGTTGTTGTTGCAATATCAGCTGGTGTTGTTGCAGTGTGGCCTCTGGCCCATCGACTTCCTGTCCAAAATGTCAAGATAGCCCAGCCTACTGCAAAAATTCCGCCTATGCTCATGTACTGGCCCAATACAAGAAACGCCTTTTCAGCATCACCTGTTGCAGAATAGCCCATAAAATAAGCGCCCATGAACATTGCTAAAGCGCCAATTGTTAGAATAAGCAGGCCTCTAAGCGTTCCAAATTCAGATGGAATTTGCCTCGATAAGTAAATTCCAATGAAAGCAGGAGCAAGCGCCATTGAAATTGAAACAACCGCGCTGTAAGTTGTAAACAGAAACATCAAAATGCCCTTAGGAATAAACATGACGGATATCAAGGCAAAAATAGCAGATACAGTTGCTGCAATCCTGTTGTTGCCGCCTTCCTGCCTGAATATTCTGGATGCTCCAAGATAAACAATAGCAAAGACCGCTACCCAGAGTATCAGCCTGAAGTAAATGACAAAAGCTTCCTGCCCTGATTGAGCTTGCTCTGGCAAAGTTAAGAATATCCATTTTAAAAAATCTTTGAGTATCTGGGGGATAAAATCCTGCGTTTGCGCATTTACGAAAGGCGCAAAACTAGCCATAAGAACCAAAGAAACCAGTAAAAAAATCACCTTTTTCTTGCCCATTACTCACACCATAACAAACTGACCCAATCTTCCTTAAACATGTTTATAAATTTTTCCATTCCATAGAAGTAAAAATGAAGTGCAAAGAAAGCAAATATCAATAGAAATCTTTATAAATAAAATAGCAATGGGGATAATAAATGATTAATGAGGTGCTGCAAATGAATAAAAAAGGACTTGTAAGCGTGCATACCGGATTATGGTTTTTTGCTGGTATGATTCTTGGATTAGGTTTGGCGTATTACGCTGCAATGCAAGGCTGGATTCCGTTTGGAAGTGTGCCTAAACCATGAACATCAAAATGCTTAACGATAAAAAAGCAATAATAACAAGCCCCGCTGATTTGATGAAAGGCCTGCTTATAGGCTTTCTTCTTGGCGCAACACTGGTATTTTTAATCGCAAAAGGAATCATCCCTATACTCCAATTTCTGTTTAAGTAAACATGAAAATTCCTAAGGTTAAGAGCAGCAGCGGTTTTGGCGCCGGAAATATCCTGGGATTGGTTTTCGTATTGATTGGAATTTTACTGGCTTTAAGTTTAATCGGTTATAAGCTGCCCATAGATATAGGTAACACTGTTTTCTTCCAATGGGGGGCCGCTATAGGATCTATTCTTGGAGGATTATCAATGCTCTTTAAAAAGAAAGAAACAGTTTCTCAAACACAATTAAATTAACTATTGCACCTTGACTTTGTTGCTTATGCTCTGCCCAGGCATCCCTTTTTCAAATATAACTCTTATGGCTCCTTTATTGCCATGCGCAGATGCTACTTTGCCTTTTATCTCTTTCCCTGCAGGGCTTTTCCAGACAACTTCCTTCCCAACAAGCCCAGAAGCTTTTTCTTTATTGCTAACGCCATTTATACTGATAATTAAGTGGCTGGGCTTCTGAGTTCTCTTTCCCCTTCTGAAATTGACAACAACGCCTTCCATGGCTTTTTGGAATCCTAAACACTTTAAAAACATTATGTTTTATCAGGCTGTCAAGTTAAGCTTAATAGGAATTTATAAAAACAGGCAGCAAAAACCAGGTTTATGAGGGAAAAAACCCTGCTTAAAATTGCGCTTGTCATCTCATTAGTAGGGTTATCCATTCTCTACCTGATTTCAGGCAATATTCAAATCAAGGAAAAAAGCATAGAGAAAATAACCTTTGACAGCAAAGATGAGATGGTCAAAGTTAGAGGAATAGTCAGCAAAATTGCAGATACGGAAAAGGTAACAATATTAGAGATAACACAGCCAACAGAGATTGTTGTGGTTCTGTTCAAAGGAAATAATGATACAACTCCGATAAAAGAGGGCAATGAAGTTGAGATTATAGGCAAAGTTGATGATTATAATAACAAGTTGGAAATAATTGCGCAGAAGGCGAGAATTATAAGATAGATTAATTTAATAAAATGGTCTTTTTTGAATTTTTGGTTGCAGCTTTATTGGGGATTTTGGCAGGGATTTTTACGGGCCTCACTCCAGGCATACACGTAAACCTTGTAAGCCTGCTTGTGGTGAGTTCATCAGCGTACCTTCTGGATATTTTTTCTTTCTATTCAATGGGGGTTTTTATCATCTCAATGGCAATAGCCCATACATTCCTTGATATCCTGCCTGCGATATTTCTCGGGGCGCCTAATGAAAGCACTGCTTTAGGTGTTCTTCCAGGGCATAAGCTGCTTTTGCAAGGCATGGGTTATGAAGCTGTAAAGTTAACAGTTATAGGAAGCCTTTCCAGCCTAGTCTTGGCAATTTTAATGTTTCCATTGTTAATCCTGACATTTCCATTTATTTACAATGAAATCAAGCCGTACATTGGATTCATTTTGATTGCTGTTGTGGTATATATGATCTTCATTGAAAAAGGCACGGAGAAAAAATTTTGGTCGTTTCTTGTCTTTTTGGTATCAGGAATCCTCGGAATAATCACTTTGACGATGCCTAACCTAAAGCAGCCGCTTTTTCCCCTGCTTTCAGGACTTTTTGGATTAAGCATGCTTATCCTGAGCTTATGGCAGAAAGTAGAGATACCGAAGCAGAGGATAACGGAAAACATAACTTTTTCAAAATTTGAAAAAGCAAAATCGATATTTGCGGGCACTTTTTCAGGCTCCATAGTAAGCCTTTTTCCTGGAATGGGGCCTGCCCAGGCAGCGGTTATAGGCAGCACTGTCTTCGGCTCTGTAGGTGCGTACAGTTTCCTGATACTCATAGGCAGCATAGGCACCGTTGATATGGTCACCAGCCTTGTGAGCTTCTACACTCTTGACAGGGCAAGGAACGGCGCTATTTTTGCGGTAAGGGAGCTTTTAGGCCAGATTGATTTAAACACTTTGCTGTTATTTATAGGAACAGCTTTATTTGCTGGAGGCATAGCAACTTTCTTGGTGCTATACCTTGCAAGAATTTTTGCTAAATTGATAGAAAAAGTTAACTATTCATTATTGGCATTAAGCGTGATTATCTTAATAACAGCATTGGTTTTCTATTTCTCATCATGGATTGGCTTATTAGTTTTAGCAGTTTCGACTGCTATAGGGATAATCCCAAACGTTGTAAACGTAAAAAGAAGCCACAGCATGGGGTGCTTGATGCTGCCGGTTATACTGTTTTTTATGTTATGACGATATTTCCCACAGTTTCAAAAGCCCTTCAATTCCATTGATTACTAGCTGCACTCCAACAATAAGGACGATTAAACCCATAATCCTGTCAGTAACCTGCCTTCCTGTTTCTCCGAGATACCTGTCAATATAGTCTGCTCTTGAAAGTATAAAATAGGAAAGCAAGCATACGACTATTATTGCAAAAAGCAAGGTTGCAACATCAAAAACACCGCTGGCTTCCCTCATCAGGACAAGCGAAGTTGTCATTGCACCGGGCCCGGAAAGCATAGGTATTGCCAAAGGTATTATAGAGATATCTTCCTTGGTAACTGCCTCCTTTCTTTCCTTTTCTGTGTGGAGATGCTCTCTTTTTGCATTGATCATCTTAAGCCCGATACTGCCTATTATTATTCCCCCGGCAATCCTGAAAGCATCAACAGTTATGCCAAAGAAATTTAGGATATAATTCCCTGCAAGCGCAAAAACAATCAAAACAGCAGCAGCAGTAAAAGACGCTTTCCTCGCCATAGCCATTTTTTTTCGTTTTGAGTTAAATCTTGTTATTGAGATGAATAAGGCTGCTGCGCTTAAAGGGTTTATTATTGTGAACAAGGAAGAGAAAGCAGCTACAAAAAATGCCAGTTCCAAGCCGAAGTTAATATCAAAAATCATCAAACAACCATTATTCTTGTCATATTTATATTTTTTGGATTTATCTGCTGCCAGTAATAAAAAAATGTTTTTTTAGCAGCCTTGGATTATCACTCTAATTTCCTTGTTTAGGCACATCTATTGGATTACAATAAATATTTATACTATCTGGAATTTACAGGATTATGCAAATCTTTGACCTTTCAATGCCTATAGACAAAAAAACCCCAGTATTTCCTGGCGATAAAAAACAGGAGATTCTCCAGATCGCTACAATCAAGAAAAATGGGTGGAATGAAAAGAGCATTACGATAAGCTCTCATTTTTCGACCCATATAGATGCGCCATTCCACATGCTGAAAAAGGGGAAAAGGCTTACTGATTTTCCAATTGAGACTTTTATTGGGGAAGGAATAGTTATTGATGCAATTGGCCAAACTGCAATAGAGCCTAACCTTGATAATGTTAAACCAAATGACATAGTTTTTTTCTTTACAGGCCGCACAAAGAAAGCTTACTCTAAAGATTTCTTCAAGGACAACCCAGTAATAGCAGTAAAAACAGCTAAAAAACTGATAGATAAGCAAATAAAGATTGTTGGCTTGGACTCATTCAGCCCTGATAATGAGCCCTTTGAGGTGCATAAATTATTATTTAAGCATGACATCCTCATAGTTGAGAATCTGGTAAACCTGGAGAAGTTAGTAGGAAAAAGATTCAAATGCTGTATCCTGCCATTGAAGATACAAGATGCTGATGGAGCGCCATGCAGGGTTATTGGCATGATTTAGGTATAAACAAATTTTCCGCAACCAGTGGAAAGCCAAGCTTTCCGGGTTTCGAAAATTTACCAAACAAATTTTCCGCAACATTTTTAAACAAAAATACTATCCATAAAATTATGGCCAAAATACCTAAAACTTACAAATCTACGACAGAGATAACGATCTCGAAGAGTCTTATAGACCAGATTGTAGGCCAGGAAAGAGCAGTAGACCTAATAAAAAAAGCTGCTGGGCAAAGGAGGAATGTGCTTCTTATAGGCGAGCCAGGAACAGGAAAAAGCATGCTGGGGCTGGCACTTGCAGAGATGCTTCCAAAAGAAAAAATTGTAGATATAGTCTCCTTCCCAAACCCGAATGATGAAAATATGCCGTTAATAAGGACTTTGCCAGCCGGGCAAGGACGAGATCTTGTTGCCAAATCAAGGATACAAAGCATGAACATGTTCAAGAACCAGAACATTGTGCTTTTTATCCTGGTCTTAGTTGCAATGTTTACCCCATGGTGGATGCTAAATTACTACTCAGGTAAATTTGGCACAACTGCTGGCGCAATAATGTTTACTGCTTTCTTTTTAGGCGGCATGCTATTTCTTGCAGGATTTATATTGTTTCTCAATCTTGGGAAGAGAATGGAAGGAAGGGCAAAGATACCGAAAGTCATTGTTGACAATTTCAAAAAAAAACAGGCGCCTTTTAATGATGCGACGGGCTCGCATGCCGGCGCCTTGCTTGGAGATGTGCTGCATGATCCATTCCAGTCAGGAGGCCTGGGAACGCCAGCTCATGAAAGAGTAGTAGCAGGAATGATACACAAATCACATTTGGGTGTTTTGTTCATAGACGAAATAGCTACTTTGGAACCGGCAACACAACAAGAGCTTCTTTCAGCGATGCAGGAAAAAAGATTTTCCATAACCGGACAAAGCGAAAGGTCTGCCGGGGCCATGGTGAGGACGGAGCCCGTACCCTGTGATTTTATCTTGATAGCAGCAGGGAATATCGAAACTGTAAAGCACATGCACCCTGCATTAAGGAGCAGGATCAGAGGTTATGGTTATGAAGTTTATATGAAAGACACTTTCCCAGACACAGAAGAAAACAGGGAAAAAATCATAGTTTTTGTTGCTCAGGAGGTTGTTAAGGATACAAAAATACCGCATTTCACAAAAGAAGCTGTTGACGAAATAATAGAGGAAGCAAGAAGGAGAGCAGACAGGAAAGGCCATTTAACACTAAGGCTTAGGGAATTAGGCGGCTTGATAAGGGCGGCTGGCGACCTAGCAAAAGAGCAGAATGCAAAGCTTGTAGAAAAAAAGCATGTCATCGGAGCCAAAAATTTAGCAAAGACCCTGGAGCAGCAGCTTGCTGACAAGTACATCGAGCAGAAAAAGGAATATGAGGTTATTGTTACTACCGGCAAAAGAGTTGGCAGGGTAAATGGGCTTGCAGTTATAGGTATAACTCCCCCATATTCTGGAATAATATTGCCGATAGAGGCTGAAGTCACGCCCGGAGGCAAGGCATCAGAGATAATTGCTACTGGAAAATTAGGTGACATAGCCAAAGAAGCCGTTAAAAATGTCTCAGCCATAATCAAAAAATACTTCGGAGAAGATTTGAAGGAAACTTATGACATATATGTGCAGTTCCTGCAGACATATGAGGGTGTTGAGGGAGATTCGGCATCTATCGCTGTTGCTACAGCAATAATTTCGTCATTTAAGCAAGTGCCTGTTAAGCAGTACTTTGCCATGACTGGGTCTCTTTCAGTGAGGGGAGAAGTATTGCCTATTGGAGGTGTAACCTCTAAGGTTGAGGCAGCAATTGAAGCTGGAATGAAGAATGTTATTGTCCCAAAGACGAACTTAAAAGATATAATCCTGCCAAGAGAAAAGCTCGAAAAGATAACAATTATTCCTGTAGAGACAATTGGAGAAGTTCTGAAAGAAGCACTTGACTGGAGCGGAAAGGAAAAAATATTGAGTATGATAATCAAAAGTTCAAAGTAGCTGCAAACGCAATTAAGTACAAACAAAGTTTGAATAAAAAACACAAACAAGAAATCCATGTCCAAAATATCTGGAAGGGCAATAGCAGATTAATAACGCAAAAATAAGAAAATAAATCAAATTAACATCCTGGGTTTAAAATGGCATTTAAAAAAAATGAATGCGCCGAATGCGGAAGCCGTAATGTCAATTATGTCAAGCGAAGGCAACAGATAGTGTGCAAAGATTGCGGCGCAATATTTGAAGAGTTGACACCCGAAGAAGAAAAGAAGTTTGAAAAGGCCCATAACCAGGAATAAATTGCCAGTTACCAATCGACTTTTACTTCATCTGTCCTTTCATAAGGCCTGATGCGAGTTCCCCTATAATCTTTTTTTGCCTGATTCCTTTGCAAAATCCCTAGCCAGCTGATCATAGCTCCATTGTCAAGCAAAAATTCGTTATCCGGAACAAAAAAATCTGCGTTTCTTTCATCACACATAATTCTGCACATTTCCTGTAGCCTTTTGTTGCATGCTACCCCACCACCAAGGACGAGCTCTTTTTTATTGCAATGGGCCATTGCCCTTTCTGCGATTTCCACCATCATAGCAAAAACCGTTTCTTGCATAGAAAAGCAGAGGTCTCCTGTTTTATAGTTTTTTGAATCAATCTTTTTTTTAAGATTGGTCAAAATTCCAGAGAAGCTCACATCCATTCCTTTAATGACATAAGGCAGATCAATATAACTTTTTCCACCTAAAGCGAGCTTCTCAATTTTTGGACCACCGGGAAAACCTAAGCCCATATATCGAGCGAAAGAATCAATAAAATTTCCAATTCCTTGATCAAGTGTCTCTCCAAAAATCCTGTATTTTCCAGACTCAAAAGCGATTACTTGCGTATTTGCGCCGCTTACATATAACAAAACCGGGTTTTTAGCTCTCGTTTTCAATTTTCCAATCTCAAGATGCGCAATGCAGTGGTTAACTCCAACAATCGGAACATTGTTTTTTTTGGCTATGTCAACAGCCTTATGCAAACCGACCCACAAGCATGGGCCTATGCCTGGACCCTGTGAAAAAGAAATTAAGTTTATATCTGCTAGTCTTAATCCTGCCTTAGCTAAAGCGTTATCAACAACCTTATCTTTTACAGTTTCGTGGTGTAATTTTGCATGTACAGGATTAATGCCGCCTTTTTCTGTTATGTAGCTGTCCTTAACATTAGCCAAAACTCGCCCCCTATCATCCACAATTCCGCAGCCGAATGTATGAGCTGTTGATTCAATACCTAAGCAAATCATTTTTTAACTTTTATCTCCCTAATGATAAGTCTGATTTTCATTTTAATCTATCTAAAAATAATATGAAGATGAAAAATCCGAATAGTAAAATCTGCATAATCCATAGAATTTTCATTATTGTTCTATTTTTTAAAACAAATTTATTAATGGGTTTTTTCTTAATCTGGAGTTTAAGTCCAATAGTAGTAATTAAAATGCCAACAATGAATAGTATAATCATAACAAAAGGATAGTCATCTCCAAAGTATAACCCTCCGAAAGAAATAAAATATCCTATTAAAAAAATAATGTCTTCTTTTGTAAGCATTTGAGCTTCATTATTGAGGTTAAAATCACGAAACAATTTTTTATTAAACAAAAAATATCTCGCAGTAAAGAAATATACTATGACTATAGAAATGAACACCAAAAAATTAAAATTTCCTCTTTCCCAGGATAATCTAAAATAAATTATTAAAATAGTTGTGATTACAACATAAAATAAAAGAGTGATTATATTTACATCGTGCTTCTTCCCAGACCAAGGTTCTATTATTTTGATAGTTTTTTTCATTTCAAACCTCATAATTTAGTTTTAATGTTTTTTACCTTCCATATTTTGTAAAGAATCTTCTTTTGCTCTCAAATCTCGACTCAATATTTTCCATAAACCCAAACAATTTGGCCATCAACTCATCCAATTTTCTAAAAATAGAATCATATCGGCTTTTAGTAATATAATTCAAATCCTTTGACATAGACAGCAAAACGTCCAGCTCTTTTGCAGAACCGTAGGCATAGCTTAGAAAATTTAAAAATTCACGTTGGGATTTTTTTACGCTGCCTTCTGCTATGTTCAAGGGTATTGAAGTTGCAGCTCTTCTCATCTGAGAAGTAATATTCTCTTTTTGTTCTTCTGGAAAGTTATCAAGTAGTTTGTGGATATCTAAAGCAAGGGAATAACTTAACTGAAATATTTCCATATTCTTATAGAATCGCGCCATAAGCAGAAGCATCCAAATTTATTATTTAAAGGTATCTCTAAGTGAGCTGGGTTCAGAACAAATCTTAAAGAAATATCTAAGTGATTAAAAATAGAATCAAAATAATAAAGAAAAAAATGATGACCGTGCATAGACTAAATGGAATGAACTATTGGAAACAGCGAGCTGAATACGTCGCCGAAGCTTCGTACTTACACTCCTGCCCCATTAAACTCATGTTTTATGAGTGTTCTATGATGTCTCTTTTCAAGAAAGGCTTCGTGCTTAGATGCTTTCAGCACTTATCCTTATAAGGCGTAGCTGCTCGGCGTGCCTTGTCAGACAACCGATAGACCAGAGGCCTCTGGACTTCGTTCCTCTCGTACTAGAAGTCCATTTCTTTCAGACATCAGACATCTCCAGTAGATATCAAACAAACTGCCTCACAGCGTTCTGAACCCAGCTCAC